>Ga0154020_10000792_pt1 | contig 39087 bp, 33 predicted proteins | sample Klosneuvirus_201_FD_109709 | JGI IMG/M metagenome (GOLD analysis project Ga0154020, IMG submission 109709) | Active sludge microbial communities from wastewater, Klosterneuburg, Austria - Klosneuvirus_20160825_MG | ecosystem: Engineered > WWTP > Aerobic digester > Activated sludge | place... | reverse complement strand
CCGCTGCGGCAGGCGGGCGCTGCTCCAGCTTGGCGGTGGGCTGGCGTGAGATCTCGCTGGCAGCGGCGGCGGCGACCGGGATGGCAGCGACGCCAGGCAGGGGGCGCTGTGCCGGTGCCGGTGCGGCCACCGCGACGGGTGCGGGCGGTGCGGGTGCGGCGACGACGGGCGCGGGCGGCGGGGTCGGCGGCGCGGCCACCACGGGCACGGGCACGGGCGCGACGGCGACCGGCGTGGCAGCGGCCGGCTCGGCCAGCTCCTCGAGGGTCATCTTGTCGATCGGGATGGTGCGGTCGTCCTCGCTCGGTCCGCCACCCGACAGGGCGCGCGAGACGGCGGCCAGGTTGACCTCGATCTTGGCGCGCTCGTGGGTGTCGGACGCGGGGGCGTGCTCGGCCGCGAACAGCCGACCGCGCTGGGCCGAGTCGAGCACCGCCTCGAGGCCTTCGCGACGTGGCGGCTCCGGGGTCTGGGGCGCGGTGGGCGCCGCCGACTGGGCGCTGCCGACGGCCTGCGCACCCTGCGCGACGGCGTGGGTGGCCTGGGTGGTGCGCTCCAGCGCGGCGGCCAGGCTGCGCTCGAGGCCGCCGTCCTCGGGTGGCATCGCGGTGGCGATGGGCGGCGCCGGCGGGCGCGGGGCCTCCTGCGCTTCGGCGATGACGCTCGCGGTGGCGGCGCGCTGCTCGGCAGGTGCGGTGACCGCCTTGATCTCGCCAGTGACGTTCTGCGCCGGCACCACCGGGGCGAAGTGCGGCTGCATGCTGGGCTTGTTGCCGGCCAGCGCGATCCAGGGATTCTCGGTCGGCCGCGGCGGCGCGGGTGCGGCCGCCGAGCCCTGCGCGGGCGTGCGCCTGACCGGCGAGTCGGCCGCCACCGGGCGCGCGCCCAGCTCGCCCGAGACCACGCCGACGCCGGCACCAGCAGCTTCCTTGCCCGACGCGGTGAACTCGCCGCTGACCGGGCCCTGCGAGGACGGCGCAGCGGCAGGCGCAGCAGCAGGCGCAGGCGTGGCTGCGGCTGCGGCTGCGGCTGCGGCGGGTGCCGCCGTCGCCGCCGGCGTCGCCACCGGGGTGCCGGGCTGGCTGGCCGCACGCTCACCCAGCTGCGGCGTGTTGCCCGAGCGCTTGCCCTTCTTGGGCTGAGGGTTGCCCTGGCCATCCTCGCGGCGCAGGATGCCCATGCCGCGCAGCTTGCTGGCCACACGCAGGGTGTCGCGGGGACGGAACGGGCTCTCGTCGGTGACGTCGGCCAGGGTGCGCCGGCCGTCGAACAGGCGGATCACCGGCGCGACCTCTTTCGGGATCTGCGCCGAGACCTCGCCAACGCGGCGCGGATCCTGGTTGTAGATCTCGTCGCTGGTGCCCAGGTTGGCCATCAGATCGCCGACCGACTTCATGAACTCGGCGACCTCTTCCAGGACCTGGCGCGGGCCGGCGCCCAGCGTCTTGCCCGGCTTCATGATGCTCTGGAAGCGCAGCTCGAGCGCGCCGTCGGTCCACAGCAGCATGCGCTGCAGCGCGGGCATGCCGCCGACCTCGCCGATCTGCGCCCACACCGCCTCGCCATCGACGAACTGCACGTCGCCGCGGCGCGCTCCGCCGGTGCCCGGACGCTCCAGCGACAGCACGCCGGAGCGACGCGTGGCCTCGACCCAGCGCAGCAGCGAGGTCACCGAGACGTCGCGCAGGTTGGCGCGGAAGGTCTCGCCCTGGGTGCCGGTGACGACGCGCGCCGCGGTCACCAGATCGCGGATGAAGGTCGGCCGCGGGAGCAGCTCCGAGGCCCCCGCGCGCAGCACGTCGGCGCGGCCCAGGGTGCCGCCGAGCTCGCCCAGCGCGATCATCGGGACACCCGCGGTGCCGTTGGAGCGCAGCTTGCGGATGAGGTCGAGCGCCGCGGTGTTGTCAGCCGGCAAGCCGGCGACGATCACCTGAGGCTTCCGGTCGCGCACGATCGCCCCCGCCTCGTCCACCGCCGTCGTGCGTGCCACCAGCATGCCTTCGCGCTCGAAGCCGAAGGCCATGCGATCCAGCGCGTGCTTGTCGTGATCGATGACCAGGAGGGTCGACAGGGCGGGCATCCGGCGGCACTACTCCAGCGCGAGAGCCAAGATCGAAGAACGGAGTGAACGAAGCTTCCGAAGTATAAGCCGCGCCCGCGATGGTGTCTCTCGATTTCATGTCGTGGTAGGCTGCGGAAAGGGCTGGTAACGCTGGTGATCACGCTGACGATCGTGCAGGGCGAGGGCCGTGGCCGGGTGTTCGAGCTCAGCCAGGAGTCCATCGTGCTCGGGCGCGGGACCGAGAATACGGTCGCGCTCGCCGACTACCACCTGTCGCATGAACACGGACAGATCCTCCTCGAGGAGGCGCGCTACATCTATCGCGACCTGCGATCCACCAATGGATCCATGGTGCTGCGCGGCAACGAGCGCATCGTGCTGGGCGCCGATCGACCCGAGGTCGTGCTCCGTGACGGAGACCGGCTGCTGCTCGGCGATCCCGCGCAGCCGGTGATCATCGGCTGCCGGGTGCCCGAGCCCGAGACCGCGCCGCTGGTCGACGATCCCAACGAGCGTGTGATCGCGGTCAAGCCGCGCGCCGCCCTGGAGGAGGTCGCGGGCAAGCTCGACAGCGATCCGCTGTCGGGGCAGGCGCTGTACAAGGCGGCGCGCCTCCTGTCGGGTCGCCTCGAGCTGGAGGAGGTCCTCGACGCGGTGTGCAGCGCGGTGCTCGCGCTGCTGCCGCGCGCCACCCACGCGGCGCTGCTGCTGGGGCCCACCACCACGGTGGCGCCGTCGCCCAACGCCACCCTGTCGGGCGAGAACGACGGCGACGGCCGCTTCACCACGGTGGCGGCGCGGGCGCGCACCAAGCCCGACAGCTCCGGCGCTGGCTCCGGCGCAGGCCGGGCCGACACCCACCCGCCCAGCAACACGCCGCTGACCTCACGCGCCGTGCTGCGCCGGGTACTGCACGATCGCGCCGCCGTCATCGTGGCCAACGCCGCGCAGGAGCTGGGTGGCTCCGAGTCGATCATGGCGGCCAAGATCCTCAGCACCATCGCGGTGCCGCTGTGGGACGGCGAGCGCATCGCCGGCGTCATCCAGGCCGACAACCGGACCTCGTCGGGGATCTTCCGCGAGCAGGACCTCGAGCTGCTCATGCTGCTCGGGCAGCAGGCGCTGCTGGCGATCGAGAACGCGCGGCTGTACCGCCGCCTCAAGCTGGCCGAGGAGCAGCTGCGCGGCGAGGTGCGCTACCTCAAGGGCCGCGAGGAGCGCCGCCGCTTCGCCGACATCATCGGCGAGTCGCCCGCGATGCGCGCCATCTTCCAGAAGCTCGAGAAGGTCATCGATACCCGCGCCACGGTGTGCATCGAGGGCGAGACCGGCACCGGCAAGGAGCTGATCGCGTCGGCGGTGCACTACCAGGGGCGCCGGCGCGAGAAGCTGTTCGTGGCGCAGAACTGCGCCGCAGTGCCCGAGACGTTGCTGGAGAGCGAGCTGTTCGGCCACAAGAAGGGCGCCTTCACCGGCGCGGACCAGGACAAGAAGGGGCTGTTCGAGCTGGCCGACGGCGGCACCCTGTTCCTCGACGAGATCGGCGAGATGGGGCTCAGCCTGCAGGCCAAGCTGCTGCGCGTGCTGCAGGAGGGCGAGCTGCGCCCGCTGGGCAGCGCGCACGTGCGCAAGGTCGACGTGCGCATCACCTGCGCGACCAACCGCGATCTGGCGCGCGAGGTCGAGGGCGGGCGCTTCCGCCAGGACCTGTACTACCGGCTGATGGTGTTCCCCATCCGGCTGCCGCCGCTGCGCGAGCGCCGCGAGGACATCCCCGCGCTGATCGCGCACTTCATGCGCAAGTACACCAGCGAGATGAAGAAGCCGCTGGCGGGCGTGTCGCAGCCGGCGATGGATCTGCTGGTGGCCTACGGCTGGCCGGGCAACGTGCGCGAGCTCGAGAACGAGGTCCAGCGCCTGGTCATCCAGGGCGAGCTCGACGGCTGGATCGAGCCCGAGCACCTGTCGCCGCAGCTGCGCAAGGCCGAGGGTGTGCTGACGCGGATCGCGCCCAAGCAGGGCACGCTCAAGGACATGATGGACGAGATCGAGCGCCACCTGCTGGCCGAGGCGCTGCGCAACCACGCCAACAACAAGACCAAGACCGCCGAGACCCTGGGCATCACGCGCGAGGGGCTGCACAAGAAGCTGGCCAAGTTCGGCATGTGACGGCGCGCGCGCGGCGCGCCACGCTACGGGATCGGGCCGCCGAGCGAGAACTGCAGCTGCACCACGTGGTAGCCACCGGCGGGGCGGTCGCGCAGCAACACGGCGAGCACCCGGAAGCCCAGGCGCAGCTGGCCGGCGTCGCCCGAGGACTCGGTGCGCAGATAGCTCAGGTTGGCCGCGGCCCAGCCGACCTCGCCATCGGGGCTGGCGCCCGCACGCAGGTCCCCGTCCAGCGTCAACTCACCATCCAGGTCGCGCAGGAAGCTGCGCGCCTCGGCGGGGCCGCTGCGGAGCTCGCCCAGCGCGCTGCCCATGATGACCACGTCGGCGCGCTCGGCCAGCGCAGCCAGCAGGCTCGCCTTCGAGGCCAGCACGGTGCGCGCGGCTGCCAGCACCGGCGCCGGCGCGCTGCCCGCCAGCGGCTGTTCACCGGCGGGCATCAGGTACGGCGGCGGCAGCTTGCCCTGCGCGGCGGCGCGCAGCGCCTTGCTGTCGGTGACGCCGCGGGCCCAGTGGCTGGCGATGATGCGCCAGCGCCCGGCGACCTCGGCCGCGACCTGGGTGACCAGATAGCGCGCCCGGGTGACCCGCTTGCCGACCACGCTCGACCAGTCGAGCTCCTCGGCGATCCACGCCGCGCGCCCGCCCGGCGCCCGCCCGATCATCAGCCGATCCGCTGACGCCGTCAGCGTGGCCCCCTGCTTGCGCGCGCCATCGAGCGCGCGCCTGAGTTCCACCAGCCCGGCGTCCCGCGAGGCAAAGACATCGACCGCATCGGTGCCGATGCGGAACAGCTCGGGCGCATACGTCGCCGCCAGCGCATCGCCATCGCCCGCCGCCATCGCCGCGTGCTGCGCCTCGAGCAGCTCGCCCAGCGCATCGCGCGCCGCCACCGCGACCTGCGCGTCCGCCGTGACCGCCACCGGCGCCAGCACTGCAGCCGCGGGCTCGTCGCCCCCGCCCCGCCACCTCCACAGCGCCACCACGGCCGTAGCCACCACCACCAGGCCGCCCGCCACGCCCCACACCCACCTCCGCCGCGGCCGCATCAACTCCGCCGGCGTCACCGTCCGCGCGAGCTCGAGCTCCCGCCTGCCGCTGCGGTCCCTGGGCGTGCTCGGGCTCGGGCTCGTGCTCGGGCTCGGGCTCGTGCTCGGGCTCGGGCTCGGCGCCCTGCCCTCCCGCAGCGCTCGGGCCACCTCCAGCATCGACTGCACCCGCTCCGCGCGGCGCTTCGCCAGCATCTGATCGATCAGCTCATCCAGCCAGCCCGGACACTCCGCCCCGCGCTTCACCCGCGCCCGCGGCGCCGCCTCGACCGAGTGCTTCATCAGCACATCGCCATAGCCACGCCCGGTGAACGGCAGCTCGCCGGTGACCAGCTGGTACAGGATGACGCCCAGCCCGTACACGTCCGCGCGGCCATCCAGATCCGGCTCGCTCAAACATTGCTCGGGCGACATGTAGTACGGCGTCCCCATCAGGGCGCCGCTCTGCGTCTGGTGCGCCACGCCCTCCTCGCCCAGCAGCTTGACCAGCCCGAAATCGAGCACCTTCACCGCCGGCCGCACGGCCTCACCATCCGCCGCCGGCCCCGGCCCCAGGAACACATTGTCCGGCTTCAGATCGCGATGCAGGATCCCGGCCGCGTGCGCCGCCGCCAGCGCGTCGGCGACCTCGGCCCCGATGTGCCGCACCAGCGCGATCTCGAGCGGCCCGCGCGCCACCCGCGCCGCCAGACTCTCGCCGTCGAGCAGCTCCATCACGTAGTAGCAGTCGCCGTCGGGCGTCTCGCCATAGTCCGTGATGTCGACGATGTTGCGATGCCGGATGCGGTTGACCGCCTGGGCCTCGGTGAAGAAGCGCGACACCGCCTCGGCGTCGCCGGCGAACATCGGCTTGACCACCTTGATAGCGACGCGGCTGCCGATGCGCGGGTGCTCGGCACGCCACACCGTGCCCATGCCACCCTCGCCGAGCTTCTCGCGCACCACGTAGTTGCCCACGCTGGAGCCGACGCCTACCACGCCGGGAGCATACCCCGGATCGCGCGGATGCCCGACCGGCGCACGCCGAGCTTCAGGCCAGGCCGCCGAGCTGCATGGTCGCGATGGTCGCGGCGACCGCGCCCCAGGCCAGCCAGGTCACCAGCGCGGCCAGTGAGGCCTTGTGCAGGTCGGCCTCGCTCTTGCCGCCGTGCACGACCAGGTTGCCAGCCGCAGCGCGGAACACCGGCACCATCGGCGACTCCCGGTACAGCGCGGAGCCGTGCACGCCGGGCTCCCACACCGGCGTGCCGATGACGCACACGGTGTCGCCCTCGCGCGCGAACACCAGGTCGACCTGGTCGCCCTTCTCGGGCCGCCCGCCCAGCGCACGCAGATCGCTGTGCTCGAGTCGCTTGCGCTCGACGAGCCGTAGCCCGGCGCCGCGCGGCTCGACGACACACACCCCCTCGGGCGTGTGCACCTCGACGGGGGCCTCGGAGCCCAGCTTCACCTTGGCGCCGTAGATGCGCCACAGCACGGCCTCCGCGGGCACCACGGCCGGCGTCTCGCCGCGCGCACCACCATGCAGCTTGCCGGTCACCGCGACCTCGCCGCTGGGGCGCTGGCCCGGCCGCAGCGCCGCCGCGCGTGACAGCCGCCCCATCACCTGCAGGTGGCCGCGCACCACGAAGAAGGCCGCGACCGCCACGCCACAGAGGATCAGCGCGATCCCACCGCCGGGCACCATGGTCAGCCCCCAGTACGCCATGCCCGACAGGGCCAGCATCACCACGGCGACGATGACGTTCATCGGCACCACCGCGGCGATGGCCAGGAACAGGAAGATCACGATGCCGACGTCGCGCCAGACCCGCGGCGTCCACACCAGGGCCAGCAGCGCCATCGCCGCGAAGACCTGCGCCGGCACCGCCTTCGGAGCCGCCAGCGGCCGCCGCAGCAGCCACATCACCAGCGCCGCGACCAGCACGCACAGGCCGCTGACGAGCAGCCGGCCGGCGATCACGGCCCCGAGCGGGTCGCGATGGCCAGGTTGCGCAGACCGACGTCCTTGGCCGCCTCCATGACCTCGACCACGGTGCCATGCGGCACGTTGCGATCGGCGCGCAGGATGACCTGGGTGTCGGGCGCGTTCTTGAAGCGGGCCAGGAACAGGCCGCGCACGTTGTCCTTCTTGACCGGGACGCCGTCGGCGACGATGTCCCCGGTCGGCGAGATCTCGACGATCATGCTCTGGGCGCGGTCGGGGATCTCCTGCCGGGTGCCCTTGGGCAGGTTGACGGTGAGGCCGGTGCGCTTCTGCTCGTGCGCCTTGGCCACGCTGACCGAGCTGGCGACCATGAAGATGATCAAGAGGACCAGGAAGATGTCGGTCAGCGGGGTGATGTTGATCTCGGCGAAGATGGCCTCTTCGCTCGACTCGTCACTCCCGGGAAGCTTTCCGATCGCCATCGGCCGCCTCCTTTTTCTCGCTGCTCTTGTCGCCGCTGGCGGCGCCCTTGTCGCTGGCGCTGCCCTTGTCGGCCGCCGCGGGGGCGTTGCCACCCCGGGCGGCGTCCTTGAGGTTCTCGACGAACTCCTCGGTCACCAGCTTGACCTCGAGCGCCACGCGCTGCATGTGCGCGCTCAGCCAGTTGTAGATCGCGACCGAGACCACCGCGACCAGGATGCCGGCCGCGGTGGCGACCAGCGCCTCCGAGATCGACGGGCCGACGATGTCGAGCTGGTTCTCGCCCTTGGCGCCCTTGAGGCTCTGGAAGGCGCCCATGATGCCGACCACGGTGCCGTACAGGCCGACGAACGGCGCCATCGCGCCCACGGTGCCGAGCACCCAGAGGCGGCGGCGGAAGTCGAGGTTCATGCGCACCCGGGCGCGCTCGACCGCGGCCTCGACCTGCGCCTCGGGCACGCGACCGTGGCGCTCGAAGCCGACCAGGAAGACGTCGGCCACCGGCGACCGCGAGCGCTCGCACGCCGCGCGCGCCTCGGCGAAGGCGCCGCGGGTCACACACCGGTTGACGGTGTCGGCCAGCGAGCGCGCCTTGTCGAGGAAACCCCACAGCGCGTGCAGCCGCTCGAAGGCCACCGCCACGGCCAGGATCGAGCAGGCGCCGATGACCCACATGGCCACCCCGCCCGACTGCATGACCTCCCAGAGCGACTTGTCCATACGGGTGTGCGGGGCCTCTCGGATCTAGTGACTCCCGCATGTTATGCGGGGACGGGCCCATCCCGTCAAGGCTGCGACCCTGCCCGCCCCACCGCGGTTGCCCGCGCGCCTACTGCTGGTAGGCGCCCTTCCAGACCCCGTCGCCGTCGGCGTCGACCAGGATCGGCGCGGTGAAGGCCATCGGGAACGGCCCCTTGCCGGCCAGCAGCGTGGGTAGGTTGCCGACTGGGCCAGTCGACACCGCGGTCAGCAGGGTGTCGTCGCCCTTGGCAAACAGGCCCTCGTTGAGCACCGGGAACGTGGTCGACTTCATGGCGTAGACGCGCACGAACAGGATGAAGTCGGGGCTGCCCGGGGTGCCACGCCGTGACGCCGGGGCGTTGACGTCGGTGACCTGCAGCGTGACCGTGGTGGTGGCCTCGACCCGATCGGCGCCGCCGGCGCCGCTGCCAGGGCCGACTGTCAGCGCCTGGGCGCCGCCGACCCGGGCGCGGTCACAGATGTCGTTGGTCAGGCGGCCGGTGCGCGCGGTGAAGCACGAGATGGGCACGATGGCGCTCTGCGAGCGCATGAACGGCCCCGGCGGATCGCCGCCCAGCACCTCGATGGTGTCGATCCCCATCCACGCCGGCGCGCTGGCCTTGATGTTCAGCGTCACCGCGCCCGCGGTCGGCTTGATGGTGCGCCCGATCAGCGGCGCCGCGGCGCCGTCGGTCACGCGCAGGAACGGCCCGTTGGTGAGCACGGTGTCGCGGAAGGCGCCCGGCTTGCCGAGCAGCGCGGCCTCGACCTCGTCGGCCAGGCCAGCCTGGATGGCGCCGGCGTCGTCGCTGGGCACCGCCACGTAGGTGCGCGGCATGCCGGCCGGATCCTTGACCAGGGTGTGGGTGTCGGAGTTGCCGGTTGGCGTGTACAGCTTGCCGAAGCTGTAGAACGACAGCAGGTCGCGCAACAGCAGATCGGTGCGCTTGAACTCGCGCACGCCGTCCATGTCGTCGTCCAGCTCGGCGAAGCCGTTCCAGACCTCGATGGCGTCGAACTGGTCAGTGAACAGCATCTTCTCCTCGGGCAGCCGCAGCAGCGTGTTGGGCAGCGGCTGCGCCGCCACCACGCCGCCGTAGGTCTTGGCGGTGAAGTCGAACTTGAGCGCCGAGCGATCGAAGAAGGCCTGGAAGTCGAGGCCGCCGCCAGAGCGAGGGTGGTTGATCTGCACGATCTTGGCGCCGCGCGCCTGCCGGTACGCCGTGAACATGTCGCCAGGGACCAGGCCGCGCTCCTCGCCGTTGCCCCAGTCGACCGCGCCGCCGGCGGGCTCCGCGGCGTCGCGCGTCAGCGGCCAGATGTTGAAGTGGCCCCAGTCGAACGGCGTGGCCTCGATGCCGATCGACGAGTCGATCAGGCTCTCGGCCGACAGCTTCGCGATCAGCGGCTCGTAGTCGACGATGTAGTCGTGCTCGGTGCCGGCGAAGAACTCCAGCCCCTCCGACAGGTGCGAGCGCACGCGCTCCAGCAGGTTGACGGTGCTGTCGGGGCTGCGGTTGGCGTGCTGGTGGAAGTCGGCCGCGACATAGCCCGCGGTGTCCAGCGCGCGGCGCAGCCGGAAGCTCAGCTTGGTCGGCGACAGCCCGCCGGTGACCGCGGTCAGGTCGGCGGTGGCCATGGTCCACTCGTTGCCGCGGGTCACGAAGACGCGATAGCTGCCGCCCGCCGGCACGATGAGGCGACGGTCGCCGCCCTGTCCCGAGGTGTCACCGTTGCGCGCGTGCACCAGGTTGATGACGCCGTGGCGGATGTCGTAGTCCTCGCCGAAGCGGGTGTCGACCGCGAACGGCCGCACGCCGACCGCCATCACCTTGCCCGGGATCTTGGCGCTGCTGGCGTCGTCGAGGATCTCGTAGTCGAACACGCCCGGCTTGGGCAGATCGACGTTGGCCATGGCCTCGGCGCCCGCGGTCACGGTGGCCATCATGGCCGGCGAGCGCGCCAGCTGCTCGAGGTCGGCGACCACGAAGTAGGTGCCCGGCACGAGCTCCACGCTGTACTTGCCGTCGTCGCCGATGTCGGCGTAGCTCTCGACGCGGTCGTCGGCGGTGAAGCCCGGCTTGCCGTCGGAGTCGGTGAAGAAGCCGACACGCGGGCGCAGGCGGCCCAGCTCGGTGGCTGCGCTGGGGGCGGCGCCGCCGATGGTCACGGTGCCCGACAGCTTGCCGGCGGCGAGCTTGTCGCGCGCGACGCGGAACTTCTCGACCTCGTTGCCGTCCTTGGCGACCACGAAGTCCATGGTGTAGCGCGCGCCGGTCTTGGGCTCGAGGTGCAGGAACTCGCCCTTGGTCTCATCGAGGATGTCGAGCAGCGAGGTGATGCCGAACAGGGTCACGCCGACGCCCTGGATCAGCACCGAGCCGACCTGGTTGCGCTCCGCCGGCAGGTCGCGCGGCAGGATGCCGTACGCGATCCCGGCGGCCTGGTACACCGGGTAGCGCACGCTGCCCTCGAGCGAGGACAGGTTGTCGAGGCCGGCGCGCGCGAAGCCCTTGCCGTCGCCGAACAGCGAGGTGTTGCCGCCGGAGTCGGACAGCACGCCGAGCGGGCCGCGGATGACGTAGGGGCCCGGGTTGTACATCGACCAGTGCACCTCGACCGAGTTCGACCCCGGCGCCAGGATGTAGGTGATGGCGATGGCCATGGTGTCGTCGTTGTTGGGATCGAAGTCGTTGGGCGGATCGAAGTTGAGGCCGCGCAGGTTGATGTAGTCGTTGACCGCGGTGTGGCCGCGGAAGCGCAGCACCGCGGCGCCGCCCTTGGAGCCATCGCGCACGATCTCGGCGCTGTCGACCGCGAAGGTGCGGCCGACCAGGTAGATGGGCGACATCTCGCCGAACTGATCGTTGCCGACGCCGTCGGCGGCGTCGTCATCGGGATCCACGAAGGCATCCGTGGGCGGGCGCACCAGGTCGGCGTCGATGATGTTGCCGCCGAACGGCACCGGGCTGATCGACCGGTTGGGGCGCTGCACGACGACGGAGATCTTGTCGTTCTTCATCACATAGTCGCCGATGAGGCCGCCGCGCGCCTCGCCGTCGATGAGGTCCTGCGCCGCGGTCGCCTCGGTGATCTGGCGAACCAGCACGGTGGCTGCGCCACCGGTGGCGGGCAGCGTCGGCAGGTAGGCATCGACGCCGCTACCGCCGTCGTCGCCGCCGCACGACAGCAGGCTGAGGGTCAGGGTGAGGAGAGCTGAGCGATAGGCCAGGCGTACACGCATGGCCGCATCGTAACACTCATGAAACGGTGCTGACACAAGGGCGTGCAGGTGCCGGCGGTCAGCCTCAGCGCAGCGTGGGCGCGGTCACAGCGGGGCCTGGCGTGATGCCCAGCAGGTGCGCCAGCGTGGGCGCCACGCTGAGGGTCGAGACCAGGGCGTCGCTGCGGCTGGCGGCCATGCCGGGCGCCGAGACGATGACCGGCACGGTGCGATCGTCGGGGTTCAGTGTGCCATGCACGGTGACGTCGAGGTCGGGATCCTGAACCACGAAGTCGGGCCTGGCACCATAGAGGATGTCGCCCGACTCGGCGGCGTCCACCGACAGACACATGCGCCGCTCGTCGCCGCTGCGCGCGTCACAGCCCCCGGCGACCTTGCTGACGGGCACGACATAGCCCAGCCGGCGCGTGGCGAGGAGCGTCTGGATCAGCACCCGCATCAAGGCCCGCTGCTCGACCTGGTCGAGCTTGCTGGTTGCGGCCGCCAGGTAGATGTAGGGATCGCGCGTGGCGGCGATCCAGCCCGCGGGGTCGGGCGACGGGCCGAGCAGCGTGGTCGCGGCCTGCTCGCACGCCTGTTCGAGGTCGTCGGTGGTGATGCGTCCGGCCGGGCGCCCCGCGGCCAGGGAGCGCTCGACCATGCGGGCGACACCGTGGTCGGAGGACAGCACGACGGCGTAGCCATCCTTGCCGACCGCGGCGTCGAGACCGTCGAGCAGCTCGGCGATGCGTGCATCGGTGTCGAGCAGCATGTCGAGGGTCTCCCACGACTCCTGTCCGTAGGCGTGGCCGACCAGGTCGTGGCCCGAGAAGCTGACCGTGAGCAGATCCGGGATGGCGTCCCGACCCAGGCCTTCGCCGGCCACCGCGGCCAGCGCGGCCTCGACCAGCACGGCGTTGCCCAGCGGCGTCGCGCGCACCGCCTTGGCGGGGTTCGCGCTCGCGGACAGCGGGTGCGGGAAGCTGGCGGCCGCGGGCGGCTCGCCGGGCAGGGCGTCGTCGCCGAGCTCGCGCTGGTACAGCGCGGGGTCGCGGGCCTGCCAGACGTAGTCCGCGAGCCGCGGCGCCACCGGGTGCTCGCGCGCCAGCGTGGCCAGCCAGGGTGGCAGCGTGCTGGCGTACCAGGTGCTGGTGGTGAAGGCCGCCTGCGCGGGGTCGTACCAGACCGCCAGCGTGGGGTGCTGGCCCGCGGGCAGGATGGCGCCGCGATCCTTGAGGCTGACGCCGACCACGCGGGCACCGGGGCGCTGCGCCAGCAGGGCGTCGCCGACCGCGCCGACCCGCAGCGCGCGTGGTGACGCCGCGCCGCTGTCGCGCGGCGGACCACCGGCGACATCGAGCAGCGGCGAGGCCGGATCGGTCACGCTCTCGACCGAGGCGCCCTGGTCACGACGCCACCACTCGTTGCCGATGATACCGGTCACCGCGGGCGGCGCGCCGGTGCCCAGCGCGGCATGGCCTGGCGCGGTGTAGGTCGACGCGTAGGGATACTCGGCGTCGGCGTAGTAGCGACCTCGCGAGAGCAGGCGCGCGATGCCCCCCTTCAGCAGCGGACGGCGCGCCTCGAACGACCACGCCGGCAGCTGGTCGATCACGATCAGCACCACCAGCGGCGGCGGCGTGCGCAGCAGCGGGGTCGGTCCGCCGGCGCCCGGCTTGCGCGACGCCTGCGGACCACAGGCGCCCAGCGTCATCGCCAGGGCCAGGGCCAGCGCGGCACGGGTGATCGCGGTCGGCTTCATGGCCTGCAGCCTGCGCCGGCGCGCGCCTTGGCTCAAGTGCCAACTCTGCTAGCATCGCCAGCCATGCGTCCCTTCCGCAGCCATGGCACTGGCCGCTTCGCCCCCTCCGACCTCGCGGCCTGCGGCGCGCGCGTGGTGTTCGAGGACGGTGTGCTGATCTTCCATCCCGAGCGCATCGAGCTCGCCGACGACGTCTATGTCGGCCACAACGCCATCCTCAAGGGCTATCACCTGGGGCGCATGCGCATCGGCGCCGGGACCTGGATCGGCCAGCAGTGCTTCCTGCACGCCGCCGGCGAGATCACCATCGAGGAGGACGTCGGCATCGGCCCCGGCGTGAAGATCCTGACGTCGACTCATCGCGAGCCCGGCCGCGACCAGCCCATCATGGCCGGCGCGCTGGACTTCGCGCCGGTCGTCCTCGAGGTCGGCTGCGACATCGGCGTCGGCGCCATCATCCTGCCCGGCGTGCGCATCGGTCGCGGCGCCCAGGTCGGCGCCGGCGCGGTGGTGACGCGCGACGTGGCGCCGTACGCGATCGTCGCGGGCGTGCCGGCCAGGCAGCTCGGCGAGCGGCCGTAGCTAGAGGTCGCGCTTCTTGAAGCAGACCTCGAGCGCGTAGCTGCGCGCGTCGGGATCGTCGTCACCGATGTCGAGCAGGCGACGCCGGGTGCAACTGAGCTCGCCGCGCTCGGTGATGCCACCACACAGCTGGTGCTCCTCGAGGACCTCGCCGGCGACGCGGCCGTCGGCCCAGTACACCTTGATGCCCGGGTGTGCGCTGGGTGCGTGCGAGCAGCCCTCGCCCCAGCCACCACCGCTGCCACCGAGGGTGCTCGCGCTGGGCTCGACGTCGGCCACCGCCACCAGCGCCTCGACACGGGTGCAGCGCGCGGTGATCGACGCCAGCCAGGCGTTGCCACGACGGACCTGGCCCGAGATGTTCAGCGCCTTGCGTGCGCGCAGCGCGAGGCCGAGGCCCGCACCCAGCTGCCCGCGTGCGCCCGCGTGCAGCACGCTGGACGGGCCTTCGCTCTCGCCAGGCAGCACGGCGTCGGCGTTCTCGGGGTTGTCACCGCGCGCGGCGAAGCTGAGGGCGACCGCGCCGGGCGGCAGCGCGACCTCGACCTCGGCGTCGCCGGCCCAGGTCGGATAGACCAGGCCGCCCCCGGCCGCGCGCCGCGGCGCACCCAGCGCGACGCCGCCAGCCAGCGCGACCCCGGTGCCGTCGGCGAAGCGCTCGGCGAACCCGCGCGCGGTCACCCGCACCAGGTCGTCGCGGCGCACGAACAGGCGCAGCCGGTACACCGCCAGCCGTTCGGCGACGTCGTCGTTGCAGCTCTCGGTGGCGACCGCCTCGGGCGGGGTCAGGTTCTCGACCTGCACCACGTCGCCGTCGCTGGCGACGACGCGGAACAGCAGGGTCTGTCCCGGGGCGGCGTCGCGAAAGGCGCGCGCGCGCGGGGCGCCCTGGCCGACATCGCTGGCCAGCCAGCCATCGCGCCGGAGCAGCACCAGCTCACCCGCGTGCACGGCGTAGCTCGGTTCGGCGACCGCGGCCGCCGGGGCGTCAGCGCGCGGCGCACCGACCTGGGTGCGCGTGCGCGGGCTGCCGCAGCCAGCGCCGACACCCGCGCCGACCCAGACGCCGGCGACCGCGAGCACCTGGAGCCGCAGCCACGGGCAGGGCCGGCGCCGGGTCATGGTCACGGCGCCGTGGTGGTCACGCTGGGGCTCCTGGCGCTGGGCCGCTCGTGAAGGTGCGTGCCCGGGGCGACCTCCTCGATCTCGAAGCCGGCGTCGAGGATCATCTGGTGGTCGGCCGAGGCCTGGCTGCCCGGCGTGGTCAGGTAGCCGTTGGTGAAGATCGAGTTGACCGCATACAGCGCCAGTGGCGTCAGCGAGCGCAGGTTGACCTCGCGACCGCCGGCCACGCGCACGTCCTGGCTGGGGAACATGAGGCGCGTCACCGCCAGCACCTTGAGGCAGTAGCGCGGGTCGAGCGGGCGCCGGATGATGCCCAGCTTGCTGAGCGGCGTGCCCGGGCGCGGATCGAGGAAGTTCACTGGAACCGAGTCGGCGTCGATCTCGCGCAGCGCCAGCAAGAGGTCGACCACGTCGTCCTTGCTCTCGCCCATGCCGATGATGCCGCCGGAGCAGATGTCCATGCCGGCCTGCTTGGCCATGCGCGCGGTGGCCTGGCGGTCAGCGAAGGTGTGCGTGCTGACGATCTTGGCGAAGTGCTCCGGCCCGGTCTCCAGGTTGTGGTTGAAGCGGTCCACCCCGGCGGCGGCCAACTCGGCCGCCTTGGCCTCGGTCAGCGCGCCCAGCGAGGCGCACACCGTCAGGTCGAGCTCGGCCTTGATGCGCCGGGTCGCCTCGCAGATGACCTCGAGGTCGCGCCGCGACGGCGCCGTGGTCGCGGTCACGATGCAATACTTCCAGGCATGCGCGGCCTTGGCGCGCCGGGCGCCCTCGACGATCTGCTCGACCGACTCCATCGGGTAGACCTCGGCCGGGGTCTCGTAGTGCGACGACTGCGAGCAGAAGCCGCAGTCCTCGGGGCAGGCGCCCGACTTGGCGTTCTCCAGCACGTGGATGCGCACCCGCTTGCCGTGAAAGTGGCGCCGCACCGAGAAGGCCGCGTCGAGCAGGGTGAGCAGATTGTCGTCGGAGGTGTCGAGCAGGGCGCGGGCTTCCTCGCGTGCGAGGGGCTCACCAGCGATCGCTCTCTCGGCCAGCAGTTTCATGGTGATGGCGTTCATAACACAGCGCGGAGGTCACTTCTCGTTTTTCATAACCGGTTGAAATCACGTCCAAATTTCGCGAATTTTAGCACTCGACATGGGCGCTTGACAATTCCCCACCCGGGTTTAGATTGCCGCCCGCGTCCATGCCCATCTATGAGTTCCGCTGCGAGAAGTGCGAGACCGTCTTCGAGTCGTGGCAGAAGATGTCCGACCCCAATCCCGAGAAGTGCCCGGCCTGCGGGGAGACCAAGATCGAGAAGCTGATCTCGAGCTCCAGCTTCATCCTGCAGGGCAAGGGCTGGTACGCCACCGACTACGGCGGCAAGAAGGCCCACCTGCCGGCCGGCAAGAAGGCGCAGCTCGAGGACAACAAGCGCTCTGACGCCAAGCGCGACGAGCAGGCCGCCGCCAAGGCCGCCGACAAGTCGCCGCCCTCGGTCAGCACCGGCTCCTCCGAGTCGTCGTCGTCGCCCTCCTCATCATCCTCATCGTCCACCTCGACGTCGTCCTCTGGATCGTCGTCGTCCAAGTCCAGTTCGGGCGAATAGCTCGCCCGTCCGCACACAGATACCGAAGGGGTAAAGCACATGAAGATCCGTCCGCTGCACGATCGCATCCTGGTGAAGCGCCTGCAGGAGCAGGAGAAGACCGCTGGTGGCCTGTACATCCCGGACACCGCGAAGGAGAAGCCGGTCGAGGCCAAGGTCATCGCCGTGGGTAACGGCAAGATCATGGACGACGGCAGCCTGCGCAAGCCGGAGGTCAAGGTCGGCGACAAGGTGCTGTTCTCGAAGTACTCGGGCTCGGAAGTGAAGATCGATGGCGAAGAGCACCTCATCATGCGTGAGGAAGACCTCCTCGCCGTGGTCGAGTAAAGGAAGGACACGCACATGGCAGCCAAGGAAATCCAGTTCAACCAGAAGGCCCGCGCGTCGATCGCGCACGGCCTCAACGTCCTCGCCAACGCCGTCAAGGTCACCCTGGGGCCGCGCGGCCGCAACGTCGTGATCGAGAAGTCGTGGGGCTCGCCCACGGTCACCAAGGACGGCGTCACCGTCGCCAAGGAGATCGAGCTCGAGGACAAGCTCGCGAACATGGGCGCCCAGATGGTGAAGGAGGTCGCCTCCAAGACCTCGGACACCGCCGGTGACGGCACCACCACCGCGACCGTGCTGGCGCAGTCGATCTACAACGAGGGCTCCAAGCTGGTGGCCGCTGGCCACAACCCGATGGACATCAAGCGCGGCCTCGAGGAGGGCGTGAAGGTCGTCGTCGAGGAGCTCAAGACCATGTCCAAGCCCACCAAGGGCAAGGTCGAGATCGCCCAGGTCGGCACCATCTCCGCCAACGGTGAGAAGGTCATCGGCGACCTCATCGCCGAGGCCATGGAGAAGGTCGGCAAGGAAGGCGTCATCACCGTCGAAGAGGCCAAGTCGATGGAGACCACCCTCGACGTCGTCGAGGGTATGCAGTTCGACCGCGGCTACCTGTCGCCCTACTTCGTCACCGATGCGGAGCGCATGGAGGCCGTCCTCGAGGACGTCTACATCCTCATCAACGAGAAGAAGGTCTCGAACATGAAGGACCTGCTCCCGCTGCTGGAGCAGGTCGCCAAGAGCGGCCGTCCGCTGCTGATCATCGCCGAGGACGTCGACGGCGAGGCGCTGGCGACCCTGGTCGTCAACAAGCTGCGCGGCACGCTGAACGTGTGCGCGGTCAAGGCGCCCGGCTTCGGCGACCGTCGCAAGGAGATGCTCAAGGACATCTCCGTGCTGACCGGCGGCCAGTCGGTCACCGAGGATCTCGGCCTCAAGCTGGAGAACCTGACCCTGAAGGACCTGGGTCGCGCCAAGCGCATCACGGTCGACAAGGACAACACCACGATCGTCGAGGGCGCCGGCAAGAAGGCGGACATCGAGGGTCGCGTCAAGGCGCTGCGCGCGCAGGTCGAGGACACCACCTCGGACTACGATCGCGAGAAGCTGCAGGAGCGGCTGGCCAAGCTGGTCGGTGGCGTCGCCGTGGTCAAGGTCGGCGCGGCCACCGAGGTCGCCATGAAGGAGAAGAAGGCCCGCGTCGAGGACGCCCTGCACGCGACCCGCGCGGCCGTCGAAGAGGGCATCGTCCCGGGCGGCGGCGTCGCGCTGATCCGCGCGCTGCCGGCGCTCGAGAAGCTGAAGTTCGAGGATGACCGCCAGTACGGCGTCAACATCCTGCGTCGCGCCCTCGAGGAGCCCTTGCGTCAGATCGCCATCAACGGCGGCCTGGAGGGCTCGATCGTGGTGGACAAGGTCAAGAACGGCAAGGGCTCGTTCGGCTTCAACGCGGCGAGCTTCGAGTACGAGGACCTGGTCAAGGCCGGCGTCATCGACCCGACCAAGGTGGTGCGCTCGGCGCTGCAGAACGCGGCCTCGGTCGCGGGCCTGATGCTGACCACCGAGGCGCTGGTCGCCGAGAAGCCCAAGAAGGACAAGGGCGGCTCGTCGGCTCCGCAGGGCGGCGGCGGCATGGACGGCGAGGATTACTGAGCCCCTCGAGGCTTCGCCTCGAGGAGCGAATTCCGCTCCGTTCCGGTAGCTGAGTGATGACAGGCGGGCGGCACCCTCGGGTGTCGCCCGCTTCGTTTTTTTCGGCGGACGACTTCGGTGCCGCCGTCGTACCATCACGCCATGAAGCGGACGATGACGCTGGTGGCGTTGGTGATGGGCCTGTCCTTCGCGGGCGCGGGCTGCAAGAGCAAGAAGCAGAGCCGCGAGGACATGTGCAAGGACGGCCAGAAGGCGTTCGAGAAGGGCATGGCGGGCGCCCTGCAGTCGCGTCTGGCCGGGATGCCGCCCGAGGCGCGCACCATGGTCGAGGGCAAGATCGAGACGGCCAAGCGGAACTTCATGAAGTTCTGCACCGAGCTGACCGACCAGGAGATCAAGTGCATCACCAAGCAGGACGTGTCGTCGCCGACCTGCCAGAACGTGATGACGCTGGTGAAGACGAAGCTGCTCGAGATGTAGCCGAGGGCGCCGTCGCATCGGCCAGCTGAATCAGGTGAGCGACAGCGCCTGCAGCAGCCGGCTGGTGGCCGACGACAGGCCATGGCGTGGCAGCTCCGCGGGCGCCACCAGCGCGACGCGGTCGTAGGCGTCACCCGGAACGGTGACCTCGGCCGTGGCGCGCGTGGGTAGAGTGACCTGGTAGGCCAGCAGGCGCAGGCGGAGGTGAGTCAGCACGTGCTCCTGCTCGACCGCGCGCCGGGGCGCGGGCCGCGCGGGTAGCCCCAGCGCGGCGACGACCCGCGCCGCGGTGGCCGCCGGGGCCTCGTCGTCCGCGGGCTCCAGCGAGGGCAGCTCCCACAGGCCGCCGAACAGCCCGCGCGGCTTGCGACGCGCCAGCACCAGGCCGCCCGCGCGCGTGGTCGCCGCCAGCGTGACCCAGGTCAGCGCGCTGGGCGCCCGGCGCGGCGCGCGCACCGGCAGCTCGTGCTGACGCCCGGCGGCACGCGCGGCGCACTGCCCGGCCAGCGGGCAGAGCTCACAGCGCGGCGACCCCGGCGGCGGCACGCACACCGTGGCGCCGAGCTCCATCAGCCCCTGGTTCCACGCCGACGGCTGCGCGGGATCGACCAGCGTCTCGGCCAGCGCCCACAGCTCGGCGCGCGTGGCCGGGGCATCCACCGAGGCCTCGATCGCGAACAGGCGCGCCAGCACGCGCGCCACGTTGCCGTCGAGCAGCGGCGCCGGGACGCCGAACGCGATCGACGCGATGGCCCCCGCGGTGTAGCGCCCGATCCCGGGCAGCTCCTCCAGCTCGGCCGGCGTGCGCGGGAAGACGCCGCCCCAGCGCGCCACCACCTCGCGCGCGGCACGATGCAGCGAGCGCGCGCGAGAGTAGTAGCCCAGGCCGGCCCAGCGCGCCAGCACCTGATCCTCGGGCGCCGCCGCCAGCGCGTGCACCGTGGGCAGCTCGGCCAGGAAGCGCTGCCAGTACGGGATGACGACGTCGACGCGGGTCTGCTGCAGCATGATCTCGGACAGCCAGATGGCGTACGGATCGCGGGTGCGTCGCCAGGGCAGGTCGCGCTGCTCGCGGCGATACCAGGCGATCAGCCGCTGGCGCAGCGTGCGCACGCGGGCGGCAGGCGGGTGAGGCTTCGCGGCCATGGCCGGGCAGACAGGTCAGAAGAACAGGTGGCCCATCAGGCGCACGGTGGGGTCGAAGACCGCGCCGTAGGTCGTCGTGGTGCGCGTGGTGTCGGACAGCATCATGGGGCGGTCGGTCGTGGTCGACGCGATGCTGAACAGCGGGTTCAGGGCGTCGAAGCTGAGCGACCAGTGCGGGCGCAGGAACCACTCGATGCCGATGCCCCAGCCGATGCCGACGCTGGTCGACGACACCTTGGTGGAGTTGTCGGCGCCGTCGGGATCGGTGGTCGTGGTGGTGTACGAGATCCCGGGCGCGCCGATGAGGACGAAGTCGAGCGGACCGCGGGTGGCCATGCGGAAGCGCACCACGGTGCTGAGCTGCAGGTCGAGCTGGGTGGTGGTGTCCTCGCGATCGGTGCCCACGGCGACGTCGGTCTCGTCGCTCTGGCTGCTGCCACCGAGGACCACGGCGGGCTCGAAGGTGAAGCGCCCGCCCAGGCGGAAGCGCACGCTGACCACCGAGGGCATGGTGACGTCGGCCGGGAACACGAAGCCGGCGCCGATGCCGACGCCGCGGCCCTCGGGACGGCGACTGGCCGCGGCCGGAGCGGCGCCGCCGCCATCGGATGAGTCGGTCATCGTCGTCGACGAGGTCGTCGTAGACGTAGTCGTCGTCGGGCTGGCCATTGGTTCGGGTGACGGCTCGGCCATCGGCACCCCGTCGGGCGGCGTGTCGCCGTCCTGCGCCCGCGCGCCCTCGACCATGGTCCAGCTCAGCAGCAATCCCACCAGCACCTGCGCGCTCTTCTTCATGTGCGCCTCCCGGGCGCATCATACCTTCAGCGCGGGCGCCGCGGCGCGGCCTTGCGGGCGCGCGTGACCTTCTGCGAGCGATAGGCCGGCTTGCTGCGCGTCGGCCAGTTGACCGCGGGCGGCGGGAACGCCGGGCGCGCCAGCAGGTAGCCCTGACCGAAGCGGGCGCCGGCGTCCTGCACCGACTCCAGCTCCTCGGCGGTCTCGATGCCCTCGGCGACGACCACCGCACCGAGCTCCTTGCACAGCACCACGATGGCCGACACCAGGCGGAACATGCGGGTGTCCTGGACCAGGCCCGCGACCAGATCGCGGTCGAGCTTGACCACCTTGGGCTGCAGATCGGCGATGTACTTCAGGTTCGAGTAGCCGGCGCCGAGGTCATCGACCACCAGGTGCACACCGCGCTCGCGCACCTCGGTCAGGATGGTCTGGCACAGGCGGAAGTGCGACAGCGGCACGCCCTCGGTGATCTCGAGGTAGACCTCGTCGGTGTGGTTGAAGATGGGGTCGTCGGGCTGCACCAGCCAGCGGTCGTCGAGCTCGCTCGGGTGCACGTTGAGGAACAGGCGGTGGCCCGGGCAGTTGGCCACCGAGATGGTGCGCAGCAGGCGCCCCAGCTCACCGGTCACGCCGCGCTCGACCGCGGCCTTGAACAGGCTGAGCGGGCCGCCGAAATCGGCCGCGTGGGGGCGCACCAGGGCCTCGTAGGCGAAGATGGCGCCGCTGCTCAGGTCGACCACGGGCTGGTACACGATCTTGATGTCGCGGGTGGACAGCACACGCGCGATCGCAGCCGTGGCTGCCATGTTCTGGGAGGTGCGCCGGACCAAGGTGCCCATTGTAGGGCCAACCGGCCCCTGCCACGTACAATCAGCCATGCGCTGGCTGGCCTGCCTCGGACTGGTCTTGACCATGGGATGCACCAGGACGGAGCGCCGCCCCGCAGCGCCGCCCGCGCGGTCGCCCGCGCCGTTGCGGTCGGTGTCGCCGGTGGTCGAACCCGACACCGCGGCGTGGTTCAGCCTGGGCGCTGCGGGCGACCTCGAGGCCGCGGCGGCGCAGGAGCTGTACGAGGTCGCGGGGCAGCCGCACTACTACGTGCGCTTTCGCGTCAGCAACCGGGGTGCGCGGCCGCTCGGGGTCGATCTCCGCAGCTACCACGAGGTGCTGTACCCCAACCAGTGGGGCTGGTCGCCGGAGGCGCAGCGCAGCGTCATCGATGAGACCCGCGCGGTCTTCCCGCCGCCGACCGCGCAGCGCAGCGCCGAGCTACGCGCGGCCTTCGCGGCGGGCGCGCTGACCCTGGTGCCGGCGCACGGAGCGCTGGAGTTCTACCGCGACTTCAACGCCTCGGGTCGCGCCGACGTCGAGCGCGACCCCGCCGCGTGGCTGCTCATCGCGCTCGACGGCCAGCTGCTCGCCAGCGACGGCGAGCAGGTCCTGCAGCTGCGCGTCGGCGATGACGAGGCCACCCGTGTGCTGGCGCTGCCGGCGCCGCTGCAGTGGCGCCAGGTGCCGGCCGGCGCCATCACGCTGAGCGACCGGTAGGCGCGCGCCGCGCGGCGCCGCGGACTCAGCGCGCGCGGGCCTGGCGTGCCAGCTGGACGAAGCCGGCGGCGTCGGCGGCGGCGACCAGCTCGCGGCGCGCGGCGTCGCGCTGGGCGCGCGGCAGCAGCGGCAACCCCGCCAGGCGGGCCTGCAGCGCGGTGTCATGCAGGCCGTGCTCGAGCGCGCCGGAGACCACGGCCGAGAGCCGCTCGCGCGCGGCCACGGGGTCGCGCGCCGTCAGCGTGCGCGCCAGCGCCAGCGACGCCTCCAGCCGCACCTGCAGCGAGGCGCTCGCCGCTGTGGTCTCGGCGCGCCGCGCCTCGGCCTCGGCCGCCGCGACGTCGCCGCGACCGAGCAGCGCCAGCGCCAGCGCGATCCGCGCCGAGGCCCCGCCTGCTCGGGGGCGCTCGGCGTCGCGGCCTGCGTGGGCGCGCAGGCGATCGCCTCCTCGTCACCCGACGCCATGGCTCAGCATAACTCGGCGCGCGGCTGGTGGTGGCCGCGACGCACTGGGCCGGTCCGCGAGAGCCGCGGCGTGGCCGCCTGCATGTATGATGAAGCCATGCCGTCACCAGGCCGGGTCCGTCTGGCCGCGCGGGGCGGCGCCGCGCTGGGCGCCCTGCTGTGGATCGCGCTGGCCGCGGCCGCGCCGAGCGGACGCCTGGTCGTCACGCTCGAGGGCGAGGCCAAGCTGAGCTACCTGGCCGAGGTCGGCGGCCTGGCGCGCAAGGTCAGCATCACCGGGACGGTGGCGCTCGACAACGGCCTGCCGCAGGCCATCGAGGGCGTGGTCCTGGACGCGCGCCTGTTCGAGCCCGACGGTCGGCGCAGCGCGACCGGTCGGCCCCTCGGCATGGGCGGCGGCGAGCAGTGGCTGGTGCTGTCCCCGCCGCTGGCGCCGGGTGAGCGGCGCTCGGTGGCGCTGGCCGCGACCTCGACGGTCGGCATCCGCCTGGAGCGCGCCACCTCGGTCGACGTACGCGCCAGCGCGGCCTGGTATGGCACCGAGGCGGTGCAGCTGGTGTCGCAGCCCGCGGCGCCCGACGCCGCCGGGGTCACGGTCACCCTGCAGCCCAGCGCGGGCAAGCGCCGCCTGGTGCGTGACGGCCTCGATGGCGAGACCGCCGGGCTGCGCCGCTATCTGTTCGCCGAGCTGCGCCTCCAGGTCGAGAACCACGGTGCCGGCGCGCTGCGCAGGCTGACAGTGGACGTTCGTCGCGACGGCGCCGTGGTCGCGCTGGCCCAGCCCCATCTGGTGCTGGAGCTGTCACCTGCCCTGCCACCCGGGCAGGTCCGCGTGCTGACCCGCACTGGCATCCTCGACGAGTCCATCACGCGCGAGGACCAGCGCTTCCCGGCCGAGGTCGCGCTGGAGCTGGTGCCCGGCGGCGAGGACTTCAAGCCCGCCCGCACGCCCGTCGTCCTGCAGCGCAAGGCCGACCTCAAGAGCGACGAGAGTTCGCGCAGCAAGACGCTGCGCAAGCTGGCCGCCGGGGACGCCGTGGTCGAACAGGGCACCTATGGCAAGGTCAGCGAGGTGGTGACCCTGGATGGCGTGCTGGGTTATGTGCCCATCAAGGCGCTCAGCGTCGCCACCAAGGTCGGCGGCAAGCTGCTGCGCTCGAGGACCGGTGCGCGCCGCACCGCGACCGGCTGGTACTTCCCGGCCTGTGACCTCGCCGACCGCTTCGACCTCACCGTCAGCGGCCTGGCCGGCCTGGCCCGCATCAGCCGCGGGACGCTGCGGCTGGAGCTACGACTGGGCGAGCTCGAAGGCACCCTGGTGACCAGCGGCTATCCCGATGACGTGCGCCGGCCGGTGCTGGTCGATCAGGTCGCCTACGGCTCCAGCGAATGCCCGATGGTGTCACCGGCCACGCTGCAGCTGCTGGGGCTCGAGTGGACCGGCCCGTGACGGCTCGGCGCGCCGGCCTCAGTTCCAGCGGTAGCTGAAGTCGACCCAGGGCACGCCCATGACCAGGCCGCCGTCGCAGTCGCCCTCGACGCGGCTCGACAGGCACACCGGCTTGATGAAGCCGATGTCGCCCGCGATGTCGCTGGAGAAGAAGCGCAGGCCGTACGACAGCAGGCCGCCGTCGGCCAGCTCGTTGTCGCCATCGGCGGTGACGCCCGCGGTGTCGAAGCCGGCCAGCAGCTTGACGCGGCGGCCGACCTGCTTGCTGATCGACACCGACACCAGGTAGGGCAGCACGCCGTTCTGGTCGGTCTCCAGCGCGAAGCCGGCCTGCAGCGCGCCCGACAGCAGCGAGGCGCAGGTCGGATCGAGGCACAGGCTGACCGCGCCGCCGAGCAGCGCGGCCGAGGCCGAGTCGGCGCTGTTGCCGCTGCCGCCGTCGCTGCCATAGAACAGGTTGCCGACCAGCGCGAAGTGCAGGTTGCCGCTGCTGACCAGCTGCAGCTTGCCGCCGATGATGGCGAACAGCGGCATGTCCTCGGTGATCGGCGCCATCGTCGTCAGCGAGAGCTGCAGCTGGTCGGTGACGCCGTAGGTGATGCCCATCAGGAACAGCTCGTAGTCGGTGAACGAGAACGAGCCCTTGGGCTGGGTCTCGGCGGTGGGCGAGATGATGTTGATGAGCCCGCGATCGATGTGCGGATCCTGCAGGCGGCCCTGGCGATGGGTGGGCACCGGCGGCGCCTCCACGACCACCGCGGCGGGCGGCACGGTCGCGACCAGCGTCGGCGGCCCGGCCATCGGATCCTGCGGCGGCGGCGCGAACGGCGTCGGCGGCGGCGCATACGGGCTGCCGGCCGGCGCGACCGGCGCGGGCGCACCCGCAGTGGGCGGCGGCGCCCCCGGCGCGGGCATGCCATCCTGCGCCCAGCCCTGCGCCCCCCACAGCAGCGTGACGAGCGCGACCCCGACGATTCCCCCGGTACGCACCATGGTTCCAGGATACCCCAGGTCGCGGGCGCCTCTGGTGACCTGTTGCACATGGCAGGCGGCCACGCTCTATGATGACGGCGTGAAGGTCCTCGTGGTTCGTCGCGTGCTGCTGGTGGTGGCGGCGCTGGTGTTCACCGCCATCGCGGTCGCCAACCTGGTCATCCCCGAGACCATGGCCAGGTCGATGGGCTACCACCTCGACGGGGTCGACGCGCGCAACGAGTACCGCGCCATCTACATCGGGCTGTGGCTGGCACATGCGGTCCTCCTGCTGGTCGCGGCGCGACGCATCGACGACCTCCTGCTGGGCGATCTGGCGGCGCTGCTGATCGGCGGCCAGTTCGTCGGTCGCGTGGTCAGCGCGGTGGTCGACGGCGCGCTGCCCAGCAGCAAGCTGTGGCCCGCCGCCGCCGTCGAGTCGCTGGGCGCGCTGGCGCTGATGCTGGCGCGGCCCCGACGTGCATCATGAGCGCGAAGCCGTCGCCCGCGCTCGCGCCAGCCGAGCTGCCGTCGCTGCCACCGCCGTCGGGCGACGTGGTCTGCGTGGCGCCGGCCCCACGCGGTGATGACGGCGCAGACGGCAGCGCAGCGGCGCCGGTGGCCACGCTGCCGCGCGCCCTGGCGCTGGGACGCCCCACCCTGCTGCTCGCGGGCGGGCGCTACCCGGGTGGGCTGCAGCTCGGCGGGACCCGCGCGCTGTTCGGCGGCCTCGACCCCGACGCGGGCTGGACCCGCGCCGGCGCCGCCTCGGTGCTCGCGGGCAGCCTGGGCAACCGGCTGCTCACCATCATGGCGGACGCCCGGATCAGGCTCGATGGCCTCGAGGTGGCGCCGTCAGAGCCGGCCTGGATGGGGGTCCTGATCGAGGCCGGCGGCGAGGCCTGGCTGACCCGCTGTGTCCTCGTCGGCGGCCTGGGCGGCCCCGGGATGCCGTCGGCGCTGTCGAACTCGGGCAGCGTCCACCTCGCGGCCTGCCGCCTCGAGGGCGGGCCCGGCGTGGAGACCACCGCGCTCTGTAGCTTCGGCCACGCCAGCGTGGTCGACTGCGAGCTCCACGCCAGCCACATCGGGATCAACTGCTACCGCGCCACCATCGAGCGCTGTCGCATCCGCGCCGGCAGCTACGGCGTCTACATCCAGGGCGACGACGTCAGCGTGCGCGACTGCGCCATCACGCTGGAGCCGCGCCAGCCCGGCGCGCGCGGCGTCTTCATCGTCAGCGGTGAGCGGCTGAGCATCGAGGGCAACAGCATCGACGGCCGCCCCGACCACGAGCAACTGCGACGCTGGAGCCACCTGCCACGGCGCACGTGGAGCTACGACGAGTCGAGCAGCCGCGACTACAGCATGGTCAGCATCACCGACAACGGCCTGTGGTTCCATGGCGAGGCCGGCGGCCCCTCGGGCGGCCCCTACACCGGCCCGACCCAGGACCTCGACGACCTGCTGGCCAGCCCGCCGGTGCAGCCGCTGCCGGCCGCGCTGCTGGACGAGATCCGCGCCTTTCTGCGCGCGCACCTGCCCTGAGCCATGGCCGAGCTGCGCCACAGCGCCGACGGGGACGACGACGGCGGCGCCCCCGTGCGCTGCGCCATCTGTGGCGGCCAGGCGGCCGGCCCGTGCGCGCGCTGCCGGCGCCCGGTGTGCGGCGACTGCTGCGTGCTCAGCGAGGGCGGCGTGCGCACCTGGGCGCTGTGCCTGGGCTGCGAGCGTCGCGGCGGTCGCTCGCTGGCGGGCAGCTGGCTGCGCGTGGTCGGCTGGGTCCTGGGGCCGGTGCTGGCGGTGCTGGGCCTGCTCCTGCTCTTGCGGCTCTTTGCATGAATTTGTAGACGACTCTAAAATTCGACTTGACGCCACGATTGCCTCGCCGCATATTGGAGTCGTCTCCAATTTTCAGGAGAGAGGCAGCCGATGACGACCCTGGCCGAGATCCCGCTCCGGCAGCGCAAGCAGGCGCAGACCCGCCTGGCCCTGCTCGACGCCGTGGTGTCGCGCCTCGACGGCAAGCGCACCCTGGATGACATCCCGGTCAAGGAGCTGTGCGACGCCGCCAACATCTCGCAGGCGTCGTTCTTCAACTACTTCCCCAGCAAGACCGACCTGCTCGTCTACTTCGTGCAGATCTGGTCGCTCGATCTGGCCGGGCGCGTGCACACCGGCGCCGGCGGCGCCGCCGGCCGCACGGCGCGCGAGGCCATCGAGACCATCTTCGTCAGCACCGCACGCGAAGCGCGCCAGCACCCCGGTGTGATGGCCGAGATCATCGCGCACCAGGCGCGCATGATGGCGCCGCCGGCGACCGCCGAGATCTCGCTGGCCGAGCGCCTGCTGGCGTTCCCCGACCGGCCCGAGCTCATCGACCTGCCCGCGGTCGGCCTCGACGGCCTGCTGCCGCCGCTGCTGGCGCGCGCGGTCGCCCAGGGCGAGCTGCCCGCCACGGTCGACCAGCTGGCGGCGTTCCTCGGCCTGACCGCCATCTTCTTCGGCGTCCCGCTGGTGCTGGCCCGGCGCGACCCCGCCCTGGTCGAGCCGATGTATCGCCAGCAGCTCGCCATCTACTGGGCCGGTCTGGCCGCGACGCCCGCCAGGCCCAGCACCACCCGCAGGCCCAGCAGCACCCGCAGGCCCAGCAGCACCCGCAAGCCCAGCACCACCCGCAAGCCCAGGAGGACCCCATGACGACGACCAGCGCAGCATCCGGCACCGCCCTGCCCCTGGCCACCGCGCACCCCGCGCACCCCGCGCACCCCGCGCCCCCTGCGCACCCTGCGCACTCCGCGCACTCCGCGCCCGCCACGCCACGCGCCCTCGCCGAGCAGCTGCCGACCTGGCTGCTGGCCACGCTCGGCGCCCTCGCCACCCTGCTGACCGGCCCACGCTGGGGCATCGCCGCCCTGGCCTGGCTCGCGCCGGTGCCCTACCTCCTGTACGCCCGCCGCGCGCGCGGCTGGCGGCCCTGGCTGGCGCTGCTCGGCGTCATGGCCGTGGTCTTTCCCCTGCAGCTCTTGCCCATCGTGACGGCGCCGCTGCCCTTCGTCCTCATCTTCCCGTTCGGGCTGCCCGCCGCGCTGGGCGCCTTCCTCGTGGTCCTGGCCAGCGAGCAGCTGCGTCGGCGCACCGGGGACGTGGTCGGCCTGTTCGGGTTCGCCGCCCTGGTCGCGCTGCTCGACTGGGTCGGCTTGCGCTGGACCGAGCTCGGCGCCTGGTCGACCACCGCCAACAGCCAGGTCGGCTCGCCCGCGGTCATCCAGCTCGCGGCGCTGACCGGCCTCGCGGGCATCGGCCTGCTGATGGCCTGGTTCGCCGGTGTGATCACCATGCTGATCGCCAGCCCGCGACCGCGGCGCCACTGGCCGCACCTGCTCGCGGTCTCTGCCGTGCTGCTGGCCGCGCTGGCCTTCGGCAGCGCGCGCCTCGACCGCCAGCATGGCGGCCGCACCGTCACCGTGGCCGCCGTGGTCACCGACCTCGGCCTCGGCCCCGAGGGCATCCCGGGTCCCGCCGCCCTGGCCGCCAACACCGACACCCTGTTCGCGCGCAGCCGCCTGGCCGCGACCCGCGGCGCGCGCCTGGTGGTCTGGAACGAGGCCGCCACCCTGGTCGAGCCCGCCGACGAGGCCGCCCTCATCGCGCGCGGCCAGCTCGAGGCCCGCACCCTGGGGGTCGACCTGGTGCTGGCCTACGGCACCGTCGAGTCACGCGCGCCGCTGCTGCTCGACAACAAGTACGTCTTCATCACCAGCGAGGGAGCCATCGCCGAGACCTACCGCAAGCACCACCCGGTGCCCGGCGAGCCGTCGATGCGCGGCACCGCGCCCATCCGCATCATCGAGCGCCCCTACGCCCGCCTGGCCGGCGCCATCTGCTACGACTACGACTTCCCCGCGCTGGCGCGCGAGCAGGGTCGACTGGGTGCCGACCTGGTCTTCGTGCCGTCGTCCGACTGGCGCGGGATCGACCCGGTGCACACCTTGATGGCCCGCGTGCGCGCGGTCGAGAACGGCTTCTCGGTGCTGCGCTCGACACGGTGGGCGCCCTCGGCCGCCTTCGACGGCTACGGCCGCATCCGGGGCTGGATGCCGGTCACCGAGCACAACGACCGCGTCATGGTCGCCACCGTGCCGGTCGGCCGTGTGAACACCCTGTACTCCGCCGTCGGCGACACCCCGGTGGTCGCGGCGTCGACTGCCTGGCTCGTCTTCGCCGTCGCCCTGGCCCTGCGCAAGCGCCGCGCCTGAGGTAATGTGCGGCGCATGTCCGAACTGCAGCTGCCTGCGCGCGCACGGGTCGTCGTCATCGGGGGTGGCATCATCGGGTGCTCGGTCGCCTACCACCTGGCCCACATGGGCTGGAAGGACGTCGTGGTGCTGGAGCGTGACCGGCTGACCTCGGGCACCACCTGGCACGCGGCGGGGCTGGTGGTCACCTTCGGCTCGACCTCGGAGACCTCGACCGAGATGCGCAAGTACACGCGCGATCTGTACACCAAGCTGGAGGCCGAGACCGGCCAGGCGACCGGCTTCAAGGCCATCGGCTTCATCGAGCTGGCCAGCGACCCCGATCGGCTCGAGGAGTACCGGCGCGTGTCGGCCTTCAACCGGCACTGCGGCGTCGACGTGCACGAGATCTCGCCTGGGCAAGTGCAGGAGCTCTTCCCGCTGGCGCGCACCGACGACGTCCTGGCCGGCTTCTACGTCAAGGAGGACGGCCGCGCCGATCCGGTGGACGCGACCATGGCGATGGCCAAAGGCGCCCGCCTGCAGGGCGCACGCATCATCGAGGGCGTGCCGGTGACCGGCGTGCGCACGCATCGCGGCGCGGTCGCGGCGGTGCAGACGGCGCTGGGCGAGATCGAGACCGAGGTCGTCGTCAACTGCACCGGCATGTGGGCGCGCGAGCTGGGTGCACGCTCGGGCGTGAACATCCCGCTGCAGGCGGCCGAGCACTACTACCTCATCACCGACACGGTGCCCGGGATCAGCAAGTCCTGGCCGGTGATCGAGGATCCGGCCTCGCACGGCTACTACCGCGAGGAGGGCGGCGGGCTGATGATCGGGCTGTTCGAGCCGGTGTGCGCGCCCTGGAGCGTGGGCGGCATCCCGGCCGACTTCTCGTTCGGCACGCTGTCGCCCGACTGGGAGCGCATGACGCCCTACCTGGAGAAGGCGATGCGGCGGGTGCCCATCTCGGAGCGGGTGGGGATCAAGAAGTTCTTCTGCGGGCCGGAGAGCTTCACGCCCGACCTCGCGCCGATCGTCGGTGAGGCGCCCGAGGTCAAGAACTACTTCGTCGCCGCCGGCATGAACTCGATCGGGATCCTGACCGGCGGCGGCCTCGGCCGCGCGCTCGCGCACTGGATCATCAACGGCAGCGCCGACATCGACGTCACCGGCTTCAACATCGATCGCCTGCAACCCTACCAGTCGACGCCCGAGTACCGGCGCACGCGCACCGTCGAGTCCCTGGGCATGGTCTATCAGTGCCACTACCCGACGCGCTCGATGCAGACCGCGCGCGGCGCCAAGCGGTCGCCCTTCCACGACCGGCTGGCGGCGCGCGGTGCCTACTTCCGCGACGTCAGCGGCTGGGAAGGCGCCGACTGGTATGCGCCCCCGGGCGAGACGCCCGATCCGGGCCCGCTGTCGTGGGGCCGCCAGCGCTGGTTCCCGCACTGGGCCGCCGAGCACCAGGCCGCGCGCGAGGGCGTGATCGTCATGGACATGTCGTTCATGTCCAAGTTCCTGGTCACCGGCCGCGACGCCGGCAAGTGCCTGAACCATCTCTCGGCGAACCACGTCGACGGCGCGAGCGGCCAGATCACCTACACCCAGTGGCTGAACCCGCACGGCAAGCTGGAGGCCGACCTCACCGTCACCAAGCTGGGCGACGAGCGCTTCTGGGTGGTGTCGTCGGACAACGCCCACCGGCACACCGAGACCTGGATGCGCCGGCACTTCCCCGAGGACGCGCGCGTCCACGTCGCCGACATGACCTCGGGGTTCGCGCAGCTCAACGTGCAGGGGCCACGCTCGCGCGAGCTCATGCAGCGCCTGACCAGCGCCGACCTGTCGAACCAGGCCTTCCCGTTCCGGCGCGCCGCCGAGATCGACATTGGCTATGCGCGCGTGCTGTGCGTGCGCATCACCTACCTCGGCGAGCTGGGCTATGAGCTCTACATCCCGACCGAGCAGGCGCTGCACGTCTACGATGTGCTGGTGGACAAGGGGCGCGACGTCGGCCTGGTCCACGCCGGGCTGAAGGCGCTGGCCAGCCTGCGCATGGAGAAGGGTTATCGCGACTACGGGCACGACATCGACAACACCGACACCGTGCTGGAGGCCGGCCTGGGCTTCGCCGTGGATCTGAAGAAGCCCGACGGCTTCCTGGGCAAGGAGGCGGTGCTGGCGCAGAAGGCGCAGGGGCCGCTGCGCAAGCGCCTGGTGCAGCTCCTGGTCAAGGACCCCGAGGCGATGCTGTTCCACGCCGAGATCGTCTACCGGGACGGCAAGGCGCTGGGCTACATCCGCGCCGCCTCCTACGGGCACACCCTGGGCGGCGCGGTCGGGCTGGCGATGATCGAGGCCGAGGTGCCCATCGACGGCGCCTTCCTGGACAGCGGGCGCTGGGAGGTCGACATCGCGGGCCGGCGCTACCCGGCGGCGGCGTCGCTGAGGCCGCTGTACGATCCCGAGATGAAGCGCATCAAGGCATGAGCCTGGGCAGGTAAACCGCGCGTCAGCGCGGGCGGCGCGGGCTATCATGTGGCGCACATGGCCACGGGGTTGAGGAAGCGGCGCGTGCGAGTGCCCAACCAGAAGGCACGCACGGCTGCGCGCGCCGCGGCGCGCTACGACCTCGACAACCTCGAGAGCCACGAGGTCGCGGCGCTCATCAGCCTGACCCGGCGCGCCTACCGGGTGCCGGGCCGACCCGGCACGCTGGTCACCCGGGTCATCGAGGACGAGGGCAGCGTGCGCAGCGATCTCGCGCGCGGGGTCACCATCATGGTCGCGCGCAGCCACGGCGGCAAGCCGCGGCTGCTCGGCGCGGTGCGCCTGGTCGAGGATCGCGGCGCGCTGTTCTTCTCGCGCCTGGCGGTGGCGCCGGCGGCGCGCGGGCGCGGCCTGGGCGCGGCGCTGGTCGGCGCCGCCGAGTCGTCGGCGCGCGCGTGGGGGCTCGACGAGGTGCGCTGTGACGTGGCCCTGGGCAAGGACCTCATCGGCTTCTACGAGCGCCTGGGCTACGAGGTCGAGCACGAGTACCTGGGCCCCGGCGGCCTGGCCAAGGCCCAGCTGGTCAAGCGGCTGTAGCTGAAGTCGAAGCCGATTCGACTCCCGCGGCGTCTTCAATTACCCTGCCGCCATGTCCAAGGCCGAGCGCGACGTCACCGAGATCACCGCCAAGCACACCTACGGCACCTGGCGCTTCCAGCGCGGCTGGAAGCCCCTGCACGTCACCAAGGCCGAGGGCTGCTACTTCTGGGACAAGGCCGGCAAGCGCTACCTCGATCTCAGCGCGCAGCTGATGTGCTCCAACCTGGGGCACCAGAACCCCGCCGTGGTCGAGGCCATCTGCAAGCAGGCCCGCGATCTCGCCTTCATCAGCCCCGGCTTCGCCTGCGACGTGCGCGCCGACCTGGCGCTCGAGCTGCTCACCGTGATGCCCAAGGGGCTCGACAAGTTCTTCTTCACCACCAGCGGCACCGAGGCCAACGAGTGCGCCATCAAGATGGCGCGCGCCTTCACCGGCAAGCACAAGATCATCGCGCGCTACGCCGCCTACCACGGCTCCACCGCGGGCTCGATCGCGCTGACCGGGGACTACCGGCGCTGGTTCGCCGAGCCCGCGGGCGCCGTCGAGGGCGTCATCCGGGCACCCGACATGCACTGCTACCGCTGTCCGCTCAAGCTCGAGTACCCCGCGTGTGACGTCGCCTGCGCCGACTACATGAGCTACATGCTGGAGAACGAGGCCAACGTCGCCGCCGTCATCGTCGAGCCGGTGGTCGGCACCAACGGCGTGCTGGTGCCGCCCAAGGAGTACCTGCCGCGCATCGCCAAGATCGCGAAGGACCGGGGGATCTTGCTCATCGCCGACGAGGTCATGAGCGGCTGGGGCCGCACCGGGCAGTGGTTCGCGGTCGACAACTGGGGCGTCATCCCCGACATCCTGTGCACCGCCAAGGGCGTCACCAGCGCGATGGCGCCGCTCGGCGTGGTCGCGACCTCGCGCGCCATCTCGGACTACTTCGACGACCACATGTTCGCGCACGGCCACACCTACGAGGCCCACCCGCTGACGCTGGCGCCCGCGCTGGCGGCCATCGCCGAGTACCGCCGCCTCGGCCTCATCGAGCGCGCGCGCACCCAGGGCGACAAGCTGGGCGCCCGGCTGCGCGAGCTGGCGACGCGCCACCCGTCGATCGGCGAGGTCCGCGGCATCGGCCTGTTCTGGGCCCTCGATCTCGTCAAGTCGCACAAGACGCGCGAGCCCTTCAACACGCCGTTCGACAAGGTCAGCAAGAAGCCGATGGTGATCGACGCGGTCACCGCCGAGCTCATGAAGCTGGGCGTGTTCTGCGTCGGCTGGATGAGCCACCTGGTGCTGGCGCCGCCGCTGATCATCGACGACGCCGGCCTCGACGAGGCCATCGCCGCGCTCGACAAGGCCCTGGCCATCGCCGACGCCCAGGTCGTCGGCTGAGCGCTTCGGCGGCAGCGCGTCGCTCTCGAACCGATGGCGCCCGGCTCAGTGGCCGCTGCGAAACAGCAGTGCGTGGCGCACATCGGTGGCGCGGCGCCGGGCGCGGAACTGGATGCGGCGCAGCGCCCGCGTCAGGCACGATCTGACCTCTGACAGCTCGTCGCCGAGGCCCAGCAAGCTGGCGGCCTTGACGCGGCCGGCGCGGTTGATGGTGAACAGCAGCGTGACCTTGCCGATGCGGCCCGGATTCCAGGCGCGCTGGTTCTGGTAGCAGACCTGCAGCCAGGGCAGCTGGGCGCGCAGCGTGCGGGCGTCGCTGCCCGAGACCGCCGCCGATGCCGACGCCGACGCCGACGCAGACCCGCGCGCCGGCAGCACGGCGACCAGCAGCGCGATCAGCAGGGCACGCACCATCATGTCGCGATCAAAGACCTGGCCTCGATGCGGGGCAACTTTTCACCCGAAGCTGACCACCGAGCGGACGCTCTTGCCCTCGTGCATCAGCTCGAAGGCGTGGTTGATGTCCGCGATCGGCATGCGGTGGGTCAGCAGCGCGTCGATCTCCAGCTCGCCGGCCAGGTACTTGTCGACATAGCCGGGCAGCTGGGTGCGCCCCTTGACGCCGCCGAAGGCTGTCCCGCGCCAGACCCGCCCGGTGACCAGCTGGAACGGCCGCGTGCTGATCTCCTGCCCCGCGCCGGCGACGCCGATGATGATCGACTCGCCCCAGCCCTTGTGACAGCACTCCAGCGCGGCGCGCATCAGCTTGACGTTGCCGACGCACTCGAACGAGTAGTCGACCCCGCCGCCGGTCAGCTCGACCACGACGTCCTGGATCGACGCCTGGTGCTCGGCCGGGTTCACGCAGTCGGTCGCGCCCAGCTTGCGCGCCAGCTCGAACTTGGCTGGATTGACATCAATCGCCAGGATGCGCCCTGCCCTGGCCATGACCGCGCCCTGGATCACGCTGAGGCCGATGCCCCCGAGCCCGAACACCGCGACCGTCGCGCCCGGCGTCACCTTGGCCGTGTTGAGCACCGCGCCGATCCCGGTGGTGATGCCGCACCCGAGCAGACACACGGTGCCCAGCGGCGCGCGCTTGTCGATCTTGGCCAGCGCGATCTCGGGCAGCACGGTGTACTCCGAGAACGTCGAGCAGCCCATGTAGTGGTGGATCATCCGGCCGCGCCCCGAGAAGCGCGAGCTGCCGTCGGGCATCAGCCCCTTGCCCTGGGTGGCCCGGATGGCCTGACACAGGTTGGTCTTGCCCGACAGGCAGAACTTGCAGGCCCGGCACTCCGGTGTGTACAGCGGGATGACGTGATCGCCGACCGCGACGCTGCTGACACCGGCGCCGACCTCCTCGACGATGCCGCCGCCCTCGTGGCCGAGCACGGTCGGGAACAGCCCCTCGGGATCGGCGCCCGACAGCGTGAAGGCGTCGGTGTGGCACACCCCGCTGGCCACGATGCGCACCAGCACCTCGCCGGCGCGCGGCCCCTCGAGGTCGATCTCTTCGATCACGAGAGGCTGCTTGGGCTCCCAGGCCACTGCGGCGCGCGTCTTCATGGCGCGGCATCCTACCTGATGCTGGTCAGCGCATCGGCACGTAATAGCCGGTGGCGCGCAGCTCGATCTGGTTCGAGACACCGCCCCCGGCGTCAGCCACGTCAAACGTCAAGACCAGGCTGTCGCCCTGCATCATCAGGTGTGCGCTGCCGTCAGCGTCACAGAACGCAGGGCGTGACGTGCCCGACCTCGCGCACTCGAGTGGCGTGAGCGTGCGGCCATCGACCTCGGCCACGATGGCATCGAGGTGCGTGACCTCGGGCTTCTCCTCGCTGAGGCGCACGCGCAGCACACCGTCCTTGCCCAGTCTCGCCGGCAGCCCGAGCCCCTGCGTGGTCGCCAGGGCGCGACCGCGGATGTTGCGCAGGATCTCGCCGGCCAGCACCTCGTGGCCGGGCGCGCCGACATACACGAACGGGCACGCCGCCAGCTGGTTGCAGTCCTGGAACTCGCCGCTCGAGGTGGTCCCGGCCTCGACCAGCATGCCGGCGCCATCGAACCTGAAGTGGCGCAGCAGTCGCTCGCGCACCGCCAGCGCGGGGGCACCCTCGCAGGCCTCCCAGCCGCCCATCATGATGACCGCGCCACCCAGCTCGGGACTCAGGTCGCTGTGGTTGAAGCTGCTGTGGGTCAGGTCGAACACCTTGGTCAGCACGCCGGCGCGGTAGCCCAGCAGGCGCCGGTTGGTGGGTGGATCCTCGTCGTCATCGAGCTTCTGCCCGATCGATAGGTGGCGCTGTGGCGTGGCTGGATCGAGGTCCAGCAAGCCGAAGCTGAACGGTTGCGAGCTCAGCGCCTCGAGCTGCAGCGTGGCTGCGCCCACCGTGACGAGGCCCTTTTCACTCAGCCAGATCCGCTCGGGCCTGCCGTCGCCATCGAGATCCTCCAGCCAGTCCACGACGGTGCCCGCAGGCGCCGGTCCCAGCGCAGCATCCGCAGGCGGCCCGGCGTCGATCACGCGCGGCACATTCAGCACCACCGCCGGCGCGGCCGCGCCGACCTCGCCCCTGCCATCCCGCCGCTGCTTGCTGCACCCCAGCCCCACTCCCAGCACGGTGCCCAGCGCCACCGCCACCATCAAGCGCACCCAGCCCGCGAAGTCGAACGCCGCCACCATGTTCATCAGCGCCAACGACTACGGGTCGCCCACAATTCCGCTACGGCCGCGGCATCCGCTGCAACAGCGCCCGGGCGAACTCCTCCGGGTGCTCGCGATGCAAGAAGTGCCCCCCCGGCAGCGTGACCACCTCGTAGCCCGCGCTGTGCCAGCTGCGTGCGCGCTCGAACGCCGGCGTGCGCAGCACCGAGTCGGTCGCGCCCGCGAACGCCAGCGTGGGCACCGTGACCTTGTGGCGCTGGCTCTTCGGGATCGAGAAGCCGAGGGCGCGGTAGTAGCCACACGCGGCCTCGACGCAGCCCGGCTCGGCGAAGGCCTGCTTGACCGCGTCGGTCTCACCGGGCGGCACCTGCCACGCCGGCGACCAGCGCCGCACCAGCTCGTCGACCAGCGCGAAGTTGGTCGCGCGCATCTTGGCCGGCGCGCCCTTGCGGCGCAGCGTGATGAAGTGGCGGACCTTCCACAGCATGAACGGCGACGGCTTGAGCGACGCCGGATGCGGGATGGCCAGCGAGACCAGGAAGCGGACCTTCTCGGGCGCCGACAGCGCGACCGCATAGGCCGCGGTGGCGCCCCAGTCGTGGCCGATCACGATGGCGCGCTTCTCGGCGGGCGCCAGCGCGTCGATCAGCGCGGCGGCGTCGCGGCCCAGCGTCTCGGTGTCGTACTTGCCGTCGGCCGGCACCGGCGTCGGCGCATAGCCGCGCATGAAGGGCGACACCGCGCGATAGCCCGCCTTGGCCAGCGCCGCCCGGGTGTGATCCCAGCTGTGCGCGGTGTCGGGAAAGCCGTGCAGCAAGAGCACCAGCGGCCCCGCGCCCTCCTCGAGTACGGTGAACTCGAGGCCGTTCGCGGTCACCTTGCGCGTGGTCGCCGACATGGCGCGGACAGTACCGCAATCCCTCGTCGCGTCGCTGGTTTGCAGATACGTCCTTGCATTTGTAATACAACAAATGACAACATACTCTCCATGACGACCACCACTTCGACCGCTGAAAATCCCGCCTCTGGCCCGGCGCCGGGCTCCACCGTGACTGCCGGGTGCGCCGCCGGGGCCGCCCGCGTGGCCCGCGTGGCCAACCGCATCGGCCGCCTCATCATCCACCTGGCCGGCAACATCGAGCGCCTGGTCGGCGACGTGGTGCGCGACTCCAGCGATCTGGCCCGCGAGACCGAGCAGCTCTCGGTCGCGGTCGCGCGCACCGCGGTGCAGGTCCACGCCGCCGTGCGCGCCACGCCGCGCTTCTCGCGCATCGTCAAGGAGGTCATCGCCCTGGCCGCGCGCTATCGCCTGCAGCGCACCCGCGCCGAGATCTTCGGCGCCGAGGCCCCCGAGACCGTGGCCGCCCGCGCCGCCCTCGACGACGACGCCGCGCGCCGCCTGTACGAGCTGTGCATCGAGCTGCGCGGCGGAGTCCTCAAGGTCGGCCAGTTCGCCTCCGCCCGCGTCGACCTCCTGCCCGCGGCCTACGTGCGCGAGCTCGGCAAGCTGCAGGACCGCGTGCCCGCGGTGCCCACCGCCGACATCATCACGCGCATCGAGAGCGAGCTCGGCCGCCCCATCGGCGAGCTCTACGCCTCGTTCGAGGACACCCCCATCGCGGCCGCCTCGCTGGCCCAGGTCCACGGCGCCATCCTGCACGACGGCACCCGCGTCGCGGTCAAGGTCCAGGTCCCGGGCATCGAGGACGTGGTCGAGACCGATCTGGCCGCCTTCCGCGTGCTGGCCTCGGCGCTCAAGGATCTGCTACCCGGCACCGATCTTCCCACCGTGGCCGCCGAGCTGTCACGCTCGGTGCGCGAGGAGCTCGACTACCGCAAGGAGGCCGACTCGCTGACGCGCTTCGCCGCCATGGCCGGCACCACCGTGGTGGTCCCGCGCCCGCACCTCGAGCTGTCGGCGCGCCGCGTGCTGACCATGGACCGCATCGACGGCGCGCGGCTGCCCGACTGGCTGGCCGAGACCGACACCCGCGGCGCCGCCGGCATCACCGCGCGCGACCACCTGCTCGGCACCATGGTCACGAGCTTCGCGGCCCAGATCCTCGAGCACGGCCTGTTCCACGCCGATCCGCACCCCGGCAACTTCCTGGTCGCCGAGACCCTGGGCAGCCCGCCGCGCCTGGT
>Ga0154020_10000791_pt1 | contig 39096 bp, 27 predicted proteins | sample Klosneuvirus_201_FD_109709 | JGI IMG/M metagenome (GOLD analysis project Ga0154020, IMG submission 109709) | Active sludge microbial communities from wastewater, Klosterneuburg, Austria - Klosneuvirus_20160825_MG | ecosystem: Engineered > WWTP > Aerobic digester > Activated sludge | place... | reverse complement strand
TCAGAAAACACCCATGATTCGAGCAGAAAATATTTTCAAATCCTTCGCCGACCAGCAAGTGCTCAAAGGCATTTCCTTCCTCTTCGAGGCGGGAAAGTGCAACCTCATCATCGGGCGCTCCGGCTCCGGAAAAACGGTGCTGGTCAAGATTCTCGTCGGGCTGCTCAAGCCCACCAGCGGTACCGTGTGGTACGACGAAACGGATTTCACTGCTTTGGACAAAAAAGAGATGCGGGCTATCCGCATGAAGATCGGCATGCTGTTTCAGGGCTCGGCCCTGTTCGACTCGCTCACGGTGGAACAGAATATCCGTTTCCCGCTGGACATGTTCACCAACCACACGCCCAAGGAAAAACTCGACCGGGTCAACTATTGCCTCGAACGCGTCAGCCTGGCCGGCAACAACAAAAAATACCCCGCCGAGCTCTCCGGCGGCATGCAAAAACGCGTCGGCATCGCCCGCGCCATCGTGCTGGAACCGAAGTACCTGTTTTGCGACGAACCCAACTCCGGCCTTGATCCCAAGACCGCCCTCGTCATAGACGAACTCATCCGCAGTATCACGGTGGAGAACAATATGACCACCATCATCAATACCCACGACATGAACTCGGTGATGGAAAACGGCGACAACATCTGTTTCCTCTACGAAGGCCAATTGGAATGGAGCGGCAACCGCGACGAAGTGTTGGAAAGCGACAACGAAAATTTGCAGTCGTTCATTTTTGCTTCGCCGTTTTTGCAAAGACTGCGGGATAAGGCGTTGCAGTGATTACCCCAACTCTTTGACCGCCAGCCACGCCATCAACCCCATGCCCGTCTCCAGCGCCGCCTCGTCAATATCAAACGTATTGGTATGCACCGGCGAAGTGATGCCGCGTTCGGGGTTGCCGGTTCCGAGCCGGTAAAAACACGCCGGCATAGCCTGCGAGAACCAGGCAAAATCCTCGGCAGTCATGCGCAGGGGCAAATCCACCACATTTTCGGCGCCCAGGTATTCCTCGGCCCGTTGCCGGGCGCGGGTGGTGAGCGCTTCATCGTTGCGCAGTACGGGGTAGCCTTTCAGTACGTTGAATTCGCAGGCGCCACCCATGCTTTTCGCGATGCTTTCGGCTACTTTTTTCATGCGGCGGTGCGCTTCGGCCCGCCATTTTTCATCCATGGTGCGGAACGTGCCCTCCAGGCGAACTTCGTTGGGGATGATGTTGGTGGCGCCGCCCACAGAATTTATTTTTCCGAAGGTAAGCACCGACGGCACGGTGGGGTCGGCATAGCGGCTCACCATCTGCTGGAGGGTGACCAATATTTGTGCGCTGATGGCTACCGGGTCAATACACTCGTGCGGCATGGCGCCGTGCCCGCCCCGGCCTTTCACGGTGACGTAAATCTCGTCTGCCGAGGCCATGTACACCCCGGGCCGGAACCCGACCATGCCCGCGCGCAGGGGCGGATGCACGTGCTGCCCGAAAATAGCAGCCGGGCGCGGATTTTCCAGCACGCCTGCCTTGATCATCAGGCTCGCGCCACCGGGCAATTTTTCTTCACCGGGCTGGAAAATACACTTCACCGTGCCGGAAAACTGTCCGCGCAGTTCATGCAGAATGCGCACGGCGCCGAGCAGCGCCGACGTGTGCACGTCGTGGCCGCACGCGTGCATGACGCCATCATTTTGGGATTTGTAGGGCACGTCATTGGCTTCGAGAATGGGCAGCGCATCCATGTCGGCGCGCAGTGCCACCGTCTTTTTTCGGGAATTTTTTCCCTGCACCAGCGCTACCACGCCCGTGCCGGCTACGCCCTGACGGTGTTCGATGCCCCATTCGGCGAGGCGGGCGGCCACATAGCGGGCCGTTTCGGTTTCCTGAAAGGAAAGTTCGGGGTGCGCATGCAGGTGGCGGCGGTGCGCCACGATGTCGGGCTGAAACTGTTTGGCAAGCAAACGAATGCGGTCGTGCATATTCGAAAGATTAGGACACCGGCAAAACTACTTGTTCCCGGTACAACGCAATACATTTGCTTCCATGTTTGAACTCACGCAATCGCCCTTCGGGAAATACCGCCTGTACAACCTGCATCACCGGGAGTCGGGCAACGGTTTCAGTATCGTGCCGGGCCTCGGCGCCAACGTACTGGAAATCCAGTTCAACGGCCAAAACGTATTGGACGGCTACCGGTCGCCGGAAGAACTGGAGGCCGGCAAATGGGGCAAAAGCGCCCTGCTTTTCCCTTTCCCCAACCGCTTGCGCGACGGACACTACACCTGGCTGGGCCGCGACTATACCTTCCCGCTCAACAACGTCGCCACCCAGAACGCTATCCACGGCTTTGTGCGCCACGAAGCATTCGAGGTGACGCGTATCGAACTGAGCACCGAAAATGCCGAGATCACCTGCCGGCTCGACTACCGCGGCCACCATGCCTGCTACCCGTTCCCGTTCACCCTTGAGGCCACGTTCAATATGACCGACCGGGGCGCATTCAGCGCCGCATTTTTTGTAAAAAACCGCCACCACGAGGCCATTCCTGCCGGACTGGGCTGGCACCCGTATTTCCGGCTGGGCGACAAAGCCGACGACCACCAGATGCAATTGCCCGCCTGCTCCGTTGTCGACATTGACGACCGTATGCTGCCGACGGGTACGCGCACTTCCCATAACACCTTTTCCCAAACCGCGCCCGTAGGCGAAACGGCTTTGGACAATTGTTTTCACGTAGACGAATCCAACACCCTGTACCACCTGACACTGCAGCACAACGGACGCTCGCTTACACTGGCCGCCAGCCGCGACCTGTTTCCGTTTTTTCAGATATTTACGCCCCCACACCGCGAAAGTATCGCCCTCGAACCCATGACCTGCAACGTCAATGCCTTCCAAAACGGCGACGGCCTGGTCACCATCCCCCCCGCCGGCGATTGGTCGGCGGCGTTTTTGTTGGAGTTTCGCTAAAAAGTGTCACAGAGGCTCACAGAGTTTGAGAGGGCACAGAGAGTTTTTGCTGGAGTATAGCCTAAACACATTCATCGCTCATCGTTCATCACTCATCGCTACCATAATGATCCAAGTCCTCCACATCTCCGCCGAGTGTTACCCTGCCGCCAAAACGGGCGGTTTGGGCGATGTCGTCGGCTCCCTGCCCAAGTACAACACCCAGGCCGGGGTGCTCTCCGCCGCCATCATCCCGAAGTATTCCCTGCGCTGGATCAACAATGCGGAGTGGGTCACCGTCTTCCAGGGTTCGATGTGGATCAACTGGCGGCAGTGGCATTTCCGCGTGCAGCAACAGTCGGGCAACACACTCGGCTATCCGCTGTTTGTGGTGGATATTCCCGGCCTGTACGACCGGCCAGGCATCTACAACGATGCATCCGGCGCGCCCTATGGCGATGAAGTTCAGCGCTATATCGGCTTTCAGCAAGCCGTGCTGGAGTGGGTATTGTCGTTTCCCTGGTACGAGCGGCCCCGCGTGCTGCACTGCCATGACCACCACACGGCGCTCATTCCCTGGATGGTCAAATACTGCCCGGCGTACCAGCAACTGGCCCCCATCCCCACGGTGTTTACCATCCACAACGGCCAATACCAGGGCATGTTCAGTTGGAAAAACGCCCACCTGCTTCCGCCATACGAGGCCGGCGCCCGCAACCTGCTGGAGTGGAACGGCGTTGTCAACCCGATGGCGGCCGGGGTCAAGACCGCCTGGGCCGTCACTACGGTGTCGCCGTCGTACCTGCACGAATTGCACCAAAGCAGCCTGGGCCTGGAGTCGTTGTTCCGGCAGGAGTGGCGCAAAGAACACGGCATTGTCAACGGCATTGATGCGCAGGTGTGGGACCCTGCGAACGATCCGGCCATCCAGTACCACCTGGAGGCGGAGAATATTGCCAAGTTCAAAACCCGCAACAAACGGGTGCTGTGCGAATGGTTCGGTTTCCCGTATGACGCACCGCTGTTCAGTTTCATCGGGCGCATGGTGAACGAAAAAGGCGTGGACTTGCTGCCCGACACCTTCCGGCGGTTCATCCACGCCGGCGCGCGGGCGAGTTTTTTAGTGCTGGGTACCGGCGAAACCTGGACGGAAAACGAATTCCGCTCCATGGCACATCAGTTCCCGGGCCGGTTCAATGCCGTGATTGACTACAACGAGTCGCTCGCGCACCAGATTTATGCAGGCTCCGATTTCCTCGTCATGCCGTCCCGTGTGGAGCCTTGTGGCCTGAACCAGATGTACGCCATGCGCTACGGCACTATCCCGATCGTGCGCTCGGTGGGCGGCCTGAAGGACACCGTACCCGACATCGGCGAGCCCAACGGTACCGGGCGAGGCATCCGGTTCGATCAGTTCAATATCGAGGACGCCGTACACGCCATCTACCGCGCCGCTTCCATGTGGCACAACGATCCGGGCACGGTGGCGCACTTGCGTACACGCATCATGTCCCTCGATTTTTCCTGGGAAGGCACCATCGAGCGGTACTTCGCGGTATACCGGGGACTGGGGGCCAACATCGAGCCGGGAGTCGTGCGCTTGCAGCCGGAGATGGCAGCGGTGTCGGCTGCCCCTCTGGCCGAGGAATCTGTACCGGAGCAAACTGCCGAAACCACCTCGCCTCAGCCGGCTGCTGCTAAAACAAAACGAAAAACGGCAAAGCCGAAAAAGGGAGCCTGAAGGGCTTGGAATAAAAAGAGGTGGCCTGTTCGACAGACCACCCCTTCACGGTACATAACTATTCGCGGCCTTAAGGCCTGTTAAACTACGTCGAAATCAGGCTACGTCAAAGCGGTCCAGGTTCATTACCTTGTTCCAGGCTGCCACAAAGTCTTGCACGAACTGCTCCTGAGCATCCGCACAGGCGTAGACTTCCGCGAGTGCCCGGAGTTCCGAGTTCGAACCGAAGATGAGATCAACCCGGCTGCCGGTCCACTTGAGTTCGCCTGTTGCCCGATCACGGCCTTCAAACACGTTCTGGGCTTCCGATGTCGCTTTCCACGTCGTGCCCAAATCAAGCAGGTTGACGAAGAAGTCGTTGGTGAGCGCCTCCGGACGCTTGGTAAATACGCCGTGTTTGGACTGATCGAAGTTCGTGTTCAGGACACGCATGCCGCCCACAAGAGCCGTCATCTCCGGGGCCGTCAGCGTCATCAGTTGCGCCTTGTCCACCAGCATTTCCTCGGCAGTTGCCGTGTGTTTTGGTTTAAAGTAGTTGCGGAACCCGTCTGCAGCCGGCTCCAGGACGGCAAATGATTCCACATCGGTTTGTTCTTGTGTGGCATCGGCTCGTCCCGGTGTAAAAGGAACCTTCAGCGTTTGACCGGCATTTTGCGCAGCCTTTTCTATGCCGGCACATCCGGCCAGAACGATCAGGTCGGCGAGCGATACCTTTTTGCCGCCGGACGCAGCACTGTTGAACGCTTTTTGGATGCCCTCCAGCGTCTCCAGCACTTTTGCCAGTTGAGCCGGTTGGTTGACCTCCCAATCCTTCTGCGGTGCCAGGCGAATCCGTGCACCGTTTGCGCCGCCGCGCTTGTCGGAGCCACGGAAGGTGGATGCTGAAGCCCAGGCGGTAGAAACCAGTTGGGAAACCGACAGTCCCGAAGCAAGTATTTTGCTCTTCAGTGCAGCGATGTCCTGATCGTCAATCAGTTGATGCGTAACGGCCGGGATGGGGTCTTGCCAGATCAGCGCTTCCGCAGGCACCTCCGGGCCGAGGTAGCGGGCGCGTGGCCCCATATCGCGGTGCGTGAGTTTGAACCAGGCCCGAGCGAACGCATCTGCGAACTGATCGGGATTCTCGTGGAAGCGTCTTGAAATTTTCTCGTACGCAGGATCCATCCTCAGGGCGAGGTCGGTCGTCAGCATGATCGGGGTATGGCGCTTGGAGGGGTCATGCGCATCCGGTACAGAATCGGCGCCCATGCCATGCTTCGGCTTCCATTGTTGCGCACCGGCCGGGCTCTTGGTCAATTCCCATTCGTAGCCGAACAGGTTCCAAAAAAAGTTGTTGCTCCACTTGGTGGGCGTTGTCGTCCAGGCGCCTTCGAGTCCGCTGGTAATCGTGTCACCGGCATTTCCACTGCCGAAGGAGTTTTTCCAGCCGAGGCCTTGTTCCTCGATGCTTGCCCCTGCAGGTTCCGGGCCAACGTACTTGCCGGGATCGGCCGCGCCGTGGGTTTTTCCGAAGGTGTGTCCGCCGGCAATCAGCGCGACCGTTTCTTCGTCATTCATAGCCATGCGGCCAAAGGTCTCGCGAATGTCCCGGGCTGCTGCGAGCGGATCCGGATTTCCGTTCGGGCCCTCCGGATTCACGTAAATCAGACCCATTTGAACGGCAGCGAGCGGATTTTCCAGGTCGCGGTCACCGGAATAGCGTTTGTCGCCCAGCCACTCGGATTCGGAACCCCAATAAATGTCTTCTTCAGGCTCCCAGACATCCGCACGTCCGCCGGCGAAACCGAAGGTCTTGAAGCCCATAGACTCGAGGGCGCAGTTGCCGGCGAGGATCATCAGGTCTGCCCACGAAATTTTCTTGCCGTATTTCTGTTTGATCGGCCAGAGCAGCAGGCGCGCCTTGTCGAGGTTTGCATTGTCAGGCCAGCTGTTTAGCGGTGCAAAGCGCTGGGTACCGGCGCCGGCGCCGCCACGGCCGTCGGAAATGCGGTACGTACCGGCGCTGTGCCAGGCCATCCGAATGAAGAACGGCCCATAATGCCCGTAGTCGGCCGGCCACCAGTTTTGGGACGTGGTCATCAGTTCGAAGATGTCTTTCTTGAGGGCAACCAGATCGAGGGACTTGAAGGCCTCCGCGTAGTCGAACGCCTCACCCATGGGATTGGAAAGGGGAGAGTTTTGGCGGAGGATGTTCAATTTCAACTGATTGGGCCACCAGTCCCGGTTTCTCGAACCGGCGCCGGCGCCCTGCCGGAGCGCTCCACCGGAAAACGGACACTTGCCTTCTCCGTTAACCTTGTTACTTGTAGCATCTGCTGTTGTGGGTATACTTTTGTTGTTATCCATAATGCGAGTAATTATTTTGTGCCAACATAAAAGATTATTTGCCAAAATGTTTACTTGATACGCTTGATTTTCATCAGCAAAAATGATAACCCTTGTTCAACTGTCGTACACTCGGGCCCTACAGAAATACAAAGTGACGAAATAATAATTTGGGTTCAGGGGGCCACAGCATTATTCCAGTGTGTTCATTGGCCGCTTCGAGGCGTCCGGGAATTTGACGCATTGCCTCCGCTGAAAAGTATTTTTCACAAAAAAAAATTGAAAATCAATTTATTATGACTTATCCGCTTACCTTTGTCCCGGCAAATTGCCATTTCAACATTTTTAATTTTTTACAATGAATACTGGAACAGTAAAATTCTTCAACGAATCCAAGGGATTTGGCTTCGTGGTTGACAATGCCTCACAAGAGGAAATTTTTGTACACGTCAGTGGTCTGATTGACAACATCCGCGAAGGCGACCAGGTCACCTTCAACACGGAGCGTGGCAAAAAAGGAATGAATGCAATAGATGTCAAGATCGCCTAAGCGAATCGGATATTTGATTGATAAAATTCTAAGCCTCCGGTGGTTATCCACCGGGGGTTTTTTTGTGCTCTGTCGGAAGGGTCATCCTCCGGGCCGATGTACGGCCAAATCGAGTTGAATTTTTTGAACGCGTAGCAGGCCTACCCCAACTCCCCCCGCAAAAATTTCCCCGTCCAACTCGCCTCCACCTGCGCTACCTCCTCCGGCGTGCCGGCGCACACGATGGTGCCGCCGCGGCCGCCGCCCTCGGGGCCGATGTCTACGATGTAGTCGGCCATTTTGATCACGTCGAGGTTGTGTTCGATGACGATAACGGTGTTGCCTTTGTCCACCAGTTTGTTCAGCACGGCCAGCAGGTGGCGGATGTCCTCAAAGTGCAGGCCGGTGGTGGGTTCGTCGAGGATGTACACGGTGCGGCCGGTGTCTTTTTTGCTGAGCTCTTCAGCTAATTTCACGCGCTGGGCTTCGCCGCCGCTGAGTGTGGTGGCCTGCTGACCGAGGGTGATGTAGCCGAGGCCCACGTCTTGCAGGGTTTTCAGTTTCCGGAAAATATTGGGGATGGGCTGGAAGAAACCCACGGCCTCGTCAATGGTCATGTCGAGCACGTTGCTGATGCTTTTGCCTTTGTACAGCACTTCGAGGGTTTCGCGGTTGTAGCGCCGGCCCATGCAGCGCTCGCAGGGCACCGACACGTCGGGCAGGAAGTTCATCTCGATGACGCGCATGCCGCCGCCCTCGCACACGTCGCAGCGTCCTCCTTTCACGTTGAACGAAAAGCGCCCGGGCGCGTAGCCGCGGATTTTGGCTTCCGGGGTGTCGGCAAAGAGTTTTCGGATGTCGCCAAACACGTTCGTGTAGGTGGCAGGGTTGGAGCGGGGCGTGCGCCCGATGGGGCTTTGGTCAATCTCGATCACCTTGTCCACCAGTTCCAGCCCATCGATTTTTTCGTAGGGCAGCGGGCGCTTCAGGCTTTTGTAAAAATACTGTTGCAGGATGGGGTACAGTGTTTCGTTGACGAGGCTGGACTTGCCCGAACCGCTCACGCCGGTGACGCAAATGAACGTACCGAGCGGCAGACGCATGGTTACGGTTTTCAGGTTGTGGCCCGTAGCGCCGTGTAGTGCGAGCGTTTCGCCGGAACCTTTGCGGCGCTTGTCCGGCAATTCGATGCGACGGCGGCCTGCGAGGTAGTCCGAGGTGATCGTGCGGTTGCGCATGTACGCTTCGGGCGTGCCGATGTCCACCACCTGACCGCCGAGTTTGCCGGCGCCGGGACCGAGGTCAATGAGGTAGTCGGATTCGAGCATGATGTCGCGGTCGTGTTCCACCACGAGCACGGTGTTGCCGATGTCGCGCAGGTTTTTGAGCGCGACGATGAGGCGGTGGTTGTCGCGCTGGTGGAGGCCGATACTCGGCTCGTCGAGGATGTAGGTGATTCCCGTGAGCTGGGAGCCGATCTGGGTGGCTAGCCGGATGCGCTGACTTTCGCCGCCCGACAGGGTGCGCGCGGGGCGGTTGAGCGCCAGGTAGTCGAGGCCGACCTGCAGCAGGAAGTGCAGGCGGAAGCGGATTTCTTTCAGTACGTCCTTGGCGATAGCACGCTGGCGCTCGCTGAGGGCAGGCTCCACCTGCTGGATCCATTCGTACAAGGCGGTCAGGTCGAGGTCGGCTAATTCGGCGATATTCCGGTCGGCGATTTTGAACCACAGGCTTTCTTTTTTCAGACGTGTTCCCTGGCACTCCGGGCAAGCGGCCACCGTCATGAAGTCCTCGGCCCATTGGCGGATTTTTTCGCTGCTGCTGTCGGTGTACCAGCGTTTGAGCATGTTGGTGATGCCCTCGGCGGCGAGGTTGTAGCTCCACTCGTCGCCGCCCCAGGTGACGCTGACCTCGAAGGTTTCGTCGCCGCCGTACAGAATCATGTCCAGCGCCTCCTTGGGAATTTCCCGGATAGGCGTGGAAAATGAAAATTTGAACTTCTTGGCGATGGCGCGCAGCTGTTTGAACGTCAGGTTGTCGCGCACCTCGCCCAAGGGGGCTATGCCCATCTCGTTGATGTTCTTCGCGTCGTCGGGGATGATGCGGGCCATGTCCGCTTCCTGTATCTCGCCGAGGCCCTTGCAGTGCGGACACATGCCGTAAGGTGAGTTGAAGGAAAACGTGTTCGGGGAGGGTTCTTCGTACGACAGGCCGGAGACGGGGCACATGAGGCGCTTGGAGTACACCCCTCCCCCGGCCCCTCCCCCAGGGGGGAGGGGTGCTTGATCCTGCTCCGTTGCTTCATTTTCAATGGAAAACGTACTTCCGTTTTCGTTGTTTTTTGCACTTCCAGTACCTGAAATCTCCCGGTTTGCCGGGATGTAGCCCCCCTCCCCTCTGGGGGAGGGGCTGGGGGAGGGGTTGACCTGCACCATACCATCTCCCAGCCGCATGGCTTTTTTGATGGAATCATAGAGCCGGTCGCCGCGGTCGTCGCCTACGCGGAGGCGATCCACCACGATCTCGATATCGTGGATTTTATAGCGGTCCACCTGCATGCCCGGGGCGAGGTCGAGGATTTCGCCGTCCACGCGCACTTTGGTGTAGCCTTGTTTGCGCACCTGCTCGAAGAGTTCGCGGTAGTGGCCCTTGCGGGAGCGCACGACGGGGGCGAGCAGGATGATTTTTTGGTCGGCGTAGTTTTCGGAAATGTGCTCGATGATCTGCTCTTCAGTGAACTTGACCATTTTTTCGCCGGTGACGTACGAGTATGCCTCGCCGGCGCGGGCGAAAAGCAGGCGCAAAAAATCGTACACTTCCGTGACGGTGCCTACGGTGGAGCGGGGATTGCGCCCGGTGGTTTTTTGTTCGATGCTGATGACGGGGCTAAGGCCGGTGATTTGTTCCACATCGGGGCGCTCCATTTCGCCGATAAACTGGCGGGCGTAGCTGGACAACGTTTCCATGAAGCGGCGCTGCCCTTCGGCATAGATCGTGTCGAAGGCCAGGGAACTTTTGCCCGATCCGCTCACGCCGGTAATGACGACCAATTTATTGCGTGGAATGCGCACATCCACGTTTTTCAGGTTGTGCACGCGGGCGCCGGTGACCTCGATATACTCCTGCGCGGGTTCGGGGAGTTCCGGCGCAGCCGGGGGAGCGGTCTGCGGAACGGCGGTTTTCGGGATGGACGATTTTGCCTTGGCCATAGTGCGCGGGTAAACAATCTGTGCCGCGGATTGGTTGCCGCAGGCGAAAGCGCGAAGATAGACATCTTGCCGTTGGGCAAAGGCTGAAGTCTTTCCAAAATCAAACAAATTATTGCTGGAAGTACCGTGCAACACCACCTCCGGCAATACCTTTACGCTCGCCCCAAATCGTAAATCGTAAATCGCCCGTCGTAAATCGAATGTCATTGTTAAAAAAACTTGCCGGCGAAACGGCACTCTACGGTCTCAGCAGCATCATCGGGCGCGTGCTCAATATGCTGCTGGTGCCGTTTTACACGCGGGTGTTGTCCTCGACCAACGAGTACGGGGCAGTCATTGATTTGTACGCTACGTCGGCATTCATCATGGTGCTGTTTTCGTACCGCATGGAGTCGGCATTTTTTCGGTTCGGCACGCCCGAGGAAGACCGGGAAGCGACCTTCGGCACAGGCATGTTGTCGCTTTTTGCCAGCACGGCAGCCATTGCAGGGGCGCTGCTGCTTTTTGCGCAGCCGATAGCCGACGTGCTGGAGTACCCCCAGCACCCGGAGTACGTGCGCTGGTTTGCGCTGATTCTGGCGTTCGACTGCCTGGCGGAACTGCCCTTCGCCCAGCTGCGGCTGGAGCAACGCCCGCGAAGGTTTGTTTTTATCAAACTGACCAACATCGCGGTGAATATCGGCATGAACCTGTTCTGGCTGGTCTTCTGCCCCTGGGCCGCCAAAAACGGCATGAACTGGGTGCACGCCGTGTGGTCGCCGGGATTAGGTGTGGGGTACATTTTTATGTCCAACCTGCTGGCCAGCCTGGTCACCCTGGCGCTGCTTACGCCGCAGTTTCGCGCCATGCGTTGGGCATTCGACCGGGCGCTCTGGAAAAAAATGGTGGGTTACTCTGCCCCGCTCATCATCGTCAGCCTGGCGGGTATTGTGGACGAGATGTTCAGCCGGGCTATGCTGAAATACCTGCTGCCAGGCACCCCGCAGGAAAACCTCGGACAGGTCGGTATTTTCGGGGCAAACTACAAACTGGCGGCGCTGATCACGCTGTTCACCCAGGCCTACCGGTACGCTGCCGAACCGTTTTTCTTTCGAAATGCGCATGAAACGGACGCCTTGCGCACACAGGCGCAGGTCACCAAGTGGTTCACGGTCACCTCGGCAGCGGGTATGTTGGGCATCCTGCTTTTCCTTGATCTGGTCAAATATTTCATTGCACCCAAGTACTGGGAAGGGCTGCATGTGGTGCCCGTTTTGCTGATGGCCAACCTGCTGCTGGGAGTCTACTACAACTTTTCGATCTGGTACCGGCTGAAAGACCGCACGGGCCTCGGCGCCTGGATTTCCGTGGTGGGGGCGGTCATCACGATCGGGCTGAACCTCGTGCTCATCCCGCGCTTCGGCTACACCGGAGCGGCCTGGGTGACGCTGGTGTGTTACACATTTATGAGTGCCGCCACCTGGTACACCGGGCGGCGACACTATCCGGCGCCGTACGAACTCGGGCGCATGGCCGGGTATGTGGGCGCTGCACTGGCGCTTTACGGGGTCGGTGTTTTTGTCAAAACGGCCTTGCCGGGCATGCCCGTAGTGTCGTTCGGGATCAACGCGGTGTTGTTCGGGGCGTACCTCGGGATGGTTTATTTGTTGGAAAAGGGTTTGAAGGTTTCTGGTTAGAAAGTTTGAAGGTTTCTGGTTAGAGGGTTACCGCACAACCAGAAACCTTCAAACCAGAAACCTTCAAACCTTAAATTACCTCCTCTTCCCCCAACTCCGGAATTCCAATAGTTCCGAAACCGTTCTGGCCCAGGTACTCCCGCCATTTTTCCTGCCGGTCCAGCGTGCCGTGCACGAGCCATAGTTTTTTGAGGGATTTCTGTTGGTTGCGCAGGAAGTCAAGCATTTCAAGGCGATCGCCATGGGCGGAGAAGGAGTCCATGATCTCCACATCTGCCAGTACCTGTCTGTTTTGGCCGAAGAGGTACAGGCTTTTGGCGCCCTCGCGCAACTTGCCGCCGGGAGTATTGGGTGTGCAATAGCCCACCATCAGGAAGGTATTGCGTTGGTTTTCCATGTTGTTGAACAGGTGGTGCTTGACGCGGCCGGCGTTCATCATGCCCGACGCCGAAATGATGATGCAGGGTTTGTTCGAGGTGTTCAGTTGTTTGCTGGCCTCCACCGAGCGGATGTATTGCAGGCCGTTGAAGCCGAAGGGGTCTTCGTTTTCCAGCATGTACTCGTGCAACTGGTGGTCGAAGCACTCGGGGTGGTTGACGAACACCTCGGTGGCGTTGATGGCCAAGGGACTGTCCACAAACACGGGAACCTTAGGCAGTTTGCCGGCATGGTGTAATTGGTCGAGCATGTACACGATTTCCTGTGTGCGGCCCACGGAAAACGCCGGGATGATGAGCTTGCCTTTTTTTTCTATACAGGTATGGTGCACCACGCGGATCAGGTGTTCGATCTCTCCCGGGGCCGACTCGTGCTCGCGGTCGCCGTAGGTGCTTTCGCAAATAAGGTAGTCCACTTCGGGCATGGGCAACGGGTCGCCGAGGATGGGGCGATTCGGCCTCCCGATGTCGCCTGTGAACCCGAAACGGATGGTGCGGTCGCCCTCCCTGATTTCCAGGGTGACCGTTGCGCTGCCGAGAATATGGCCGGCATCGCGGAACATCACCCGCACCTTTGGGTGTACCTGAAACCAGTGCTCGTAGTTGTAGCTGGTAAAATGTTCCAGCGCATTGCGCACGTCCTCGACGGTGTAAAGTGGTTTTTTCTCCGGTTCGTGCGGCATGCGGTGCTTGTTTTTGTAAAAAGCATCGGACTCCTGAATTTTGGCGGAGTCCAGCAGCATGATGGAGCACAGGTCGCGGGTGGCATGTGTGGCGTAAATACTACCCCGGAAGCCCCCGGCAACCAATTGGGGCACGCGCCCTGTGTGGTCAATGTGCGCGTGGCTGAGGATAAGGCAGTCAATTTCTTTCGGGTCGTACTGCCACTTGTCGTTGAAATCTTCCATCGTGTGCCCGGCCTCGTCGGCATCGCCGCCCTGGTACAGGCCGCAATCGAGCAGAATTCGGAAATTATCTTCCAGGGTAATGAGGTGGCTGGAACCGGTGACCTCGCGGGCTGCACCACAGAATTTGATCTTCATGTTTCGAAAAGAATGTTTCGGCGAAAAGTAGGGCAAGTTGTGGCTACGATGGTGGTTTTAGAAAAAAAACTGTTTCTTTGAGTTCGATTTTTTTGAGCGAGGCTCGCCTATTTGAGCCTAATTTTGCAAAAAAAGTATATGACCAAGTTACAGCAAGCCGAGGCACTGTTGCCGCAACTCTCCGAACAGGAAGCGATTTCCTTGTTTCGACGTTTTTTCAGCCGCCATAAAGACAAGGGCCGTGGTGTTGTAAAAACTCCAGGTGTATGTGGTGGCCGGGCGCGGATTGAAGGCACGCGAATGCCTGTCTGGTCTTTGGTGTACCACCGGTTTTTGGGGTTTACCGATTGGGAAATTTTGTATAATTTTCAAACAATGACCCCGGGTGACCTGAAAAATGCGTGGCGGTATTATGAAGCCAACAAAACGGAAATTGATGCAGACATTCAGGACAACAACGAAGATGAGTTAGCAGCTTGATTGCGATGGCAAAATTGTACACGAACGAAAATTTCGACTATGCCGTTGTTGAAATTTTACGCGAGCTTCAGCATGATATCCTGACTACCCTGGAAGCCGGGAACGCCAACCAAAGTATCCCGGATGAAGAGGTTCTGGCATTCGCACACGCACAAGGCCGCATTGTCGTCACGTTCAACTATCAGGATTTCAAGAAACTGCATCGATTTTTCCCAATCCATTCCGGCATCATTATTTGCACAGAAGACAAAGACATCGGTGCACTGGCTCTTCGCATACACCACGCCCTTGAAAACGCCGAAGACAATCTTGAAAATCAATTGGTACGGATAAATCGCCCTAACCCCGGCAGTACAAAACCTTGAACTTTACTATTTATTTGGGCATATATCCGTACATAATTCAACGAATTACACACATGCGGTTCTTTCCAATCCTCCTACTCCTCCTCCCCGTCCTGCTTTTTTCCCAACGACCGGCGAAAAAAAACGCCGTTCCGCCGCCCGTTCCGGCAGTCGTGAAACGTTCCCTCGAAATCGCCGACGTTCACCGCTGGCGCAAAATCGAGCGTCAGCAAATCACCCCCGACGGCCAGTGGGTAGCCTACCTGCTCACCCCCACCACCGAGGGCGACAACGTGCTTTGCCTGTGGAATGCCGCCAGCGCAAAAACCACGACGTTCGACCGGGCCGCCGACCCGAAGTTTTCCTACGACGGCCGGCATCTGGTTTTCAAAATAAAAACCCCGCTCGACACCCTCAAGGCCCAGCGCCGCCGCAAAGTGAAGGATGAGGACCTGCCCAAAGACTCGCTGGGCGTGTACGAACTCGCCACGGGTACGTTGAACAAATTTCCCGACGTGCGCAGCTACGCCCTGCCGGAAAAATGGTCGGGCTGGCTGGCGTACCAACTGGAGCCGGCCAAAGAGGAGAAGCCCAAAAAAGAGGCCGCAGCAAATGCCGAAACGCCCGCCCCCGACAGCACCAAAACCGCCAAACCTGCTGCGGAGGACAAACCTAAAAAGGTCAAAAAAGAGGACAGCAAGGAAAACGGTTCCCGGCTGGTATTGCGCGAACTGGCCACCGGCCGGGAAGACACCGTGCCCTTCGTGCGGGAATACCGCTTCGCCAAGCGCGGCCCCGCCCTGCTGCTACACAGTTCGGGACGCGACTCGGCTTTCGTTGCCGGGGTGTACCGGTTCGATTGCGGACTGCGCGACCTGCGCGCGTTGTTTCAGGCCGAAAAAGGCAAATTTGCCCAACTGGCCCTCGACGACTGGGGCAGGCAGGCGGCCTACCTCGCCGACACCGACACGACCAAAGCCCGAATCCGTCCGTGGCAGGTACACTACTGGTCGGATACCCAACGTACTTCCCGCGTGCTGGCCGACACCGGCAGCGCCTTTTTGCCCGTCCAGCCCGAACGCTGGGGCATCAGCGAACACGCCCGGCCCGAGTTCAGCGAGGACGGAAGCAAGTTGTATTTTGGTATCGCGCCGCCGCAACCGCTGCCAGACACCACCCTGCTACCTGAAGAAATCGTGCAGGTGGAGGTGTGGTCCTGGACGCAAAACCGCGTGTACACCGAACAAGCCAAGCGCCTGGAGGCCGATAAAAAACGATACTCCCCGGTAGTGTACCATATCGTACTGCCGAGCCCCGTTCGGCAAACGGAGGAACCGCCGAACGGGGCACGGCGATTTGTTGTCGGCTCGCCGGAAATGCCCGAATGGCGATTCCAGCCACAACGCGACGCCAATCTGGCACTCGGAATGACGGAAGAACCCTACGCCCATTTGCGCCAGTGGGAAGGCGATGCCCCCCGCGACGTGTACGCCGTGGACCTGACGACCGGCGAAAAACGCCGGATCGTCGAAGGCAAACGCTGTATCCCCAGCCTTTCGCCGGCAGCGAATTTCGCACTGTGGTGGAGCGACCCCGACACGGCCTGGTATGCCTGGGATGCCCGTCGCGGACAAACCATCCGCCTTACCGATAACCGCACGGTGCCGTTTTTCAACGAAGAAACCGACGTGCCCGACTACCCAAACCCGTACGGCGTGGCCGGATGGCTCGAAAACGATGCCGCGCTCCTGCACTACGACCGCTACGACCTCTGGAAAACCGACCCGACCGGCAATACACCCCCGCAACGCCTGACCCGCGGACGCGAAACCAAAACCGCCTACCGCTACATCCGCCTCGACCCCGACGAGCGCGCCATTGCCCCAGGCGCCCGGTTGCTGCTGCACCACGTCAACGACGACACCAAAGCGGAAGGTTATGCATGGTTCGATCTGAAAACCGGTACGCTCACGCCCTGGCTCGGCGGCGATTACAGCTACACCCGCAGCCCGATGAAGGCCGAAAAAAGTGAGGCAGTGGTTTTCTCCCGGCAGAACTACCATACGTTTCCCGATCTCCTGTACACAGCCCCGACATATGGCGGAGGAGGGCAGATTTCAAACGCCAATCCGCAGCAGGCCGAGTACCGTTGGGGCAGCATCGAGCGGGTGCGTTGGACCTCGCCGACGGGTGAAACACTGGAGGGGCTGTTGGTCAAGCCGGACGGTTTCGACCCGAAAAAGCAGTACCCGATGCTGGTTAATTTTTACGAAAAACTCTCCGACGGCCTGCACATCTACCGTGCCCCCGACGTGCACCGCTCCACGATCAACTACACCATGTACGCCAGTCGCGGCTATTTGGTTTTCGCACCCGATATTCCCTACCGCACCGGCTACCCCGGCGAAAGCGCCTACAACGCCGTGATGAGCGGTGTGACATCCGTCATGGACAAGGGATTCGTGGATACCAAACGCATCGCCATGCAGGGACACTCCTGGGGCGGCTATCAGGCGGCGTATATCGTGACGCGCACCAATCTGTTCGTGTGTGCCGAAGCCGGCGCGCCGGTAGCCAACATGACCTCGGCCTACGGCGGTGTGCGCTGGGAGACGGGCCTGATCCGCCAGTTCCAGTACGAGCGCCAGCAGAGCCGAATTGGCGGAACCTTGTGGGAATACCCGATGCGCTACCTCGAAAATTCGCCGCTGTTTTCCCTGGACAAAGTGCAAACCCCGCTTCTCATCCTGCACAACGACAAAGACGGCGCCGTGCCCTGGTACCAGGGTATTGAACTGTTCACAGGCCTGCGTCGCCTCGGCAAACCCGCCTGGATGCTCAACTACAACGACGAGCCGCACTGGCCCGTGAAACTGCAAAACCGCATAGATTTTCAAACCCGTATGCAGCAGTTCTTCGATCACTACCTGCTCGGCGCACCTATGCCAAAGTGGATGGAGCGCGGCGTGACGCCGATGGAGAAGGGGATCCGGCAAGGGCTGGAGGTAGGGGGAGAGTAGCCTCACGCAAACGGCAATGTCACCGTAAACGCGCTGCCTTTGCCGGGTTCGCTGTACAAGTCCACAAAACCCTTGTGGGCGGTCACGATGGCCTTGACATAGCTAAGGCCAAGGCCGAAACCTTTCACATCGTGCACATTGCCGGTGTGGACGCGATAAAACTTGTCGAAAATGTACTTGCGGGCCTCCTTGCTGATTCCGACGCCTTTGTCCTCCACGGTGATGGTCACGCCGTTGGGCACGTTGCGCGTTTGTACTGTAATTTCCGGCTTTTCCGGGCTGTACTTGTTGGCGTTGTCGAGCAGGTTGTGCACCACGCTGGCGAGGTGGGTGGCATCGCCGGAAATGATGGGCTGAGTAGCCTGCAGGTCGAGGGTGAGGGTGCCGTCGCGGTTTTCCACCTGAAGGCTGAAATTGGCGGCAGCCTGTTGGACGAGGTCGTGCAGGTTGACATCGGCGAGGCGGAGCTGAAAATCTTTTTGATCCAACTGGGCGATCTGCAGCACGCGCTCCACCTGGCTGTTCATGCGCCGGTTTTCCTGCCGGATGATGTCTATGAACCGTTTGATCTTATCCGGGTGGTTTACGATCAGCGGGCTGGCAATGCTGTCGGTGGCTAAAGATATCGTGGCGATGGGCGTTTTGAACTCGTGGGTCATGTTGTTGATGAAATCGGTTTTCATCTCCGACAATTTCTTCTGGCGGTAAATAACCTGCACGGTGTACCAAAAACAAAACAGAATGATGCCCGTAAAGATGATCGAGAGGGCAAGCGTCTTCCATACGGAGCCGAGCACCAGGCTGGTGCGGTTGGGGAAGTAAATGGACAGGTGCCCCGGCGATTCGATGTCCTTGGGAAACAGGGCTACTTGATACGGCGAGGTGTACAGGGTGGCTGCTCCGCCGTGAATGACCCTTGGGCTGTTGTCCACCACCACATAGTGATCGTTGACGACCACAAAACTGTTGCGCGCCTTGGCATACACGCCGTACTGGTAAGGCGTATTGATGCCACGGCTGTCGAGTTCTTCTTTGAGGGTCTGGGCCAGCAGGTCGAGCTGGATGCGCTCGGCTAAGGGTTTGGAGTCCACCAGCTGGCTGACTTTCATGTATTCCCAGAGGGTCATATTGTCCTCGAAACTCTGGGAGCCGGATACCGGGTTGGGCAGGCTGTCGGCACGGGTGATGCGGCGGGTGTTGTAGCCGTTTTCGAGGTATTTGGCGGCTTGCCGGATATTTCGGTTGGCCTCATTGGAAAATCGGAAGGTGGCATTCAGTGCTTCGATGGCTGCCAGGTCTTCGAAATACTGGAGTTTGTCGGCCACGCGGTTGAGCACAGCGTACACGTTTTTGTCGAACTGCTCCTCGTTCAGCCGGATACTCCAGCCGATCCAGTAGATCTGCAGACAGATGACTCCGATGAGGGCGGCGGTCATCATGCCGATGATGAGGCGTATACGTTGGGCGTTCATGCGGGACTGTTTTTTTCGGGCTGTTCGGTTATGCGCGTTATCTCATGTCTTTTTGTGCTTGCCTGGCGCGGGCGGCGCGGGCAAGGCTGCGGGCCGCCCGGCGGCACAGCCACACGTGCCGGAACTCGCCGCCGGCCAGCACAAAGATGCCAACGCCAAGCAGGAAGTTGTGCACGACAAGGGATTTTTCATAGTAGTCGTTGAAAAACGGACGCACCACGAACAGTTCGAGCGCTATAGCGGCTACGGCGAGAAACGCCAGGCCGACGGCGGCGGCACGGGTATTGGACAGCCAGACAGGTTTTTGGCGGGTCAGGCAGGTGTACAGAAAACGCACGGCGAAGCGGTCATTCGGATAGATTTTGACATGCTCGCGCAGTATGTGTGCGCTGCGGGCGTACTCCCCAAGCCGGTACAGGGACGCGGCCTTTCGGATCAGCAGTTTGGCGTAAATATCCTCCCCGTCCCAGGCTTCGATGTTTTGTGCCATGACGAGTTCCAAAAGGTGGTCGCACATGACCACGTTTTTTCCGTATTGGCCGATTTCGAAAAGCGCCTCGGTGTAGCGGAATGCACAATCAAAGTACTCGTTGTCGTCCAGCGTACGAATCCCGTCTTCGAACCGCTCAAAAAAACGAACGATGCCGTGGTAATCCACGGCATCAATCGCTTTAAAGTTGCGGTATAATTTGAGTCGTTGCGCCGGCAGGTAATCCATGGTCAGTACCGTTGAAAGGCCACGGGCATATTGTCGTCGTACAAGCCGGTCAGCACAGGATTTTGCACATTGGCTGTGTATTCGCGCACCTTGGACCGCACGTACGAGTACAGTTCCCGGATGGTAACGATGTTGTCGTTGTTGGCATTTGCTGCGCCCTTCATACCCCGCAGGAGGTAATAGGTGAAAATTCCCTGCCGCAGGCCATGGTCTTCAAGCGAGAGTTCTTCGCCCTTGGACGACATGAACAGCGCAATACCGCCGCTGGATTCCTCAAACGCTTTGTAATATTTTTCCACGGAAACCGGCGCCGGCCCTTTAGCCGCAAGCCCATAGTTCAACGTGCCGCTGTGGCAGGCATCGGCAATGCAGAGCTTGTGCTTGGCCTTGCTTTGCATCAGGATTTGTTTGACCTCCTCGTGGCGGAGTTTGTTGTTAAACCCGTCGAAGTCCACGGGCAGGAAACACCCCTCGAGGCCGTGTCCGCTGAAAAAAAACAGGACTACGTCGTTTTCGTCGGCTTTAAGGAAATACTTGCGCATGGTGCGCAGAATGTTCTCACGGCTAGCGTCGTCGTCCACGAGCACGGCGATTTGTTCTTCGGGCAAGGCGCCCCCTTCCGGGCTTTTCAGAAAAGAATAAATATGGTAGGCGTCGTCGTCGGTGAATCGCAGGGACGGCATGGAAGAGTACCGGCTCACGCCGACAATAACGGCGTAAATTTTTACACTTTTGCTGGCCTCCACACGTACCGGGTTGTTGGGGATAGCCTCTTCGGAATCGAGGTCGCGTATGGCGTGGCCATTCACCCAAACGGCGCCGTTGGCCCGCCCGTTGGCGGTGTAGAGGATGCCCTCTCCATTGGGGGCACCGCCGGCCCACTGGCCTTCGTAGCGGTCGCCGCCGGCATAATAGCAGGTACCTTGTCCGGCGGGCACACCGTTTTTGAATTCGCCGATCCAGCGCGATCCGTCGGGATAGTCGTAGTAGCCCGACCCGCTTCGGCAGTAGATGGAGTTGCAGTTGCGCATTCCGGCCACATTTGTCTTGCCGCTCGATGGCTTTTGGTTGTTGGCGGTTGGCCACTGGGTTGCCGCAGGTTTTTGACTACTTGCCGTTGGCTGTTGCTGGGTGGTTAACTTGCCATTTGCCCAAAGGCCTTCCGTGGTGGTGCCGTCGCTCCGGATGAGGCGGCCCTGGCCGTGTTTCAGGTTTTGTTTCCAGCCGCCGGTGTAGTAGGCTCCATCGGTGTAGTACATGGTACCGGCGCCGTTGAATTTGCCGTACAGGAAGTCGCCTTCATAGCGTTCCCCCGCAATCCAATAATATTTCCCCTTACCATGGGGTTGGCTATTGGCCCAGGCACCCGAGTATCGGTCGCCGTTTGTAAAACGATACGTGCCCTGGCCGGTGCGGCAGTTGCCGTCCAGGCATTGGGCGGACAGGGAGATTTGGCTGTTGAGGAGAAAAACGATGGGGAGGACGATGAAAAAGATGGTACCCTTCATAAGAATGAGAGATTTGACATGTTTAACGAAAGCGGATGTAAAGGAAGGGTGCAAATACTGTTAAACATTGATTAAAGGTAAGGCGAGCCGAGTGAGCCGGCGCGGGGACTCATGAAACCGAAAGTGGGATGCGCATACCCGGAAAAGCGGGCGTTCAAGAACACGGGTAATACCCGAATATTGTGCCAGTCGTATTAGGTTCAATGTGAATTTGTACATTTGCAGCGCCAAACACCTGGCTAATATTTTGGTTTTCAGTAATTTGAAAAAAAACTCAATTATGGTAAAAAATTTCTTTCTCGCTTTCACCGCGGCCGTTCTGCTTGTATCCTGTGGCGGTAACGAAACCACTTCGACCACTGCCACCACCGACGACGGGACGCACTTCGGCGCCGCTGTCTCAGCCGAAAACGCCATCACGTACGAAGAACTTGTGCCGAAGATGGCCGGCACGGATTCATTGGCCATAAAAATCTCCGGCACCGTGGGGGAGGTTTGTCAGAAAAAAGGCTGCTGGATGATGCTCGTGTCCGACCAACCCGACGTGCCCGAGATGCGCGTGACATTCAAGGACTACGCCTTTTTCATGCCCAAAGACCTGACAGGCAAACGCGTGGTACTCGATGGTTTTGCCTTTATTTCCGAAACATCGGTGGACGACCTGCGCCACTACGCGGAAGACGCAGGTAAATCAGCCGAAGAAATTGCTGCCATCACCGAGCCAGAGCGCGAAGTCGCCTTCGAGGCTGCCGGCGTGCTGGTGCTTAAATAAGGGGTTAGAAGGTTAGAAGGTTAGAAGGTTTCTGGTTGTGCGTTAACCCTCCAACCCTCTAACCTTCAAACCCTCTAACCTTCAAACCTTCAAACCTTCAAACCTTGTGAACCTTCCTTACTTTTGCCCAAAAAATAAACACACGATGCTTATTCAACGGTATGCCCTGCTGGGCTTTTTGTTTGTTTGTCCTGCTTTCCTTTCGGCCCAAATCGAGGATGCCGACATTATTTTCCGCGAACTGCGGGTGCTCGACGGCATCTGGTTCATGCCCCAAGACCGCGGCGACCGGCTTGAGATGTGGTCCATAGATAACGACAGCACCATGACCGGCCGAGAGGTGCGCATAAAGCAGGAAGACGGCGACACGGTTTTGCTCAAATCCATGCGCCTCGAACTGCGTGGCGAAGTGATCCTGTACCACCTCACGGTGCGCGGGCTGAACAACAACCAACCTGTTCCCTACGAACTGATCCTGGCCGACCGCGAGGGTTATTTGTTTGAAAACATGGAGCAGGACAACCCGCAAAAAATCCGCTACCGCCAGCTCGGCCGGCGCGAACTGCAAGTGACTACCGAGGGCAAACGCGGCAACCGTACCGTCACCGAGGAGTATGTCTTCGAGCGCGAGTTCACCCCCGCCGGTGTGGAGTTCCGGGTGCGCGGCGGGATCAATATGTTCGATATTCGCGCTACAGGCAATTTTCCGCAATCCGACGATCTCGCCTATGTGGCCAAAAACCCCGTGACGTCGCCGGGCATTGGCTGGGAACTGGGCACGCAGTTCCGGTTCAAGGGCAGCGGCGGGTTTATTTCTGTGAATGTGGAACTCAGCCTGGTGGGCAAGGCCGCCAAATCCAAGGCATCGTTCACAGAATTCGAAGACTCGATCATCAACTATGTGCGCGACGTGAGTTACCACCAGGGCTGGCTCACCTTGGCGGTGGTGCCGGAAATCAACCTCAAGCGCGACGGTCGGCTGACGATTCTGGCAGGGCCGTACTACGGCAGGCTGCTATTCAACAGCACCTCCGGCACGGAAAAACCTGCGAGCAGCAACAAACTATTCGATGCCAACAACGACTTCAAAAGCAACGACTTTGGCCTTGTAGCCGGATTTCAGTACCGGTTCAACGTTGGGAAAAAGGACGCCGGCGGCGCCCTCGGGCTGCGGGCCAATCTGGGGCTTTCCAACCTCGATGGACTGTACAGCCGCCACTGCGACGACCCGGCATTTTGCAACGGACGCATCAGCCTGCAAGGGATTTCCCTGTATTACAGCCTCAACCTGCTCGGGCTTTAGAATCATGGCCAAACAAAAATTCTATGTCGTGTGGGACGGCCATGAACCCGGTGTGTACTCCACCTGGGAAGCAGCCAAACGGCAGATAGACGGCTATCCGAAAGCGAAATACAAGAGTTTCTCCTCCAAAGCGGAGGCGGAAAAAGCCCTCAAGGGCAGCTACTGGGCATACGTTGGGAAAGACACCGCTTCCGGGAAAAAAACGCTGAACGAACTGGAGGCGCTCGGGGTGCGCCTCGACAGCCTCGCTGTGGATGCGGCTTGCAGCGGTAATCCCGGCGATATGGAATACCGCGGCGTGCACACCCGAACCGGTCAGGAAATCTTTCACGTGGGGCCACTGCCCAATGGCACCAACAATGTGGGCGAGTTTTTGGCCCTCGTGCATGCCCTTGCGTGGCTCAAACAGCAAAACAGCCCGAGCATCCCTATCTATTCCGATTCCCGCAATGCGCAGGGCTGGGTCAGGGCCAAAACCTGCCGCACCAAATTGGCCCGGTCAGGGGATAACGATCGCATCTTCGAACTCATCGAACGGGCCGAACACTGGCTCGCATCCAACCGGGTGACCAACCCCGTCCTGAAATGGGAAACAGACCAGTGGGGTGAAATACCGGCTGACTTCGGGCGGAAGTAGTAAATAAGTGTCACAGAGGCTCACAGAGTAAAAAGAGGCTCACAGAGAATATTTGAAACTCTGTGAGCCTCTTTTTACTCTGTGAGCCTCTGTGACACCCCCCTCTCATGCGGCGGCCCCTACGAACTACTGCACCTTATCCCCCCGCAAAATTCGGAAACGCTTGCGCGCATCCACGGCAAACACGGAGCCCGAGAAGTCGAGAAAGATTTTTTCGTACAACTCCTTGGCCTTTTCCGGTTCGTTGAGTTTTTCTTCGTACAACAAAGCAAGGGCGTACAGGGCATTGTCGGCCCGAATGTCCTCGGGGAATTTTTCGGCCACGATACGGTACAAGTCGGCGGCTTTGGTGTAGTCGCGTTTTTTCTCATACACCTGTGCTTCGAGGTACAGGATGTCGTCTTGCAGGGTGTTTTCCGGGAAACCCGTGCGCAGGCTGTCCAGCAGGGCGAATACTTCCGGGAAGCGGTTCTGGTATACGAGCATCTCTGCCGCCGCATAAATGGCCATGGCGTCGGTGGTGGTGTCGGTGTTCAGGTTGTCCATGATAAACACCGAGAGGTCGAGGGCATCATTTGAAATCAGTTTGGAGGTGGAGGCTTTGAGCACATTGAACTGTGCTTGCGACCACTCGAAGTCGCCGTTGAAATAGGACAATTTGGCATTTTTGAACCGAGCCTCCTGGCCCAGCATTTCCTCTCGGAACTCTTTGTCCACCTGGCTGTACAGGAGGGTGCTTTCCCAAATTTCGCCGCTCATGAGGTAGAAATCGGCAAGGTTGATCTTGGCGCGGGCCACGACGCTTCGGTTGAGGCCGGGCAGTTGGGTGAGTTCGTCGAGCAGGCTGATAGCCTTGGGCAGGTCGTTGATATAGTACGCCTCCAGGTCGGCCAACTGGATCACGATATGCGCGGTATTCCTGCCGCGTTCGTATTGGGTCAGGAAACTCTCGTATTCGGCCTCGAGGGTGCGCAGTTCCTCCAGGGTGTAGTCGAATCCTTCGGTGATCTTGCGGCGCCGGCAGTTCATCGCTTCGCGCTTGGCATCGAAAAAGAAAGGGTTCTGTGCGCCTTTTTCCTGAATGATGTACTCGTAGGCGGCAATGGCGGCGTCGTAGTCGCGGGCGCCGGCGGCATCGCCGGCCAACTTGTAGATGCGCTGTCCCGGCTCGCCGAGGCGTTTGTCGAGCGCTTTGTACTGGCGGAGCGCGTTTTTAAAGTCTTTTCGTTGCACGAAAGACCATGCCAGGAGCTCGATAAAATCGGGGTTGTCCTGGGTTTGCAGGCGCGTGTAGAGTTGGGCTTGCAGTTCGGCGTATTCCGCATCGTTCAGGTAGCGCGCCAGTTGGGTCTGGACGGTGAGCAAGCGGGCCGGTTCGGCATCCACGTTGAGCAGGTAGTACTCGATCATCTTTGGCGTGTTGCCTTTGCGGCGGTACAGCTCTGCCAGGTCATACGCGAAACGCCTTGGGTCTTTGAAAATTTCGCCGCCGCGCTCGTAGGTCTTGATGGCGAGGTCGAATTTGGCAATGTCGGTAAAAACCTTTGCCAACGCTCGCACGGATGCGTAGTCCGGGGACATTTTGGCGATGGCCGTTTCATATTGAGCCGAGGCTTCCTCAGGCTTGTCGAGGCGTTCGTACAAGTTGCCGTACAGGACGTAAAGGCCGGCGTTGCCCGGTGTTTTTTTGATTTGTTTTTTCAACGCCTTTTCGCCCTCGTCATACCGTTCGAGGTTGAGCAGGCAGTTGAAATATTGATCAAAATAATGGTCCGACAACCCGCGGTCGGTTTCCATGAGCTGGAGGTACAAGTCGGCAGCCTTTTCGTACTCGCCGTTCTGAAAATACTGGTTGGCGAGCTGTGGGTTGGGCGTTTGCGCACCCAAGGCGCCGACAAACCCGGACAAGGCGATGAGTAGTGCGGCGGTCCGCAGGAGATGCAACTTCATTGTGTTCGAATGTTAGGCCGAAAAAATCGGGCGACAAAGGTAGGGGAAAATAACGCGAGAGGGGGGGCTTGTGTTTTGGATGCCGCGCGTCGGGCGCGGACAAGCCCCGCCCCTACAACAAAATCCGGTACGTCTTCTGTTGGATTGCTCCTTAAAGTAGGTAGGGGCGGGGCTTGTCCCCGCCAGGCTCGTGTCACTGCGGTGAAAAATTTACGGCTGTTCGTCGGCAACTTTTGGCGCTTCATCGGTGCGGTGCAACTAGGCTGTAACCTCCACAGTCGTTGGCCTGTCTTTCCTTTCGCATTTAGCCGACAAAAATAATTTTAGCTATGAAATCAATCCTTCTGTTTTTGCTCGCCCTGCTTTCGGGCACTGTACTTTTTTCCCAAAAAATAACGGGCCGGGTCCTGCAAAACGACGGCAGCGCCGCCGAGTTTGCCACCGTCACCCTGCACCATGCGGCAGACTCCTCCCTGATCAAAGGCACTATGACCGACGAATCGGGTGTGTATGAACTTCCAGGTATTGCACCTGGCCGTTACTACATAGCCGCCAGCGTCATAGGGGCCGGGAAAAAATCCTCCCCGACTTTTGAGCATGCCGGCTCGGATACCGACCTCGGCGAACTGCGGCTCGAAGAGGGCTCGCAGACCTTGGGCGAGGTGACCGTAACGGCCCGAAAACCCGTCATCGAAGTGAAGGCCGACAAAACCATCCTGAATGTGGAGGGCACGGTGAACTCGACCGGCCTGAGCGCCCTCGAACTGCTGCGCAAAGCGCCCGGCGTGACGGTGGACAACAACGAAAATGTCACGATCAAAGGGAAAAATGGTCTGCGCGTGCTTATTGACGGCCGCGAAGTACCGCTTGACGGCAAAGACCTGGCTGCCCAACTCAAAGGCATGCAGGCTGCCGACATTGCCAACATCGAGATCATCAGCAACCCGTCTGCCAAGTACGACGCTGCCGGAAACGCGGGAATCATCAACATCAACCTGCGCCGCAACAAGGCGCTGGGCACCAACGGGACCATCGGCCTCGAGGCGATTCAGGGCGAAACCCCCAAAGCCGGCCTGAACGTCAGCCTCAACCATCGAACAGAAAGCATCAGCCTCTTCGGTTCGTACAACAACCACTATGGCGATTGGCACAACGATCAGAACTTCGTCCGCGAACAAAACGGCCTGACGTTCGATCAGAAAGCCAAAAACTACAACACCAGCCGCTGGAACAGTGCCCGCCTCGGCGCCGATTGGCGTATCAACGACAAGCATACGCTGGGGGTGCTGCTCAACGGCAGCCTGGCGCCCTCCGATTGGCACAGCACCAGCAATACCCTTATCAGTCCGCTGGAAAATACCGGCGCCCCCGACACCCTGCTCGCGGCCACGAACGCTGTGGACGACAACCGCCGCAACGGCAGCGTCAACCTCAACTACCGCTTTGCCGACACCTCGGGGCACAGCCTGAACCTCGACCTCGACCGGGGCGTGTATCGCATTCGGGGCAACAGTTTTCAGCCCAACTACTACCGCACCGCCGACGGCGAAAACCTCCTATCCGAGCGCATCTACCGCAGCCTGACTCCGACCGATATTGACATCACTACCGCGAAAGCCGACTACGAACAGCATTTCCTGAAAGGGACATTGGGAATAGGCGCCAAGGTGGCCAATGTGCAAACCGACAACACCTTCGATTTTTTCAACATCACCAACGGCCAGGAAATTAAAGACCTGGAGGTCAGCAACCGCTTCAAATACCGGGAACGCACCAGCGCCGGCTACGTCAACTACCAGCGTCAGTTGGGCAAACTGCATGTGCAGGCCGGGGTACGCGTCGAGAACACCGATTACACCGGCGACCTCATCGCCAATACGCCCCAGAACGGCGACAAAGTGGAGGCCAACTACACCGAACTGTTCCCCAGCGCGGCGCTGACCTACAAATTCAACGACAACCTGGGCCTGAACGCCACGTACAGCCGCCGCATTGACCGGCCCAGTTACCAGGACCTGAACCCCTTCGAGTTCAAATTAGACGAACTGACCTACCAAAAGGGCAACCCGATGCTGCGTCCGCAGTTCACCAACAGTTTCGAGATCAGTCCCACGTACCAGGGCCACCCGGTGGTCACGCTCGGCTACAGCCACACCAAGGACCTGTTCACGCAGGTGCTCGACACCACCGACGTGCGCGCCACCTTCATCACCAACGAAAACATAGCCGACCAGAAAAACTACACCGCCACGTTCAACGCGCCTACGCCGATTGCCAAATGGTGGGAAGGATTCCTGAGTGTGACAGTGTTTCACAGCGACTTTTCAGCCAAATTCCGTGACAATTTTACCGCCGAGCAGCAGTTCACGGCCTTCAATTTGTACGGCGAACAAACCATCCGACTGCCCCTCGGCTTCAGCGTACAATTGTCCGGCTGGTACAACAGCCCCGCCTTCTGGGGAACCTTGCGCAGCACTGCACAGGGCGCCATGGACCTCGGCATCCAGAAAAAAGTGCTGGACGACAAAGGCGAGTTGCGTCTGCGGATCGGCGACATCCTCGGCACGGCAGGCTGGGGCGGCGAAAATGTGTTCACGCCGGGCCTGACCATGCGTGCCCGGGGTACCTGGGAAAGCCAAACCGTGACGCTCAACTTTTCCTACCGCTTCGGCAGCGCCGAAATCAAAGGCGCGCGCCAGCGCAAGACGGGGTTGGATGAGGAAAGCCGGAGGGTGAAGGGGCGGGAGTAAAATCTTTGCAGCATTTGTGGTACATTGTTCGGGCGGGCGTTTGGCGGAGTATCGTCAAACGCCCGCTTGGCATGCCGAACCGTCGGCATAAGTTATCGAATGTCGAATACTGGCTATTTATTAAAAATTTGCCATACCGCTATTTGCAAGTACAATGTATTTTGTTTCTTTGCTGCCTCATCACCTTATTTCACCACTAAATATTTTTTCGTATGAAAACTTATTGTTTTAAAATGGGGGGGGCAAAACAAAAAATAGCCTCTGCCGCCCGACGCGCTTTCGCGCACTCGCCATTTCTGTAGCCATAATCTGGGTTACAGGTTCTCTCCAATCTCAAACCGCTGTTTTCCTCGAAGAGTCGAGTTTAGCCGACTCTTCGTTGACACAGGCACAACTGACGCTAAAAAACTTGTACGCCTCCTCGCCATTTGCCAGGTCCACTTATCTTGTCGAACTGGGCGACCTGCCGCAGATTCAGCAAGATGGTATCCTTCCAATGTACCTACCCGGAAGTGTTTCTCCGTTTGAATTCAAAGCTATTGATGTCCAATCATGGCCCAACGGTGATTATATCTGGATGGGCGATTTGGTGGACAGAGACAGCGCCAATGAGATAACCCAGCATTGTGATCCCGGTTATGCGCACATCCTGAAAGAAGGTGAAACCGTGTACGGCGAGATACAGGTAGACTCGACCTATTTCAACCTCAAGTACCTGGGCGACAGCCTATGGATACTGGTGGAGTTGGACAATGAAGCTTACTCGGGAGCAGACTGCGCAATGTCGGATGAGGAATTCGGGCCAGGGCCCGAGCAATCAGCCCAAGACCGTTCCGACATGTGTCCGGTACGTGTTGCCGTGTTGTACACCGAGGCAGCCGAAGAGGCCAACCCGGATATTCTCAACATTATCAATCTTGCTATAGCTAATACCAACCAGGCACTTCGAAATAGCGCCGTTGCCAAGCACCAGTTGCATTTGATCCTTGCTGGAACGCAGCTGTTAACCGAGGAAGATTTTACAGAAGGGGATGATATAGATGAAGATATGGCATTCCTGCTATCAGAAGGTACTGCCGGGTTCACACGTAACTCTCCAATGTTTGCCGACCTGGTTGTAGTAATGACTAATGCTGGATATGATGTTCGGGGTAGAGTCGCTGATTTTGGAGGGAATCCCAATTCAGATGACAATGCAATTGCGATTGTGGAAACAGCCTTTGCCAATGAACCGACTTATACGTTTTCCCATGAAGTTGGACACCTATTTGGGTGTCGGCATCATAACAGTAGTAATTGTTTTCAAGATGCCGATGATACAGGTCCGGCTTACGCACATGGTTATGCCATAACATATAAGTGTAAATTTTTGGGCTTCATAATTAAAGATTGGTACCACAATACGCTCATGTCGATATGTTTTGACCTTACCAGTCGTACTCGGGTACTTCACTACTCCAACCCCTTTGTAAAATATAATAATGTAGAACCAACGGGTACAGAAGAGTCGAATTATTATGCTCGGTTGCTGCGCGAATCGGCCTGCACGGTAGCACAGTATGTGGGCGGCGAAACGCCTTTGGTTTACATAACCGGCCCCGACCGCAAGTGCCCCGGCACATACAATACGCTCTCCGGCGAGGTGGTTGGGGTGCCTGGCCCATGCGTATTTGAATGGTACATCAGTGACGATGGCTTCAACTGGGGCTCTCCAGTTTCTTTGGGAAATACCCTAACCTTCACCATGCCCTGGCAGTTTGGAAAAGAAGTGTTTATCATGCTGATAGCGGGCAACGAGAACGGGCCTTTTATGACTGCTCATTTTTCGACCGTATCGGATACTACCGGGCTGAACTGTGGAGAATATTGGTACATTCGCCCGGATCGCCCTTATGCACCGTCGTCAATACTACGGGCATTCCCCAACCCTGTTACTTCGGATTTACTTACCTTGAGCCGGTCGGCCCAACACGGAAGTGCCGGTCCATACGCCGTTCATATTTTTGATTCTCTGGGACGGTTAGTTTCGGAATCCCTGGGACAAATGAGCGAATCCGACGAAGAAATACCGCTAAACGTTGCACACCTTCCGAATGGCGCCTATGTACTTCGATTCCAAAGCCCGACCGGTGAGGAAACACTTAGATTTGCCGTAATGCGCTGACATTGTTTCTAAACATCTCTTCACGTTAAACAGAAACATGTCATGAAAGCATACCTATCTGCGATACTACTATTGCTGTTACTCGCTGCTTGTACAAAAGAACCGACGACAGAACCGCCTAACGGATCTTGGTGGGGCGAAACAAGTGCATTTGAAAATGACCAACCTTGGAAAGGAAAGCCTTATGCAGTTGTTAGTAAAGAATATCCTACGAGAGTACTTATTGCTATAGACTCAGTATCAAATGGATACTATGTTACCAAGGGGCTTAATTTTTACAGGATTCCTCTGAAAATGGGAACATACCCAGTACTTGACAATCCTCCTCAGTTACGTGATTCAGTTGAGAGAGCAAAATATTATTACCTTGACCAAGATGTACTATACGGTGTGTACAAAGTCCTCGAATCTGACACCACAAACGCCATCACGATTTCCTCGTACGATTCCGTGTCCCGCGAAATAAAAGGTACCTTCAATGTGACGTTCGTGCCGGAACACCTTCCGTACCCCGGCGCGCCGGACACCATCCGGTTCCGCAACGGGCAGTTTCATACGAAGATTATCAAGTAGTCGAAATGTTGCCACCTCACGCCCAACCGCTCCAGTGCTGCCTTCGGGAACTCAAAACTGTTACTTCACGCCCAACCGCTCCAGTGCCGCCTTCGGGTCGGGGTGGTTGGGCGACATTTTGTTGGCCCGCAAATAGTCTTTTTTCGCTTCTTCCACATTACCCATGAGCTCCAAACTCACGCCCCGGTAGTGGTAGGCCAATACGAAGAGCGGGTCGGTTTTCACGGCGAGGTTGAAATGGTCGTATGCCTTTTGCAGGGAGTCCAGTTCGAGGTAGATAGCGCCCATGTCGAAGTAGGCGTTGGAGTAGTCCGGGTTTGACACGATGATACTCCGGTAAATCTCGAAAGCCTTGTCAAACTCGCCGCGCACTTTATAGTACATCGCCTTGTACTCTTTGGCTTGCAGGTCGGTCGAGTCTACGCGCAGGGCGTTGTCGAGGTATTGAATGGCCGAGGGGTCGTTGCGGTTCAGGTAAATGCGCCCGAGAAATCGCCAGCCGTCCGGGTTGTTGGCGTTGAGCTGTACCGATTTTCGCAAAGACGTGATGGCCCGCGTGGTATCACCCATATCAAGCGCCACGCGGCCCGCCATGAAAAATGCTTCGGCGTGTTGCGGGTGTTGTTTCAGGATTTTATCGAGCGTTGCCAGGGCCTTGCCGTGCTGCTTCACAATCAGTTGAAATTCGCTTAGTTTGAGCAGGGTGGGGATGCGGTCGGGGAACAGGTAGGCCGCAGTGAGCAATACGTCAATGGCGCGTTTGGAGTCGTTGGGGCGGGCGTAGTCGAGCAGCACATCGGCCAGCAGGTGGTAGTACTGCGGCTGGAGGGAGTCGAGTTCAATAGCCGTATTCAGGTCCTGAAGTGCTTCGTCATAGGCGTCGAGGTTGTAGTACTCCTCCGCGCGCAGGTAGAGCAGGGAATCGTTCGAGGGGTCTTGCGCCAGCCACTCGTTCAGGCGGGCGAGTTCGGGGTTTTGCCCGCCGGCGGCATCGGACGGAGCGATTTTAGGCTCGTTCTTGCAGGAAAACATCAGGAACAGGCAGCCGACCAGGCTGGAGAAAAGAGCAGTTCGGATCATGTTATTTGCGGTTGTTTCCGTGGAAAAGTGTGTGGCAAAGGTAAACAATAAAACCTGCCGACCGTTGTACGGCTCAAATGGACTTGTTTTCCCGCGAATTTGGACAAGGTTCGCCCGTCGTCATCCTGCACGGGCTGTTCGGGTTTTCCGACAACTGGCAGACCATTGCCAAAGCGCTCGCCGATCACCACCTCGTGCTCACGCCCGACCTGCGCAACCACGGCCGCTCGCCGCACGTGCCCACGCATACCTACCCGGAAATGGCCGACGACCTGCAGGCGTTTCTGGAAAAACACTGGGTGTTCAAAACCGCACTCATCGGGCATTCCATGGGAGGTAAGGTGGCCATGCAGTTTGCGCTGAACCATGCGGATATGGTGGATCGGCTTGTGGTGGTAGACATTGCTCCCGGCCCGGCCGACGATAACCACGCGCACATCTTTCGGGCCTTGCTCGACCTCGACTTCAACCGGGTCTCCACTCGTCAGGAAGCCGAAGCCTGGCTCGAGCCGCGCGTGCCCGAGTATGGCACCCGGCAGTTTTTGCTGAAAAATATCACCCGGAATGCCGACGGGACGTTTGCCTGGAAAATGAACCTGCCCGTCCTGTGGAAAGAGTACCCAAGCATTCTGGCCGGCGTGCAGGGCGATCCGTTCGACAAGCCGGCGCTCTTCATTCGGGGCGGCCGCTCCAACTATGTCCGGGACGAAGATTTCCCCCTGATCCACACGCTTTTCCCGCAGGCCAAAATTGTGACCATTGAAGATGCCGGCCACTGGGTACACGCCGACAAGCCCGCCGAATTGCTGGAGGTGTTGCGGGATTTTTTGGGATAAATATTCGTGCGCTGGCACAGGATACCTGACAGGTCTTTCGTTTGAGCCTGACAAATACCGCGTAACAACCCCGTGGATACGTCCGACCAGTTTATGCAACCAACCCTGATTTTCTGCAGCCTTCTTTTTGTAGCGTGCTCCGCGGATGGCGGCGCTGCACAACGTATTTTTGAAAAACAGACGTCCACAGCCGATTCGCTTCCGGCGCATATCGTCCCTACAGGCAAAACCTTGGAAACCCGTTTTCCGGCGCCGGCAGGTTTTGAACGTTTGCCCGCCGATTCGACATCCTTTGTCGCTTTCCTGCGCCAATTGCCGTTGTATCCGGATGGCCATGCCGTGCATTTGTTCGATGGACATCTGAAAAACCGGCAGGATGTGCATTGCGCGGTGCTCAACCTCGACGTGGGAAAAAGCGACCTCCAGCAGTGCGCCGATGCCATCATCCGGCTGCGGGCCGATTACCTGTACCGCCAACGCCGCTACGAGGACATCCACTTCAATTTCACCAACGGCTTTCGCGCCGAATACGCCCGTTGGCGGCGCGGTGCACGTATTCTGGTGAACGGCAACCGCGCATCCTGGATACCGGGCAATATTCCATCGGAACGTTATGCCGATTTTCGAAAATTCCTCGACAGGGTTTTCATGTATGCCGGTACGGCTTCGCTCGCGCGGGAGCTGGTTGTAACAAACCCTGAAGCGCTACAGCCCGGCGACGTTTGGATCCAGGGCGGCCATCCTGGTCATGCGGTAATCGTGCTGGACGTCGTGGAAAATCCAGGAACGAGCGAGCGGCGGTTCCTGTTGGCCCAAAGTTATATGCCCGCGCAGGACATACACGTGCTGCGCAACCCCGCGGGCGACAGTCCGTGGTATGCCGTGCCGGGTGCCGGCGAGCGTTTGGAAACACCGGAGTGGACGTTTGACCGGGACGAGTTGCGCCGGTTTGATAAGCGGCTTTGAGTGGCCCCCTCAATTCAACCGCTCAAAAATCCCCGCAATACCCTGCCCGCCGCCCACGCAGGCGGTGACAATGCCGTAGCGTTGGTTTCGGCGGCGCATTTCGTTGAGCAGTTGCACCGTGAGTTTGGATCCTGTGCAGCCCAGCGGGTGCCCCAGGGCAATAGCTCCGCCGTTCACATTCACGATGTCGGGATTGAGGCCGGCCTCCTGAATGACGGCCAGCGCCTGGGCGGCAAAGGCTTCGTTCAGTTCGATCTGCTCGATCTGGCCGAGGTTCATGCCCGCCTGTTTGAGCGCCTTCGGTATCGCCTGCACGGGACCGATGCCCATGTGCAGCGGGTCCACGCCCGCCACCGCGCAGGCTGCCAGGCGGGCGATGGGTTGCAGGCCCAGATTTTTCATCATTTCCCCGGACATGACCAGCACGAACGAGGCTCCGTCGGAGGTTTGCGAGGCGTTGCCGGCCGTCACGCTGCCGCCGTTGGCAAAGGCGGGGCGCAGTTTGGCGAGGCCCTCCAGCGTGGTGTCGCGGCGCACACCCTCGTCGGTGTCCACCACGAATTCGCGGGACTGGCGCTTGTCGTTTTCCACCCACACTTCCGGCACCTTGACCGGCACGATCTCGTCGCGGAATTTGCCGGCATCAATGGCCGCTCCCGCTTTGGCATGCGAACCAACGGAAAACGCGTCGGCGGCCTCCCGGCTGATGCCGTACGTTTTGGAAACAGCCTCGGCAGTGAGACCCATGCCCACGAGGTAGTCGGGTGTATTGGCGGCGATGTTGTAGTTGGGCGCCAGTTTGTATCCGGTCATGGGGATCAGGCTCATGCTCTCGGCGCCGCCGGCGATGTAGCAGTGGCCCATGCCCGCGCGGATTTTAGCTGTGGCGATGCTGATGGTTTCGAGACCCGAGGCGCAGTAGCGGTTGACGGTCATGCCCGGCACGTCCTTGCCAAGCGCCCGCACGGCGATGAGCCGCCCGATTTGCAGGCCCTGCTCGCCCTCGGGGTTGGCGCAGCCGACGAGCACGTCGTCCACCATACCGGGTTCGAGGCCGGGCGTATTTTTCAGAATATGCTGGATGACCTCAATGGCGAGGTCGTCGGGGCGGGTGCTTTTGAAACCACCTTTGCCGGCTTTGCCGACGGCGGTGCGGTATCCGGTGATGATATAGGCGTCTTGCATTTTTTCTAAGTTTTGGTTGTAAGACCATGTGGGCCGGAACTCCGTTCCGGGATTCTGCGGAACAGAGTCTTGGGTTTCTGCGGAACAGAGTTCCGCAGCACTAGTTTCGCAGCGGCTTCCCGTTTTCCAGCATAAACTGAATGCGTTCCAGCGTTTTTTGTTCGCCGCACAGGCTCAGAAATGCTTCGCGCTCCAGATCAATCAGGTATTGCTCCGACACTTGCTGCGGGCTGGTAAGGTCGCCGCCGCAGAGTACCCAGGCTACTTTTTTGGCGATCTTGATGTCGTGTTCGCTGGCGTAGTTGCCCAGTTGGAGCGAGTGCGCCGCGATGTACAAGGCGCCGAGGCCCGTGCGGCCCAGCACGAAGATGTCTTTGCGCGGGATCGGTTGCACATAGTCGGCGGCCAGTTCCAGCACCTTGGCCTTGGCTTCGGCGATATTGCGGGCGGTGTTGTGCACCACCTGGTCTTTTTTCGGGAGCAGATAACCGTAGTTGTACGCTTCGTAGGCTGAAGTGGCCACTTGCGCTGTGGCGATGGTTTTGAATGTCTCGATCAGCGTCGGGATTTGCACGTCGCCTTCGCGGCTGTATGCATCGGAGGCGCGCACGGCAAACTCCTTGGTGCCGCCACCGCCGGGAATGATGCCCACCCCCACTTCCACCAGGCCGATATAACTTTCGGCAGCGGCCATAACGGCATCGCAGTGCATGGCAAACTCGCAGCCGCCGCCGAAGACGTAGCCTTGCGTGGCCATCACCACCGGTACCGAAGAGTATCGCAGGCGCATGGAGGTTTTTTGGAAAATACTGACGGCCATGTTCAGTTCGTCCCACTCTTGTTGGTAGGCCATCATGGCAACCATCATCAGGTTGGCGCCCACGGTGAAGTTTTGGGCGTTGTTGCCGATGACCAGTCCCCGCCAGCCTTCCTCCTCGGCAATGCGCACGCTTTCGTTCAGCCCGCGCAGAATGCCTTCACCGATGGTGTTCATTTTGGAGTGAAATTCAAAACAAAGCACCCCGTCGCCAATGTCGTGCAGGGTGGCTTCGGCGTTTTGGAACACCGGTTTTTTGTCGCGGTAGGCGTCCAGTATGATGAACGCCTCGCCGCCGGGCAGGGGTTCGTAAGCCTTGGAGGCCGGGTTGTAGCACAGGCGTTTGCCGTTTTCGGACTTGTAAAAACTCGTGTGTCCGGCGGCCAGCATGTCCGCCACCCAGGGCGCAATTTTTTCACCTTTTGCTTCGGCGGCCAGCACGGCTTCGGCTACACCCACCAGGTCCCAGTATTCGAACGGGCCTTTTTCCCAGGCAAAGCCGGCGCGCAGGGCGTCGTCTACAGCATAAAGCGTGTCGCTGATTTCCGGTACGCGGTTGGAGGCGTAGGCGAACAGGCCGAGAAAAGAGCGCTGCAATAGCTCGGCGCCCTTGTCCGTGCCTTTGAAAATCGCCTTCATGCGGCGCGGCAGTTCGTCTATCTGTTTGAGCGTATCGAGGATGGGCAGTTTGGCTTTTTGCGAGGGGCCGTACTCCAGGGTGTCGAGGTTTAGGGCAAGCACCACCGGGCGGCCTTTTTCGTCTTTTTGGTCGGTTTTTTGGTAAAAACCCTTGCCCGACTTGTTGCCGAAAAACTTGTTTTCGATCAGGAACTGCAAAAATTTGGGCACCTCGAAAGCGCCTATCTGCTCGTCGTTCGGGCAGTTTTGGCGCATGCCGTTGATGACATGCACGGCAGTGTCCATGCCCACGAGATCGCCGAGGCGGAAGGTGCCGGTTTTTGGGCGACCGATGGCCGGGCCGGTGAGGGTGTCCACCGTAGCAATGTCGAGACCGATCTCGTGTGTCAGTTGAAAAATCTTGGCCATGGCGTACACTCCGACGCGGTTGGCGATGAACGCGGGTGTGTCTTTGCACAGCACGGTTTGTTTGCCAAGGAACACGTCGCCGTAGTGCATGAAAAAAGCCGCGACGGCCGGGTCGGTGTCGGGTGTGGGAATAATTTCCAGCAGCCGCATGTAGCGGACGGGGTTGAAGAAGTGCGTCCCGAGGAAGTGTTTTTTGAAATCGTCGCTGCGGCCCTCGGCCATCAGGTTGATCGGAATGCCGGAGGTGTTGGAGCTGACGAGGCTGCCTGGCGTGCGGTATTTTTCGACTTTTTCAAAAATCTGTTTTTTGATGTCAAGGCGTTCCACCACCACCTCGATGATCCAGTCGCAGTCCTTGATTTTGGAAAAATCATCTTCGAAGTTGCCGATGGTAATGCGCGCCGCAAACTTTTGATCGTAAAAAGGCGCCGGCTTGGCTTTGAGGGCGGTTTGCAGGGAGATTTGGCCGATACGGTTGCGGGCTGCGGGCTTTTTGGCTTCGTCTTCCTTCAGGTCGGACGGCAGGATGTCGAGCATCAGAACTTCGAGGCCGCAACCGGCGAGGTGTGCGGCGATGCCCGTGCCCATGAGGCCGGAGCCGAGGACGGCCACTTTTCGTATATGTTTATTGAGCATGGTGCTTGGATTGATTCGATTATTTCGATTGATCCGGTTGATTCGATTGGGCTTCGCTTACAAGGTACGTGTTGCAGGGTTCAGGAACACCAACAACGGGCGAAAGTTCGCCGCACGAAGGTAAGGTAACCGATTGTGCTGCACCAAACACAAGTGGTACACTACCGGACATTTTTTCAGGTGATAGACTTTATCTTCGAAAAATCATTCCACCCTGTGACGTCCGTCATTCCTGTCCGGACAACCTCCGGCGCACTTTTGCCCCTGTTGAACATCTAAAACTCTTTTTTTTGTTATGAAATTCGAGTACAACTTGTCTATTTCAGAAATCGTCATCTCGTATTTGTTGATGATGGCCGTGATTGTTATCGGTATTTTTTCTGGCCAATCATGGCTGGCAGTACTTGGGCTTCCCTTTTTTCTGCGGGGGCTGATGGGCTGGTGTCCGCTGAAATCGTTGTTGCAACAAGGCAAAACGAGCGGGTAGAACTACATTTGGATTGAACGTTTTGTAAGCGGTATTTCGACTCAATGGGGCGAGGTGCCGCTTTTTATGGGCGTGCGAAAAGCAGCAGGAAATGTCGTGTGTGGTCGTTTTGTCTTGGATCGGTGCACAACGGCATCGGCTCGGTTACGTTACTTTTGCCGACAAAATCAATCCGGGATGAAAAACCTTGCCACCCTTGTACTGATGTTCGCGATCGTTGGCTGCGGCCCTACCGAGCCGATTGACCTGCAGTTGCCCACACAAATTTGTGTAAAAACACAGCATCACGGGTTGCCTGTAGCGGACTGCACGATTTATGTGAAATGGAATGCCGACAGTTTTCCCGGGTACGACCAGCCTGTAGGGTATTTTGATGCGGTGTTCAAGACCGATAAAAACGCGCGGGGCTGTATCCAACCCGTACCGGAAGGGCGGCATTGGCTGGTGGCTATCGGCTACGACAG
>Ga0154020_10000788_pt1 | contig 39168 bp, 36 predicted proteins | sample Klosneuvirus_201_FD_109709 | JGI IMG/M metagenome (GOLD analysis project Ga0154020, IMG submission 109709) | Active sludge microbial communities from wastewater, Klosterneuburg, Austria - Klosneuvirus_20160825_MG | ecosystem: Engineered > WWTP > Aerobic digester > Activated sludge | place... | reverse complement strand
GTGAAGAATCCGGCGAGCATCGTGTGAAGCACGAAGCCCCAGGTCATCGCAACATCGGTCGGCAGAAACAACCGAAGCAGGAACGTGGGATAGAAGATGTCGCCATGCATCGCCGCGACGTACGGCATGCCACCGAACTGGTACGGGTTCCAGAGCGGGAACCCCTGCCCTTCTCGCAGCGATCGCGCGGCAAACTCGCGGAATGAATATCCGGCGATGTACTGATCGGAATTCGGATTGACCAGAAACTTGCCGAGCAGCGCGGGCCAGGCCAGCAGCAATGTCGCGACGGCCGAAATCAGCGCCGCCCACACAAGCGGGCGACGAGGCGCTGGGTCGGAAGAAGCCGACGCGTCAAGGCGAACCATCAATGGCGCGAAGTAAGAGTGGAAGGTTACGGTGTGCGTCCGGCCGCGGGACGCATCCAGTCCGCAGACACCAGCAGGGCGATGAGACCGGGAAGAATCTCCAACACCGTCAGCCAGAGTCGTGAACCCAGCGCGAGGAGCGTCGCATCGGCATTTCCTGCGAGGCCCATCGCCACGAAACCGGCGACGATCACGCCTTCGCGTACGACGAGGCCACCGGGCGCGAAGAGTGCAAGATAACCGAGGAGATACGACGAGGTCCAAACTACGATGAATACGGAAGGACTCGCCGTCAGTTGCGGCGTGATCCCACGCGCCAGTGCCGCGAAGGCCAGCCCATAACAGACCCACGAGAGGGCATTGATGGCAGTCGAGAGCCACAGCGTGCCGGCGGGGAGCTGTTGATCAGGGCCCGCGATTCCGCGCCATCGAGCGACACGGGCGAGAACGGGCGGCAGCATACGTGGGAGCGCCAAGGTGCCAACCACGAAGCAGACCGAGACGGCCAGTGCCGCCGTCTGCAGCCACGGTCGGAATACGCCGAGCACGCGGGTGCCGCTGACGGCGAGAATCCCGAAGCCTGCACCGAGATTGAGGAGGGTACCCAAGATGGCCGCGCCGGCCGCCGACACCCCCGACACCCCCTCACGTCGGGCGAGCACACCCAGGGCACCGACGGACCAGACTTTGCCCGGAATCCATCGACCCAGATTGGCGATCGTCCAGACGCGCACGGCGGCCGCGTACCCCAAGGGGCTTCCCCATCCGGCCAGCAGCATGCGCCAGCTCTGAATCAGCATGGCGTAGGTGCCGAGGACGATCAGACTGGCGATGACCACCCATCCCCATCCGATCGGCGTAGCGGCGGCCACCTTCCGCAGTGGTGCCCATTGAGCGCGAAGCGCCGCACCGCCCCACACCAGCGTGGCGACCAGCAGCAGCACTTGCAGTGCCGTCCACCAGCCGCGCGCCGCGCGCGTCACGTCCCTGCTCGCGGTGGCGCTTGCACGCGTTCGTACACCGCACGATACGCGGACGCCACCGCCGCGGGACTGAAACGCGACAGCACTTGTGCGCGCGCCAGTTGACCGCGTCGCGCACCTTCTGCGGGGGCGTGCACCACCGCTGCCAGCGCACGCGCCAAAGCCTCCGTATCACCCGCCGCGACGAGCGCGCCACCAGCGTCTGTACGCACCACATCGGTGAGACCGCCGGATGCATACGCCACCACCGGCGTGCCGCACAACTGCGCTTCGACGGCCACGAGTCCGAGCCCCTCATCGCGTGAGGGCATCGCCACCACGCGTGCCCCTTGGTACAGCGCCACCAACTCGGTGGGAGTCAGCGTGCCGCGCCACGTAATGCGCGGAGCACTGCCGTTGTCGATGGCACGTTGCTCGAGCGCAGCGCGATCGGGGCCATCGCCCACCACCACCAGCGACGCCTCGCGAAGCGCGGGATGCCCGAGTGCGTCGATGAGGTCCGCGGTGCCCTTTTGTGCATTCAGGCGCCCGACGAAGAGCACGCCCGCACGCGCCGCATCATTCGTGGGAGGAACGAAGCGTGCCGTGTCCACGGGCATTGGCGCGACGTCCACCTGGAGCTGCGGTGCGATGGTTTGCACGGCATTGGCGAGCCATGAGGATACGGCGGTGCGCGCCGCGCAATCGGCGAGCAACGCGCGCATCAGCCGTTGGGCGGGACGGAGTCGCTGCGCCAGCCGGACGTCGGAGCCGTGCATTGTGACCACACGCGGCGTGGACGCGCCGTGCCAGAGCGCGAGTGCCGCCGGAAACCACCAATGCGCGTGTACGAGATCGTACGGTGTACCGCTCTCGGAGGCCGCCGCGAGCGCCCGATGCGTGGCCGATCGCAGCGCGCGCATGAGTTGCAGCAGGTCGACGCGTTTACCCCATGACCCCTGCACTTGCTCAACCATCGTGCCGGAGTACGCGAGTGTCATCGCCGCGTCTGCCGCATATGGTACGCGTTCGATCGACACGCCCTCGATGTGGGCACGCGGCCCGAGGCCAGTGCCGCCAGGCGCGATGATGTGCACGGCGACGCCGGTCTGCTGCAAGGCGACGGCAAGGCGCAGGACAAACGAACCCGCCGCGTCGCCCTCAAACCGCGGGACGTTATGCGTGACGAAAAGGACGCGCACGCGGGCCAGGTAGCATCAGGCGGTACCGGTCGGCGGCGCGCTGCCGCCGAGTTCGCGCCGGCGGGCGTCGGCATCAAGCTCGCGCCGCATTTCGCGCAGTTCAGCGCGCTGCTGGGCGATTGACTCGCCAAGCAAACCGGTGGCGAAGAAGACCGAACCCAGGATCAGACTGGTTTGAATGACGGTCCATACCCAGCGCTGGCCTTGGCCCGTCGCAAAGAGCCAGACGATGGCCGAGATCCCAGCCAGGACGCCGATGGCAAACAACGCGGCGCCCAGCATGCCGAAGGCGAGCAGCGGCTTCTGCCCGAAACGCAGTTCGAACCAGACGGCGAGCATGTCGAGCACACCGACCGGTATGCGTGACAACCCGAATTTCGACCGTCCGGCGTGCCGGGGATACAAGGGCACCGGCACTTCCGTGACGGTGAATCCCTGCGCCGCCGCGAGGACGATCATGTACCGATGGAAATCGGGACGCATCGGTAACGCCGCCATGATTTCGCGTCGGTAGGCCTTCACATTGTTGAGGTCGCGCACGGGCACCTCGAACAAGGCGCGACTGAGGCCATTGTATATGCGCGACACAAACGCCTTCTCATAGACGCCCTGCTTGAAGCCCGTGACCATATCCGATTCGCCCGCCATGATCGGCGCCACCAATCGGGGAATGTCTTCGGGTTTGAACTGCAGATCGGCCGGATAGAACACCAGCACGTCGCCGCGCGCATTCAGGTAGCCGGTTCGCAGGGCTTCGGCGATGCCGCGCTGCACGCGGTGCCGGACCGCGCGGAGAAAGGCGTAGCGTGATGCGAGCTCCTGCAGCAGCTCCCAGCTGTTGTCGCGTGAGCCATCGTCGATCACGATGACTTCATACCGTTCGGCCTGTGCGCCGAAGGTTTCGGCGCACAGTTCGAGGAACAAGGCCAGGTTTCCCGCTTCATCCTTGGCGGGAACCAGAACGCTCACGTCAACCGCGGCGTCGGTCGCGCGCCGGGCGGCTGAACGAATCGGCAGTGCGGTCACGTCGTGTGCGGTCAGATGCGCTTGCGCATGCGTGCGGGCAGCACGCCGAGTTGATCGCGATACTTGGCGACCGTCCGTCGCGCGATCTGCACGCCGGTCTGCTGCAAGATCTCGACGATGGCCTGATCGGTCAACGGATTCTTGGTGTCCTCGCCGGAGACCAGCTTCTCGATCTGATCCTTGATCCCGCGCGCGGAGACATCGTCACCATCGGACGTCGACAGCCCGGAGGAGAAAAAGAATTTGAGTGGCAGAACGCCGCGCGGCGTTTGCACAAACTTCTCGTTGGTCACGCGGCTGACGGTGGACTCGTGCATGCCAACGGCTTCGGCCACTTCACGCAGGGTCAGTGGCTTGAGTCCCTGCACGCCGCGCTCGAAGAAATCACGCTGCCGGTCGACGATGTAGTGCATCACCTTGAGCATTGTCTGCCGACGTTGCTCGATCGCCTGAATCATCCAGTTGGCGGAATTCAGTTTGCTTGCGATGAAGTCCTTGCTCTCGGTGTCGAAGCGCTTCTTGTCGCGCGCGATTTCCTGATAGGCACGCGACAGTTTGAGACGCGGCAGATTGCCGTCATTGAGGAAGATGTGATAGTGCCCGTCGATCTTCTCGATGACGAGATCCGGGATGATGTAGTTGTCGCCGCTCGAACTGAATCGAAGGCCCGGTTTGGGATCGAGCTTGGCAATGTCGTCCGCCGCCCCCTGCACCAGCTGCGCGCTGATACCAAACCGCTTGGCCAGTTCGCTCCACCGATGTGCAATCAGTTCGTCGAACGCCTCGTCGACGACGCGGTACGCGAGCGAATCGGATTGCCCGGCGGCGCGCAGTTGCAGCAAGAGACACTCACGCAAGTCGCGCGCGCCGACGCCCGGCGGATCCAGGTCCTGAATGACCTGCAGCATCGCCAGCATCTCGTCGTCCGAGAAGATGGCGACATCGACATCACCTTCACGCGCTTCCGCGGCGCGTACAATGACTTCGTTGGCCCCGTCGCGGATCTCGGTCAGCGAACAGGAGAGCCACCCGTCGTCAGAGATGTTGCCGACGAATTCATCAGCCAGAAACGCCTGACGCGGCGATAGGTCGAGCAGCGAAAGCTGTTCGGCGAGGTGATCGGAGAGGTGGCGCGTATCCACCGTGACCGGCTCATACCATTCGCGCTGCTCATGCTCCTCGCGCTGCCCGCCCGTTTCGAACCCGTCCAGCAGCACCGCTTCCCAGTCGACATCGTCATCGCCCGTCTTTTCCGGCTCGGCCTCTGCGGTGACTTCGGGTTCGGCAAGATCGGTCGCCTCGGCCGGCTCATCGTTTTCCGCGTCCGTGCTGTCACCGTCCTCCTCGTCGGGCTCCACGAGTTCGAGGAAGGGATTCGTGAGCAGTTCCTGCTTGAGATGCTGCTGCAGGTCCAGCAACGGCATGTACAGGAGATCCATCGCCTGATACAGGCGTGGGTTGACCTTGAGCTCCTGACGGAGTCCGGTGCTTTGCTGCAGACCTGTTCTCATCGGCTCAGCACTCCCTCGTCAGCCTCGGCGAACCGCGCGCGGAGGCGCGCGGTGAGCGTCGGACCGAGATAGATCTCCGCAACCGTGTCGTCGAACACCAACTCGCGCACCGTGCCGGACACCTTAACCTGCCCTTCGAACATGATGTAGGCGCGGTCGACGATATCCAAGGTCTGCTCGACATTGTGATCTGAAATCAGCACGCCGATCCCCCGATACCGCAAATTCGCGACGATCGTCTGGATGTCGTGCACGGCGATCGGATCGACACCGGCGAACGGCTCGTCGAGCATCATGAACTTGGGCTGGGTCACCAGGGCCCGCGTGATTTCCAGGCGCCGCCGTTCACCGCCGGAGAGCTGATAGGCGCGGCTGTGTCGCAGGTGCTTGATATCCAGCTCATCCAACAGCGTTTCCAGCCGTGCCTTGCGATCGGCCGCCGACAGCGGCAGTGTCTCGAGGATTGCGAGGATATTCTGCTCGACGGTCAGCTTGCGGAAGATCGAGGGCTCTTGTGACAGGTACCCGATCCCGTGACGCGCGCGCTGGTACATCGGCATGTCGGTGATGATCTGGCCTTCGAGTTGGATCTCACCCGCCTGTGGCGCGATGAGGCCGACCAGCATGTAGAACGTCGTGGTCTTACCGGCACCGTTGGGGCCGAGCAGTCCGACAATCTCGCCTTGCGCCACCCGGAGTCCGACGTCGTTGACCACACGCCGACCCCGATAAATCTTGACCAGCCCTTCTGCCGACAGTACCGAGGGTTTGTCCGCCACGGCTTGGACAAAGGGAGGGGTCACCCACTTGGGATGTCCCGAATGTTCGCCGGTGTCGCGGAGCTGTTGACGCACGTCCTCGCGTCGTGACGACAGCTGGCCCCAAACACCGGACGCCACCGTCACGCGCGCCTCGGGGTTGACCAGTCCGCCGGCCGGAAGAACGATCGTCTTTTCGTCGGCCAACCGAGGAAGCAGTGAGCCCAGCAGGAAATTGCGCACCGCCTCGATCGACAGCCGAACGGCTTCCTGATCCCGATCACGTCCCTCGCGCTCCAGCACGCCCAGCAGATCCTCACGAAAACGTGAGGTGATGGCGTGGAGCGGCGCCGATCCTTCGACATCCGACACGTCGACCAGCGCACCCAGAACCAGTGCGAGGTTGCGATCCCCATGGGACAGGCGCTCAATGAGCGCTGCCGTGGGATCGGACGATGGAGTGTCGAGTGGATTCTGATCGGTCATGGACGGCGGCGGGACTCGGGTACAGCCAACGGGGAGACACGAAGCGTGGGCGGTGCCGGCTCTGGCGAAGCGGGCGGCACGCCGGTCGGCGGACGAACGGGCGGCTTGGCCGTTCCCTTCGCCTTGGTGCTGTCAGACAGACTGTCGGGGACCGGTTCGAGATACAGTCCCGTGGCAGAAGAATCTACCGTCACGTCCTTCACCTGACCGCTGTCGAACATGAGGTGAATGGTCATCCCGCGGACATAGTTGAGTGCCGCGGGCGCATTCGGCCCCTCTTTGGAGGCGATTTGGAACAGCGAACTGGCATTGCCAAATGCCCGGATCTCCCGGATTCGGGTCCGGGCGGCTGTGTCCGAGGGAGCGCTGGTCGAATCGAACCACGCCGTGACCGTGTCGCCTCGGAGCACATCGCGGTCTTCGGACTTGATCTTGGTGGTATCCGGCGCTCCGGTGGCGACTGCGCGCCCGATGGCGACCACCTGTCGAACCCGCTGCTCCGGCATACGAATCGCGATCGAGTCAGCGTCGAGCTGCTGTGACGCCGTCGTTGCTTTCGCACGTCCCGCGCCGGACGCGTACGCCCGATCGAGCTTCTGATCGGCAAAGCGCAGGTCGAGTCGCTCCGCCTGCATCACCACGTCATCGTTGGACGCGTTGCCGTTGTGTAGTGCCACCACGCGATCGAGCTTTCGGTCCTTGCTGAAGAGATCGATGGTGTCGCCGAACAGTCGGAACGGCTGTTCGCGGTCGCGATTGGTGATGCGCGCCGAACGAATCAGGCGCGCGCGCTCGGTGAACTTGTCGAAGCTCGCGGAATCGGACTCGCCGATGATCGTGGTGCGCACGATCGCCACCGCTCCCCAGGCGAAGAGCACACTGTCCGCCTCGTCCACCATCGTATTGGCGGTCACATTCACCGGTTCACCCGGCTTCCCGGCGCTGTCCCTTTCCATCAGCTGCACCGTCGGGCGATTGGGCGCAATCAGTTTGGACGACGGCCGCGTTCCCGGCATCGGGCGCAGATACTCGATGCTGCTGCCGCGAAAGGTGCTGCCGGACGACAGCTGCGTGGCGACCACGTTGCCGTCGGCGAACAGCCGTTCTTCCTTCGTGAAATACGTGGCGTGTTGTGCTTCGAAGCGGAGCTTCGCCGGCTCGGTGTAGACGACATTGCCGAAGAGGTTCAGGACGCCCGACGCTTCGTAATGCTCGGCGCTGTCCGCGCGGATCTGATTCTTTTCACCCTGGCAATGCCCCACGAAACCGCCGCCGATGAACATGAGCCCGGAGCTGTCGGCGAGTTGCTGATATCGTACGCGTGTTTCGGGCGGAGAGTCGCTGAAGTCGAGCACACAACGCTTCGTCGTCGCAGCCTTACGGACCGGCTTGCGCGCAACGCTGTCCGCACGCGCTGCGGCACGTGCGGCGGAATCGGCCGCCAGTTTGCGGGTCGCCGAGTCTTGCGCTGCTGCGGTTGCTGGCGGCATGCGGGTGGTGTCGCCTGGCGCAGCGACCGTCGTATCGGCGCGCGCGGCGCGCGTTGTGGAGTCGGTCACCGGCGCAGGCCGCGCCGGCTCGCTGACGCGTCGTCCACCGCTACACGCACCGACGGCCGCAACCATCGCCGCGATGAGCGCTCTGCGCACCATTCGGGTGGTCGTCACCGTCAGTTGCGCGGAATGTTGACGGACGCAATCGCCTTGCACGCACGCAGACAATTGAAATTCGTCAGCCGCGGATCGGACTCGAAACCGATGCCGCTCAACTGGCGGTCTGGTTCAATCAGCACGAACGCGCTGTCGGTGAAAATCTGGTTGCGCGCCTGATCGTACACGAGCTGCTGCGAGGTCAGTCGCTTGCCGTCGTCACGTGTCACGACGACATCCCCGCGCGCTTCGAGACGGGAGAGTCTGGAACTGTAGACGGCCGTGCGCGACGTCATCAGGCCGTCCTTGGCGCCCTGCGGCGTGAAAAAGGTGAAGTTGACCCGCTTGAACTCGATACGCGTCCCGTCGTCGTACACGAGCGCGGAATCGCTCAACAATACCCCCTTGGCGACACCCTGGTCCGTCAGCACCGTGCGCTGTCCGAAGACCACCTGATCGGCCGAGTCGGGAATGCCGGCGGCGACACCGGCCGCCGGTTTGGCCGGCGTCTTCTTGCCGGGACAACGCGCGGCGCTGACCACGAGGCCAAGCGCCACCACCTGCATGCCCAGGAGGACACGGCGACCCGTTCGACTCATGCCGCCCCGGCGCGCATGAGGTCGTGCAAATGCACGACGCCCACGAGGTGCTGCTGCGCATCCAGCACCGGCATGGCCATGATGCCGTGTGTCTCCATCCGATGTACCACCGCACTCCCCAGTTCATCGTCGTTGGCCACGCGCGGGGTGGTCGACATCACCTCCGTCACGGGCACCTCCAGGACGTCCCGGGCCCGCTCGAGGAGACGGGTGAGATCGCCTGCGGTGACGACCCCGATCACGGTCGTCTGTTCCGCCACGATCGCGATTCCGCGCCGAGCGGCCAGCAACACCACGGCCTCCCGCATGGTCGCGCCGCGCGACAGCACGGGGAGCGCGTCGGTCTCCATCACGTCGCGAACCCGCGTGAGCAGTCGGCGACCCAGCGCCCCTCCGGGATGGAGGCGCGCGAAGTCCTCTTTCCGAAATCCCTTCTGCTGTAGCAGCGCCACGGCCAGTGCGTCCCCGAGGGCGAGCGTCACGGTGGTGCTCGTGGTCGGTGCCAGATCGTGGGGGCACGCTTCCTCGCGCACGCCGAGATCGAGTGTCACCTCCGCCGAACGTCCCAGTCTCGATGTCGGCTCGGAGGTCATGGCGATCATGTGCACACCCATGCGTGCGAGCGCGTCGATCAGTCCGAGCAGTTCATCGCTTTCACCGCTCTTGGAGATCAGAATGGCCACGTCGTCGGAACCGACCATGCCGAGATCACCGTGGACACTCTCCACGGGATGCAGAAACATCGCGGGCGTTCCCGTGGAGGTGAACGTCGCCGCCATTTTGCGGCCGACGAGCCCGGACTTTCCGACGCCGGCCACGATCACGCGGCCGCGGCATGACGCCAACAGCGCCACCGCGTCGGCGAACGCGTGATCGAGTTGACGGGCGGCGCGCGTCAGCGCCTCTGCTTCGAGTTCAAGCACACGGCGCCCGCGCGCAATCATCGCATCACGTGCGGAGGTCGTCATCGCGTCATCGGTGACGGGAGTGGTCATGGGGTTTCCTCGAGTGTGCGCTCGCGCACGTACTGCTCGACGAGGTCGCTCCAGTCGCCACGCGCCGTCAGGAGGGCCTCGCAAAATTCGCGAATGGCACCGAATCCACCACGCGCCGTCAACTGCAGCGCTGCGGTCCGCCGAACCTCGGGGACGGCATTCCCGACGGCAACCGGAAGACCGACCACGCGGAGCACGCCAAGGTCGGGCAAGTCGTCACCGAGGAACGCGCACTCTTCGAGCGTGCAGGAGAGCTCGGCCAACACCCGCCGAAGGGCGGGCAGTTTGCGCGCATGCGGATCCTGCACGAGGGCCGCGGCGCCCAGTTCGCGTGCGCGCATGGCGACGCTTTCTGATACGCGTCCCGTGATGATCACCAGCTGCAGTCCCGCTTTGCGCAGCATGTGCAGGCCAACGCCGTCCTGCACATCGTATCGCTTGAGTTCGAAGGGAGTCGCGGCGGATGCATCGTCCGCGCGCGTTGCGCCGAGATACACACCACCATCGGTCAGCACGCCGTCCACGTCGAGCCCCACCACTTTGATGCGCCGCGCCACATCAGGATCGATGCGCGGTGCATCGATGTGGCGTGGCGGCAGCGTGTCCTGCGGGGACGGTGCACTCACGAGCGCACGCGATCCCAGATATCAACCGCGCGCGCCATGAGCGACACCAACGATTCGAGCGGCAGCATGTTGGGACCGTCGCTTGGTGCATGGTCCGGGTTCGGATGGGTTTCGAGAAACAACCCTTGTGCACCCGCGGCGATTGCCGCGAGTACCAACGGCGGAATGAACTCGCGCGCGCCGCCGCTCGTACCGCCGGCGCCCAAGCCCGGACGCTGCACGCTGTGCGTGCCGTCGAAAATCGCGGGCACCTCGCAGCTCTCACGAAGACGCGCGAATGCCCGCATGTCCACGACCAGGTCGCCATATCCGAAAAAGGTGCCGCGCTCCGTCACCGCCAACTCGCCCACCGGCACATGCGCCTGCACCGCACCGGCTTCGACTTTTCGCACCGCCCCGCGCATGCCTTCGGGGTGCATCCACTGCCCCTTCTTCACGTTCACCGGCTTGCCGGTGGCGCCGGCGGCGACGAGCAGATCGGTCTGTCGGCAGAGGAACGCAGGAATCTGGAGCACGTCAACCACTTCGGCGGCAATGGCACACTGCGCCGGTTCGTGCACGTCGGTGAGAATGGGAAGTCCTGTCGCTGCGCGCACCCGGTCGAGCGCCCGCAATCCCTCCTCGAGCCCAGGACCCCGTTTTCCGTCGAGATTCGATCGGTTCGCTTTGTCAAAACTGGCTTTGTAGATGATGCCGCCAGGAACATGCTCAGCGAGTCGCGCCAGCGCCTCGCCGACCCGCAGGTTCAGGGCATCATCTTCCAACTGACACGGCCCGGCGATCAGGAACAGTTGATCACCAGGGAAACGGGATGGCTGACCCGCTGCGGGGACGGCGTGTGTCGACGGCACGTCAGCTCGACACCGCGGCCAGCGACGGCGCCGCGTCGGTGGCGCGTTGCTCGTGGCGATGACGTTCGGCGGCCGCAACGAAACCGGCGAAAAGCGGATGCGGACGAAGTGGGCGCGACTGCAATTCGGGGTGGAACTGGCAGCCGATGAACCACGGATGCGCCGGCAGCTCGATCATCTCCACCAGTGAGCCGTCGGGCGACATCCCACTGAGTCGCATGCCGTGTTCGACAAAGGTCTCGCGATACCGATTGGAGACTTCGTAGCGATGGCGATGCCGCTCGTTCACTTCCGCCTTGCCGTAGATCTCGGCCGCCTTGGAACCCGGACGCAATCGGCACGGATACGCACCGAGTCGCATGGTGCCGCCCTTGTCGGTCACCTCACGCTGGGAATCGAGCAGTGAAATCACCGGGTCGCTGCACTCTGGCGCGAACTCGCTTGAATGACTGTCGCCCAATCCGAGCACATGACGGGAGAACTCGATGATCGCCACCTGCATGCCGAGGCAGATACCGAAGAACGGCAGCTGCATTTCCCGCGCGGCGCGAATCGCCTCCACCATGCCCTCCACCCCTCGCACGCCAAAACCGCCCGGCACCAGCAAGCCGTCGAATGCCGACAGAATCTCGCGCGCACGTTCCGGCGACGTGAACGAATCACTCGAGGTCCAGGCAAGGTCGACACCGATATCGTTGGCGATTCCGCCATGAATGAGCGCTTCCTGCACGCTCTTGTAGCTGTCCACGTAGTCGGTGTACTTGCCGACCACGCAGATCTTCACGCGCTCGCGCGGGTGCGTGATGCGCTGCACCATGCCGCGCCACGCCGTCAGATCCGGGGTGGGCGCGACGAGACGCAGACGTTCCATGACGCGGTCGGCAAATCCCTGTGCTTCGAAGGTGAGCGGAATCTCGTAGATCGTGGGCACATCGGGGCTTTCGATGACGGCGCCAAAATCCACGTTGCAGAACAGGGCGATCTTGCGCTTCACGTCGTCCGCCAGCGGTCGCTCGGCACGGCAGATGAGAAAGTCGGGTTGAATACCGATCTCCATCAGTTCGCGAACGGAGTGCTGCGTAGGCTTCGTCTTGACTTCACCGGCGGCTGCGATGTACGGCACGAGCGTGAGATGCACGAACATCGCATTCTCCTTGCCCACCTCCCGCCGGAACTGCCGAATGGCCTCGAGGAACGGCAACGATTCGATGTCGCCCACGGTGCCACCGATCTCCACCAGCACGACGTCATTTCCGGGCGCGACGCGTTTGATGGCCCCTTTGATTTCGTCGGTGATGTGCGGAATTACCTGTACGGTGGACCCGAGGTATTCGCCACGGCGCTCCTTCGTGATCACGTTCGAGTAGATGCGCCCGGTCGTGATGTTGTTGGCCTGTGACAGCGGCCGATCGAGGAAACGCTCGTAGTGGCCAAGGTCCAGATCCGTTTCGGCACCGTCATCGGTGACAAACACCTCGCCGTGCTGAAACGGCGACATCGTCCCTGGATCCACGTTCAGATACGGATCGAGCTTCATCATGGTGACGCGGAATCCGCGTTCGACGAGCAACCGCCCGAGTGATGCGGCGGCAATGCCCTTGCCCAACGACGAGACCACCCCACCCGTGACGAAGATGTACTTGGGCGTGCTTGTGGCGCCGTTGGCAGAATGATTCGAGGACATCAGGCGTTTCCCAGGCTCGAGGTCGAAAGTGATTGCGGCAGCGGTGCGGGAATGACCGCTGCGTCATACGTATGCTGGTGCTCTGTCCAGAACTGGTTCGCGCGAACCAGATCGTCTTCGGTATCGATTCCCGCTTCAGCCGCCGCGCACTCGGCCACGCCGATGCGCAGCCCGTGCGCCAACGGGCGCAATTGCTCCAGTCGCTCCACCCGCTCGAGTGGATGCGGCGGCCACGCGACCCACTGCGCCAACGCGGCACGCGTATAGGCGTACACCCCGACGTGCTGCCGGAGGAGGCCATCGCGGAGCGTGGACTCTGAATCCTCGCGAAGGCACGGGATCGGCGCGCGAGAGAAATACAGCGCCAATCCCTCGTCGTCGCACACCACTTTCACCACGTCGCGCCGGTCGAGTGCGGTCCGGTCCACGGGGACGGCGGCCGTGCCGATCGGCGCGTGCCCAGCCAACACGACGCCGACCGCTCCTCGAAGGGCCTGCTCGGAGACGAACGGTTCGTCACCCTGCACGTTGAGGATCACATCGAACGACTGGTAGGCCGACAGGGCCGCGACCTCAGCGACCCGATCCGTACCAGAGGGGTGATCGGCGTCCGTGAGGATCGCAGGGATTCCAAAGCGGCTGCAGGTATCCAATACTTCGGTATCATCGGTGGCGACGACGCACAGGTCAGCGACGCCGAGTTGAACGACGCGCTCATGGACCCGGACCACCAAGGGGACCCCTCCGAGCAGTCGGAGAGGCTTTCGCGGCAACCGCGTTGCGCCGAGACGCGCCGGAATTACCGCCAGGACAGGCATCGAACCGTCGATTGGGGCGTGGTTGCAGCAAAATTCACGCCATGTAAGATACGAACTTTCGCTCGCGAAGGCAAACGCTGCTCCGGCGTTCTGACCCGCGTTCTCTCTTCATCCCGTGGGCATGCCGAACGCTTGGTGGTGGCTGGCTTTCAACGCGCTGATTCTGGTGCTGCTGGCGCTTGATCTGGGTGTCTTCAACCGGAAGGCGCACGCCGTCACCGTACGCGAGGCGCTGGGATGGAGCGCCGTCTGGGTGTCGTTGGCGGTGGGTTTCGGGTTGTGGATCGGCCAGTCGATGGGCCGACAGCAAATGCTCGAGTTTTACGCGGGATATCTGGTCGAACAGGCCCTGTCGGTCGACAACCTGTTCGTCTTCATCCTCATTTTCGGGTATTTCAAGATCCCCGGCGCCCTGCAGCACCGTGTGCTGTTCTGGGGCATTCTGGGCGCCTTGATCATGCGTGGCGCCATGATCGGCGCCGGCGCCGCGCTGCTCGCGCGCTTTCACTGGATCATCTACGTCTTCGGGGCCTTCCTGATTTACACCGGCCTCAAGATGGCCTTCAGCGGCGAAACCGAAATTGAGCCTGAGGCCAATCCGGTCATTCGATTCGTTCGACGCATATTTCCGATCACCACGCGATTCCATGGTGAGAAGTTCTTTGTGCACGAGGCACTGACGCCGGGAGGGCCCGTGAAGCGCGTGGCGACGCCGCTCTTCATCGTACTCGCGCTGGTCGAGACGACGGACGTGGTCTTCGCCGTCGACTCGATTCCCGCGGTATTCGGCGTGACGCGCAATCCGTTTCTGGTCTACACGTCGAATGTGTTTGCCATTCTGGGACTCCGGTCGATGTACTTCGTACTCGCCGGGGTCATTTCCAAGTTCCACCTGCTGAAGTACGGGCTGGCGGTGGTGCTGTCATTTGTCGGCGCGAAGATGCTGCTTGCCGAGGTGTATCCGCTGGGAATCGGCATATCGCTCGGGGTCGTGGCCACGACGCTTGCCGGCAGCATCGTTCTGTCACTGCTCATTCCACCGAAAGTGCAGCCTCACGTCGAAAACGTGCCGCCATCGACAGAAAATTGATCAGCATCTGTCGGCCATGATCAGTCAAGATGGACTCCGGGTGAAACTGCACGCCCCATACCGGATGAACGCGATGCTGCATGGCATGAATTTCTGACGCGTCGTCATCGGCCACGGCAGTCACGTCGAGCGAGGCCGGCAGCGAGTGCCGTTCGACGATGAGTGAGTGGTATCGCATGACGGCGACCGGCGACGGGACACCCTCGAACAGCCCGGTGCCGTCGTGCAGGAGCCGTGACTGTTTCCCATGCATGACGCGCGTGGCGCGGACGACCGTGCCACCAAAGGCTTCACCCATCGCCTGATGGCCAAGGCAGACGCCGAGGATGGGAACGGTCGGTGCTGCGCGCCGGATCAGGTCGACCGAGATACCCGCTTCCGCTGGCGTGCACGGACCCGGTGACACGACGATCGCGTCCGGCGACATGGCCAGTGCCTCGTCGACGGTGAGCGCGTCGTTGCGACGGACCACCACATCGGCACCGAGTTCACCCAGATACTGCACCAGGTTGTAGGTGAACGAGTCGTAGTTGTCGATGACAAGAATCATGGAAGCGGCCGGACGAACGGGTGGCGGTTGTTTCAGGAGCGCGGATGGAATTGCCGGTGCACACTCCGAAGATACTCACGATCCATGTGCGTGTAGATCTGCGTTGTGGCGATGTCCGCGTGTCCCAGCATTTCCTGCACGGCGCGCAGGTCCGCGCCGCCCTCCAGCAGGTGCGTCGCAAACGAGTGCCGAAGGGTATGCGGCGATACCGGCTTCTCGATGCCCGCCATGGTGATATACTTGCGCAGGATCTTCCAGGCACCCATGCGACTCAACGGGCGGCCTTGTGCATTCAGGAACAGAATGCCCTGCCCTGCACCGCGTTCAAGCACCGGTCGTAGTTCACGCATATACACGGCCACCGCGCCAATCGCCGAGCGACCGATGGGTACGAGTCGTTCCTTGCTGCCTTTTCCGAAGACGCGAACCAACCCGTCCTCGAGCAACACGTCTTTAACGGCCAGTCCGATCCACTCGGAGACACGAAGTCCGGCGCCGTAGGCCAGTTCCAGCATGGCGCGGTCGCGAAAGGCCAGTGTCTCATCCAAACCGGGGGCTGCCAGCAACTTGGTCACCTCATCCACGTTCAAGACTTCCGGCAGACTGCGCCAGCGCTGGGGCGAATCGAGCCGTTCCGTGGGATCGTGTGTCACCACTCCTTCCGCGAGCAGCACGCGAAACCAGGTGCGCAGCGCGGAGATGTTGCGCCGAATGGAACTGCCGGCGAGACCGAGATCCTTGAGGTGATAGACGAACTCACGCAACACCCCCGGCGTGATCGCCGATACGTCATTGACACCGTGCGACCGAACAAAGGCGGCGCAGCGCACGACATCCCGTCGATAGGCGTCGATCGTGCGTGGAGACGCGCCCTCTTCGAGCGTCAACGCATCTTCGAAGGTGCGCAGGTGAAAGGGGCCGACGATCGCCGGATCCTCCTCTGGACGACGGGGCGCCTCGTCTGCAGCGGAGCTCACGATGGCCCGTGCCGTTTCACGCGTCGGCGGGCGTACCAAATCCCTACGACACTCACGACGATGGCTCCGGCCGCTATGCCGAGCAGTCGTTGCTGCTGGGCAACGCGCTGCAGCAACTGCTCGGCGTTCGCGCCAGCCCGAAAGGCGAGTACGCAGACGATGCCGTACCAGACGCCAGACGCGAGTGACATGGCGATGGCCGATCGGATGGCCCCAAACCCAATGGCGCCGGCTACGGGCGGCACCACGGCGCGGACACCCGGCAGGAATCGACTGACGACCATTGCGATCACGCCCTGGCGGCGAAAGCGCTCGGCAATACGTTCGGACGTCGCCGCCGGAAACAGTGACGGAAACCGCGACGACAACCACGCCATACCGACGCGGCGTCCCAACAGGAACATGCCCATCGCGCCGGCGATATTCCCGATCATCGTGGCGCTCCACGCACCGAACGCCGTGCCATTGCCGCGCGCTGCCACAAATGCCCCGAGTGCCACCACCGTGTCGGCCGGCAGCGGGGGAAAGATGTTCTCGGCGAACGCCGCGACCATGATGGCAGCGTATAGCAGCGGGGCGGACAACGTCGACAGCCAGTCGAGGATGTCAATCACGGAGTCCCCTGGCGCTCGCGGTGCGCGCCGGCGGTCGCGCCGTGGGAAATCAGGTGCGCGCGCGGACGATCGAGGCCGTCGCTATCACCGCAAGGCCTTCTTCGCGTCCGATCCACCCGAGGTGTTCATTGGTCTTGCCCTTCACAAAGACCGCCTCGGTCGAGACGCCAAGTGCCGACGACAGCGCCTCTCGCATGGCCTGACGATGTGGTCCGATCTTCGGCTGCTGCGTCACGACGGTGATATCCACGTTGCCAACGTGCCAGCCGGCCTGGTGCAAGCGACGGACGGCCGCGACCAGCATGGCGACGGAATCGGCACCTTTGTTTGCCGGATCGGTGTCCGGAAACATTTCACCGATATCGCCGAGAGCGGCAGCGCCAAGGAGCGCGTCGGTGACCGCGTGACAAATCGCGTCCCCATCTGAATGCCCAGCGCAGTGCATCGAAGCGGGAATGTCGATGCCGCCCAGTCGCATCGGTCCGCCCGATCCAAAGCGATGCGAATCGTACCCGATGCCGACGCGTTGCTCCATGGTCATGCGGCGACCGTCACGGGCTCCGCATCGGGTGTGAGCAACGAATAGTCCTGGCGTCGCCGCGCCGGTGTAAAGCCCGCATCGCGAATCAACCGGTCCAGTTCGTCCGTCGTCGTGCGATGTGTGGTGTTGGCCGCCGAGACAACGTTTTCCTCGATCATGAGCGAGCCGAAATCGTTGCAACCGAAACTGAGTGCCATCTGGCCCACCTTCATTCCCATGGTGACCCAACTGGACTGAAGGTTCGGGACGTTGTCGAGCACGATGCGCGACATCGCGACGGTGCGCAAATACGTGGTCGCGTCGGTCTTCGGCATGTGGGACATGGCCGGCGTATTCTCCGGCTGCAGCGGCCACGTGATGAATGCGGTGAATCCGCCGGTCCGTGCCTGCAGATCACGCACGCGCTGCAGATGTTCAATGCGTTCGGCAAGTGTTTCGCCGATGCCGTACATCATGGTGACCGACGTCTTCATGCCTTCGTTGTGCGCCAGCTCCATGATCTCAAGCCAGCGGTCAGCGCCCGCTTTCTTTGGTGCGGCAATATCGCGCACACGCTGCACCAGAATCTCCCCGCCACCGCCGGGGATGGAATCGAGGCCCGCCGCCTTGAGTTCGCGAATGACATCGCGCGCCTCCATGCGAAAGCGCGTGGAAAAGAAGTCCACTTCGCTGGGCGAAAACCCGTGGATGTGAATCGGATGATGCTGCTTGATGTAACGCATCAGATCCAGATACCACTCGAACGGGATGTAGGGATTATGCCCGCCCTGAATGAGGATCTGCACGCCACCGAGCGCCTTGGTTTCCTCGATTTTCTCGCCGATCTGCTCGAACGAAAGCGTGTAGCCTTCGCCGTGTTTGGGGCGCCGATAGAAGGCACAAAATCCGCAATCGGCGACACAGACATTCGTGTAGTTGATGTTGCGATCCACGATGTACGTGACGACGCCGTGCGGATGTTTCGCCGCCCGGATCCGATCAGCTTCTTGTCCCAGCTCCAGCAGTGGAGCGTGGGTATACAAATCGAGCAGGTCGCGCATGGCTATTCCAGAAAAGCGTTCGCGAAGCGAGGCACCCCTGCGGGCACCGCGTTACGCGGCGGGGAGAAACGAGAGAGTGCCGTCGGGAACCCGGCCCGCAAGCACCAGACGACGAAAGAACTCTGTCAGGCCCGCCAGATGGGGATATGACAGACGATAGTCGAGACCGGCGAAATATTCGAGGCAGGCGTCACGCGGCACGCCGCTCGCCAATGCGGCCTGAGCCGCAAGCTGATCGAGATGCATGAGCCCCCAGTCGCGCGAGGCCAGCAAGGAGGCGTGCACCCCGAGCGCGTCGCGAACCGGCGCCGTACGCTGCGCCACCCAGACGGCAAAAACAAAGGGCAGTCCGGTCCACGACTTCCACGCTTCCCCCAGGTCGATGCGAAACGGATAGCGCTCGGCCCAGTGGCCGCCGCGCTGCGCTTCGTCGGCAATACGCAGTGCGGCGTCGCCAATCACCAACCGCGCGTCGTGCGCTTCGTCGTCAAAACGTGAGAGGTCGGCCAGCTCGGCGTCGCCCGCAACGAACTCGGGCGCGCAGCGCCACACATTTTCGAAGAGGAGCTCGAGGAGCGCCACACTCGTCATCGAACTGCGACTCACGAGGACGCGCGCACCGCCCAACGTGGCCGGATCGCGCCGCGAAAACAGCATGACACTTCGTACCGGTCCATCGCTGGTGATGCCGAGTTCTGGCAGCAGCAAGTACCGCGTGGCATCCCGTGCATACTCCACGGCCGACACGACACTCACATCGAGCTGTCCGGCGGCCATAAGTCGGTTGAGCGTCGTCGGAATGCCGTCCACGAGTGCGCCGTCCATCGGCACCACCCCGCGGTCGATTCCCCCGTAGACGGGGTAGCAATTGATGTACGGGATCCGGCCGACGCGCAGCATCGCGACTACACCGTGGCGAGCAGGGACGGGCCATCGACGGGCTCGACGAGATCGTCGTCCGCGAAGTCGCGCAACACCCGGTAGAACGAATCGCGCTCGGCCGGTTGCTTGCCTGCGCCGCGAATGAGCGTCAGCAGTTCAGCCAGCGTCATTCCCTGCGGCGTGTGTGCGCCGACCGCGTGATAGATCTTCTCGCGCACGACCGTGCCTTCGATGTCATTGACGCCGAAGTGCAAGGAGATCTGCGTGACCGCCGGCGAGACCATGATCCAGTGCGACTTGATGTGCTCGAAGTTGTCGAGAAACAGGCGGCCCACGGCCAGGTTGCGCAGATCGTCATCGCCGGTGGTGGCGGTGCCTTCGCGCTGCAAGGTCTTTCCCAACTCATTGTCGTCAGGATGGTACGCCAGCGGAATGTAGGCCAAAAACCCGCCAGTTTCGTCCTGCAGATCGCGCAACATCGTCAGGTGCTGCACGCGATCGTCGATCGATTCGACATGACCGTACAACATCGTGCAGTTTGAGCGAATGCCAAGGTTGTGCGCGGTGCGATGCACGTCGATGTAGTCGGCCCCACCGAGCTTCTTGTCGGCGATGACGTCCCGAACAGCCGCACTGAAGGTTTCCGCGCCACCACCGGGCAGGGTATCCAGTCCCGCCTCCCGGAGCGCGATGAGCACGTCTTCCCGGCTCATCTTTTCGATGCGCGCGATATGGGCGATTTCGACGGCCGTGAGTGCCTTGATGTGCACCTGCGGGTGCCGCGCCTTGAGTGCCCGGAACATCGCCGTGTAGTACGCGAGTCCCGCCTGCATATCGAGTCCGCCGACAATGTGGAACTCACGCGTGATCGTCCCATCGGCGCGGTCGGATTCAGCCAGCACCTGTTCGAGCGTATAGCGATAGGCGCCCTGCTCTTTCGGCAGGCGCGCATATCCGCAGAACACGCACGTGGTGCGCAGTACGCAGATATTGGTGGGATTGATGTGCTGGTTGGACGCGAACGTCACACGGTCGCCATGCCGCGCGCGATTCGCCGCATCGGCCATGGCGCCAACGCCGAGGAGGTCTGGCGACTGGAACAATGTCACGGCGTCCGCGCCGCTCAGGCGCACACCATCTTTGAGCTTCTCCCCGATTGGGAGAAGCGCTGGATCGCGCAGGCGATCGAGGTCGAACGAAATTGGAGCAGGCATCAGAACGGACTCGGGCAGTGGCGCGAGACGCTCGCGCAGACCTTCACCTCGACGAACGCTCCGACTGTCCTACTCGTGCCACCGTCGGAGCGCGATCGATACGTTGTGACCACCAAAACCGGAGCTGTTGGACATCGCCACGTCGACCGTCCGCTGGCGCGGCGTGTTCGGCGTGTAGTCGAGGTCGCATTCCGGATCGGGCGTGGAATAGTTGATCGTGGGCGGGATGGTATTGTCCCGGATTGCCAACGTGCAGGCAATGAACTCGACGGAGCCGGCCGCGCCCAGCATGTGACCCGTCGCCGACTTGGTACTGCTGACCGACAGCACGTGCGCATGGTCGCCAAAGACCGCCTTGATCCCCTTGGATTCGTTGGGGTCGTTGAGCGGTGTGGAGGTTCCGTGCGCATTGATGTACTGCACATCGGTTGGTGCGATCCCGGCGTCTTTCATGGCCCCGCGCATCGCGCGTTGCAGCCCCTCATGCGCATCGGGTTGACCGGTCAGGTGGTACGCGTCGCCGGTTGCCCGATAGCCGATGACTTCCCCGTAGATGCGGGCGCCACGACGCTTCGCGTGCTCCAGCTCTTCCAGCACCACCACGCCGGAGCCCTCACCCATCACGAAACCATCACGTCCCGCGTCGAACGGGCGCGAGGCCGTTTCCGGTGACTCGTTTCGCGTGGACAACGCACCCATGTTCGCGAATCCGCCGATCGACATCGGCGTGACCGCCGCCTCGGATCCGCCCGCGACCATCACCTCAGCATCACCGTACTGGATGATCCGGAAGGCATCGCCGATCGCGTGTGCGCTGGATGCACAGGCCGAGACCGTGGCGTAGTTGGGTCCCTTGGCGTTCAGCCGCATCGACACGATGCCTGCAGCGATGTCGCCAATGAACATCGGGATGAAGAAGGGCGAAATCTTGCTCGGGCCGAGCGTGCGGTATACGTCGTGCTGATCTTCAAAGCTGCGGATACCGCCTATACCACTCCCGATGATGACGCCCATCGTTTCCGGGGCGATGCTCCCGGGAGCGATGCCGGCGTCAGCCACGGCTTGCAGCGACGCCGCAACGGCGAACTGCGCATAGACGTCTGCGCGCTTCGCTTCCTTGCGGTCCATGTAGGCGAGCGGATCGAACTGCTTGACCTCGCAGGCGAACCGCACCGAATACTTGGCTGCATCGAACCTTGTAATGTCTGCAGCGCCGGACTTGCCGGCGAGCAACGCCTGCCAGGTCGTCGCCACGTCGTTGCCAACGGGCGTTACCGCACCAAGTCCAGTGACGACGACCCGCCGACGCATCAGCCCGTAACCTTGGCCTCGAGGTACGCGACGGCATCGCCGACCGTACGGAGCTTCTCGGCATCCTCATCAGGGATGTCGATATTGAACTCCTTCTCGAACTCCATCACGAGCTCCACGATGTCCAGCGAGTCGGCGCCAAGGTCTTCGATGAAGCTCGCCTCAGGCGTGAGCTTCTCGCGCTCTACCCCGAGCTCCTTTTCGATGATGTCCTTGATCTTCGACGCATGATCCGACATGGAACGTTTCCTCTAGGTTGAGAAGGTAAAAAAGGAACTTAGCTACATCACCAGACCGCCGTCCACCACGAACACCTGTCCCGTCACGTACCGGGTCAGATCGGACGCGAGAACGGCAACCATGCCGGCAACGTCTTCCGGCGTCCCCAATCGCTCCAAGGGGATACCGGCACTCATGCTCGCACGGGCCTCGGCGGTCATCGCCGCGGTCATGTCCGTCTCGATAAAGCCCGGCGCGACCACATTGGCCAGGATATTCCGGGACGCGAGCTCCTTGGCGATCGACTTGGTCATGCCGATCAGCCCCGCCTTGCTGGCCGCGTAGTTGGCCTGCCCTTTGTTGCCGATGAGCCCGACCACGCTGGCGACGTTGATGATCCGTCCCCACCGGCGCTTCATCATGCCACGAGACGCCGCACGGCAGGTGGCAAACGCCGCCCGCAAATTGGCGTTCATCACGGCATCCCAGTCATCGTCCTTGAGGCGCATGAGCAGATTGTCGCGCGTCATGCCCGCGTTGTTGACCAGAATGTCGAGCTGTCCGAAATCGCGCTCGACGCTCTCCACCAGTCGCGTGGCCTGCGCCACCTCTGTCAAGTCGGCCGCGTACCCACGCACCGTGCTCGAGGTCATGGCGGCGATCTCGCCGGCCACGGCTTCGGCCTGTGCCTGATTTCGACCGGTAACGGCAACCTGCGCACCGGCTGCGGCGAGTGTCTGCGCGATGGCCCGGCCAATGCCCCGGGTCGACCCGGTGACGAGTGCGACGCGTCCCGTCAGCTGGATGCCGAGCGAGGCTACGGGCTCAGACATGGGCGCCGGCCAGCTCGAGGAGCTTTTCGATCTCGGCAACAGTACCGCACGTGGCTGTCTTGACCTGCGGCGCAATACGTCGCGCGAGCCCGGCGAGCACGTTGCCCGTTCCCAGTTCGACAAACAGGGCGTCGGGATACGATGCCTCAAGCGTCTGCATCACGCGCGTCCACTGCACGGGCGCTGTGATCTGCTCGACCAACAGCGTGCGTGCACGCTGCGGATCGGTCACGGCTTCAGCGTTGACGTTGGCAATCACCGGAATGCGCGGCGCGTGCAAGACGGCGGCGCCGAGCGCGTCGTCGAGTCCGGCGGCGGCGGCCTGCATCAGCGGGGAATGAAACGCACCGCTGACCGGGAGCGGCAAGCAGCGTTTGGCGCCAGCTGCTTTGCACAGTTCCATGGCGCGCTCCACGCCCGCCACTTCTCCCGAAATGACCACCTGCTCGGTGCTGTTGAAATTTGCCGGGACGACCATGCCGCTGTCGGCCGAGGCCTGCGCACAAATCTCCGCGATCGGTACCGAGAGCACACCGATCACCGCCGCCATGGCCCCCGGTCGCGCGAGACCCTGTTCGTACATCAGCGTGCCGCGGCGACGCACGACGCGCGCGGCCTCGGCGAGATCGAACAGTCCAGCCGTGTGGTAGGCCGAAAACTCGCCCAGGGAGTGTCCAGCTGCCGCGCGAACCGACGGTCCAATCGCGTCGCGCACAACCGCCCACATCGCTGCGCTGTGGGCGAGCAACGCGGGCTGCGCGTTCAGCGTGCGCGTGAGTTCGTCCGACGGGCCTTCAAACGCCAGCGTGGAGATCGACGCGCCGATCGCATCGTCGACGGTCTGGAACGCTTCCCGCGCGGCCGGAAAGGCGTCGTAGACGTCCTTACCCATGCCCACGCGCTGCGAACCCTGTCCCGGCAGCAGCAGCACAATATTCATCGTCGTTTCGCGAGTATGATGAAGCTGGCGGCGCTCAGAAGCGCACGACCAGCGAGCCCCACGTGAAGCCTGCGCCGAACGCCACGAACAGCACGGTCATCCCCTCTTTGAGCCGCCCCTGTTCGATCGCATCGTTGAGCGCAATCGGAATCGACGCGGCCGATGTGTTTCCGAAGCGGTCGACATTCACAAACACCCGGTCCATCCCCACGCCGGCATGCTTGGCGGTCGCTTCGATGATCCGAATGTTGGCCTGATGCGGAATAAGCAGGTCGATATCGGCTGCGGTCAGCCGCGCGGCATCGAGCGCGCGATCGGTCGCTTCGGCCATCGACCGCATGGCGTGTTTGAACACTTCACGACCGGCCATGCGCACGAACTGCCGGCGACTGTCCAGTACCTCAGCCGAGAACGGCTCGGCACCGCCGCCGGCGGGACGCCACAGCAGTTCGGCCAACGCCCCATCGGAGCGCATGTACGACGACAGAATGCCCTTCTGTCCACCGCGCGTGCGCCGTAGCACGGCCGCGCCCGCGCCGTCGGCAAAGAGGATGCACGTGTTGCGATCGGTCCAATCGACGATGGCACTGAGCTTTTCGGCGCCGATCACCAACACCGTATCGGCGCTTCCGCTTGCGATCAGCGATTCACCAACGATGGCCCCGTACAGAAATCCAGAACAGGCCGCGCCGATGTCGAACGCCGCCGCGCGCGTGCAACCAAGCATGGTCTGCACTTCCACCGCCGTGGCAGGCAGCAAATGATCAGGGGAGGCGGTGCCAAGGACGATGGTGTCGATTTCGCCCGGCTGCACGCCTGCGCGTGCCATCGCCTGTCGTGCCGCATCGGCGGACAACGAGGTGAGCGACTCGCCATCTTTCGCGATATGCCGCTGCTTGATGCCCGTGCGCTCGATGATCCACTGGTCGTTGGTTTCCAGCCCCATCGCCGCGATGTCCGCATTCGTGACGATCTGCTTGGGCACGGCGTGGCCAGTGCCCGCAAAATACGCGAAGGGACGTTTCACGAGAGCGTTCCGGTGGCGGTCGTCGCGCCTGTCGGCACGATGTCGGCAAGTCGACGTCCGATTTCGTCGGTCATGCCGGATTCATACGCGCGCAGCGCCATGAGAATGGCGTTCATGATCGCCCGCGGTGAACTCTTGCCGTGCGAGATAATGGAAACCCCTTTGACACCCAACAGCGGCGCGCCGCCGTGTTCATCGGCATCGAGATGCTTGAGCGATGCGCGCAACTGCGCGGCATCGATATCGGCGGCCTTGGACACCATGCCGATGAGCATGGGGGCAAGGCTCTCGTAGAACTTGAGCAGCACGTTGCCGGTAAACCCGTCGCACACGACGACGTCGATGCTGCCCCGATCGCAGCTGCCACGCGGAATATCGCGTCCCTCGACGTTGCCGATGAAATTGAGACCGGCCTGGAGCAATCGCTGGTGCGCCTCTTTGACGGCGAGATTGCCCTTCTCCGCCTCTTCGCCGATGGAGAGCAAGCCGACCGTGGGATTGTGACGTCCCAGGAGATCATGCGCGTACACCGTGCCGATGCGTGCGAACTGCACCAGCTCTTCGGCGGAGCAATCCACGTTGGCGCCCGAATCGAGTACCAGCACGGATTGATTGGCGGTCGGGAAAATGGTCCCGATCGCCGGTCGCGTGAGTCCCGCGTGCAGTTTGAGATGCGCCAGCGACGCGACCATTTGCGCACCGGTGTTTCCGGCGGAGACAAATCCGTGCGCGAAACCGTCGGCGACGCGGCGGATGCCAACGACCATCGAGCTGTTGGCCTTGGCACGCAGAACGACCGACGGTTTGTCGGTCATCTCCAGGACGTCGGGCGCGTTGACGATGTGCACTCGTGACCGATGCGCATGAAGCGCAGACAGCTCGCCGACCAAGAGGGCGTTCAATTCCGCCTCGATGACCGCCGAGCGCCCCACCAACTCGATCTCGTGCTCCGTCGGGAGCTCGGCAAGCGCCAGCAGTGAGCCCGCGATGGGGGCCCGGGGGGCAAAATCTCCCCCCATGGCATCCACGGCGATGCGGGCCAACGCTTACGCTTCCTGCGCGGTGACTCGCTGCTCGCCCGCGTAGAATCCGCATTCCGCGCACACGCGGTGCGGACGCTTCATCGTGCCGCACTGCGGGCACGTCTGGATGACGATCGCGGGCGCAGTCTTGTGCGTGTTACGGGCGCGCTTGCGTCGCTTCGATGTACGGCGCTTGGGTACGGCCATGAGACCCTAACCTGAACGTTCGAGACAGAAAAAACCGTCAGGACCCGGGAGCGCGAACATCGCGCAACCCAGCCCAACGGGCATCGGTAGCCGGCGCACAGGAGCACGCACCGGTATTGCGGTCTATACCACAGGCGGGGCAAAGCCCCTGACAATCCTCACGGCACAGGGCGAATGCTGGCGCCGCCAGCAGCCACTCCTCACGAAGTGCGGGTCGCAGGTCCAACTCCCGCGCCCCCGGCGGAATCGGCACAACATCGTCCTCTTCCGCCTCGTCCAGTCCGGATTCGGCAAACAACAGCGTGACGGCCTCGGTGACCGGCACTTCCACCTCGACCAGACAACGCCGACACTCGGTAACCGTGGTGCCGGAAAGCTCCCCGGTAAAGTAAAACCGTCCATGCCCCGCCGCCGAAAGGCGCCCTTGCAGACGCACCCCGTCAGCGGCCGGACGAACGTCGTCGGCTTCCCACACCGGATCTGCCGCGTCCAGCGTCCCATCGACGCTTTCCGCACGCACCTCCAGACCCCGTATGTCGAAGCACAGCATAGCCATGAAAGGTAGAGCGACCACCCCGGTGACACAAGGGCCGATGTGTCGGTTCCGGGTTCCGCCGAGGTGGACCCAAGTAGCTGCCGGAAGCAGAGTTAGACGCGTCGACGACGCGCCGGGCTCAGCCGGCCAGGACGTCGCTCTCGGCGAAGAAAAATCCTGCTTCGCGAACAGCGTTCTCATCCGAGTCGGACGCATGAATCGCGTTCTTGCCCTTCGACTCGGCGTACAGCTTCCGAACGGTGCCCTCGGCCGCCTCGGCCGGGTCCGTGGCACCGATCACCGTACGCAAGGTGGCGACGGCATCGTCACGCTCCAGAATCAGCGGCATGCAGGGGCCGCTCGTCATGAATTCCACGAGTTCCCCGAAGAAGCCGCGCTCGCGGTGAACGCCGTAGAACTCGCCAGCCTGAGCGGTCGTCAGGTGCATGACGCGCGCGGCCTTGATCCGGAAGCCCGACTTCTCGAGCAATGCGATGATCAATCCGGCTTTTCCGGCGCCAAACGCGTCGGGCTTGATGATTGTCAGAGTACGGCGTCCGGCCATGGTGTGATTCCTATCGAGGTGTGAACGGGGCGACTCGTCCGGCATCCGACGGATCGGTTGGTCTGCGAGCGGCCCCGCAATCGGCGTGCGATGAGCAGGTGGTGCATGGGCGCCCCTGAAACTGCAGGTTCCCGGGTGGGAAGATAATGCCTCAGCCCACGATGGAAGGGTCAGCTCGCGGGACGTTCCGCCTACGTCACGTGACGGATAGTCGGGTCGAATAGATCGCCGCACTGTTCCGATGTCACCTCACCTTCAGCGAGGGTGTCTCGGTCATGTGCACGTGGCGTACGATTCTGCTGTGCGGCGTGTCCGCGTGTTGGACGGATATCGCACGTACGCAGCCAGCCAGCACGGCGAGCGGCATTGCCAGCGGTGCGGTCTCTGCGGGCGCCCGCACCGTGCCCATGCGAGATGTCTCCCTTCGCGCGATGATCGACGCGGAGCGTCGTCAGGTCCACGCCGTGGTCAGCACCGGCATCGGGACGCCGCTGGGTGTGATTCCCATCCGCAGCGCCATCGATGTTCGAGTCAACTGCCGAGGCGAGTTTGCCGGCACCATTGCCTTCCATCCATTCGTGCGATTCCTCGCGCGACTGAAAGGGATTGCGCTGGCAACGAACGTGGAGGGGAGGCTGCTCCCCGCCTGTGACACGGCGTGTCTGGTGCTCGCGAGCGACACGGTGACGGCGCGCGCGCGTGTGGAGCGAACCCAGGTGACCGGCGTGGCGCGTCGCGGCGGCGATTCGGTGCGCGTGCACGGCTCGGCCTGGATGGTGACCGACACCGCGTACCATGGCCAGGTCATGCTCATGCATCCGTCCGGTTTTCGAGAGCTTCACGTCACCGTGTTCGAGCGCGGTCGCGTTCGCAAGACGCCGCCCGCATGACCTCTGCCCCGCGCTGCTGTACGGAGAATTCGCACAACCACGAGAGGGAAATGTGCGATGCGCAAACCGCCGGATGGTCCCAGACTGCAGTCGTACCGCCTCACCAAGGAGTGTTGTCATGAGAAGCGTCACTCTCGGTGTTGATGTCGGCTCCACCACCGTCAAGGTCGTGGTGCTTGACGCCGACCGTCGACTGATCACCTCACGGTATCGTCGCTCGAACGGCCGGCCACGTGAGGCATTGCTGTCGGCGATTCATGAACTCCACGATGTGCTCGACGGCGCGCACGTGGGTGCACTTGGGCTCTCGGGCTCTGGTGGCGGGCCGCTCGCCGATCTGCTGGGCGGCACGCATGTGAACGAACTGGTGGCGCAGACGCGGGCCATCGGCGTCTTCCATCCGGATGCGCGCACGGTCATTGAAATCGGCGGGCAGGATTCGAAGTTGCTCGCCGTGCGCTGGGATGACGGCTCGCAGCAGATGCTGCTCGAAGACTTTGCCATGAATGCGCTCTGCGCCGCCGGCACCGGGGCGTTCCTCGATCAGCAAGCGGAGCGACTTGGCGTCGCGATCGACCAAGAGTACGCTCGACTGGCGCTCACGAGTGAAAATCCGTCGCGTATCGCCGGTCGCTGCACCGTGTTTGCCAAATCGGACATGATTCACCTGCAGCAGGTGGGCACGCCGCTGCCAGACATTCTGATGGGCGTCTGTCTCGCACTCGCGCGCAACTTCACGGCGGTCATCGGCAAGGGCAAACACTTCGTGCCGCCGATTCTGTTTCAAGGCGGTGTGGCGTTCAACGCGGCGGTGACTCGCGCGTTCGAATCGGTGCTGAAAGTGCCACCCGGCAGCATCATTGTGCCTGAACATCATTGCCTGATGGCGGCACTCGGCACGGCGTTTGTCGCCGCAGATGAACAGGCGCGCGGGACAGCGCCGGCGTTCAGAGGGTTTGAGGGGCTGCACGACGCCGTCCGCGAGGAGTCCATCAGCGCGTCGCTTGCGCCGCTGGTGCGCCGTGCCCGGCCGTCCAACGGCACGCACGCGCTGCCGGTCATTGACGACACGTCGCCGACGCCGGTCTGGCTGGGCATTGATGTTGGCTCGGTCAGCACCAACGTGGTGCTGATCGACGCCGCCAACGCCGTCCTCGCACGTGAGTATCTCCCGACGGCAGGCAAGCCGCTGGAGGCGGTCCGCGATGGGCTGCTTCGCACCGGACACGCAGTCGGTTCACGCGTGCGGGTGGAGGGCGTCGGCGTGACGGGATCAGGGCGTTACCTGACCGGTGATTTTGTCGGTGCCGATGTCGTGCGCAACGAGATCACCGCGCAGGCGCGCGCTGCCACCACCATCGATCCCGACGTAGACACACTCATCGAAATCGGCGGACAGGACAGCAAGTTCGTTCGGCTGCAGCATGGCGCCGTGGTGGATTTCACCATGAACAACGCGTGCGCCGCCGGGACCGGGAGTTTTCTGGAGGAACAGGCCGACCGACTTTGCATCAACATCCGCGAGGATTTCAGTCGTTTGTCCTTCGAGTCACAGTGTCCGTCGGCTCTCGGCGAACGCTGCACGGTGTTCATGGAGTCCGACCTGGTGCATCACCAGCAGCACGGTGCACATATCCCGGATCTGACCGCGGGTCTCGCCTACTCGATCGCCGAGAATTACCTGAACCGCGTGGTGAACGGACGTCCGATCGGCACACGGGTGCTGTTCCAGGGTGGTGTTGCGTCGAACGAAAGCGTGGTCTCGGCGTTCTCCGCACTGACCAAACGACAGATCGTCGTGCCACGAAATCACGACGTCACGGGTGCCATCGGTGCAGCGATTCTGGCGCGCGAAACGATGTCGAAGCGCGCGGCGGCCGCTGCGGGTTCCGGCACGGTGCCCGGCACGATGCCCGGCACGATGCCCGGCACGCAATTTCGCGGGTTCGATCTGACGGCACGTCACTACGAAAGCTCCGTGTTCGCGTGCCGGGCCTGTCCGAACATCTGCGAAGTGCACAAGGTCGTGATCGATCAGGACGCGCCGTTCTACTACGGCGCGCGCTGCGACAAGTTCGAAGAGGCCGGAAGGGCCACCGACCAGACGTGGCGGAGCATTCCGGATCTGTTCGCGGAACGCGAACGACTGTTGCTTGACGGATGGGAGGACCCGGGACCGCGCGATGCTGCGTCGACGAAACGCCGTCGGATCGGCATGCTGCGCAATCTCTCCCACTTCGACTTCTTCCCCTTCTGGCGCGCGTATCTGCAGGCGCTCGATTTCGACGTCGTCCTCTCCTCACCGACGAATCCATCGATCGTCGGAAAGACGATTGCCACGGCCGCCATCGAGTCCTGCTTCCCCGTGAAGCTGGCGTTCGGTCATCTGCTCGACGTGGCAGAGCGCAATGTGGATGCGGTGCTGTTGCCGAGTGTCATGACACGACCGGACGCAGCGCCCGGTCAGCCGCACAATCATTCCTGCCCGCTGGTGCAGTCGACGCCCCCGCTGTTGATCGCCAATCTTGGACAGCGCCCGGGAATGCCGCCCCTGATCACGAGAGCGCTGCATCTCCAGAATGCGCGTGCGGCGCGTGCGGAACTCCGCGCATTGGCCATCGAGTTGGGGGCGGGCGCGGATGTTGATCTCGATGCGGCGATCGCCGCCGGATGGTCGGCGCAGCGGCGCTTCCAAGGTGCACTGCGAGCGGCCGGGCGCGTGGCGCTTTCGCTGCTTGCACGTGACCAGGCGGCCGCGGTCATCGTTGGACGGCCCTACAACGGCAGCGATCTCGGATCCAATCTCGACCTCCCGTACAAACTGCGTCGCATGAATGTGCTGCCGTTCCCGATGGATTTTCTTCCGCTGGAGGAAGGGACGCTGCCCGATCTGCACGATGACATGTACTGGCGATCGGGACAGGACATTCTCCGCGCGGCGTCGATCATTCGAGAGGATCCCCGTCTGCAGGCGATCTATCTCACGAATTTCAACTGTGGCCCGGACGCGTTTCTCATCACCTTCTTTCACGAAGCGATGCGCGGAAAGCCGTTTCTCGAACTGGAAGTCGACGAGCACACGGCCGACGCGGGGATGATCACGCGGTGCGAGGCGTTCTTTGACAGCCTGGATCTCAGCCGGAGCGTCGTATGAGTCCCTTCTCGCTTCCACTCGTCGACTCACCATCCACGTCTGGTGCGCCGTCGGCATTCTCGTCTGCGCTGTCGCGTCCCATTCCGATCGAGGAGAAGACGGTCTTCATTCCTCGCATGTCGGATCACGCGCCGGTGCTGGCTGCCGCGCTCCGGCACTTCGGCATCCGGAGTGAGGCGCTCCCGCCTCCGTCCGACGAGACGATGGACATTGGCCTGTCGCTGTGCCGGGGCCGCGAGTGTCTGCCGTGTTTTCTCGCGACGGGCGATGTCATTCGCGCCTGTCGCGAACCCGACTTCGATCACGCGCATGCGGCGTTTCTGATGCCGGGGAGCCCGGGGCCGTGTCGCTTTGGGCAGTATCGCGTGCTGCAGCGCGCGCTGCTCGACCGCGAGGGATATGGGGCCGTCGAAATTCTGGCGCCAACGTCGGAGAATTCCTATCGCGGCTTTGGCAAACAGCCGCGCGCGCTTCGACTGCTCGCCTGGAGCGGGGTGGTAGCGGTCGACCTGTTGCTCAAGCTGGTGTACGAACATCGGCCCTACGAACGCACGCCTGGCATCACAGATGCGGCGTATGCACGCGGCATCGAGCGTCTGACTGCGGCCATGGAGGCCGGCGGGGGCAGCTCGCTGCTCGCGGCCATGCGGGCCATCGCGAGGGACTTCGAGCGGCTCGACGTTGACCGTCGTCAGCCTCGTCCGGTGATTGCGTTTCTGGGTGAGATCTATGTGATGCTCAACCCGCACGGCAATCAGGAGATGATTCGTCAGCTGGAGGCCGCGGGCGCCGAGGTCGTCAGCGGGTCGGTGTCCGAATGGCTGCATTTCGTCGATGAAACCAAGATTGATCGTGACCGCCTCTTCGGATCATGGCTGTCGTTGATCGGCACCAAGGGGCTGAGCGTCTATCAACGGACCAGCGAACGCCGTCTGCGCGCGCCGATTGCGCACCTGCTGCGTCAGCCTCCGGATGCCAGCATGCGCGAGCTCTTCGACATGGTCCGACCGTACTACGATCCCCTGCTCGGGATGGAGACGACGCTGACGCTTGCCAAGACCATCGAGCTGGCCCGGCATGGCGTCGCGGGCATCGTGAATGTCATGCCATTCTCGTGCATGCCCGGTATCGTGGTGGCAGGCATGGCACCGCGGGTTCGTGCCGACTTCGGTCAACTGCCCTGGCTGGATGTGATCTACGATGGGCAGCACCTGACGAATATCCGAACGCGCCTCGAGGCGTTTGTACATCAGGTCACGCAGTTCTCGCGTGCGCACCAGCCGGCGTATGGCAAGGACCACGACGATCGGGTCGTCCTGACGGACGGCGGGCCAATGGCCGGTATGCCATTGGTGTAGCAGGTGGCGGCTAGGCCACCACTGGCGCGGCGCGAGAGGGGATGAACACCTCGCGCCGTGCCGCGATCGCGACCCACGCCGCCCCGGCGAGGACCATCAACACACAGAGCAGCTGTCCCATCGACAGCGGCCCGAGCACATATCCAAGCTGCGCGTCGGGCTCCCGTGTGTATTCGATGACGAACCGTCCAATGCCATACAACAGCAAGAACGCTCCGGAGATCATGCCCAGTCGATATCCGCGGCGCGCCAGCAGGTATCGCTGAATGGCCCAGAGTGCGAGTCCGAGCAGGATCCCTTCGAAGAGTGCTTCGTAGAGCTGCGACGGATGGCGCAGCAGGCGTTGCGGATCCGTGGGAAACCGCATGCCCCACGGGACGTCCGTGACGCGTCCGTAGAGTTCGGCGTTGATGAAATTTCCGATGCGACCGAGCAACAGCCCGGGTGGCGTGACGATCGCGAATGCGTCAGCAACCATCAGAAACGGAATGGCCATGCGATGGGCGAAGTACATGCAGGCGAGCGCCATGCCGATCATTGCGCCATGGAAACTGAGACCGCCGTGCCAGACGGCAAAGATCTCCCACGGACTGCGGGTCCAGATGGCGGGCTGATACACCGTCGCATAGAACAGGCGCGCACCGAGGATCATGCCGCCGAAGAGATAGAGCGCGAGCAGTTCCGCGTCATCAGCGGACACCGCAAACAGGCCACGCTTTGCTCGCCGCTTCAGCAGGACGATGCCGATCTGGAAGCCGATCACGTACATCAACGCGTACCAGCGCACGCGAATGGGACCAAGCTCAAAGAGCGTTGGCGAAATATTCGGATATGGAATTTCGAGCAGCATCGTGGCGCGCCTCCTGCATGAAGTATAGGCCGCCAACGGAAGCGGGGTGAGTGCCGAGCCGCCGACACTCACCCCGTTTCGGAACCGTTGCGCCGATGTGCGCGACTAGTGCAAACGCGCCTTGATCAAGTCGACGAAATCCACCGGTCGCTGCGCGACACCCATACCGGCTGCCTTGAACGCATCGATCTTTTCGGCGGCGGTACCTGCCGATCCGGAGATGATGGCTCCAGCGTGACCCATTCGGCGGCCCGGCGGTGCGGTTTGTCCGGCGATGAAACCAACCACCGGTTTCGTCATGTGTTCCTTGACGAATGCAGCGGCTTCCTGTTCGTCCGTGCCGCCGATTTCACCCATCATGGCCACGGCCTTGGTGAGTGGGTCCGCTTCGAATGCCGCGAGGCAGTCGATGAAGTTGGTGCCGTTGATTGGATCGCCGCCGATGCCGACGCACGAACTCTGTCCGATGCCAGCTTTCGTGAGCTGGTTGACGATTTCGTACGTGAGGGTGCCAGACCGGCTGACCACGCCAACATTACCGGGCAGACAGATGCGGCCGGGGATGATGCCGACTTTCGACTGACCTGGGGTGATGAGCCCCGGGCAGTTGGGGCCCAGCAGGCGTGCCCCATGTTCCTTCACGTACGGATACACCTTCGTCATGTCCAACACCGGCACGCCTTCCGTGATGCACACGATCAGCTTCACACCCGCGGCCGCCGCTTCCATGATGGCGTCGGCAGCAAACATCGGCGGAACGTAAATCACCGACGTATTCGCGCCAGTTGCCTGCACCGCGTCGTAGACGGTGTCGAAGATGGGCACCGAACCTTCGAACTGCTGGCCGCCCTTTCCGGGCGTGACGCCGGCGACCACCTTGGTGCCGTACTCGATCATCTGCTTGGCGTGGAACGAGCCGTCGCGGCCCGTGATGCCCTGGATGATCAGCTTGGTGCCGTTGTCGATGAAGATGCTCACGCGGCACCTCCCTTGGTGGCGAGTTCGACGGCGCGCTGTACGGCGGCGTCCATGTCGTTGGATGCCGAGAAGCCGTTGTCCTGCAAAATCTTCACGGCAATCTCCTCGTTCGTGCCGGTGAGTCGAATGACGATAGGCACCTTGAGCGGATTGGCTTTCGTGGCCGTGACGATGCCATTGGCCACGTCATCGGTGCGCGTGATGCCGCCGAAGATGTTGAACAGGATGCATTTCACGTTCGGATCGGACGTGATGATACGCAGCGCGTTGACGACCTTCTCGGGATTCGACGAACCGCCGATATCGAGGAAGTTGGCCGGATCGCCGCCGTAGTACTTCACGAGATCCATCGTGGCCATGGCCAGCCCCGCGCCGTTCACCACGCAGCCGACGTTGCCATCGAGCTTGATGAACGTGAGGTTGGCGTTGCGCGCATCGACTTCGCTCGGCGCTTCGGACGATTCGTCGCGCAGTGCGGCGATGGCCGGCCGGCGATCGAGTTCGTTGTCATCGATGACCATTTTGCCGTCGACGGCGATCAGCTCACCCTGCGGCGTCATGACCAGCGGATTGATCTCGGCCAGCGAGCATCCGGCGTCCATGAAGGCGGTGTAAAGCTGTTGCATGATCTTGGCTGCCTGACGCGCGAGCTTGACGTCCTTGTACAGGAAGAAGCCCATGCGCATCGCTTCGAACGGCAGCAGGCCGTAGCGCGTGTCCACCGGGTAGTAGAGAATCTTCTCCGGCGTGGACGCGGCCACTTCCTCGATGTCGATGCCGCCCGCGGCACTGACCATGAAGACAGGCTTCTTGGTCGCGCGGTCGACGATAATGCCGACATACGCTTCGGATCCGATGTCGGCGGCGACGGTCACGAGGACCTTCTCGACGGTCAGGTCCTTGATCTTCATGCCGAGGATCGCGGTCGCCTTTTCGCGCGCGTCGGCGGGCGTCTTGCAGAATTTCACGCCGCCGGCCTTTCCGCGGCCGCCGGCATGCACCTGCGCCTTCACCATGACGGCCGTGCCATATCGCTGAGCGATGGCTTCCGCGGCCTCGGGGGTCGTCGCGATGTCGCCCGGCGGAATCGGCACACCGGCCGACCGCAGCAGCTCTTTCGCCTGGTACTCGTGTAGGTTCACGCGTTCTCCGAATCGAGGGATGCTTCGGGTTCAATGCTATCCGTTACGCACGACCCAGCCAATACGTCGCGTCGTCCCGGTTCTGGTCGCCGCATCACTGCGGCGGTTTCCCAACCGCGAGGCCGAGGCTATCGAACGCCGCACCAAAGCGTGTCCAATCGCCGCGACGCATCGCGTCCCGCATAATCTCATACAACCGCGCGATCTGTTCGTCGCGCGCCGCGCCTGATGAGGGGAGCCACGGCAGCGACGGGCGGCTGACGCTCGGACCGCCGTGCAGCGAGGCGACCGCCTCCTGCAGCGTGCCGCCGATGGAAATCTGGCCGTGGTCCAGCACGCCTACCCGCGCAATCATCGGGGCACCGTCGGCGCGATTCCACACCAGTGACTGGAGGAGCACCGGGCCGCGCTCCCCGGGCACGACGTGTACTCGGCCAACGCGCATGCGCGGCTCCCGGCGTGAACCGTCGGGGACGCCGGTACGCGCCGAATCGAGCGCCGAACGGAGTCGCTCGGACAGTGCGCTCCACCGCGCGCGCGGGACGGTCGTGGAATCCCAGAACGTGGCGCGATAGCGACCGCCGACCGCAGTCAATACCCCGTCGAGCTGATCGCCCCCATCGAGCAGTGGAACACTCCACGCCGTTGCCACCCGGCCGCCACCGCTGACCAGATGTGCCGGCGGGAGTTCACCCGCCAGCGCGCTGTCCGGAAAATGTCTCGCGACGGAGCCTTCCAGTCGCGATCCATAACGAGCAAATGTCTTCGCCTGCGCCAGCGCGCCATCCGTCGGCGCGGGGAGCTGATCGATCAGCCCGGGCGGCATGTCCTTGGCCGCGACGATCAGTCCGGCGATACGACCGAACCAGGTGCGGGCAATCGGGTCGGGCCGGTCGATCGGCACCACACGCACGCGACCGGTATTGGCGTCCACCAACGCGGTGCCAGCCAGACGGAAGTAGCTGCGCTCGCGGCCCACCAGCGTCCACCGTTGGCTGAGCGGATAGCGGTCGGAGGCGCTGTACAGATTGACGGCCCAAAAGAGCGCACCATCCCACAGGAGCGGCTGCACGTCGGTGCCCTGCGACAACACGGGCATCAGGCGCTCGACCCGATCGCGCACGTCACGATGCGAGACGAGTCGAGGCGCGGCGCCCAGTGTCGTGTCCGCGTCCAGCAAATCAGGATCTCGCGTGGCCCAGGCGTGCGCGATGCGCATGCCGAGGCCGCGCAACGGAGTACCCAGAATGCCGGCCGGGTTGGCGACGAGTTTATGGCCGGTGAGTCCGGGCGCCACGACTGGTTCGCTGTTCTCCTCATCCAGCTCGCCACGCGCCGCAATGTTGATCTCCAGCACACTGTCCCGCAGCAGCGGCTTGGTGACATCTGCGAGCGACACGGTCCATCGGTCCGTTGACGCCGTGGGACGGCGCACCAGTAACGCCATGATCCGCTGGTCTGTCGACACGGTCCATCCTGCGGGCGCCGCATCAAGCGCGGGTCCGCGGCCATCGGCCACACGCACGCGAGCCGCGTCCGCCGTCCACATGCTGATACGACGGGAGAGCTCATCCGTGGGCACGCGCGTATCGAGTGCTGGCCGCTCTCGTGTTGCCGGACCGTCGCCGGCGCGAATGCCGTCCACGTCGAAGGCGCGCCGACTGTGCAGTGTACGCGTCGCCTGATAGTCGCGATCGCGCCGTGCGGGTTCGCCGACCCATGCACTGCGCGTCATCACGATCGGCAGTACCTGTCGCACACCGAGCGTTCCAATGAGCACCACCGAGAGCGTGATCAGCGCCGCGCGCACCTGCCCCATCCATCCGGCGCGCAGGAGGATCGGGGCCGCGATGGCACACACGATGACGAGTGCGCGATCGATCGGCAGCGTAACGACGTGATCAAGTCGGAGAAATAGACCGTCCGGACCGCTGCCGCGCTGCAGCACGTCGAACGAATCAAGGCGGTAGCTCCACGCCAGCAGCAGCAAGACCAGCGCCCCGAGTGCGCTCAGGTGTCGCCGGACATGATTGGACGCCACAATGCGACGCCCGTCGACCCGCAAGCTGCGCGTCAGCGCGTACAGCAGGAGCACGACCGTGACGATGAGCACGACGGAGGCGAGCGCCCAGAGGTACGCCATCTCCTCGAGTGGCAGACGGTACACGTAGAAACCAAGATCCTGATCGAGGATCCCTTCGATCTCGCCGAAGGCGACACCGTGGCGTGCCAAGGCCACCGCGGTCCAGTCGGTCAGTGGCAACGCGAGTGTCAGTCCAATCAGCGTCGCTGCCAACAAGGTGATGGACAACAACCGCCGCGGCGGGATCATCGCGGTCACTTCCAGGTTCGCGACCCGCGAGGGGACGGCGACGGCAAGGATCGTGCGCCGGACGGCATGCAGGTTGGCGAAGGCAAATGCGGTGCCACACAGCCAGGCCGTGCCCTGCAGCAGCACCGTGTCCGTCAATTGCTCCCAGAAGACGGAGGGAACACCCATCGCGTCATACCAGGCGTGATCCACCAGCAACGACGAGGCGGCACGCCCGACGAGCAGGAGCGCCGCCACCGCGAGCAGTCCGGCCACAAGCCAGCTTCGCATGCGCATATCAGGCCGCTGCCGTCGCGTGGGTCAGAGCGACACGCCCTGCGTGTGCAGCCACCCTTCCATCTCCGCGCGAATCGCCGCGAGCCGTTCGGGGGTTCGCGCTTCAAATCGGGCGACGATCACCGGCTGCGTATTGGACGCGCGCAGCAAACCCCACCCATCGCCAAAGAGCACGCGCACCCCGTCAACATCGAGGACGTCATGCGTGGCGCGAAAATGTGCGGCGGCGCGCTCGACGATCGCGAACTTCGCGACCTCGTCGGTATCAATGCGCAATTCCGGCGTTGACACGAACGGCGGCACATCTGCGAGCAGTTCGTCGATACGCTTTCCGGAGTCCGCCAGAATCCGGAGCAGCCGCGCGGCCGCGTAGAGCGCATCGTCGTGTCCGTAGAACCCTTCGGTGAAGAACATGTGTCCGGACATTTCACCGGCAATCGGCGCGTGCAGCGCCTTCATCTTCTCCTTGATCAGCGAGTGGCCGGTCTTCCACATCACAGGCACACCACCGGCACGTGTGATCTCGTCGGTGAGTGCTTGCGAGCACTTCACATCAAAAATGATGGGCTGGCCGGCACCGGTGCGCGCCAGCACATCGCGCGCATACAGGATGAGAATGTGATCGCCCCAGATGATGCGACCATCGCGATCCACGACACCGATCCGATCCGCATCGCCGTCAAAGGCGACACCGAGTTCGGCGCCATGTGTGCGCACCGCCGCGATCAACGCCTCGAGATTTTCGGGGACGGTGGGGTCGGGATGATGATTGGGAAAGGTGCCGTCGCTTTCCGTGTACAACCCGATGCCATCGACGCCGAGCGCCTGCATCAACTGCGGCGCGACCAATGCCCCGGCGCCGTTGCCACAATCGTACACCACCGAAATGCGCGATCCGTCCGCGCGCCGGAGCGGACCGATACGGGCGACCATATCGGCCACGTATCGGTCGACGACGCGCGTGTGTCGCACGGTCCCCTTCCCGGTCGGGAAATCACCGGAGACAATCAACTGGTACAACGTTTGAATGGCCGCACCGTGCATCGAGCCGGTGCCGACGCACATCTTGAAGCCGTTGTACTCGGG
>Ga0154020_10000787_pt1 | contig 39205 bp, 31 predicted proteins | sample Klosneuvirus_201_FD_109709 | JGI IMG/M metagenome (GOLD analysis project Ga0154020, IMG submission 109709) | Active sludge microbial communities from wastewater, Klosterneuburg, Austria - Klosneuvirus_20160825_MG | ecosystem: Engineered > WWTP > Aerobic digester > Activated sludge | place... | reverse complement strand
GTGATGCCGCTTGAGGACTCGCTTCCGCAGCGCGGTCATCTCGCCGTTTTGACCCGTCAGGAACCCGTAAGGAATCAAAAACACCCCGTATCCCAAGGCCGCAAGCGCATCGAGACAGCGCCGCAAAAAGTACACGTAGGCTTTGCGGTCCTGATAGTCGGGGTTTGGGTCTTCGCTGGTCGTCGCGCCTCGCTCCCCGTAGGGAGGATTGGACACGACGAGGTGAACCTGTCCAAGCAGGCTCTCTTCCTCCTTGGTCACAAACGACTCGAACGAGCCTTGCACCACCCGGATGTCGGGACGCATCGCAGCCAGAATCGCCGCCGAGATGGGCGAATACTCCACGGCGGTCCAATCGACGCTTTCATAACCAGCACCGGAGAGCGCATGGACAAACCGGCCAATTCCGGCACTTGGCTCCAGCGCGATCACCTTGCCGTTTGTCTTTGCAAGCGCCTCGACATACCGACGCAGCACGCGGGCCAGCTCCAGACACAGCAGCGGCGGCGTATAGTACTCGTGAATCAGCGCCGACGGCTCAGGCGTCCACTTCTGCGGCAAGCGATCGGCAATCCGCTCAATGGACAGACCGCCCCAGCCGGTGTATCCCGCCAGCACCCTCCGTTCACGCTCACCGATGGGTCTGCCGCTCGAAAGGACATCAACAGCGGCCAAATTTCCGGCGGTGCGCTTTCCGGGGTCTGCTTCGACCGAGAGCGGCACGCGGAGATACTCCGCAATCAGCTCCCGTGTCACGACAAACGGCTGGCTGCTGCCCAGCAACTCGATCTCGTCGGCAAAGCGCCAAAACTCAGAGGTCACGCCGCGCAGCATCGTGCTTCGCTTGGTGAACCAGTTTTCATACTGCTGGCGGGCCTCTTCGGTGCTGGCACGCTCGGAGACTGTCTCGCGCAGTTTCGCAATCGACCACCAGACGGCGTCCTCCTTTCTGAGCCCATTTTTCCGGGCCAACAGCAACCGCTGCGCGAGCTGGCGGTACATTGGCGCTTTGGACTCGTAGTAAGCGCGAATCGAGGGCTGCCGCTCGTCGGGCACTTGCAGTGCGGCCCAGTCGGTGAGACGGCCCACCAGACGCCGAGCCAGCCCGATGATCTCGTCGTCCGGCTTCACTGCTTGTCATCCTCGGCAAACATCGCGGTTAGTTCGTCTTCGACCGCGTCGTCAGAGCGTGGCCCGGCAGCAGGCGGCGCGGGCGGTGCGGGCGGTGCGGGCGGTGTCGCTTTCGGCTTCGCAGTGCGCGGTGCCCGAGTCTTTTCGGGCGGCGTGGCGGGCGGAGTCGGCACAGCGGGCGCGGCAGCGACCTTCGGCTTACGCTCTGTCTTGGGTGGACGACGCCCGGCTTCCATGTCCGTCAGCCGCCTCTGCGCCTCCTCGATGGTCTTCCTTTTGGCTTCTTGCTTTGCGAGAAGCTGCTGGACGTTCCGTTCGGCGCGATCCCTTGTGGCCGGAGGAGCCGTCTTTACGGCAAGGTAGGCTGCCTTGAGCAGACTGCCGATGGATTCGACCTCGTAACCGACTCCCTCGATTTTCTGCTTCAGCTTCGCAACCGAATCCACGTCGCGGATCTCATCCCCACCAAACGGCGAGCCGGGCTTGGCTTCCACAGGCGGCAAGGTCATCCGTCGGGCCGGGAGCTTCTTTATCGCTGCTGGGCTCGCCTTGATGTTCCTGCCGTCGTCGCACGAGCACGCCGTCTGCGCAATCTGAAGCAGCGACCATCCTTCGCGCCACTTTTCGACGATGTACGGATACAGGTTGGCCACCACCGCACGGTCGAGCTTCGCGTCGGGCCACACCTTCATCCAGTGATACAAAAGCTCCGAGAGCGCTTCTGGCGCTGGATACTGTCCCTCTCTACTTCTCATCTGCCCCCCTTTTGTTCGTCTAGTTCATTCCGCTTGATCCATCCCGCTCGGGCCGCTCGCTTTCCGTGCTCGATTGTTCTGTGGGTCCGTTCGCCGAGTCCTTTGCATCAGCCGTTGCCGATGCTGCTGCCGTTTCGGTCGCTGGCGCATCTGCCGGGGCAGAGTCTTCCTCTCCGTCGTCCGCTGACACTGCGTCAAGGGCCATCTGTGCCTGGCCTTCGGAGCCAGTTGCAGTCAGGACGCGCGAAAGGGTCGGACGAGTCAGCGGAGCGGCATGGGTGGATGCAGCAGGGGTCGATGCCGACGGCGTGGGGTCCGGCGGCGGAATCTCACGACGGCAAATCTCCAAGGCGCGGGCGATGTCGTCCTCCGCTCTCTCATCAACCGTCACCGCCGAAGTGGACTTAGGCGGCGCGGCGGGCGGTGCACCCGGTCCAAAGAACATGTCCTGCTGCTTCTGACGAGGATCGGATGACGGCGCGGACCCAGAGGGGGTCGTCCCAGCCGTTGCTTTCTTTCCGACCTCTTCAATGAGTGCGATTGCTGCCAAACGCCGTGCCTTGTCGGCATAACGCTTGTCTGCCAGTCGATCTAGTTCGAGCTGTGCGGCGCGCACGGCTCCCTCAAGCTGCGCCATTTCCTGAAAACGTGTTCCGATCTCGTTGTCGTAGTGCTCACAAAACCACGGACTCATCAGTCGTTGAGCAATCTCTTCCTTGGACGAGATTTGCTTGCACAATCTGTCAATTTTCCGCTGAGCCACCTTGATCTGTGACTCAAGCCAAGCTTCCCGGTGACAATCCTGAATTGTAACGTCCTCGAAAATCATCGTGGATTACCTCCGCCCAAGCCTTCGCCGGGCTCGCTCAAAGCCGGTGAGAATCAAACCTGAGAGTACCGTCGCACTCTTTTCCACAAGCTCCCGCCCCAGACGCTCTGCCTCTTTCTCGCTTTCGTTGAGAACCGTGTCCAGCACGGCATCCCCAATGCGTCGGCCACTGTCTACAAAAGGGCGGACAATATTGGAATCCCAAACGGGCGTCCACTCCTGTGAGACTACCTGTTTGCAAATCGGACAATTCTGTCTTGCACCAGGCGTCACGCGCAGCGCCTCACCGCATCCTGCACATTGGATAGCCTGACGGTCCATCAGCCATTTCGCCCTTGCGACATCATACTCGGCACGCAGCTTTGGATCACCGAGTACCTTCCAAGCCTCGACTGCGTGCTCAAACAAAATCCGATACTCGTCACTGCCGTCGTTTGCGTCGGTGTGGGTTCGACGCACGATCTTTCGGTAGGCGCTCTTGAGCGTTTCATGATCGTCCGTAGGCCGGCAGAGTAAAAACCGATAGTAGGGTTTCTGCGGATTCACGTACTACTCCGCATCAGTTGATTCTTGGTCAGCCGCTTCTTCCATCTTAATAAGACCCTGCACCAACTTCACCCACTCCGAGAGCTTGCGCTCGTCCTTCAGCATGGCTTCAAGCCGCTCTTTGGACGAAAGGTTGCCAAGCGCCTCGTAGATCACTTTGAGTTTCTCGCTTTCAGGCGAGAGTGGCTCAGCCGTGCCGGACACCTTGACGGGGGCCGTCTTCGTGATGGCGGCAAGCGTCGCCGTATACATGGCTGCCAGCGCTGGAGCCCCGGCGGCGATGACTTTTTCCCAATTGGGCGGCGGTGGCGGCGGCGGCGGCGTCTTGTTCTTCTCGGCTATCTGCCTTCCAAGATCAAGCATGGCGGCCTGTGTTTCCAGCATTGTCCGAGCAGATTTCGCCATCAGTTCGATTTGTTCATGCTTGATGCGCAGCTCGGTAGAACTGTGCATTCCCAGCGCACGCTGAAAGTTCGCATAGAATGCGAGATTTTCGTTATACGCATGAGCACCTCCGCGCACCATGAGCGTGTCTGCGTTTAGCTTCTCTATCTCCAAGGAGTGACCGACCTCGGCGGCCTCCATTGCAAGTGGTGCAGCGGCGCTTTCGTGAACAACAGGAAAAAGCGACTCGACCGTCACATGAAGTGTTTCGGCGGTGACATAGTCTCTGCCGCGTTCATCTATAAAGGTAACGCCATATGCACCAGGCGGCACCACTGCATGCTGAAATGGAGACAGGCTTAGTGGCGGTGCATCCAGCGAAGGCACGTAGTAGAGCTTGCCCGCACGCTCTTGAACAAAACGATACGACTTCGCGTCCCCTGCCTTGCCAGATATTAGGCGCTCGATCTCTGCACTTGTCATTTCAGACCCCCAAGAAAATCTATCACGTTACTCAGAACGACCACAAGTTCAAAAAATTCTCGCCTCATTTTTCACGGTGGTCGAAATGGCCACATGAGACGAGTCGGTGCGTGAATCGCTCAATCTGGGCGGCAGAATGTCACTGCCCTCAAGTCGAACTATCAACCAATCAGCATTCTGACGTGTTCCGCTGGTCAATCCATCAGAAACCAAACGTCAACATTCGATGAACAAAGCGTCAACGGGAGGCAAAAACCCGTCGGTGAATACATAACAGGGCATGGCAAATATTTGAGGATTTCGGTGGATTCCTGTTGACGAATTTAGATGCGGGATTGGTAAGATGGTTCCGTGCTACAACCAGCTACGAGCGATGAGCTACTAGCTACCAGCTACGAGCGGAAGTGCCGTACCTGTAAGAACCCGATCGAGGCTCGGGCTCGGCTGAACAAGTGGTACTGCAAGGCGAGTTGCCGGGCGTTTGTGTGGTCTCGGGCGAATCGCGAATTTTCCAGCACGATCACCGTCGCTGATTTCGAGAACATCCGCGAGCAAATCAAGCAGTTCGAGGTACGGATGAAGCAACGAGTGATGGGGTACGCGCTGATCAAGGCGCATCCCATCTACGAGGTTGTTACTAAGATCGGCAAATCGACCTTCCCGCCGAAGGGTCGGAAGACCAAGCGTTCGCCCGATGAGACGGGCAAGATTTGTTTTAGCAGCACCCCCTATTTCAGCTTCGCGCCGTGCTTTGAGGGGCCTCGGGTGCCGGTGGTCGGCCACTTTCAAGTGAAGGTGTGGTTCGAGGGGGAAGCTGAGCCTTTCCTCACGGGCCTTCATGTGGAGGTGCGGAAGGCGTTTCCGGCGGTCCAGTTCGATGACGAGAAGACGGGCCAGCGCTACACGTTGAAAGGCGAGGTGATTCCGCCGAAGGCACCTAAGCCCCCCAAACCGCCGACGGAGAGAAAGAAAAGAAAGCCTGCAACGGCGCTCAGACCACAGCCCGATCGAGAAGCGAGCACCGAGCGGGTTGCCGAGGTGGTGCCAGCGGCGGCAGCACAGCGGGCACCGGATGCGGAGCTTGTCGCGCAAGTGAAGAAGCTCGGAGAGGAGCAGGTTCGCCTGACCAATGAGCGAACCGATCTGCTGGCGACCATCAGTAGGGAACGGGCTCTCCGTCAGGAATCGGAGCAGAAGCTTCTGCGCGCAACGTCGATGCCCAAACCGCCAGCCAAGGACGACAGCTCGTCAGTTCTGCAAGCGGCGTTAGGCGACAAGGTGACAAAACTTGAGAAGTCGCTTTCGGAGCTACGGGGCCGCGTGACCGAGCTGGAGAAAGGGAATGCGAGTCTGACGAAGGAACGCGACGACCTGACGACGGAACGCGACGCGCTGAAGGCATTGGTTGTCGAACAAAAGCTTGGGCACGCAACGCTGGCAAGGCAGCTCAACACGCTCGAAGATCGGGCTACGATCGCAGCGCGCGAACGAACCGAGCTGACCGCGAAGCTGGCGGCAGTCGAGCATCAGCGAGATGAGCTGGCCGCAAAGCCTGCGCCTCAGGCTGCGCCCGCTCCGACTGCTGCGCCAACTGCGCCGGCTGCGACTGCTGACGCAGCCAGTGCAGACGAGGGAGCTGTTTCGACCCCGCCGACTGGCCCCACCGGGATCGTAATCCCGAGACTGGCTTTCGGCGGCAATCTGCCGCCAGCAAGCAGCCCAAAGACCGGCCCTCCCGGCCTCGGCATCTTGGGCCAAAACCACCGCCCGCCGATTCGCGGCAGCGCAAACAGAAACCACAAACGGAGATAGCCAGAGGAAGGAGACACGATGATTCAGAGGACCAGTCCGAGAATCGGTGAGGAGTATCGGGCCTGCAACCACGCAAAGCCTGGTCAGCGTCACTGGTGGCGATCCAAAGGCACCTGGATCGCGCTGTGCCCCGCTTGCCACAAGCTCTACGCAGCCAGAAGGCCGGTCGCGCTCGGCGCCATGCGGATACATGACGAGGACAGCCCACTCGCAGCGCCGCAACTACGCAAAGAGCCTCCGAAGTGAGGAAGACGACAGATGTCTGAGCACACACCCATCGAGAGATTTGGCGTCCGGCTGGATCGATTGCTGCGGGAACAGAAGCGCAGCCAGGCTTGGCTCGTGGCGCATTCAAAGCTGACTTCTTCGGTCGTTTCGCGGCTGGTTCGCGGCGATCGGCTGCCAACCGCTGAGCATGTTGCGGCGATAGCTCCGCTATTCGGAACGTCTGCGGCCCAACTGGTCGCCGACACCGATGCAGAGAGCCGCGTCGCAGAGGCCAGCCAGTACGTGACCAGGGCTCACTTTGAGTTGGTACATCGCCAGTTGGTAGACGCTGAGTCTGAAATCGAGCTTTTGGAACACCAAATGGCTCGAACGCTAAACGAAAAACACCAGATTCTTGAAGTCGCTACCAGCCATGAGCGCGAGCTGTCCGCAAGGATCAAGGAGGTCGAGGATCAGCTTCAGCATTCGCAAGCACAGCGCGCCGATTGGCAGATGAAGAGAAAGCAATCAGTCGATGCGCTTTGTGAAGCCGTGACCGACTTGGCGGTGCTCTCCGCCAAGCTCGCAGAAATTCAGACAGCAGTCGAAGAAGGGGACCATGCGCGGCTTCAGAATGCGCTGGATGGCTCGGCATCCATTGGCAAGCGCACCGCAGTCGAATATCTCGAAAAGTACAGGGAGCGCGGACATGAATAGTCTGTGTCCGGTCTGTAAGAAGCGCCCGCTTATCGGGAAGCAGCGAGCAGCGTGTAGCTCGGCATGTCGGTCGGCGAAATATCGGGAAGCACGGAAACACCATAAGAGCGTCAAGCGGGTTGTGCGCTCGCGCGGACGAGAACGGACGCCAGCGGAAACGGTTGCGGAGTGGGCGCGCACCCACGGCGACGGACTGATCGGGGCTAAGGGGGAGTTGCCTGCGCTGGCCCATCGGGCAACTCCTGACATGCGGGAGCAGGTTCTAGCGCAAGCGCCCCAAGGGGCCATCGGCTACAGGCTTGTGCTTCCCTACGACGATCACAGCCTGCCGCCACTGATAATTCCGCGCCGCGCATCTTATTTGCTCTCTCCGTTTGATTACCCTGACGATCGGCGACTCCGTGATGGCTGCTGGTATCGGATTCTCTGGACGGATGCCGAGGGGAACCGCATCCGTTCGAGTCGGCTGGAATGCCCTCCCGGCCTCTGCTTTGTCCTCGATATCTGCGGGTATCTGCGAAAGGCACGATAGGCGATGTCAAAAGACAAGACTTTCGAGGAGCTGTGGGCGGAAGCGGTGAAAAAGATTCCTTCCCACGATTGGGATGATCCGAAACAGAGCGATGATGAGCGCCGGGCGGAGTACGACAAGCGCTTCGACCGCATCATCCTGCCGCCGCCGTATCCCGACGATCCCAAAGAAGGGGAGTACGAACGGATTCCCGGCTCCTTTGAGTTGCCAATCAGAGGCTATCCCGGCTGGCGAATGGGCTTCGTTCCGAAAGGGCTTCTCATCCCGCCGAAGAAGCAGGGGCGGCGATGAGTGACACACGCGAACAACCAGCGCCGGGTGTAACGGCGCAAGACATCAAGCGCTGGCTTGATGCTGACCGCGATCGTCTCCGTCGCTTGGAAGCCCGCCGCTTGCCTGACGCGCCCGACGAGCTGCTTGATGCCGAGATTGCAATGGTACAGGCAACGATCGGCCAGCTCGAAGCCGAGCTGCATTTCATGGCAGTCGAACGGCGGCAACGGGCAATCAAGGCATAGTGGCCAGACAAGGAGTCGGGCATGATCACCCACTGTTCACAGTGTCAAAAACCCCTGCCGTCGTCCGCCGCTCGCAGCCCTGCTCTGCAAGCCGCGAACTCCAACGGAATCCCCGATCGGCTCGCCGTCCAGTGCATCCCGTGTACGGCCCAAGGGAGTCGGGAGGTGCGCACGGCGCTGCTCATCGAGGCGTGGGATAGGTTCACCGCGCTCCGCAATCCGCCGAAGGTTTCACATCCGCTGCTCTTTACGTTCGAGGCGCGCAAGGGCGGTTCCGCGAGTCTCCTTCTGCTGCCGGACGACTTGCGCAGCGAATTGAAGATCGAATCCGACCTGGCAGACATTCATAACGCGGAAATGCAGCCCGTCGTCCTGGCGCTACTCACACCGGGCCGCTCGCCCCTCTACGTCGTCAAGGGATTCAAACCACCCGCATCCACGCCTCTCCCCATTGGGTCGGATCGTCGTTAAGGAAGATCGGACTGCCACCAGCCAGCGATCGGCGAACGGTCCAAACAACTCCTTGGCCTGCGCGCTCGCTCGTCGGCTGGTGGCAAGCCGATCTTCCCGATCGAGTAGAGGCGTCCCCCAGGTTTGTCCCCACAGCCTTCGCGGTCTACACTCGTCGCTCGCGCTGGAAGCTGGAGCTACCACGCACCAAGTCGCGTCGGCGCTCGGTCATGCGTCCTTTGCAACCACTGCCCGCCACTATGCCAAGCGCGACTCGATCGAGAAAGGCAAGGCAATGCGGGTCGCAGAGGTTCTACATGGATCGAGCCACGACCCGACAGTGGAGCAAATTCCGGCCAGACTACCCACGGACGAGCGACGAGTCTTGCTCAGCTTGATTCGGGCGTAGCATCGCATCCCGCGTCAGTCGTGATGGCCGCTGCTTTCTTGGCCATCCCTCCGCGCCGCCCCAGCTCCGTAATGTGAGCAGGATCGCCTGTCCAGCGAGCCCCGCCGCGACGACCTGCAAGCGACGCGCTGCTTTTGTCGAAGCGATGCGCTCGTCCGCTGGCTTGGGCAGTCTGCGTAGCCATCCCGTGAAGTCCAGGGACGAATGGCTTTGCGCCTGAGCCGTCCGCAGGGCGTGCCTAGCAGGTCGGATTCTGCGCCGTTAGAGGGTCTCACCCTCCAGTCTTCGGCGTTCCTGCTCTACGGCTCTGAGCTTGGCCTCAACCCAAGCTCTCAGCTCCTTGATCGCATCGACCGCAACCTGCTGCTCCGACCATGCCAGAACCTCCGCAAATGCCGTTTGCGCGACCCCGCACCCAACCAGCTGGAGCTGAAAGCGCTGAAACAATTCACCAGTCATAGCCTTCAGCTCGACACCTTCTGGAAGATCACTCGCCGTAAGTCGAAGCTCGTGAACCGCATACAGTGCCAGCATGGTTCGTTGGGATGCCTGCTTCCCTCGCTCTGTGTTCTTGATCGTGGCTTCCGAAAGGTGGGTCAGTTGTGCGAGCTTGGAGCGCGAAAGCATCGCCGCGCAGCGTCGGTTTTTCAGCAGTCTCCCGAACGTGATCCACTCACTCATCAGAGGACTCCATTTCTGGCTCACTGATCTGCTCCACTTTGTTGCGTCGGTATCCCAATTTGGCCGCGCCGCCTTTGCTACCAATCGCGCGCATGTGCTCTCGATCGCGACCGATCGTGCTTCCGCCTTTCTTTCCAGCCAGTCGGGCAGTTTCCGAGGTCCATTTGTACGCCGTACCGTTTGCCTGAGCGGTTTTGCCTCCTTGCTGCGCCACCGCTCTCTTCTGGTCAGGAGCTAGCAGCGCGAATCCCTGCTTCCGTTTCGGTCTGTGCTCTGCCTCTGTCTGTTCGGGAGGCTGTTCTTGGGTGGTCATCGGGAATCCTCCTTGCTTTTTCGTCGATACGAACGGGTAGCCGGAATCGCCACAGGGGGCCATTCCTCATCAGAGAGCGCCCAGAATTGCTGTAGCTGCTCCAGGCTCTTTGGGGGGTCGTTGCAGAGCAGCGCCAGATGGCTCACTAGCTCAGGACTCGGATTTCCGGCCCCCGCGCTCAGTCGAGAAAAGTAGCCTTGCGACATTCCCATGATCGTCTCCAAACGACGCTGGGAGATGTGCTTCGACAGGATGTCGATCGCAGTCCGCACGCGAGTCCGCAGGCAAGCGAGATACGCCTCACGGAGCTGCGGACCAAGCGTCGTGCTCGTTTCTTCGTCGACATACTCGCTCTCACAACGCCCGCACGCCGGAATCAGAACGTCATCAGGAATCGGCATCGACGGCATGGAGCGATAGCGTGTGGTGCGACCCTTGCCGGGGCGTGGTTTGACATCCAATGCTCCGCAGCGAATGCAGCGGCGAGGTGCAACCTGCGGCTGCCTCATTGGGAGTCTCCCAAGATCCTCCTGAGTCGCGTTTGCTGCGAAAGAAGGTGTGGCGCCGCCAAGAAGGAGATCGCGGCCAGCACGAGGAAGAACCTTGCGTGGCTAGAAGCCGGTGAGGGATCGGTTTGGGAATCGGCGGACAGATCTGTGGCCAAGGATGCAGCGGACATGAAGGCTCCATGGTGGCGACCGTGCAGGGCGACACGAGACAGACCTTGCCGGTCGGCCAGTACTAAGGACTGCCTCGGGATCAGGCTGCGTTGCGCTCGGTGACTTCGGTTCGCTCGGTGACTTCGACCGGAATCGCGTCAGGAATGGACCCTGCGGCAGCGCCTACGGCTTTCGGTGCCAGTCGCAGGAGACGATGGCGCGTAAGCCGCCTTTTCAGGTTCCGACGCCGCCACTGCTGCGCAGCCTCCGCCGGCTTCTCTTCGCGCAGGATGGGCCGGACGCAGTTCTTGCCGTCGGCCTTTGCGAGATCCATCGCCATCTCGGCGGCACGTTCGAGGTCGGCAGCACTCATTCGCCGGTCGTCATCCCTCGTGGCCACGCCGATCGATGCCGTCACCGCTGTTGGAAGCAAGCGCAGCGACGTGAGGATTTGCTCCGCGAGTTGCATGGCGACTTTGCGGTTGACGCCGTCGAGAATCACCAGAAACTCGTCCGCCGCATCACCTCGACGACAGACCATGTCGCGATCGGCAATCCGACGCAGCGACGTGCGTATCGCCATCGCAGCGTGGAGAATCACCCCATCGACGAACTGGTGGCCCTTGGCCAGATTGAGCGACTTGATGCCGTCGAGATCGATATAGATGACCGACACCGGACCCGGTACGCGAAGCGCCACCGCCAGGGCATTCTCGAACCACCGCTGTCCGCGCAGGCCGGTGAGCGCGTCGAAGCCGGTCACTTGTTCGAGCGTTGCCAGCTTGTTACCTGATTCGACCTCATGGGCTCGCTGCTTGAGGCGCAGCTCGTCGAGCTTGACGCTCTGACTGCGCAGGAAACCAGCCAGCGCGAGCACAGACAGAATCAGGACAACATCCACGATCAGTAGTGGGTCAACCGTGCTGATGTCCTCAAGCACCAGTGAGTCAACTAACATGGCGTCCTCCCGAGGGTGAATCGGTGGACGGTTTACTGACGGCGGATGGGTAAACTTCTCCGACAGCACTTGCCAATCGCGAAAACTTCGGCATGCTTATCTCGCTTTGAGACGGGCGGTTCTCTTCCCGGAGGGTGGCCTGTCTCGAGTGATGCCGTCGGGCAACCGACGGCTTTCTTTTTACCTGAGCCGATTATCAGAAAAATACAAGAAATAGCTAGAAAAATCACCGCATTGCGAGTTTTATCGTCGCGCGTTATGAGGGCACGGTGAAATGTGATGACATCGGGAAGCGCCTTTCGACCGCGCGTGAGCGGACTGGGCTGAGTAGAAGACGAGTCAGCTTGGACGCTGGTCTTGCCCCTGAAGCAGTCCACTCGATTGAACACACCAGCCGAATGCCGGGAATTGATACCACTGAGAGACTCGCCAACGTCCTGGGCGTCTCTGCTGCGTGGTTGGCTTATGGAGTTGAGCCGGTGCGTCGGATCTACAACTTTCGCATCGCACCGGCTTTCAATGGGATGGCTCGCGCCGCAGAATTAGACGCCACACTGCGGGGAGCTGGCGGTCGCATCGACCAGAGCTTTCTCTACTCCGATGCCCTTGGGGCTCACCGATACATGGAGATCGCCCAGAATTACCATGGAATACCAGTGAAGCATGCGGCGACGGCGGTCCTTGCGCAAACACAGGACGCGCTGACGGTGGTGGCGCTGGGGTCTGGGCACGCTCGTCATGAAACAGCGCTCGTCGAGCATCTCGTCAGGCCCGGACTCAGTGACGTGGCTGGCGAACCCAGCATTGAGCTGTACTTGGTCGATGCCTCGGTAACCATGATTAGCGAGGGCTATCGATACGCATCAGAGCAACTCGGGCGGCATGGCATCCCAGTTACCGCTATCGAAGGCGACTTCATCCGCTTGCCGACCTTCAGTGACTGCTTCAGTGCGCGCGGCCCTCGTCGCAAGCTCTTTACGCTGTTGGGATTTACAGTCGGCAATCTTGACAACGAAATCACGTTCTTGCGCGAGAGCCTCATGGGCGCGGTTCGTGGTGACTTTCTTCTTGTTGACTACTTGGTTGCCGATAGAAGCTTCGCCAACATCGAAGAAGTCATCGCAAATGATCCCGTCTCAAGAATTTTGGCTTCTGGCGGTACGATTACTACCAGCCGGTTTCTTGCGTTCTTGGCTGGACCCGTCTCTCGGCACTACGGAGAAGATCTCTTAACGCTTAGCTTGAGAGGAGAGAAGGAGTCCGGGGCGATTCCCCAAAGCTACTCTGTTGAGGTTTGGATTACGGCCCGCACTCGTCACGGAGAGAAGAGATTCATGACGGTCTGTCTGCGCCGTTATGGAGGAACAGAGTTCGTCCAAGCGTTCGCTCGCAATGGATGGACATTGGTGCAAGAGTGGCCGTTTGGATCTGAGCGTCCCAGCTCGCTCGCTCTGTTTCAACGAGGTGGCTCATGAGACGGAGCATGTTTCTTGCTTGGGTGAGCTTGGCATTCCCAATTGTCGCTCACACCCAGCCCGACCTCTCCCCCCTGCAACGTCCGTCCCGACCGATGATCGAGGCTGCGCAGCAGCACTACATATCGGGAACGCGGTTCTTTGAAGCAGGCTCCTGGGACGCCGCTCTCGTCGAGTTCACTGCAAGTTATCAGCTTTCGGGAGAACGACACCTGCTCCACAATATTTCGTGGACTCACGAGAAGGCCGGGCGCACTCGGGAAGCGCTGGACTATGCGGAGCGGTATCTGACCGCCTGCCGGGGAACTGAGGACGAGGAGGGGGCGGCGAAGCGAGTCGCATTCCTGAAGCAGCGATATCCCGCCAGCGGCTCTGCAAGCCCAGCTCCGGTTGTCGCAGCGCCACTGGTTACGCCTCCTGCGCAGAACACAACCAGCAGCGCTACAGTCGTACCAATCGCGGCAGGGAAGGCGAAGCCACCGGCACTTTCGATTGGGCTCCTGGCGGGAGGTGGAGCGCTGGCGCTGGGTGGTGTTGGCTGCTTGGTCGGGGCGTGGACCACCGGCCAGCAAGTCGCGAGTCCTGACTTGGCGTTCGCGGACTCTGCGCAGCTAGTGGATCGAGGGAAGGCACTCAACGCGACCGGCATTGCCCTGACCGTCACAGGTGGGGCGCTGGTCATCGGTGGCGCGGTGACGTGGGCGGTGCTAGCGCATTCCCGAGAGCCACGGTCCACAGAGCCGACCGCTGCACCCAAGCTGGCGCTTGATCATCGCTAGACCCCCGCCGCCCGAAAATTCGCCGACTGGCTCCCCTCTAAAGAACGCTCCCTGGCAGCGCAGCAGTAGGCGTGACGCGCAGCTCGGCCCAGGATCGCCCCCCCGACGCACTCTGGCCCGGCTGTCCAACCAGCGCCCCGATCGCCGCTTGACCCACACCTGCCGCTGCGGTAGTGATTTCGTTGTGGCGGCAGAAACCTGCCGCGAGACCGAAACGATCCTCAACAAGCGTTTAGCCAAGCATCAAAGTCCCTAAAGGAGCATGAACCATGAAGCGAGAAGTAATGTTTTCCATTATATTCCACATGGTTTGTATGTCTAGTGAATCAATATATGCACAACAAACTAAAGAACCCTCTCCTTTGCCTCCAGAGCCAAACCTATTTAAAGTCGCTATCCATCGGCAGGTCAATAAGAAAGCAGTTGGACCAAAACCATTTGTAATTCGAATTGGAAAGACTTGGGCAAAGCGAGATAAAACTCTCAAGATTTGCTTTGTCAATGGAACGAATGAAGAACGTCAATATATCGCTAAGACAGCCTTGGAATGGACGAAGCACGGGGATCTAAAGCTTGATTTTTATCAAGTAGTACCTGGCCAGCGCCCATTGCCACGAGGCTGTGGAAAACCATCAGCAGAAACTAGTGAAATCAGAGTCGCCATTACTAGTGCAAATGCTAAATTTTACCCAGACGATACTGTAAGTACTCCAGGGATAGCTGGGTGGTCTGAACTTGGAACTGACGCTTTGAATAGGAATGCTAAATCTATAACTGATAACGTAATATATCCAACAATTTTTTTCTATGAAAACACACCGAAGCCTCATCATGTTCTTCACGAATTTGGACACGCTCTAGGACTAGAACATGAACACCAGAGTCCGGCAGGCAAATGTGACGCGGAGTTTAATTGGTCCAAAGTCTATGACCTCTACAAAGGTACATTCAGCCCACAGGAAGTGGATTTGTTTATTCGCCCATTCCCAGCCTCTCTAAAAACTCACCTTGTTGATGTTTATGATACTCATTCGGTCATGCATTATCAATTCCCTAAGGATATGTTTATTAAAGGTGATAAGAGTCCTTGTTACGTCGCTGCTAATACCGAGCTATCAGATTACGATAAAGCAGCTATGCACTTGATGTATCCTAAGTTCCGGACAGATGTAGATGCCGAGGAAGTGGCGAGACTCAATAAATTAAGAACAAGCAATGATGTTCGCTCCGCACCGCCCGTGGTTAATGTGATTGATGAAAGATTGAAGTATATAAATGATGATATTAACTATCAGCAGTTGCGCAATAGGGCCTTTTTGCTAGGCTATGAAAGTGCGATGGCTCTAGGACTCTGCTTGCAGAAAGATAAACTGATGGAGCAAAGCGTGGCAACTGTTAGAGCCTTGCTTTCAGATCTCGGTTTAGATAAGCAAGGGTTAAATATAGTCTATCCACCTTGTGATCCTGCTGATAAGGATGAAGCTGTAGCAAAATACGCAAGGCAGCTAACTGGTACCTTACAGACAAAAGGCAGCGAAGTGGAAAGCGCATTCCTATTAGGATGGCTTGGAATATTAACTTCACACGGATTTAAAAAAACGGGTACAATTGCTAAATTCTCAATAAAAGAGTATGCAGAAAAGGCAGGCTTTAGCCCTTGTGAGAATGCGTGCGAGGATGAACACTATCTTCTCAGTATAGCGAGTAAGGCACGCAACTCCTTACGGCCTTTGAAATAATCACACAATAGAAATCGCTTTTTGCTCCGAACACTTTCCTGACAAAGCGCCCATTTGGTGGCAAGTTAGATAAACTCAAGCGTCAGGCCGTAGCCAACCACAGTCCAACTCATCCCACCGCAGTCACTCACCACTTATACTGATCGCGTTTCCGCGCCGTCCCAATCAAAAGCGTACCCAAGCGAACACCAACGGCATTATTCTACGAATGTGATAGGCGGCAGGCGAGTTGGAGTGGACGAGTTGCGGGGACTCGTCCCTACCGCTCCGTCAGCACCTTTACGGCTGCACGCAGTTGTTCGTAGGTCAGTGCGTCTTTCCCAAGGGCGAGCTGCAAGTCGGAAGCGATCTGGGCGAGGACTTCTACGGCAGACAGTCCGGCCCGCTCGCCGAGCATCAATCGGTAGTTCACGATGGTCTCGGTCAGTCCGTGCGCAGTCACTGCTGTCGCCGTCTTTGCGGCTGACAAGGGAGCCGTCGCCACCCTCGGCTGTGTATCTTGTCGGGTCGCAGCAGCTTGCTTCTTCGCATTCGCCTTGGTTACCTTGGGAGTCGCTTTGGCCGCGCTCGCAGCAGTCTTTGGGGCGGTCTTCTTGGCGGTCTGTTCGGCAGCCTTGTCTGCCTTAGCGGTCTTTGGAGGCTTCGCCTTCTTTGGCATCGGTGCGGGCTTCTTGGCCTTCGCCCCACGCGGCGGCGCGAACAATTCGTTCAGCGCGGGGAACCACTCAGCGGGAAGCGGCCATTTGCGCGCTTCGATCATCTCCACATCTTTTCCGCTGATACCGAGTTTGGTCGCCACATCGGCATGCTTTAGCTTGCGCTGCCCGCGCTGCTTCCTAAGCCACGCTCCATTCATCGCTGACGACTTGTCGCGCGGCATCTGCACCGCTGCCTTGGCTTCTGCCACCGTCAGCACTCTTTGCTTGAGCAGCGTCGGAATCCACGCCAGCGGAATCCGGATGTTGTTCCGTTCGAGGGTATTGATCTCCTTGGTCGACACACCGAGACTCCGCTCCATGTCAGCGGTCGAAATCCCTTTTTGCTCACGCCGCTCGCGCAGCCAGCGCCCATACAGCGGCGTCCACTGCGTCTCGTTTTTCGTCGCACGCGCGCTCTCTGTCTCTGAATTCTTGGGGTCTACTGATGTCGTCATATTCGTGTCCGCTGGAGTGGATTCTGGGATTCCCTGCTGTGCGGGAGGAACTTCGACTGCAATGGGAATGTCTGCGGCTGGCGTGCTAATTTCCGCCACGAGCAGATGTTCCGATCCGACGCTCGAAGGAGCGATGATTCCTGTATCTGTTACCGCTGCAACAACTTCGACTACAGGAATAGAAGACGGAAACGGCTCACTGATTGCAGCCATTCCCGTGTCTGTCGTGTTGATCGGAGTCTCAGCGGGAGTCGGAACGGAGACAACCGGCACTGCGCCCACGATTTCCGTTGGAACGACCGCATTCTGCGGACTCTGTTCGGATACTCCCTGCGGAACCCGAAATCCCAGCTCTGCAAGGACTCCCAACCACTCCGTTGGCACATCCTGTTTGCGCAGCTCAAGCATCGTCAGCCGCCATTCCTCGGTTCCCAAACGAATCGCGAGCGGCTTCCTTCCTGTCGCAATTCGCTCACGTTCCCGTCGAAACCAGGCTCCGTTTAGGCTCTGCGCAGACACCGCGTCTCGATCTAGACTGTTCGCTTCCGACATGAGTTACCTCTGCACCCCACCGCACGCCAACGGCTCGCAGAGTCCGAGCGAAGACCGCCTCACGGACTTCTGCTTACGTTGAACATCCCGACCAGGGATCGCGCGCGGAATGGGCATTCTGCTTTCCACCTTAGCGCACTTGCGATGCGCGAGGGAAGCAAAATGCCCAAGGGGGCCGTCGCGGGTGGCGGGTCGGATCGATGCGCTGGTCAGGCGGTTTGGGTAAGGAGGAACCTGCGATGATCCCCGGAAAGCCGCAAGCGTGCGTTGGTTGCCCATCCTGTCAACCGCAGCGCTGTGAGGTCGTGCAGACCGATCGCGACGGCAGAACCATCTGGCTCTTGCACGAGCCAGGGTGTGGCTGCTGCCGGGCGACGATCTGCCTGTTTAGAGACTGCCAAGCACATATGCCGTGCAAGGTGCTGCTGCTGAAGGGCTCGCGCTGCCAGGATGGGGTGCGCGAGGATGTGCTGTGGAGCTTTGAGGTCAATGTGCTGGCGGAGCGGCGGCTCGTGGTTGATCTGTGCAGGTGGATGGGGAGGGTGGTGTCCTAGTCTCCACCGCCCGTTGGTCGTGGCTCACCAGTCACCGAACCATCTCCGGACGGTACGTCTATCATGTAGAGCGCGGTCAGGCACCGCTCGCGGACCTTGTCCGCCGCTGCGTGCGTCGCCAGGTGCCGGAGTAACTGAGTTCGGGCCGAGTATGACCAGGCACTGCTTTTTTCGAGCAACTGGGTGAGCCACGGGCCGTCCAGAAGCAAGACCAGTTCCGGGACGTCAGCAGGGCTGCGTTCCGCACGCCACGCCTCCTGCCAAAATGCATCTGCGGGCTTGAATCGTTGCTCTGCCGCGCGCAGCAGCGAAGCGCGCATCATGGCCGGATGCAGATGCCACTCAAGAAGCATGCCTTCGTCAACGACCTGTAAGGCATCGAAGACACCCAGCCCGAAGTCCCGCATGCCTTGTTGTTCCAATTCGGATAGAACGCGCCGTGGGCCGTGATGGCAAAGAATCGCGAACCAGAAATGAGCGGTGTCATCTCGCCTCATCACCGCCAGTAACTTGGGGTCGAGTGCTGCGTCCAAAAGGGGTTTGGCGCGTTCGGCATGGAAGCGAGCGAGTTGCGTCAGTGCGGCACCAATCGGCAGGCAGGCATGGTGCAGCCACATAATCGGATTCTCTGTCTCCTTGGTCAACTCTGCGATAAGGTCAGAGAGAGCCACGTAGACATCAGCGCCACAGGCTGCCGTAATCGCAGCTATGCTGGCGCGTATGGGTTTGCCATTGCGCCAGGCGAGCCAAGGGTCGTCGCGAACCCTATGCTCAAAGGCTGCCAACAAGTGCTCTGCCTCCGCCTTCTGTTCTTTGGAAGGAACAGGCGCTGCGTCGATGGAACCTGTGCTCTTGCTGTCATTGTTCCCGGTGGACATAGCAGGCATCGCAGCGATGGCGCCAGCTACATGCATCCAGAGATCTGACTCGAATCTCGGCAGTGGGTCCTTCTTTAGGAAGCACGGACTCGCGGGAATTTTGCTGCTCTCTATCAGAGCGTAGAATGCCGTCCTGCCCTCGGAGCGATCAATGACCCGACCCCAAATGACTTGTGAAAGGGGGATGCTAAGGTTGGCAACTGGCATTTTACCCATGACAGGGTCAACCTTGGGTTCCGCCTGTCCGGCAGGCGTACATGCATCGGCGATGACCAAGATGGCCGCTGCGCTACCGTGATCCAGCAGGTAGTCCAGGGCCTCACGTGCCTGCGAAAAGGCGAGCTGCCAAGGGCCCGTGCTCGTTACCTGCGTCCCTGGACTTACAATGATACCGACGGGGCCATCCTGATAGGCTGGTGGCGTCTCCTGGTGAGCGACCAGTTTCGTCACGCACCAACGGGCAATGGCCTCATCAGGCGCACCAGCGGCAAGAAGCGTGCGCCAAGCGAGGGCTGGCTTTTCAGTCCACGCATCGATGACCTGCACAAAATCGCCGGGCGTGACCAGCGCTCTTCGTAAGATTTCGATTTGAACCGAAGTCTTGCTCGACAACTCCTTGGGATCGGTTGAAAGCGGCTTCAGGCTATTTCGTAGCTGTTGCCTAACTTCAGTTTCAAGGCCCATTCCAGCGAGCATCTGAAATCCGGCACGGACCATCCCTAGCGTTTTCTCATCGTCTTGGTTGGCGACGAAGCTCAATGCCTCAACCCATGCCGATACCGCAGCTTCTTGGGAGGCGCTTGAAGCGAAGGCATGCCAAGCCTTGGCCCACTCGTCGTGCAATTCCGTCCGATTCAGTAGGAATCCGGCTGGCCGCGTTTGGCCGGGCACTGTCATCAAACGCGCAGCCTGAATCTGATCCCAAGACCACAGGGCAGGACAGGCGTAGGACGCCATCCAGAAGGACATGAAGTCTGTCATCGATAGCAAGTGCGTCTCACTGGTGAAGGCTGCACCAAAGAACCGCTCTTCCAGTCGGCCCGCCCGCGCTGCTTGATACGGAGCGCAGAGGGTCAATACCGCGGCAGCCTGCTCCTCTTTGAGACGCAGAGGCAGGTCAAGTGACTTGACGATTGTCTTCAAGGGCTCAGGGAGAGCATTGCGGTCCGCCGCCTGGAGCAAGAACCTATCGTCTGTCTTCAGGACCGATGCGAGATGCGCGAGATCGAGAATTGCTCGACGCCATGCACCCTCGGGCATGAACCAGGGGCAGTCTTGCTCCTGCTTTCTGTCGAATGCATCCTTACGAACCGGCGAGCACCACACCAGCGTGAGCACGCAAAGTCGAAAAGCATGAATGAGCGAATCAGTAGCGACCGTCTGCGTCGGAGCAGCCCCAAACGCGCTCGCAGTTGCGAGTACGCGGCTCAAGAGAGACGGCGATGGCTGCGTTTCAAGCAGGAGGGATGCCCAATGATGAACATCATCCCCGGCGCTCACAGCGGCCCAACCAGCCTCTGTCCAACCAAGCTGTTCTCCGGCTTGGGTACGAAGCGGCGTCGAGTCGGTTCCTTGGCCAGCGATGGCAGCGCCAACCAAAAGCACTGGCAGCGCTGATGCGGTGAACGCGACGCCCTGGCCCTCGTGCTTGAGCCATCCGGCGTCCACGCAAAGACTCGTCCGTCTTTGGATGAGGGGGACGAGGTGTCGCAGTCGCTTCACAGATTGGCCATCGAGATGGGGCGCTGGTCCGGCAAACAGCAGGCGCTGTACTTCCTCCTCAACCGAGGACTCCGAAGCGACCAATAAACCATCCGGCCCTCGCGAATTCAGGCACAAGGCCACCGCATCGCGGGTGAGCAGAGCCTTCGCTTCCAGCGCCAACGAGTCGAGCGTGGCATCGTAACGACCGCCCCGGTGAACTCGCGCTTTGGCAACGCCCTGTGCGACCGCTTGCTCTAGCCATGCTTGCAACCCGAGCTTGCGGTATTCCCCGAAGGTTGGTTCGGGCACGGGCTGCGCCAGCGGATGAGGAGGTTCCTGTGCTGGCTGGGATTCTGGTGGCGCATCGGCAACAGCGACCTGTAGTTGTTCTGCTGGCACGAGCATCTGCTGCGTCAAGAATCGTCGCGCGCTGGCGAGAGCCGTCAGAACCGGGCGCTGCCCTGGGAGCATGCCATCGTGGAAGCTGTGATTCCTGAGAAGGCGATGCTGACGGAGCTGGCGCTGCGTCATCTGATCAACGGGAGGGTTCAGCTTGCCCAGCAGGTTCACCCAAGCGTCAAACTGAGTCTTTTTGAGCAGCTCGCGGTCGGCAGTGCTCAGCTGCTGGATGCAGTCGTGCTCCAGGTAGAAGCGCACAGCCCATTCCAGGACGTTCCAAACCGCTTGAGCCGCGCCAACCAGGCCAGCCTCGTACTCCTCGACGCTCCCGCGCTTCAGCGCTGCGATCGCGGACTGGTATGCGCTACATGCGTGGTTGTAGCGATCGATGATGACGTTCCGGTCTTGGATTCCGGCCATGGTTTGCCCTCAGCGCGAGCAGCATAGCCCCATACTGGACCTCATGGCAGTGCCAGTCGTAGCGCGTCTGTGTGATGATGGAGCTTTGCTCTGGCTCGCTGTATGGGCTGTGGCGGGATCGGCTGGGTGCCAGTTTTTTCGTACTGCACGGGTCGGCGCTGAGCGGCAATGCTTGGCTACGAAAATCAGTAATAAAGAAACCAAACTATTCTTGTTCCAATGACTTGGCCAGCCGCAACTCGCCCTGCTTCGATCCAGGCATACTCATCAGCGCCGAGCCCCCCGGCTGCGGCATCGCCCCGACAGAGGAGCACGGATGCCCGCGGCACTACTACGCGGTAACCCCGTCGCAGAATGCGATACGCCGCAGCTCCGTGGCGCTTCTCTTCTCTTGACCCCGTGTGCGAGGCCGGTGTACGCACGTCCACTAAATCGAGTTGCGAGATCCTCAGAGAGCCAGAGGTCGCCCAGTTGCTGAAGGTAGCAGAGAGAGCCGTCTACACAGGTGCCCAGCGGGGCAAGGAACAGGCGTATAAGACGCAGTCATCCTGGTGCCTCAAACGCCAGGGGATCGCCCCATGGGGCAGTGGTTGGATCATTGCCATTGGCAAGGTAATGGAGAAATAAGGTGGCCGCGCCTCTCGCCATTAGACTGCTCGACAGGCTCCCCGACGCCGCAGGCCTCTATCATCGGCTCGTGCTGGCGGTTGGCCCGGCTCGATCCGGTAAGACCGAAGCGCTCACGGAACTCGCGACTGCGAATGGGTGGCCCCGCATAAACGTGAATCTCCGCCTCGCGGAGCGTCTGCTCGACCTGACCCAGAAGCAGCGAGCGGTTCGCATGCCCGGCATCCTCGATGACGTGGTTCGCGCCGAGGCTGCCGACACGGTGCTCCTCGACAATCTTGAGATGCTGTTCGCAGTCGAGCTTTCCCAAGACCCGCTGCGGCTGTTGCAGGGACTATCCCGCAACCGAACCATCGTGGCCTCCTGGCCTGGCTCCTTCGATGGCCGCACCCTGACCTACGCCGAGCCCGGACACCGAGAATTTCGAAAGTATCCATCTCCCCAGGCGGTCGTCGTGAGCGCCCACGAACACCTCACGACGGACCACGCCGGCCAACAGGACACGCCATGAAGTACTCCGACCTGATCCACTTCGAGCCCATCGAGACCGTCGTTCAGCTTCGCGAGGCCGACTCGGAGAAGGACGCACGGAGGCTGGTCGGGACGTTTGCCATCTCTGAACGCATGGCCGAGCTGCTCTGCGATATCGTCATTCCCCAGTTGCAGTTCGCCACGCCGGCCGACAACAAAGGACTTCTCGTTGTCGGCAACTACGGAACCGGTAAGTCGCACCTCATGGCAGTCATCTCGGCAGTTGCCGAGCGCGCGGAGATTGCGCAGTGTCTGTCAAACACGCTGGTGCGGGACCGTGCGGTGAAGATCGCTGGCCGGTTTAAGGTCATTCGTGCCGAAATTGGCTCCACTACGATGTCCTTGCGGGACATCATCTGCACGGTTCTCGAGGACAACCTTGATCGTCTGGGTGTGAAGTTCGAGTTCCCGGAGACGAACGCTCGGCACGAGAACAAGACAGCGTTTCAAGAGATGATGGCCGCCTTCCAGGGGGTGCATCCAGACCGTGGCCTCGTGCTCGTCATCGATGAGCTTCTCGACTTCCTCCGCTCCCGCAAGGACCAAGAGCTGAGCCTCGACCTGTCGTTTCTGCGCGAACTCGGCGAGGTATGCAAGGGCACTCGTTTTCGTTTCATCTCAGGCGTCCAGGAGAGTCTGTTTGACAATCCTCGCTTCCAATTCGTCGCTGACACACTCCGCCGAGTGAAGGACCGGTTTGAGCAGGTTCGCATCGCACGCGAGGACGTTGCGTACGTCGTTGCTGAGCGCCTCCTAAAGAAGGACGCAAGACAGCAAGCTCTCGTTCGTGAACACCTCATGAAGTTCGGCCCGCTCTACGGCTCGCTGAACGAGCGCATGGACGAATTCGTACGACTGTTTCCCGTCCACCCTGCTTACCTCGACACCTTTGAACGGGTCTCCGTCGCAGAGAAGCGCGAGGTTCTCAAGACGCTCAGTGCCACGATTCGCCGCATCGTGAACGACGAGGTACCCAAGGATGACACGGGGCTTATCGCCTACGACTCATACTGGACCGTTCTTCGTGACAACCCGTCGTTTCGGTCAGTGCCCGACATCAAGGAGGTCATCGACAAGAGCACGGTCCTTGAATCGCGGATCCAGCAAGCGTTCACGAGACCTCAGTACCGACCCGCCGCGCTGCGCATAGTGCATGCACTCTCGGTCCATCGTCTAACGACAGCGGACATCTTCGCGCCGCTGGGTGCCACCGCTGAGGAGCTGCGGGATGACCTCTGTCTCATGCTCCCCTTGCCGGAGCGCGAGGCAGGGTTCCTGCGTACCGTCGTCGAGACAGTGCTGAAGGAGATCGTTCGCACGGTAAGTGGACAGTTCCTCTCTTTCAACAAAGAGAACGGCCAGTATTTCATCGACCTCAAAAAGGATGTCGATTTCGACTCTTTGATCGAGAAAAAGTCGGACTCGCTCGATAACTCGCAGCTCGATCGATACTACTTCGATGCGCTTCGCCGCGTCGTCCTTGAAGACCCCGATGCGGCCCCATACGTCACGGGCTACCGGATCTGGGAGCATGAAGTGGAATGGCGCGAGCGAAAAGCGGGGCGCGATGGCTACCTCTTCTTCGGTGCTCCGAACGAACGGTCTACTGCGCAGCCCGTTCGCGACTTCTACCTCTATTTTGTGCAGCCGTTCGAAGCCCCATACTTCAAGGATGAAAAGAGGCCTGACGAGGTCTTCTTCCGCCTGAAGCAAAAGGACGACGTCTTCGACAAAGCCCTGAAACTTTATGCGGGTGCGCGTGAGCAGGCCACAACCGCATCTGGGAGCAATAAGAAGATCTATGAGGACAAGGCGAACGAGCACTTACGAACGCTAACAACGTGGCTTCGTGAGCACATGCCGACCGCTGTCGAGGTTTCTCACCAGGGACGGACCAAGTCCCTGCTCGATGTCGTACGCGGAAAGCTGCCCGGAAATGCCATGGTCCGCGACTACGTCAATACTGCTGGCTCGGTGCTTCTCGCGACGCAATTCCAGGACAAGAGCCAGGACTATCCCATCTTCAGCGTGGTCATCACCCGCAACAACCGGGAGCAAGCCGCGCAAGAAGCTCTTCGATGGATCGCTGGTAGCGTGAAGAGCAAGCAGGGCTCCGCGGTGTTGGATGCCCTCGAACTGCTAGATGGCGATGTGCTCAGGCCGCGGGAATCGCGCTACGCGAAACACATCCTGGAACTGCTCTCTCAAAAAGGGCAAGGACAGGTTCTGAACCGTGCGGAACTCGTGCAATCTGAGGCAGGGGTAGACTATTGGGCCCGCTTTCGTCTGGAGCCTGAATTCCTCGTAGTGGTGGCAGCGGCTCTTGTCCATAGCGGCGACATCGTGTTGAGCCTCGCTGGTAAGAAACTCGATGCGGCCAGCATAGACCAGTTCGCCAAGCTCAGCATCGGTGATGCCCGCGAGTTCAAGCACATTGAACGACCGAAAGATCTCCCCCTTGGAGCGCTTCAGGAGCTGTGTGATCTGCTCGGCATTCCAAGGGGCCTGATTGTCAACCCTGCCACTCGGGACGAGGCAGTCGCTCAGATCCAGCAGCGTGTGGGCGAGCTTCTCGGCAAGGTGGTTACCGCGCAGGCGCGCGTGGCTGAATTGGTCTTCTGGGGTAAGCCCGTGCTGTCGGAACAGGAACAGCATGAGTGGCGAAGCCGGTTGGGTGCACTCAAGACCTTCCTAGAGTCATTGCAACCTTTCAACACTACCGGGAAGCTCAAGAACTTCCCCCACGACACCTCCGTCGTGAAGAGCCAGAAGTCCGCCCTTGATCTGACCCGCGAGGTCGAGGACCTCATACAGCTCGTCCAGCATGTGGCCCCTCTCACGTCCTTTCTCGGCAAGGCCGAAGCGCTGCTAGATTCTGGCCATGCCTGGCAGGAGGACGTCAGGACAAGCCGTACAGCGCTGCTTACGAAAATCAGCAGCCCGAAGCACCGTGCAGGTGCCAGCTTCCAACGCCTGCTCGGGCAGACCCTCGCTGAGCTTAAGTCTAAGTACCAGGACGCCTACCTCTCCGCTCACGTGCTAGCTCGCCTTGGGGCCAATGACGATCAGAAGAAGGCAGCCCTCACCAAAGATCCTCGCCTCGCGCAGCTACAAAAGCTGGCCGGCATCGAGATGATGCCAACCCAGCAACTTCGGGAGTTCGAGAATCGACTGTTCGCCCTGAAGACCTGCTTTCAGCTCAGCAAACCCGAGCTGGAGGCCGACCCGATGTGTCCTCACTGTAGTTTCCGACCAGCGGAAGAACTTGGGACAGAGCAGGGTTCCGGCAACGTGCTGCGCGAACTCGACGAGGCGCTCGATGGCCTGGTACAGGCATGGACGCAGACTCTACTCACCAACCTTGATGATCCAACCGTTTCTGGAAACGTCGATCTGGTCACCGATGCCAAAGGCAAGCGCGAGTTGCATGAGTTCATCAAATCTAAGAGCCTGCCAGCCCCGGTTACGCCTGCGTTTGTGAAGGCATTGCAGGAGGTTCTTAGCGGCCTGCAAAAGGTTGTGCTCACCACCGACGAGCTGCGCGCAGCCCTGGCAGATGGAGGGCTTCCCTGCACGGTGGCCGACCTCCGCGAGCGCTTCGACCGTCATCTCGGCAAGCTGACCAAGGGCCGGGACGCCTCGAAGGTACGCCTGCTGATTGAGTAAGGGAGCGAACTTTGGCCAAAAAATCCGACACTAAGAGTGGCAACCTCTTCATCGCAGAATCGGGTCAGCTTCGGCTTGCCGACAAGTCTATCGAGCAGCAGCGCATGGAAAGCGGAAAGATCGAATGTCTCGGAATGACGTTTGCAAGCAACGAAGAGCGACGTCACTACTTCTTGGAGAAACTCAAAGAGAATCTGACCGACCCGGAGTTCCGCAAACTGCCGGGGTTCCCCAAGGGCAGCGATGAGGACATCCTGAGGCTATCTGATCCACCATACCATACTGCCTGCCCGAACCCGTTCCTTTCAGCTTTTGTTGCCCATGCCTCCACTCGGAACCAATCTCTTGAGGAGTACCGACGCAGTCCGTATGCACTGGATCTATCCGGAGCAAAGAACGACGAAGTCTACAATGCCCACGGATACCACACAAAAGTACCGCCAGAAGCGATTGAGCAGCTCCTTTGTCACTACACGCAGGAAGGCGACATAGTTCTGGATCCCTTCGCTGGCAGTGGAATGACAGGCGTTGCCGCTGCGCGAACCGGTCGGGTCGCGATTCTTGCTGACTTATCTCCCGCCGCAACGGCCATCGCTGATGGCTATGTACACAATGCAGGAGACCTCCGTGAGGATCATCGCTGCAGAGAGATCCTTGAATCTGTCTCCAACGAGTGGGGCTGGCTCTACGAAACCGATCATACGGGATGGGATGCCTCCATCAGGGAGCCTAGCAAGCGGACAACTCAGAACACAGTCACTCCTGACCACAGAGGAGAGGTCCAGTTCCTGGTTTGGAGTGATGTCTTCGTGTGTCCCGAGTGCGGAACTGATCTAGTCTATTGGGAAGTCGCAGTTGACTTTGAGAAGAAGGCCGCCCGCCAGGATTTTTCCTGCCCAAGTTGCGCTGCATCGGTTGGCAAGAGAGACCTCGAGCGTCGATGGGAAACTGTTTATGATCCCTCCCTGCGCATCCCACGGCAGAAGGCTGTTAGACGACCAGTTCTGGTCAACTACATCTTCCGAGGCCGCAGATATGAGAAGACCCCCGATGAACGCGACCTGGCGGTGCTTGGCAAAGTTCGGGAGCTACGCCAGGGGCCTTATGAGCCAATCCCCATGTTGTTCAAGCAAGGCAAATGGGGCGACCAGTGGCGCGATGGATATCACTCAGATATTTCTCATGCCCACGACTTTCTCTTTGAGCGTAGCGCTATCGTCTTGTCTGCCATATGGGAACGTGTTCGCGACGATCGGGATCTTAGGTTCTGGTTTACCTCTACACTCCCCTGGTGCACGAGGGAGAACCGGTTACACCTTGGAAACTATTTTGGCAAAAAGGGGGGCGTAATAACGAGCTTGCGCGGTACTCTGTACTTCGCATCATTGATGGTGGAAACCAATCCCTTGGCTCGCTTTAGGCTCCGTGTATCGTCGGCTTCCATATCCCGGCCGACCGGTGGACACAGGGTTGCAATCACAACCCAGTCGGCCTCCAGCCTAAAACAGCTCGCTCCATGTAGTATTGACTACTGCTTCGTAGATCCTCCATTCGGGGACAATCTCATGTATTCGGAACTAAACTTTCAGTGGGAGTCCTGGCTACGGGTGTTCACAAATCAACGAGAGGAGGCAGTGGTCAGCAAAACACAGGGTAAGGGAATCAGCGAGTACTCGACCTTAATGAAAGAGGCATTCGCAGAAATTTACCGCGTGCTGAAGCCTGCGCGTTGGATGACCGTAGAATTTCACAACTCGCGTAATGGCGTTTGGATGGCTATTCAGGAAGCCCTACAATTGGCAGGCTTTGTTGTTGCCGACGTTCGCGTTCTTGACAAAGGGAAAGGAAGTTTCAACGCGGTAATGGCGGCGGGTGCTGTTAATAAGGATCTCATAATATCGACCTACAAGCCCACATCTGCGTTCGAAGAGCGATTTCGTCTTGAAGCGGGAACAGAGGAAGGAGTATGGCACTTTCTCAGAAACCACCTCACGCAACTTCCGATTTTTGTGTCAAAGGCCGGGTGCGGACAAATAATCGCTGAGCGACAGAGTCATCTGCTCTATGACAGAATGGTGGCCTTCCATGTACAGCGATGTGTAACTATTCCTCTGTCAGCTTCTACATTCTACTCCGGTCTTGCTCAGCGTTATTCTGAGCGAGACGGAATGTATTTTCTCCCGGAACAAGTCGCAGAATACGATAAGAAACGCACAGGTGTCGCGGAACTTCAGCAACTCTCGCTCTTCGTTGTCGATGAAGCAACAGCCATTCAGTGGGTGCGACAACAGCTTTCAAGCAAGCCTCTGGAATTTCAAGAGTTGCAGCCTGCCTTCATGCAGGAACTGCAAGGGTGGGCGAAGCACGAGACCACGGTTGAGCTAAGAGAAATATTGGAACAGAATTTTCTTCGGTACGATGGCCGTGGGCCGGTTCCGAGCCAAATCCATGCATATCTTTCCTCGAACTTCAAAGATCTTCGGAATCTTCCCAAAGATGCCCCGTCGCTGGTCGAGAAGGCTCGGGACCGATGGTATGTACCCGACACCAGCAAACAAGTAGATCTTGAGAAGTTACGCGAAAGGTCTCTCCTGAGAGACTTTTCTGAATACGTTGAGTCGAAACAACGCAAGCTGAAGCAGTTCCGCACGGAAGCCGTCAGGACGGGCTTTAAGAGAGCCTACGAAGATCAAGATTACAAAAAGATAATCGCTGTTGCGGCGAAGCTGCCCGAGGTCGTTCTCCAGGAAGATGACAAGCTTCTAATGTATTACGACGTAGCGCGCATGCGATTAGGAGAGGATTAGGAATGTCGACGAATCATCAGGACTTTCAGACGTTCCTCCGTCGCGGCGCGACTATATACCCTCAGCCCATTGCTATCGCGCTTGGTCGACTCGCGAGAGTCCGAACGGCAGTGGAGACTGTCGATGCATGCCTTAAGGCGGGAGAGGTCCTCACTAGATACTTGGCGGCCGTTTGCGTAGCGTCCTTCGCGGCGCGCGATTCTGGGGCTGGAGATAAATCGGCCCTGGAGCCTCTGAAGGATAATCTCTCCTTCGGACATTTTCTCACCATTTGCCAGCAGGTCGCCAAGCTCGATGCGGAGCACCCATCTAAAGCGTATCTGGCAGGATTCCGTTCGAAGGGAAAGGGCTCGCACCGGGTTGACCCCGTCGTGGGCACTGCACTTGCTTCGTTGCTGACGCTCCGTAATGGTCTCGGTCACGACTTGGCTGGTCTGGTACCCGCGCGCGCAATGGCAATCATTGAACGGGACCGTCCGATGGAGCGCCTTACTGAAGCACTCCAGAACCTTGAAGGGTTACTATCCTGTCCCTTGTTTGTCGTTGATCAGCAGCGCATCGGAGACAAGCGAGTATGGGCGACTCGTCTCTGGTTGATGGGGGAGTCTGTTGATCCCGAGCCAACAGAAATCGAAGTCGATTCCCCGGGCTTTGAAAAAATAGGCGTGCCCTATCTTGCGCTTGGTGATGGATACCTGCGCCTGGATCCCGTGCTTGCTTGGAGCATCGTACCCAGTAGAGAACGCTATGGACTTCTCATTATCGACGGAATTAAGCAGGCGGAATTACGGTATCAGACGCTCGACCCTGTCGAAGTCGAGCGAAATGGTGACTCTGCGGAGATGCTGGCAAAGCTGCTGGCTGGCCGTGGCCGCCCTGCAGAGTTGGTGACGCTTTCTCAAGGGAAAAAGCTCGCGGCAATGTGGCGCGAGCGAAGAGACAGCCTTGAGGATGCCGTAAGGCAACTTGCCGGCACTCTCCCATGGAATGAATTTGATGCTGCAACCCTTTCCTGGTACGCGAGTCGACTAGCTCCGGGAGACCCCCGACCCGCCGCAAGCATAATCGAAGAGCGTCTGTTGGACGGGCGCACCGTCTTTGGGCCGGACGAGATCGGGCAGCTACGGTTGCTATTCGGCACTCAGTCGACGGTTCGTCGGACTCTGCGCCGAGGCATGCTCGACCTTCGTGTCCCCGGCGAGGGCGATCTTCGATGGAAGGAGCGCATCGAATCCGACCAGAATATTGTGTGCAGCTTGAGGTTGGCCGTCGAGTTTGTAGCTCGCCACTTGGGAATCGGCGGCGGATCGCTGGAGAGCCTTGGCGCGACCAACGGGTCGGCGGACTACCTCGCAATGCGAGAGGCATTGGTAAACCTCTTCATCCACCAAGACTATGCGGCTGCCAGCGCTGCCGGCCAAGTCGAGCTCCAAGCGCAACGGGCAACATTTTTTAATGCGGGATACTCATTGGTTGCCGCAGACCGCTTGGTAGAAGGAGGGAAGAGCCAGTCTCGTAATCCTCTCATCGCACGGGCGCTGCGGTTGATTGGCTTTGCGGAACTTGCAGGGTCGGGCATCACCACACTCCTGCGTGCATGGCGAGGGGAGCAACGGCGTCCCCCTCGATTCGAAAATAACCGTGAGAGCAACTCCTTCACGGTACATCTAGACTGGCGCCAGGTGGTGAACGCGTATGACGAGTATTGGAAAAGCCGCATGGGCGTGAAGCTGACGTCTGAGCAGGCTGCAGCTCTCAATCTCGCGTTGGAACCATCTGGTGTGACGGCTCTGTCGGTCGCATCAGGGACAGGCCTATCGATAGAGGAGACGACTGAACTCCTGCGCTACCTAGTTCGGCAGGTTCTGTTGAAAGAGCGAGATGGGGTCTATTTCGTGGCTGATCATTTGCGAGACATAGCTACGAAAAGACAGGCATGAGCTAAGCGGTGGCTCGACTGGAATGCTTCGAGATGCACACCGGGGAATGGTATCAAAGTCTGGACCATGACGAGCCATGCCTCGTGGTCGACACAGATGTGCTCTGGAATCGGGCCACCTGCTTGGTCTGGCTGCCACGCCGTGGGGCCACAGTCCGAACGCTCCAGGATCGACTTACGCCGCTGAAGACGAGCGAGTTAGGAATTCTGGACCGGCTGTGTTGCGCAAGCGCAGGTGCCCGTATTGTCGACGCGCTTGCTCGCGACGCGCTGATCGCCCCCCTGGAGGGCAACGTTATCCCTCTGCCCCACCAACTCCATGTCCTACAGCGGGCAATGTCAGGCGACCGCGTCCGCTACTTGCTCGCCGACGAGGTCGGACTGGGCAAGACCGTCGAGGCGGGGCTCATCCTTCGCGAACTCAAGATCCGGGGGCTCGTGCGCCGAATTCTTGTGGTCGCGCCAGCCGGGCTCGTGACCCAGTGGGTCAGCGAGATGAAAAACCACTTCAACGAGGACTTCCGGCTCATCCTGCCAGCCAATCTCGCAGCGCTTCGCCAGGCAGCGGGGCTTGACGAGACGGAGAACCTCTGGCGGCTACACAGCCAGGTTGTTTGTCCCCTCGATTCGGTGAAACCGCTCGAAGCGCGGCGCGGCTGGTCGAACGAGCAACTTGGTCGGTACAATCGAGAGCGATTTGAGGATCTCATTGTGGCTGGCTGGGACCTCATCATCATCGATGAGGCGCATCGCCTTGGCGGCAGCACCGAGCAGGTTGCCCGGTTCAAGCTCGGCGAGTCGCTCGCACAGGCTGCCCCTTATTTGCTCCTTCTGTCCGCCACTCCCCATCAGGGGAAATCGGATTCTTTTCGGAGGCTGATTGGGTTCATCGACGCGGACGCCCTACCTGCGGGTGACGGCATCTCTCGCGACGTCGTCGCACCCTACGTGATCCGTACCGAGAAGAGGCACGCCATCGATGCGAAGGGGGAGCCGCTCTTCAAGCCTCGTCACACGCAGTTGGTGCCGATCGAATGGGGGGCAGATCACGAGGAGCAGCGTGCGTTATACGAGGCCGTCACTGAGTACGTTCGAGAGGGTTACAATCGAGCGCTGAAGGAAAAGCAGACCGCTGTCGGTTTCCTAATGATTTTGATGCAGCGGCTCATCACTTCGAGCGTCGCGGCCATACGAACCGCGTTGGAGCGTCGCCTCGAAGTGCTCGAACTACCCTCCACGCAGTTGTCGCTGTTTCCAGAAGACGTTGCTGAAGAGTGGTCCACACTCGACGGGCAAGAGCAGCTCGACGCCATGCTCAAGGCGCGGCTGAAGGGGCTCAAGGATGAGCGCAAGGAGGTCGAACTCCTGCTCTCGGCTGCGCGGCGCTGTGAAGCGCGAGGCCCTGACGTGAAAGCGCTAGCGCTGCTCGCGGCCATCCAGCGCCTACAACGGGAGGAGAAAGACCCTCAGCTGAAGGTGCTTGTCTTTACGGAGTTCGTTCCGACCCAGGTGATGCTCGCTGACTTTCTGGGCCAGCGTGGGTTCTCGGTTGTTTGCCTCAACGGGTCACTGGACCTCGACGAACGGCGTGAAGTGCAGCGGCGCTTCGCCGCTGACGCTCAGGTGCTGGTATCAACCGACGCAGGCGGCGAAGGTCTCAATCTGCAACACTGCCACGTCGTGGTGAACTACGACTTGCCGTGGAATCCGATGAAGCTCGAACAGCGGATCGGTCGTGTCGACCGTATCGGCCAGAGATCCATTGTTCAGGCGCTGAACTTTGCACTGGATGGAACCGTTGAGCTACGTGTGCGGGACGTTCTCGAAGAGAAGCTACAGCGCATTCTTGATGAATTCGGCGTCGACAAGCTTGCCGATGTACTGGATTCTGAGGAAGGCGGCGTCCCGTTCGAGGAACTATTCGTCCAGGCTGTACTGGCGCCCAAGGATGCGGAGAAGAGAGCAGCCGCGTTGGCTGAAGAGATCCGGCGAAAGGCCCAGGCAGTTCGCGATGGTGCGAGGTTGCTAGGTCAGCCCCAGCAACTCGACCCGTCGTCGGCACAGCATATAGCTGGTCACCAGTTGCCGTACTGGACGGAGCGGCTCACATTGGCGCACCTGCGGATGCAAGCGAACGCTGGTGCAACAGTTGAGAGAGCAGACATCGGATACAACCTCCGGTGGCCGGATGGGCACGAGGTCAGGCGGGCTGTTTTTACGCGAGAGGAAGCAGACCGGCCCGGAGCGGTGCATCTATCTCTTGAGGACGAGCGAATCCGCGGATTGCTCGCGCAGTTGCCGGTGTTTGCACCGGGGCAGCCGATCCCATCAATCGTAGTGCCAGGAGTCTCCGACAAGGTCGCCGGTGTTTGGTCCCTCTGGCGAGTGAGCCTGCACACTGGCAGCGGTCGGCAACAGCGATCTCTGGCTCTTTTCGTGAGCGATGACGGTCGCCTGCTCGGGCCTACCGCTCGCAACATTTGGGATCGACTAATCGACCTCCCCGAAGGTCTCGCGCTGGTGAGCGCTGGCCTGGACGAATCGGGGGCTAGGGCCGCTTTTGAGACATCTCGAAGGGCGGCCGAAACCCATGGGGCTCCGGTGTTCAACGAGCTTCTCGCCGCCCACACGGAAGGCACGAACCGGGAACGCAAAAAAGGGAGGCAAGCATTCGCCGCCCGGAGGCGCGCGACTGAGCGTATTGGCCTTCCACAGGTTCGCGCCCATCGCTTGGCGCATCTGGCAGAGGAAGAACGCGCGTGGGTCGCTGAAATGTCCGCGCGCGAGCGGGCGCTGCCCGAGCTGACCGCGATCGTACTCGTTCATGTCAAACGGCAGGGGAGTGCCTCATGACGAGCTGGCGCGACCCACTTTTGGCCCACTTCACCCAGGAAATCTCCGCTGTCGCACGGCTCACGGTGGTCGCTGACCCCGACCAACTGCTTACTGAAGCGGGGATCGTCGAGGGCATACGGCAGCGAGGCTTCGAGGTGATTGGCTTCGATGATTTCGCTGCGTTCAGATATGCGTATGAGCAGCGTTTTCGTCGCGCTTGGGATGCCGGACTGACGACTAACCTGGTGGTTGTCCTGCGGGCCGCGCGGGCAGACCTAGACTGGCTACCCTTTGACCTACTCCAGGAAGCGCGGCGCGAGTCGCGGCTGCTGTCGTTCAGCTTGACAGAGTTGTTCCCAAGTCTGCAACCCCACGTAGTCGCCGAGTTGGATCGTGGAGACCTCGACGCCGTCTTTGTGGCCCAGCAATCCCATCAGCCCGGTCAGCTTGGCGCGAATGCTACGAAGGATTTTCTGCTCCGCCATGTGTTTGAGGTCGCCCCTGAACTCATCAAGACGCCCGCGGATCTTCTCCGTGTCCTACTGCGTAGGCACTACAGCGGTCGATCGTTCCCGGTAGTGCTCGACGAACACCTGGTTCGCCTTCTTAAGCAAAGCGGTCGCTGGCTCGATTGGCCCCTGGACAAGATTGTCCCGAGCCGCGCGTGTTTTCTGGAGTTCCTGCAGGAGCGCTGGCCCGTCTTCCTAAAGCGGAAGCTGGACGCCGACTCGACGATGGCGGCAGAGCCTCGGGAGCCATACGGCCTTCGCTACGCCGGCCCGACGAACCTACCTTTCGATCATGACGACGTGCGAGTCTACATCGACAACCTTTTCATCGAGGGGTTCCTGACGCCGACGAAGTCAGTTGCCAAGGATCGAGTGAAGGGAGCGTGGTACGCGGTTGGCGTTGCTGGTGATGGAACGGACGACAAAGTTGAACGCGCAAGTAGGTTGCTCGAGCTTCTATCCAGTGACTTCCCGGCAGAGACAGCCGACCATGTCCAGTGGCTACAGACGGCCCAGCGTTGGGGAGAGGCACTCGCACTGCGCTGGTTTCTCACGGAGTCTTTGTCGGAACCGCTACAAGAGAAATTCGAGTCGATGCACGACCGCATCGAGTCAGCATTCTCCGACTGGTTGAGTTCACACTACGCCTCCCTGTCCTCACTCGCGTCTTGGCCACGTCCTGTGATGGTGCACCACGTTCCGAGGTACTTGGCGCACGGCATGACGAGCGGAGCATCAGGCAAACGGGCGCTCATCGTCGTCGACGGCTTGTCGCTCGACCAGTGGGCGGCGATTCGCCTAGAAGGTCTCGAGCACCGATGGCTGATAGAAGACGGTGCACTATTCGCGTGGGTACCGACCCTGACATCCGTTTCTCGGCAGTCGATTTTCGCTGCAGATCCGCCGTTTTTCTTTGCTCCGAGTATCGAAACCACCCGCAAGGAGGCGCAGCACTGGACCCGCTTCTGGGAGGACATGGGGCTCAAGAAAACGGAGGTCGCATACCTGTGCCAGAAGGACCAAGAGCACGACGAGAGCCTGCTGGAGAGGATTCGCGAACATGCAGAGCATCCCAAGTGCAGGGCTCTTGCAGTCGTGGTTGGGACGATCGACCAAATGCTTCACGGTGTCGTGACCGGAACTGACGGGCTTCACGCGAGCGTGCGCCATTGGGCTCAGCGTGGTGCTCTGTCGAAGCTGATCACGCTGCTGCTCGACGGCGGATTCGAGATTGCGCTAACCGCGGACCACGGCAATGTCGAGGGGCGTGGGATCGGAAAGCCAAACGTGGGCGAGACCGCAGAGCAACGTGGTGAGCGCGTCCATGTGTTCCGGGACGAACCGGCCCGCAGCAGCGTCGCAGCACAGTACGCCGGAACCATCAGCTGGAACAACGTTGGCCTGCCCGAAAACTACCTGCCGCTAATCGCACCTGCCCGACGGGCGTTCATTCCGGCGGGCAAGCGAACGGTTGCCCACGGTGGTGTCTGCATCGAGGAAGTCATCGTCCCGTTCGTTCGGATTGCGAGGTCTGCATGACAAACATCGAACGCCGAACCATCGGCCTGGACCGGCTGATCCATATTGAGTGGCTTGACGCAACGGCGGGCCGGCTCGCCGCTGGGGACTCACCGGAGGATGCCAGGAAGTTCGTCTGGGAATTACTGGAGGGTGTGGTCGCCGGAAAGACGGCCCAAAGCGCGCGGGGGAAAACTCTGACGGTTCTGGCCCGCGTTTGGCTGAAGCCGCCCGGTGAAGCATTGGACGTGCGGAACAGAGTGCTACGGCTCATCGGGAGCTGCTCTGCGGACGAGAGACTGGCGTTGCACTGGGCGATGTTCGCAGCGGCCTATCCCTTCTTTGTCGATGTTGCCGGTGCGGTGGGTAAGGTACTCAGCTTGAATGGGGAGATCGCGCTCTCGCAACTGACCCGCAGGATCGTCGAGGTTTGGGGTGACCGCTCGACGTTGCGTCCAGCCGTCCAACGGCTGATGCGATCCATGATCCAGTGGGGTGCCCTAAGCGACGGGCCAAAGCCGGGGATTTACCTCGCGCCGCCGAAGAGGATTGTGGTGACCGGGAGCGTGGCAGAGCTACTGATTGAGGGCTTCCTTGTTACGGCACAGGCGGGTCTGCCACTCAGTCAACTCGTGAGCCATCCAGCGGCGTTTCCATTCGAGATCCGGCCCGATCTAGCCGCCCTGCGTCGAAACGAAAGGCTTCGAGTTCATCGCCAGGGGGACCAAACTGACATTGTTGAACGGCTGAGGTCGCAGACAGTAGTACCGCCACCAGCGGCGACCCCGAAGAAACAGGAACTGCTGGCAACGTCCGCAGGGCCGAAGAAGAGAACAAACTCCAAAGGAAGGGGGGCCGAGGTTTCGACTCCGGCGCGCAAGACCAGGAAGCGGGCCAAGCAGCAAGATCCGAGCCGCCAACTCACAATGCATCGATGAGCATGCGCCCGCTCACGACACTGCCATATCCGTCGCCAAAAAAGAAAGCGGCGACAGATATCTCAGCCTTGTACCCGTCCGCAGCCAGTTACAGATAGTTGCGTTCCATCCGCTGGCGGCAATCGCGATCCATTACTCGTCCGCGCGGATCGATCGCGACCCGATTATGCTTCCTACCTCGGCATTATGAAAAGGACAGAGTTCCAGGACACAGCCGCTACAGGCTGGGCCATCGGTCGAGCAGTCGATCCCATTGGCCTGCCGGTTAGATTTAGAGCAGAACGAATACAGTGCCTGCTGTACCAACCTGGGGGAGTAACTCGGCACGTTTGAAGCAAACTTGCGCAGGTCCAAAGTCCGCGCCTGCTCACGTATCCAATCAGCACGTGCCTCATAGGTAGCCGAAGCTCCACGGCCACGCAAACTGTCTAAGGCACGCGCGACGTTCGTATCCACGACTACCAGCGCATTGCCATCGACTGCTGGAAACCACGGTGTCAGGCCCGGTGCCAGCGCGGGTGTGGACAGAGCACTCACGAACATCGTCGCCAGCTTCACGCCAACGCGGTACACCTGCGCGAAGTGCTCAACCAATTGAGCCGCTCTCGCCTGCGGATCTCTCTCATCGGCAACGACCTGCTTGAGCAGCCGCTTGAGTCTTCCTCCTTGCCAGGCATGCAGCCAGGCCGAGGTCGGCAGCTTGCCCATGTCCCCCATCCGATTGAGCAGCACCGTCGCATCCTTGACGTGGCAAGGGGCACCAGGCCGATACGAGCAATCGACGAAGGTGCCATCCTTTTGCACTCGACATCCAGCATCGAAACTCTCGGCGGAGGCCAACAGATCGCAGTGACTCCTCAGCGCCATCCTCTCAATTACCGACGGAGACAAGAGATACTTGGTCTGCTCTCGGGACATCCCGGCCTGCTGTCGCATGATTACGACGTCCCGCCGGGCCTGGAACATCGCCAGCGATACGAACAACCGAAACAACGCCGACGGGTCGCCAGCAGCCAGCGCGGCCGGACTCACCGAGAAATACCCCACCCGGGCCGGGTCACAGTAAAAGGGCAGCGTCCCTGGTCCCTCCAGCCGACCGTAAACCCGGCTGAAATACCAGTCGAGAGTCGCACGCAGGGCCGAAGCGACGTGGTTGCGGGCTGACCCGGAAGCTTTGGATTCAAGCATGAAAAGCCCGAGCCAATTCCGCTTGCAGGAAAGCGGGCACTCGCCGATGCTCGCGGTCCGGACGACTTCCGAGCGGACAGACGATTAGCCAAAGGAGAACGCTCATGACTTTTTGTGTTTCTGTACCACGAGCGGAACTTCAGGACGCACTGAAGGGCGTCAAGCCGGATGCCTTGCCGAGAACGCCAGCAGTTTGTTACGCGGAGGAGGTCGGAGTCGGCTACGCCCGAAGCAAGCTGAGCAGGACTCGGCGCTCGTCCTTGGGTAGTCTGGCCAGGATTTGCTCAACAGTCGGGTCGGGGCTCGATCCATGCAGAACGTCCGCGACCCGCTTGGCCTTGCCTTTCTCGATGGAGTCCCGCTTGGCATAGTGGCGGGCGGTGGTCGCAAAGGACGCATGGCCGAGCGCCGACGCAACTTGGTGCGTGGTCGCTCCCGCCTCCAGCGCGAGCGATGAGTGTAGGCCGCGAAGGCTGTGGGGACAAACCTGGGGGATCTCCAGCCGCTGACAAGCTTTGCGCAGCCGCTTGTAAGCCCAGTCCGGCTTGGGCTGCTGTGGAAGGTTCGCGGCGAAGACCCGCTGAGTCGCCGGGCGTCCCGCACAGTGGCGGGCGAGCAGCTTGGCCACCGGCTCGTACAGCGCGAGTTTCCGTCTTGCGTTCTTGGTCTTGGTGCCAGCGACAAAGACCGTCGTTCCGTCGATCGCCCCAACTGTCAAACCAAGCACTTCGCTGGTCCGCAGTCCAAGGTAGAGCGCGATCAGCAGCGCCAGCGCCCCCTCGTCGCCGTCCTCGGCCTGACGAAATAGATACTGGTCGAGCTTGCGCGCCTCGCTCTCTCCGAGCTGGGGCTTCCCGCTGTTCACGCGCCCGATCGGTTCTACGGAAGACCATGGATCGTCGATCGCCAATTCTCGTTTGCGCAGCCAGGCCCAAAACCCCTTGACCAAGCCCAGCCGCTTTCGGTGAGTGCAAGCCGCAGCCGCTCGACCATGCTTGCCCGGTCGCCTGGTAGCAGCCAGATACCAATCTTCGGCCTGCTGCCGAGTGACCGAGCGCACCGGCACGTTGGGCAAAAACTGGCGCAGGCTCTTTCCAATGGCCTGTACGTGCCGCTCCAATCGAACTCTGCCGCGTTTGTACTCTAGGTACTGCTCCACGGCCTCGTGGACAAGCAGCGGTGCCGCCCGACGCAACTCCTCTTCCACGAGAGCCGCCAAGTCGCGCGCCCCTTGGGCGGTTTCCGCAGTGAGCGACCGCTTGCGCTTAGTCGCCTGATCGTACACCTGGATTCGCCACCGTGTCCTCCCCGGTGATGGTGGATATGGTCCATAGATCCGCATGAATTCAGTATCGCAGCTTTCTATAAACTTTGAAAGTACTCGGCCAGCAACGCTGCGGGCTGCATAATTACGTCTCTCGCTTTTTCGCTCGCCAAATCCGACAGGGGGGGAATTTTTGGCCATCATCGTCCTCTGGGCTTGACTTCACCGAGACCTCAAGCCGTGGAATTTTCCGTTGCTGGACTTACCGAAATTCTTGCGGGGGGAATTTCGGGGGAACACGGCGCAATTGATCCCAAACTTTTTTGGGAGTGTCAATAAAAAATTC
>Ga0154020_10000786_pt1 | contig 39205 bp, 33 predicted proteins | sample Klosneuvirus_201_FD_109709 | JGI IMG/M metagenome (GOLD analysis project Ga0154020, IMG submission 109709) | Active sludge microbial communities from wastewater, Klosterneuburg, Austria - Klosneuvirus_20160825_MG | ecosystem: Engineered > WWTP > Aerobic digester > Activated sludge | place... | reverse complement strand
GGTCTCTTGCTGTCTCTTGCTGGGGAGGCTTTCGGAGACTGGCTGGAAACTGTTGGGGTTCTTGCCTTGCTCTGGGCGAGTGTCGCTGGCGAAGACTCGCCGCGCGGGTACAATGCGGTCATGAGCGCGCGTGCCACCGTCTTCGATCAGGCGCTTGCCCTGCCCGCACAGGACCGGGCCGAACTCGCCCACGATCTCCTTCGCAGTCTCGATGGCGACAGCGACCCCGATGCCGCTCAGGCCTGGCTCGCAGAGATCGAGCGGCGGGCCGCCGAGGTCGAAGCGGGCACGGCGGTGCTGCATGACTGGGCTGTCGTCCGCGAGCGTCTCGCGACGCGCTGGCGCAAGCGCTGACGAGCGCGATGCGCGTGCGGCTGCACGCCGGTGCCCTCGCCGATCTGGAGGCGGCTGGCGACTGGTATGAATCGCAGCGGCCCGGCCTGGGGGACGACTTCGCCGCGGAGGTCGCCCGCGGGCTGGAGATGATCGCCGAGGGTCCACTGCTCTGGCAGCGCTGGCCAGACAGCCCCGATCATCTCGCCGTTCGCCGCCTCGTGCTGTCGCGGTTTCCGTTCGCGCTCGGCTACCAGGTGCGCCCGACCGAGATCGTCGTCCTGGCCGTCGCGCATGCCAGTCGGCTCCCTCTGTTCTGGCTTTCGCGTGGCTGATGGGCTAGCGCGCGACTCCGCGCTCGGGCCATCTCATCGTCGCCGCCACTCGGCAGTCTGGGCGCACACATCCTCGACCGAGAGCGTTCGGCCGTCGGCCACCGCGAGGTCGGCCGCTGCCAGCTTCTCTCGGAGGTCGAGGTTGTCGCGGTTGTGGGCGAGGAGCTGACGCCGAACCTCTTCCCACGGCAGGGTCTTCGCGGTTCCCGCGTCGATTTCCTTCAGCCGCCGTTCGATCTCGGCCTGCCACAGCTCCTCGGCACTGTCGTCGAGCTCGGCGTCGAGGCTCTCGATGAGCTTGGTCGCGAGTTCGGCGCGAGCTGCCGCGGGCAGCTGCAGGGCTTCATCGAGAAGGGTCTTGGCGTCCGCCGGCATGTTGTCGCGTCCCCGTGAGCCATCGTCGTTCCGATGGTCGCGAATCAGTAGTTCAGGATCCGCCCCAGGTTGTCGCGTTCCCAGCGGCGCGCCACCGCGTAGTGCTCGAACTTGCGCTCCTCGGCCAGGAACTCCTGGGTGTGGAACTGGCGGCGGCCGTCCACGGTCGGGATGTCGTGGACCTGGTGCAGCATCTCGTGGAAGACGATCCACTCGATGAAGTAGCGCGGGATAAAGGGGCGGTCGAGCGTGGGGTGGATGCGGATCAGGCGCTCTTCCACGATGTACGAGCCCATCTTGATTGAAGAGCGGCGCCGCCGCTTGCCGCCGCGGCGGCCCCAGCCGATGCGAGCTTCGATGCGACCGCCGAAGTAGCGCGCGTTGAGGCTGGCGTAGAGCTCGCCGAGGTCATAGACCTCGCCGGCGGTCAGCAGGGTGTCGGGGCGCCGCGAGCGCACGATGCGGTCGGTGTTGGCGTCGATGTGATCGCCGAGCAGGTCCGATGCGGCGGCGTCGTTGTCCGAGATGTAGCGCGCCAGGGCCTGGATGATGGTGGCGTCGGCCTCGAGGAAGAGGTGGTGCAGGCGCACCCGGTAGGCCGGGCCGGGGTTGCGCTTGACCGAGATCATGGTCGAGCGGTTTTCGGTGATGGCCAGGTCGAGCGGCCCGGGCAGCTGGCGCCCGAGGTGCTGGCCCAGTCGTGCCGCGGCGCGTCGGCGGGCGACGACCGGGTCATCGGCGAGGAGGTCGTTGAGGTACAGCTGGACGGCGCGCTCGGCGGCGCGGCGTGCGGGGCGGGTGGACTTGCGGACCAGGCGCTGCTCGGGAGCAAGCGCCTGCTCGGCAGGCGGTCCCGCTGGAACGTGCCGGGGTGCCTCCGCTGGCGCAGCTGCGCCGGGCGGAGCAAAGGCAAACGAAGTCTGTTGGAAGCCGGCCAAAAAGCCCTCCCGTGACTGAGTAAGTCTAGCTCGATCGTCTGACATTGGGATCGACCGGGTGCTGCTCTCGGCGACGCTCGTTGGCCGTCGGGGTCGGTCCCTGCTCTGGAATAAAATGCTATCGCGCTCTGGTGCGCGGGATCAAATTATCCACATGCAAACATCCGAACAGTGGTGACGCCCCCACCCAGAAACCCTTGGTTTCGCGCAAGGTTGTTGCATTGTTCTGCCGTTTTCACGTAAGCTCGGCCAATCCGACATTCACGAAGCGGAGGCGCGACCGCGCTCATGCGGTCCGCTCGCGCTCAATGGACGAGGTTGGCTTCACTTTGGAGGGAGATTTCATGCGGAAGAAATGGGTAGCAACAGTATTGAGCGCAACCGCCCTGTCGATGCTCGCCGCCGGCTGCGGCGACGACGACGACGGCCCGGCGCCTGACACCGGCGTCATCCCCGACTCGTCGGTGGACAGCCGGGTGGCAGACGCCACGGTCGACGCCCAGGTGATGGTCGACGCGGCGATGCAGTCGCACACCGGCACGCTGGTCGTGTCCGAGATCCAGGTCGCCGGCGCGGGTTTCCACACGCCGTCCGCTTCCATGAACTTCGTCACCCTTGGCGGCTCGGCGACGGGCCTCAAGTACAACGAGCTCGGCACTGCCAGCCCCATCGGCAACTGCATCGGGCAGCAGTTCGACCTGACGCTCACCCCCCCGGTCGCCCCTCCGGCGAGCGTCAACGTTGGCACTGTCACCGTCACTGGCCACAAGACCCAGGGCGCTGGCTGCAACGCGGTCACCGGACCACCCGCGCAGGGTTGTGCGTCTGCCACCATCAGCTGCGCGCTCAGCGGCACCACCGGTCAGTACGACTGCGGCACCACGCTCCCGACCCTGGCCCAGGACTTCCTGGGCGAAGGCTCCGTGGCTGACCCTGCCACCAGCCTGACCATCACGGTCCCGGGCAGCACTGGCGGCAACCCTTTCATGGGCGCCGCCCGTACCTTCAACGCCCCAGGCGACGCCGTCTTCGACACCGCGACGCTGACCGCGCTCAGCGCCCGGACCTGGACGACAGCCTCCGACCTCGTCGCCGCCTTCACGCAGACGGGCACGCCGACCGGCTCGCTGACCATCCTCCGCGTCGAGGCGACCACCCGCGCAGGCACTGCGACTGATCCGTTCCCGAGCCCGGTGCTTCAGCCCGGCACGGTCAACAAGTACGCCCTCATCACCTGCGTCAAGATCGGTGCAACCGCGACGGTTCCGGCGGCGGCCTTCACGGCGACCTTCGCTGGCATGAATCCCATGGCCTACCGCATCACGGGCCTCAAGGCGATCCAGGCGCCGATGATCGGCAGCCTGAACCCGATCACGGTCGGCGCTGCGCAGGGCATGGTCTTCAACGACTTCACTCTTCCGTAGCTGAACGTCTAGTTCTCAACAAAGACGGCGGTTGCCCACTCTGGGCAACCGCCGTTTTTCTTTGATGCAAACTCGTACCCGGCTGCGTAGCGTGAACCGGGTGCGCGAGGCTCCCATCTGGTGGCAGGCAGGCTACAGGTCGTAGCGACGGATCCAGAATCCGTGTCGACGCCACCATCCGTTTCTCCGCCAACAACCCAGAGATCCCCCGCCGGGTCGAGGGCACACCCACCGGAGAAGGCCCGACCAAGGTTCGAGAAGGCCCGACCAAGGTTCGTGATGTGAGAAGGCCCGACCAAGGTTCGTGATGTGCGAGAAGACCCGACCATCAGAAGACCCGACCAAGGTTCGTGATGTGCTGCCGAGTGGTGGCGGAGGCGTGGGGCGGCCGACAGCAGCTGGTCACGGCTCGAGGGCGTGACCGGACTCCCCTCTCCCGCCTCGAGCCCACCCGCGAGGACACCCGGCGTGAGCGGATGACCTATCTATCGCGGACGACGGCGCCTCAGCGCACAGACTCCGCCCTCCGCGCGGGCGACTGACGCCAGCGACCCGACCCGCTCCTTTGCGCTACGTGGCCGTCAGGCTGGGCGGCAGTTGACGCCTAGGCGCACCCGCAGCAGGTACGTGCCCAGCGGGAACCACACGCCAGCCAGCCCGGCGCGAAGCGCTTCGCGCGCAGCGTGGTAGGCCTCGATGAAGTCGCGCAGCCGCAGGAGCGCCTCGATCCGCTTCCAGCGATCGCGGGCCGCGATCCGAGGGCTGAGGACGCGACGAGGTTCGAGGGTGGAAGGGGCATCGGAGACGCGCTGGGCCAGGACGGCCTTGCGTCCCAGGAAGCCACCGCCGCGCGTGCGCACGGCGAGCGCCGCGGAGTCCTCCAGGGCGCGGAGCTCCCTGCGCACCGCGTCCACATAGGTCGTGCGGTCGTCGAAGCCTGGCGGCAGCGTGAGGCGCAGCTCGCAGACCTCCGGCGTGGGGCCAGCCGGGCGGAAGTAGCCTCCCTCAGGACGGAGCACGACGCGGCTGGAGCCATCCATCTCCCGAGGATGGCTCCAAACACCCGACCAGTGCTCGGCGCGCTCGACGAGCCCGGTGGCCACCGGGTTGGCGAGGGTGTAGGCGATCTTGGCCACGACGTCCTGCGGCTCGACCAGGCGCACAGCGCTGTAGCTGCCAGGCGCCCACAGCGACTCCCAGCGCCCCAGCGACGCGTTGAGCGCCCGCGCCGTATGCTCGTTGAGGTAGCGCATGAACTCGGGCAGCCGCGCTCTGGGGTCGGTGACGACCAGGTGGTAGTGGTTGGACAGGAAGCAGTAGGCGTGCGCCTCGATGCCATAGGGAGGTGGACACGACATGACATCGAAGGCAGCACGCTCCGTGCCGCACGCCCGCGGACAACGGATTCCACTGCTTGACTACCCCGCCTCCCGCCGCCCGTCCGACGTGCCGGACAGGCGCGCCGGACACCGTTCTCGCCAGTGACCGAGTTGGGCCCGCGCGCTGCCGGGCCCGCCGTCGTCCCGAACGCAAACGAACCTGGGTCGGGTCTTCCGGGAACCGCGCCACCTTCGGCGCCGGCCCTGGCTCGGTGTTCTTCGACACCACCCCGCGTACTCCGTAGCAACAGAGCAACTCGAGTAGTTCAAACGGCGACCACCTCACAGGTGGTCCCCGTCTTCATTTCCCGAACCAAGAATAGCGACCTTCAGCCGACTGCATGTCCATGGACGGCGGCGGCGGCAAGAATGCGGGGCACCTCGATGAGGGCCTCCCCATGTAATAGGACGCGAGCAGACGCAGGTTCGGAGGTGATCGGGTCGAATCTTGGCTACGGAACGCGATGTCGCCGCGGCCCATGCCCGGCCGCGCGTCAGATGCCGCGAGACGTTTGCGCCCAAGTGCATCGGGCGGGCCCTAACTTCGCATCAGGCTACCACTGAGTCGCTACTCTCCAGAGCTTCCGGAGGGCGCTCATGGGAGACTCAGGGACCCACCTTGCGAATGTAGGCGTTCTGCGCAGCCGCCGTGTTCTCTACGCCAACATAGACAAGGTTGTCGAAGTCATCGGTTGCAGCTCCAGTTAGGAAGTAGTTGGTTCCGACGGTCGCTCCAGAGCGGATGCGCGGATTGGAGCCACCAGCATTCAGCTTTACGACAAGGTTGGTCATGACTGTTCCCGCTTCCGTTCGACCGACCAGGTTGACGTTGCCCGAACGGTCTATTGCGACCGCCGCTGCCAAAGTGTAGTTGTCGGGGTGAACGTACGTCCACAATGTTGCACCCGTCGAGGATGAGAGTTTGCGGCCCCACATGAAGCCCGGATTGAAAAGAACGCCGCCCACTGCCCCGGCCACAACCACATCGGACTGAGCATCAATGTCAATGGCGTACACCGAGTCCCATGAGTCACCGGGGTATGAATACACAGATGTCCATACGATTCCGCCGGCCGCGTCATACTTTCTGACGAAGATGTCGAACGGGTACTGCTCCGCACCTGCTGTCCGCTGAGTGCCCGCCACAACCACGTTGCCCTGCAAGTCGGCCTTCACTGCGACGCCGTTGTCATGCCCACTCGCGCTTCCGTTGTAGGAGCGAGTCCAGACGGTGTTCCCGTCGACGTCGAGCTTCCTGAGCCAGATGTTATCACCCTCACCGGAAACAAGGAGCCTCCCGACGATGTAGACATTCCCCGCAAGGTCGATGTCGACACCGTTGAGGACCGCGTCTTCTGGTTGCGAGCGTGTCCAGAGAATGGCGCCCGCAGCCGAGTACTTCCGGACCCAAGCATGAGCCACGAAGTTGGGGACGTAGTCGGTCCCCACGATCACTGCGGCCCCGGATGAGTCGACGGCTACGCCATAGACAGCACAACTCACTGCACTCTGAGTGCAAGGCGTCGATCGAGTCCACTGCTCAACACCATCAGAGGAGTACTTCCCAAGCCAGAAGTTCTTGTAAGCTGTGCCACCCTGGTCCACCGACTCGGCGCCGGCTGCCAGAACAAAGCCCTGCGGATCCACGGCGACCGCATAGGCGCTATCGTCACCGCTGGCGGGTCCATTGTGTGAAACAGTCCAGCTTGGAGCGAAGTAGGCTCCCATGTTCTTGGGCTGGTCCACGAGGATGGTGCACACGCTGCCAATCCGACTGGTGCAGCCAACCAGATTGGTCAAATAGCTCACGGTGTCGGTCAGGGTCGTCAGTACAACGCTGCCTCCAGGGAATTCCGCCGAGCAGGTTCCTGGGCACGAAATCCCAGATGGCGAAGAGGTCGTCACGCCTGCCCCAGTTCCAAAGAGCATGGCGACGATGGCTGCGGTGCCGACACCGCTCAGGCTTGCGATGGCGGTGCCACCGGTAGTAGCGCTGACGGTGAGGCTGGCGGTCTTCGAGCCAGGAGACTGTGGAATGAACCGGACTGAGACCTGGCAGTTGCCATTGGCCTGCAGGATGACCTGGTGGCAGGCGTTCGACGCGATCGTGAAGTGACCCGACTGAGAGCCATCGATCGTCGCAGTGATGGCCGTCGTCGCCGAACCACCCATGTTGGTCACGGTGAAGACCTGCAACATGCCCTGCGAGTTCTGCGAGGCCTGGCCGAAGTCTCGGCCGGTCGGAGAGACGACGAGGTTTCCGGGCGTGACACCGGTGCCGTTCAATGTCACCACCGGGGGCGTTCCACCGGGCGATGCGCTCACGTTGAGGCTGCCGGTTCGGAGAACGGCGCTTGTCGGGCGGAACGTCACCTCGACCTCGCAGAGCGTGCTTGGAGCGATCGCCGTCGTGCAGCGATTTGCGGACAACATGAAGTCGGTCCCCATGACCGTGATAGATGGGACCCCGCTGGGAACGTCGCCTGTGTTCGTGATGGTGAAGGTTGCGGCTTCGCTCGTCGTGTTGAGGACCACCGAGCCGAAACCGAATGACAGTGGCGAAACCACGAGGGTCGCGGGGGTCTGCCCCGTTCCGCTGATTGAAGAGGATGCCGTGCCTCCCGTCGATGCCGTCGCGGCGAAGGTGGCACCTGTGAGCCCCCGGCTGCTGGGCGTGAATCGCAACGTGACGGTGCAGCTACTACCGCTCATACCCATCGGAGCGAGGATCTGGCCGCTGCAGCCATCCATGCCGCTCTCAATCACGAACTGACCGGCCGGGGTGATGCTGAGGCTGACTGCGGTCGTGGGGGCGCCGCCATTGTTGCTGAGGGTGAATGTGCGAGTCACCCCCTGGGCACCAACAAGCGCAGTGGCGAAGTCGGACGAGGTCGGCGACATCACCAGCAGGCCCGGGGCGACGGCCATCGCCGACAGGGTCGAGCTCGGGGCGCCGCCGGGGCTGGCGGTCACGGTGACGCCGGCGCTGCGGCTGCCGGCGGTGCCGGTGGAGTTGAAGGTGATCTGGAAGGTGCAGGTGCTGCCGGCGGCGATGCCGGTGGTGCAGTTGTTGTTGCTGACGACGAAGGCTGCGGCGTCGGTGCCGGTCTTCGAGACCACGGGGGTGCCGCTGACGACCTCGCCGCTGTTGCTGACGGTGAAGATGATCGGCGCGCTGCTGGAGCCGATGGGGACGCTGCCGAAACCCTGCGACGGCGGCGACAGTGACAGCACCGCCTGCGCCAGGCCGGTGCCGTTCAGGGTCGAGTTGATGGTGCCGCCGGGGCTGGCGGTGGCGCTGAGGCTGGCGCTCTTGGCGCCGCTCGCGGTCGGGTCGAAGCGCGCCAGGATGTTGCAGCTGCCGGCAGCGGCCAGGGTCATGCCGCTGCAGCCGTCGGTCACGATGGTGAACTGGTTGGCCTGCGTGCCGGTGATGCTGGTCGTGATGGTGCCGGTGGGGGCGCCGCCGCCGTTCGACAGCGTGAACATGTGCGTCACGCTCTGCACGCCAACGACGGTCGACGCGAAGGTGTACGTCGTCGGCGAGAAGGTCAGCAGGCCTGGGGCCACGCCGTTGCCGTCGAGGCCCGCGGCGGGCGAGCCGCCGGGGCTGGCGGTGATGTTCAGGCTGGCGGTCTTGGCGCCGAGCGCGGTCGGGACGAAGCTGGCGCGCACGGTGCACATGCCGCCAGGCGCCAGCGCGGTCGTGCAGTTGTTGTTGCTGGTCGAGAACTGGGTCATGTGGGTTCCGCCCAGGGCGACCGTGGGCACACCGGAGTTCACGTCACCTGTGTTGGTGACGGTGAAGGTCGCGGCAGAGCTGCTGCTGCCGGTGGGCACGTTGCCGTAGGAGTTCGATGTCGGCGACACCACGAGCAGCGCGGGCGACAGGCCGTTGCCCATCAGCGAGGCGGCGGCCGGACCGCCCGGGGTCGCGGTCAGGTTCAGCGAGGCGTTCTTCGAGCCGCGTGAGGTCGGGCGGAACGAGATGTCCACGGTGCAGCTCGCGGCGGCCGACAGCGTCATGCCGTTGCAGGTCTGCGCCGCGATGGCGAACTCGCCCGAGGCGGTACCGCCCAGCGCAACCGTCACGGTTCCGCTGCTGGCGCCGCCGGTGTTCGTCACGGTCAGGCGCATCGGGGTGCCATTGGTGCTCACCAGCTGGCTCCCGAGATCGAGGTTGGCGGGCGTGAAGGTCAGCGCGCTGGGCGGGATGCCATTGCCCGAGAGCATCGCCAGCGTGGACCCGCCGGGCGTCGCCGAGATGTTCAGGGTGCCGAGCTTGGCGCCCGCGCTCGCGGGCTGGAAGCGCACGCCGATCATGCAGCTTCCCGCCGGCGCCACCGTGGTGGTGCAGGTGTTCGAGCTGATGCTGAACATCGCCATGTCGGCTCCGCCGATGGACGGCGACGGCACCCCGCTGGCGACGCCGCCGGTGTTGGTCAGCGTGAAGACCTGGGTCGAACCGTTGCCGGTGATGACGTCACCGAAGTTCTGCGTGCCGGGCGACACCGACAGCGACGCCGGGGACAGGCCCATGCCGTCCAGGCTCGAGTTGATGGTGCCGCCAGGGCTGGCGGTGGCGCTGAGGCTGGCGCTCTTGGCGCCGCTGCTCGAGGGGGCAAAGCGCGCCACGATGTTGCAACTGCCGGCGGCGGGCAGGGTCATGCCGTTGCACCCGTCGGTCACGATGGTGAACTGGTTGGCCTGCGTCCCCGTGATGCTGGTCATGATGGTGCCGGTCGCCGCGCCGCCGCCGTTCGACAGCGTGAACATCTGGGTCGCGCTCTGCGTGGTGACGAGGGTCGACGGGAAGGTGTAGGACGTCGGCGAGAAGGCCAGCAGGCCAGGGGCCACGCCGTTGCCGTCGAGCGCCGCGGCCGGGGCACCGCCAGGCGTCGCCATGATGTTCAGATTGGCGGTCTTGGCGCCGAGCGCGGTCGGGACGAAGCTCGCGCGCACCGTGCAGCTGAGTCCCGGTGCCAGCGCCGAGCTGCAGCCGTTGTCGCTGGTCGAGAACTGGTTCATGTGGGTGCCGCCCAGGCTGACCGCGGGTACGCCCGAGTTGACGTCACCGGTGTTGGTGATGGTGAAGGTCGCCGCCGAGCTGCTGCTGCCGGTGGGCACGTTGCCGTAGGAGTTCGAGGTCGGCGCCACTGTCAGCAGCGCGGGCGCTAGGCCGTTGCCCATCAGCGACGCGGCGGCCGGGCCGCCCGGGGTCGCGGTCAGGTTCAGCGACGCGTTCTTCGAGCCGCGCGAGGTCGGGCGGAACGAGATGTCGACCGTGCAGGTCGCGGCGGCCGCCAGCGTCATGCCGTTGCAGGTCTGCGCGGTGATGGCGAACTCGCCGGCCGCGGTGCCGGCCAGCGCGACCGTCACGGCGCCGCTGGCGGCTCCGCCGGTGTTGGTCACGGTCAGGCGCATCGCGGTGCCGCTGGTGTTCTGCAGCTGGCTGCCGAGGTCGAGGTTGGCGGGCGTGAAGGTCAGCGCGCTGGGCGGGATGCCGTTGCCCGACAGCATCGCCAGCGCGGACCCGCCGGGCGTCGCCGAGATGTTCAGGGTGCCGACCTTGGCGCCCGTGCTCGAGGGCTGGAAGCGCACCCCGATCATGCAGCTGGCGGCCGGCGCCAGCCCGGTGGTGCAGGTGTTCGAGCTGACGCTGAACATCGCCATGTCGGCGCCGCCCAGGGAGGCCGACGGCACCCCGCTTGCGACCCCGCCGGCGTTGGTCAGCGTGAAGACCTGGGTCGAGCTGTTGCCGGTGATGACGTCGCCGAAGTTCTGCGTGCCGGGCGACACCAATAGCGACGGCGGCGACAGGCCCATGCCGTTCAGTGAAGCGGTCACGCTGCCGCCCGGGGTGCCGGTCACGGTCAGCGAAGCGGTCTTGGTGCCGGCGCTGGTCGGGTTGAAGCGCACCGAGACCATGCAGCTCGCGGTCGCGGCCAGGGTCTGGCCCATGCAGCCGTTGGTGGTGATCGAGAACTGGCTGGCGTCGCCGCCGGTCAGCGACACCACCAGCGACCCGGTGGCGGCCTGGCCACCGTTGGTGACCGTGAACGAGAATGGCGTCCCCGTGGTGTCACCCTGCGGCAGCGAGCCGAAATCGCGCGCCGGCGGCGACATCGTGATCTCGCCGGGCATCAGGCCCATTCCGGTCAGCGTCGAGGTCGTGGTGCTCGACCCGGTCGGGGTCACCGACAGGGTGGCGTTCTTGCTGCCCATGCTGGTCGGGCTGAAGCGCGCGGTCAGGGTGCAGCTGCCGCCGCCGGCCAGGACCTGGCCCGCGCAGCCATCGCTGGTGATGGCGAAGTGCGCGGCGTCGGCGCCGCCCAGCGCGGTGGACAGCATCCCGGTCGGCGCCGAGCCGGGGTTCGAGACCGTGAAGGTGGTGTTGGCGCTCGACATGTTGATGACGACCGAGCCAAAGTCGGCGCTGGGCGGCGCCATCGCGACCGCGCCGGGCGCGACGCCGGAGCCGCTGAGGGCCACGGTCACGCTGCCGCCGGGCATGCCCGCGACGGTGAGCGAGCCGACCGCAGCGCTGCCCCCGGCCGGCATGAACGTCAGGGTCACGGTGCAGGTCGCGGCCGGCGCCAGCGCCTGGCCCGCGCAGGTGTCGGCAGTGGCCATGAACGCGGTCGCCTGGGCGCCGCCGACGGCGGTCGCCAGCGTGCCAGTCGCAACTGCGCCGGTGTTGGTGATGGTCAGCGTGGCTGGTGGGCTGGTCTGCCCGACCGGGACGGCGCCAAAGTCATGGCTGCCGCGATCGACCGTCAGCGCGCCGGTGCCGCCGTCGGTGCCCGGGTCGGGAACGCAGCGGTAAGGCGTGCCGCCGATGGCGCCGGTGATATCGCAGAAAGGCGCCTCGACCAGGGTGCAGGGCTCTTCGGCATTGCACTTGTGCGGGTTCTTCTTGGTACACCCCGCCCACGCCGCCGCCATCCCCGCCACAACCGCCAACCACAGCTTCGACTTCGTCATCTTGGTCTCCCCAGGAAAGGTCACGAACACGTCATCGACATGTCCGCCCCGCGGTTGCGTACCGCGCGCGAGGAATCGAACAAGTAGCGGAATCTGTGGAGGGAAACAAGTGACGTGCGGCGCAGATGCGGGCGCATTTTTGCCGCAGCAGCGATGTCGGGGTGAGTGATCTCAGGGGCTTGTGGAGGTGGCCCGGAAATGAGGCCCCCACTTTCTTCGCGTCAGCCTCTCAGCGAGCGCGGCCGAACCAGTAGTCGGGGCGCCTTCGGGTGTGAGCCACCGCGAAGACGACCACCCGCGTGTTCTCAGCCCGGTAGCCAATGGCGTAGGGAAACCGCGACAGAATGAAACGGCGAAGCTGGGACTCGCTCTTGGCGCCCGGCCGCCTCGGCCACTTTCGAGGTGACTCTGCGATCGTGCGCAGAGCAGACTCGATCTCGTCCAGCAGCGCCACCCCAAACCCCTCGGTCTGGGCCTCGTACCAGCGTGCTGCGGCGGTGACCTCGGCGCTCGCCTCGCGCTTGAGAATGACCGGCAGCATCGCTGCTACGGCTTGCGGAGGCCTGCGAGGATGCGGTCGCGCACGACGCTCCACTCTTCGCCAGGGTCGCCACCCGCGTCGAAATCAGCCATCCGGCGCTCGATCTCGATCAGCCATGCCGCATCGGCGTCTTCGTCCGAGCCCTCGTCGAGGCTCCTCAGGATCTCGCGCGCCACGCGGGCGCGTTCGTCCCGTGGCAAGCGAAGGACAGCCTCGATGATCTCCGTCCCGGACATGGTCTCCAGTGTAGCGCGTCTAGCGTCAGCCGGCTCAGGCGCCTCGAACTGGGCCGACCACCCGTCAGCGTGAAGCCCACGACCTTGACGGTGCAACGCAAGCGACGGGTCGCCGAGCTGTTGATCAGGGGAAGAGGCCGGTGTAATTGCCGGCCGACAAGTGATCGCGCTCCTCGGATGATGCCTCGACAATCTCGTAGCCATCCGCGGGCGGCGCGATGGGCACGCTTTGGCCCCTGACGGGTACTTCCAGGACCCAGGCCCACCAGTCCTCTTCGACGCCCATGTTCCGATAGCGCACGGATGCCTCGACGACCTCATCTGTCCCTCGAATTCGCAGCCGCATCTACCTGTAGGTGAATTTCGGGATCGCGGCCAGCGCTCGAAGTTCGTCGAGTGAAGCCATGGCAGTTCGGCGCAGCCGATCCTCGGCGCTGACCAGCTGTCCCACGTCGGCCTCTAGATACTCATCTGCGTCTGAAGCAAGCCGTCGAAGCAGTTGGTCCGCTGGTCCCTGCCAGGTGGTCGCGTCATCGTCGAAGAAGCCCACAAGGGCTCTCGCGAAGTCGCCGACTGCCATGTCTCCCGATAGAAAGTCGGCCACGAACTTCACATATGGCTCGAAGGAGTGCCCCGTCATCTCCTTTGTCGGGCCGCGTTCCAGGATGAACATCCTGACGTCGTCCATCGCCGCGCTGGCCTGCGCAACCGTGAGTGGATCGGCAGAGAGCGCCTCGAGCAAAGGTAACACTCGGTCCAAGTCGAGGTGGCCATGTATCCGGGCCAGATGTCCGAAACAGATGGTCGCCGCCTTCCGGATCTCCGCGTTGGGATGGCGAGTGTACTGCATGCACGTCGCTTCCACGAAGGTGCAGTCCTCATCAAAGAAGGCCAAGCGAACGAGGGCCTCACACGCGAACGAAGGGTCCCCACTGGCGAGTGCCGTGGCTGCCTCCTCACGACTGATCGGTTCGATCTGGGCGTACTTCATTACGGCTCGCTCCCTGTCAGGATCTTGCCCTTCTTGTTGGCCATGCCGGCTTTCCGCATCAAGGCCTGCTGTCCTTGCGATAGCAGCTTCCATGGTCGAACGTGGCCGTGAAAGGTGCCCTCCATCGTTCTATCAAACACCACAAATGCGTTGTCCTTGTAGTCGATTCCGATGCGCCTGCTGGCGCGGACGCCTGCCCCGCCCCAGGTTCCTGCTTGGTGGCCGGCCAGGTCTCCTCACCACCCGCCGTCCGCGTCCCCGGCGTGCCGGCGACCGACTCCAGCAGCTTGAGCTCGCCGGCGGTCAGCGGGGCCTTGCCCTCGGCGTGGTTGCGCAGCAGCTCGGCGATGCGCTCGGGGGACGCGCTCAGCGCGGCCTCCTCGACGTAGGGGCGCACATCGCTGCCGCGGCGCGCCAGGGAGTCCTTGATGATGCCGGCGACCGACACCAGCAGGAAGCCGCCGCTGATGATGGCGTCGCCGATGGCGCTGGCGATGGCGTGGTCGCGCTGCTTGCGCAGCGAGTCGCGCTCGGCCTGCGGGGCGCGCGCGATCTGGACCGCGAACTGCGCCTCCAGGTCGGCGACCGCGGCCTTGGTCTCGGCCGCGATCAGGTAGCCCTGCGCGCCGGCCAGGCCCGCCATCGAGCCGTAGTACATGCCGCGCACCAGCCCCGAGCCGCGCTGGATGGTCTGCGTGAAGCCACCCAGGCTGGCGAAGTTGGTCGCCAGCGACAGCAGATCGAGCGCCAGCTTGCCGTCGGCGTGCAGGCCGCCCTCGGTCGCGGCGCGGTGCTGCAGCGACAGCAGGGTGCTGGCCGTGCCGGCGGCGCCGCTGACGATCAAGAGGCCCGCCGAGAGCACTCCGCCGCCGGGCAACACCAGCAGGGCCAGCCCCGCCGCGCTGGCGACGGTCCCGAGCACGCTGCGCACCGTGCGCAGGGTGCTGCTGGTGTCGAAGCTGAGCTCGCTCACCGCATGATCACCGTGCTGCAGCTGGATGGCCAGGTGCAGGGTGCCGTTGGGGTAGTCGTTGTGGCTTTTCCACTGCGACTTCAGCTCGTCGAGGGCGGCGACCTCGGCGGCCGCCTGCGCCACCTCGGGGTCGCTGGCGTGCGAGATCCCGTAGCCCATGGCTTGCGCCGGCGCGCCCGGGCTCAGGGTCGAGTCGTGCACGGTCACCACGCACGCGGTCTTGTCGGCCGGCGCGCCGGGCAGCCTACGGATCTGGCCGTACATCGACAGCTTCAGCTGTACCGAGGTCGAGTTCTCGCGACTCAGGAAGGTGCCGTGCACCAGGTAGGGCTGCTGGCCCTGGTGCTGCTTGGCGATGCGCTGCTGCGCCCTGATCTGGCGCTGGGTCTGCGCCCGGTACAGCTTCAGCACCTCGGGAGACAGCTGGCTCGCCGCCCCGGCGACCTCGTCGAGCTCGTGGCTGAGCGTGGCGATCTCGCGCTCGGGCGTGGGCGCCGCCGCGCCGTCGCGCACACCCAGGGCCTCGCCGCTGCGCTCGAACGGCGACCCGGGCAGCGATGCGTCGAAGACCTCGCGGTCGCGCGCCTTCTCGCTGTGGACCTCCACAGCGTGGGTCATGATCAGCGCGGGGTAGCTCCCGAAGTGGCGACTGCGCGGCGTGACCGCGAAGATGCAGCGCCCCGGTCCGAAGACCAGCGGCAGGTGCACCACGCGATCCGGAGTGTCGACCTCGAACGGCTCTGACCGCCCCGCCACGCTGATCTTCCAGTGGTAGCTGGCGTGGCCGGGAACGTGAAGGAGCCAGCGCTTCGGGTAGCGTGGGTCGTCGAAGTCGTGCTGCACCTCGAAGCGCACCTTGGCGCCCGCGACGTGGATCGAGCCGGGCTCGGGCCCCAGCAGGCGCGCGGCGGGCGGGAACGTCTCCGCCGGGTCGACGTCGCTGCTGCCACCCTCCTCGACGCCACCGGGGCTGCTGCCGGCGCGGTCTTCAGGCCTCACACGGACCTTGCTGTCGACGCCCGCTCGCTCGCCCGCCTTGCCCGCGCCACCCTCCTCCAGCGCCTTGCCCCGCCCGCCCTTGCGTCCACCCGCGCCCCCGACGGGTCGAAAGCCGGGCGTGATCGCGGCCGCCGCCAGCTCGGGATGGTTGTCCTCCATCCACTCGAGCATGCCGGCGTGCAGCTCGGGCACGATGTGCACCAGCAGCACACGCTCGCGGTAGGCGCGCGCGTCGAAGGCGCCGTTGCCCCACTCGACCACTCCGCGTGGCGAGGCCACGAACGCGGCGACGATGGCCTCGGACGCGCCTGGAAACACGTCCTCGCCAGCTCGCTCAGCACGCGCACCCGGGCGTCGCCGCTCCAGCGCCGCACGTCGTCACCGTTCCACACCATCATCCAGCCCTTGCCGATGGGTGAGATGAAGACGCTGCCGCGCGGCGGTGGCTCCGGGCCAGCGCCGGCAGCGGCGACCGCCTTGCGGCGCGCGAACGACAGCTCGACGGGGGCGACCACGGCGCGCTCGCCGCTCACCACGGCCTCCGCGGCTCGATCCGCGTCGGCCTCGACGGCGTCAGCGCTGGCGCCATCGCGGGCGCGCCCGCGCGCTGCGCCGAGCGAGACCGGCCCAAGCTCACCACCGGTACCGCCGCGCCCCTGTGCGATGTGCGCAAACTCGTGCGCGATGGTGTGCAGCCCGTCGCGCGTGTCGGGGCGAAACTCGCCCCGCGCGAAGCCGATCTCGTCGGCCTCGGCCCAGGCGCGCGCGCCCATGCGGTCGGCCTTGTCCGCGGCCGCCTCGTCGGTGCGCACGCGAACGTCGCCGAATGACTGCCCGAAGGCCTGCTCCATCCGGGGGATGACCGCCCGCTCCATCCCGTCGGTGAGTGCGCGGCGGCCCGGCCAGCGCCCTGAGTCCGCGCCCGGCTGCACCATGCCGTAGCCCGAGTCCCAGGCCTGACCGTAGTCGTCGCGCTCAGCGCCGCTGCTCGCACGGCCGTACTCGTCGGCCTGCTGGCCGCCGTAGTCATCGCGCTCGCGCTGTCGCCGCCCCGCCACCCGCGGTCTACCGGCCCCGGCGGGCGTGAGGGGCTCGGTGCTCGGCGTCGAACATGGGCTCGCTCCTGAAGGTCACGAACCCGTCATCGCCACCCGCTGCAACTTGTTGCGGGCGATCGCCGAACTTCGCCAAGCCCGCGGTGGTCGTCACCATTCCTGCTTCGCACCCTAGCGATCTGGGGCAGGGAGTTCAGCCGCGAACCCGCGTGGGTCGCGACAAAATGGGGGCCGCATCGGTGCCGGGTGCGGCGAAAGTGTCGTCGTCGCGCACGCAACGCCTGGCGGCAGCCGTCGATGACGCCGGCATGAGCAAGCATGCGTGTCGGCAGAACAGCGTTCGGATCCGGTTGCCGCCCGCGGTGCGGCAGGAGCTGCGCGAGCAGGCCAGGGCACGGCGCGTGGTCGAGGCCAGCATCGTGCGCCTGGGGGTGGCCCTGGTCCTGAACGAGCTCCGGCAGGATGACCGGCCGGAGCACGAGCGGCTGGGGTTTCCAAAGCACCTGCTCGACAGGGTGCCGCGGCTGCGCGGGGCGCGCTCGGCGCCGGGGGCCAGCCTGGCGGTGTCGCCCGAGGGGCGTCCGCTGCTGGGCAGGACCCGCGGCGAGGAATGAACCACCAGCGTGCGCCCAACGGCTAAGATGTGAGCTGCTCCAGCGACTCCATGCGTCCTACAGCTCATATGTTAGCCATTGACCTGGCGTCACCCCGAGACATCGCCATGGAGCTCGCGACGCGAGCGCGTGCGCGCAGGCTGGAGTCGAACCTGACCCAGGATGGGATGGCGTCGCGGGCCGGGGTCAGCCTGGGCAGCCTCAAGCGCTTCGAACGCACTGGCGCGGCCTCGCTTGAGGTCGTAGCGCGCATTGCGCTGGCGCTGGGGCTCCAGGACGGGTTTGGGGCGCTGCTGGCGCCGCGCGAGCGGCGCTCGCTCGACGAGATCCTGGCATCTGCGCGCGTGCGAGTGCGTGGGCGTAGGCGCTGAGGCCATCACCCGCCGGCGCGTGCGGTCCGCAGCGCCGCGGCCGCTTCGGGGGCGCGCTTCGCGAGCAGCGTGAGGCCGCTGCTGGCGGTGCGCTTCCAGGTCGAGCCGCGCTGTTCGAGGTCGTGCCAGGCCAGCGTGAGGTCGCCTGGCCGATCCTCGGCCAGCGCCAGGATGAGCTGGGCGGCCTGACGCAGGTCCTTGTCGGCCTTGCTCTGGAAGGCGGCCGGGCGCAGCTGGGAGACCAGCAGCTTGTGCAGCGCGAAGCGGGCGGGCTGCGGGACGCGGACCAGGGTCGCGCTGCCGCTGATGCTGGCGGCGAGCTGGGTGTCGGCCAGCAGGTAGTCGAGGAAGCGCAGCGGCTCGGCGGCTGCGGCGAAGCGTGCCAGCGTGACCGGCCCGCGCACCGGGCCGGTGGCCGGCGTGAGCAGATCCACGCGCAGCGAGCGCCCGCGCACCTTGAAGGAGGTCGCGGGCTCCGCGGGGGACAGGCCGGGCACCGGCAAGAAGCCCATGTCGAGGCTCGCCAGCGTGGCGGGGATGTCGGCCTGCTGGTCGGAGATGGCGACTGCCAGGCGGCGCTCGCCCGCGACGTCGAGATCGTCGGTGCGCAGCAGGCCGTGGTCCCAGCGCACCCCGAGCATGTTGCCCAGGATGATGAAGGCATGGGTCCCGACCAGGGTGCCGCCGAGCCGAAACACCGCTGCGTCCGCGAGTGCCGCGATGACGCGCGCCGAGGCGGTATCGATCAGCGCGGCGCCGCCGACCCGCATCAGGGCGCACAGCCGCTCGATCGCGGCGCGATCCGCGACGTCGCGGGTGCGCTCGGTGGCGAAGCGCGCCGCCAGCCGCTGCAGTTCGCGTGAGCGTGGGCCCAGGTAGATCTGCTTCAGCCCGCCGGGAGCGCTGTGCTGGAAGTAGGTGTACACGCCCCCCTTGATGGTCTTGTCGACGAAGCTGCCGGCGAGGGACCCGATGGAGCGCTGCGCATCACGCGCGACCAGCTGATCGAGGAGCTCGGCGTAGAGGGTCTGGAGGTCGGCGGGCAGGCGCTTCATGGTTATACGTAGAGTATCACGACGCTACGTATAAACCAGCCGGTGCAGGGCGGCGGCCGCGCGGGCGCTGATCGGGTATGGTTGGCGCATGCAGATTGCCGTGCGGTACTTCGCGGTGGCTCGCGAGCGATTGAAGCTGGAGGGGGAGAGCCTCGAGGTCGCGGCCGGGGCGACGGTGGGCGCCGTGATGGACGCGCTGGTGGCGCGGCACGCCGGGCTGGGGCCGATGCGGGCGCACCTGCGCGTGGCCGTCAACCAGGACTTCGTCGGCGACGACCACGTGGTCGCGGATGGCGACGAGGTGGCGCTGATCCCGCCGGTGGCCGGCGGCGCCGGCGGGCTGGTGCGGGTGCAGGATGCCGCGCTGTCGCTGGACGAGGTCGTGCGCGCGGTCAGCGGGCCCGGCCTGGGCGGCATCGTCACCTTCACCGGCGTGGTGCGCGACAGCAGCCAGGGCAAGCGGGTCGAGCGCCTGGAGTACGAGGCCTATGTCGAGATGGCCGAGAAGGTGATCCGTGCGCTGGTCACCGAGGTCGAGGCCGAGACCGGGGCGCGCATCGCGGTGCTGCACCGCATCGGCAAGCTGGCCATCGGCGATCTCGCGGTGGTCATCGCGGCGGCGGCCGCGCATCGGGCCGAGGCCTTCACGGCGTGTCGCGCGGTGATCGACCGCCTCAAGGAGCACGCGCCGATCTGGAAGAAGGAGTTCGGCGACGACGGCGCGGTGTGGGTCGGGATGGGGCCGTAGCGCCCAACGGAACGACGAAGAACGGCCTGAGATCCACCACTTGTGAGATTCCCGCGCAACCGCGGGCGCGTGCTGCCGAGACCCTCTGCAACCACGGAGGGCGGACATGAAGCGTGCGACGAGGGTGCTCGGGGACAGGGTGCAGCCGGCCAACACCAAGCTGGCGTTGCGGGTGCTGGGCGGGCGGCGGGAGATGGCGCGGCTGCCCAGGCAGGGGCGCTTCAACCTGGGGGGCGATCCCTCCAATGATCTGGCGCTGGACGATCCCTATGCGTCCAGCTTCCATGCCTATCTCGAGTGCGACGATGGGCGCATGGTGCTGCACGATCTCAAGTCGACCAATGGCAGCTTCGTCAATGGCGCGCGGGCCATCGCGGTCGAGGTCGAGCGTGGGGCGCGGCTGCGCATCGGGCGCTCGAACATCGTCGTGGTCGACAGCTCGGTCGACGAGCGCGGCGGCGGCACCATGGCGGCGGCCGAGGACGTCAGCGGCGGCGCGGCGTGGCGCATGATCGGGCGCTCGCGCGGGCTGGCGCGCACCATCGACCTCGTGGTGCGGGCGGCGCCGTCGCGCGCGCACGTCCTCATCCAGGGCGAGAGCGGCACCGGCAAGGAGCTGGTCGCGCGCATGCTGCACGAGTCGTCACCGCGCGCGCGGCAGCCCTTCGTGGTCGTCAACTGTGGCGCCATCCCGCGCGAGCTGGTCGAGAGCGAGTTCTTCGGCCACGAGCGCGGCGCCTTCACCGGCGCCACCGAGCGCCGCGCCGGCGTGTTCGAGCTGGCCGACAAGGGCACCCTGTTCCTCGACGAGATCGGCGAGCTGCCGCTGGCCCAGCAGCCGCGCCTCCTGCGCGTGCTGGAGACGCGGCGGGTGCGTCCGGTCGGCTCCAGCGATGGTGAACGCGAGGTCGACGTGCGCGTGGTCGCGGCCACCCATCGCGATCTCGCCGCCGAGGTCGAGGCCGGGCGCTTTCGCCTCGATCTGTACCACCGGCTGTCGATGCTGAGCATGGTGGTGCCGCCGCTGCGCGACCGCCCCGACGACCTGGAGCCGCTGGCGCGCCACTTCCTGGCCGCCGAGGAGGCCGACGTCGGCCCGCGCCAGTTCGCGCCCGACGTGTTCCTCGCCATGCGCAGCTACCACTGGCCGGGCAACGTGCGCGAGCTGCGCAACGCCATCATGCGCGCCGCCACCCTGAGCGACAGCGTGATCACCTCGGCCGAGCTGATGGCCGGCGTCAGCGCCCTGCCCGAGCGCCCGCGCCGCGGCTTCGGCCGCGACGACGCCGCGCCCGTGCTCGTCGATCCCGAGGGCGCCGACTCCGACCAGGCCGACCGCGTCGAGCGCCAGCGCAGCTTCGACGAGCACTGCCGCGACCTCTACATGCAGACCCTGCTCGACGCCGGCTCGATCCGCGACGCCGCCGCCCGCCTCGGCATGCCCAAGTCGACCCTGGCCGATCGCATGCGCCGCCTCGGGTGTCAGCGGCGCAAGCGCTGACTCCGCGACGCGCCGCCCTCAGTCCGACTCGGGGACCTTGTCGCTCTTGTCCTCGACGCTGGGGTGCTCGGTCTTGTCGCCGTCCGAGGCGTGCTCCTTCTCCTTCTCGACCTCGTCCCCGCTGCCCTTGTCCTTCTCGCGCCTCACCACCCCGTCTCGCTTGGGGTTGAAGTTCTCTTGCCCCGGCTGCGGGTCGTCGATCGGGAACGGCTTGAAGCCGCGCTTGGCCACGGGATACGGCGGCGGATTCTCCAGCACGATCTGATCACTCCCGGCGGGCGCCGGCGCGGGCGAGTTGCTGTCGAGCGCCACGGCCTCGTTCTGCGGGGTCGGCAGCGGCGGGCGCGGCACATCGGGCGCCGCGGGTGCAGCCGCGACCGCGGGCGGCGGCGGCGCCAGCGGGGGCGGCGGCGGCGCCACCGCGGCGGCGCCACCCAGCCCGCCGGCACCACCGGCGACCGGGTTGACGTTGGCGGCCATCGGCGCCGGCGTCGGGTCGAACGGACAGTTCTGCGTCCAGATCCCGCGGATACGCCCGAACTGGCCCTCGAGCCGGTTCAGGTAGCGTCCGTCGGGCAGCTTGCCGGCATACGCGAAGCCGAGGAACGATCGCATGCGGTCGGCGCGCTGCATCAGCTCCTCGTCGAGCTTGAAGCGCACGCACAGCTTGACCTCGGAGTTGGCCACCGGGTCGGCGAACTCGATGCGCCCCACGATCTCCAGCTCGCCGTCGGGCGACGACGCCTTGAAGTTCTTGAACGTCGCCACGCCCTTGGTGATGGGCAGTGTGGCCGACAGCTTGCCCATGCGGATCGCGGTGCCGGTCAGCGCCTTGTCACTGCCCAGCGTGCAGTCGCCGCTGTCGCACTTCAGGGTGATGCTGCCCTGCGCCTTGGCCCACTTGTGGCCCGGCAGGGTCAGGTCGAGCTTCAGCCCGAGGCCGCCCGAGAGCGGAAGGTTCTGCACGTTCTGCGACAGCCAGGGCAGAAACTCCATCGGCAAGGTGCCGCTGGCGTTGATGCGGTCCTCCTTCTTGCTCGACTGGTAGCGCCCGCTGAGCTTGCCGTCGGGCACCTTGGCGTAGAAGCTCAGGTCGACCTGCTTATTGCGCAGCTTCATGAGCTGCACGTTGACGCCGACCTCGTCGATGGGGATGCGCACCGTCTTCTCGGTCGCGGTCTTGGGCCGGCTCTGCAGGACGACGTCCGACAGGGTGGCGCGGCCGGGGAAGAAGCCCAGCGAGATGCCCCCGATCTCGAGATCCCAGCCGGCGCGCGCGGCGCCGGTGATGGCCATCTCCTTGAAGCGCTCGACCGGCAGGGTCGCGTACAGGAAGACCAGGAACATGAAGACGCCGAACACCGGGTAGCCGACCCACTTCAGGATCTTCTTCTGGCGGTCGCTCAGCGAGAACGGGAGCTTGAAGGCCGTCATCCAGTTGTCTCCTTGTCGTCCCCGGCCCCGTCGTTCCCCTGGCCCTTGCCATTGCCCTTGTCGCCCGGCTTGCTCGGCTTCTTGGGAGCCTCCTTGGCGCGTTCGAAGGTCGCCACGGTCAGCTCCACGTCCAGGCGTTCATGCTGGTTGAAGTATGTCTTCACTTGCAGTCGCTGTACCACCACGACCTGTGACTCCTCCACATTCTTGAGGAAATTGCCCAGCTGCTCCAGGGTCACGCCGCGCAGCTTCATGTCGACCGACTTCTCGACGAACTTGCCGCGCGGCTGCGGGGTGCGGTCGGTCTGCTCCGGGATGCTGACACCGGCCTTGGCCGCCGCCGCCTCCAGGTAGGTCGACAGCACCGGCGCGGTCGGCCCGATGATGGCCATCAGCTCCTCGTCGCGCCGCTTGCGCGCGGCCACGGCGTCGCGACCGCGGTCGATGGTGCGGATGGCCTCGCTGAGCAGCTGGTTGCGCTTGCGCCGCTTGTCGAGGCCGCTGCGGATGACCCAGGCCACCGCCAGCAGCGCGACCACGGTGACGCTGATGCCCAGCACCATGACCATGCGGCGCTCGCGCACCGCCAGGTTGTCCCACCAGCGCCCGAGAGCGCTGGTCTGCGTGCCCTTCTGTGTGCGTGTCATTGCGGCGTCCTCACATGCACGAGTGGGCGATGGTCATGGTGAACTGCTTCTCGTTGGGGCCCACGCCGGCGGTCATCTTGCCCTTCTGGATGTCGCCGATGCACTTCACGCTCTTCAGGGCGGCCTCCAGCGCCTGCAGCTCCTCGGCGCTGGCCACCGTGGCCTTGAGCGAGATCTTCTTCACCTTGATCTCGAGCTCGGTGATGTCGAGCTTGATCTTGTCGCGCTCCGGCAGGGCGCGGCTGATGTCGTCGAGCAGGTCGTAGGCCGACACCCGCGGCAGCGGCGAGTCGGCCGCCTTGCCGGGGCGGATCTCGGTCTCGGCGTCCTCGGGGTCGATGGGCCGATTGAGCACCTCCATCGAGATGGTGTCGAAGCGATCGCTCAGGATGCGCTCCTCCTTCTTGAGCTTGCTGAGCTCCGACCAGGCCATCACCGCGGCCAGCGCGATCAGCGTCAGCGACGCCGAGGCGATGGCCACCGCGCGCTGGCGCAGGAACGAGTAGTCGACCTTGTAGGCGAACTCGTCCTGGCGGAAGTCGTACGACGCGCGGCCCGAGGCGCCCTCCAGGCCGATGCCCAGCACCAGCGCCAGCTCGGGCGCGGCGCCGCCGATGTCGAGCGCCGCCGCCAGCGGGGCCAGCTCGGGCGTGGCCGCCAGGCGCAGCGCCTCGACCGGCAGCTCCAGCGCCTCGCCCAGCCAGGGCACCACGCCCTGCAGGCGCGAGGCCCCGCCGCACACCTGTAGCCCGCTCGGCGCCACGCCGAACGAGGCGCGGAAAGCGGCCAGGGTCTGGCGCAGATCACGCACCAGCGCCGACAGCTCGCCGACGCACAGGTCGTGCACGGCGCGCTGCTCCGGCGTCAGCGCCGCCAGCTGCGCGCGCGGCGCCACGAAGGCCGAGCCGTGCTTGACCTCGTCGGCGCGGCTGGGATGGATCTGCCAGCGCCGAGCCACCGCGGCCGAGACGTGGCGACCACCGCGCGGCAGCGTGCGCGACATCAGGGTCACACCGCCCAGCACGACCGACAGCGTGGTCTGCGAGTGGCCCATGTCGAGGATGCCCACGGGGGCGTCCGACTTCACGACCTGGCCCAGCACCAGCGGTGCGGCCAGCAGGGCGCGCGGCTCGCTGCCGGTGGCGGCGGCGCTGCGCTCGAGGTGGGCCTTGATGGCGCTGCGCAGGGCGGCGGCGACCAGCACGCGGGTCGGCTTGGTGCCCGGCGTGGGGGCCACCGCGCCCGGGGGCGAACCCGGCGCGGGCTGGTTGCTGGCGGCCGGCGTCGCGGCCTGGCCGGCAGCGCCGGCACCCGCCCCTGCCCCGGCATCCGCGGCACTCGGCGTCCCCGCCGCAGCCGCCGCCTCGGCCGCCGCGTGCGCCGCCGGATCCTCCAGCGCGGCCAGGATGCGGTGGTCGAACACCACCTCGTCGACGTCGCGCGCGATCTGCGCCTCCAGCTCGTTGCCGACCACCATGTCGATCTTCTTGGCGTCCGAGAACGGCAGCGACAGCAGGCGGATCATCAGGCCGTCGCCACCCAGCGCCTCGAAGCGCTGCTCGCCGTGCAGCCCCTTCTGCACGATCAGCTGCGCCAGCGCGCGCATGGCCCGCTCGGCCACGGGCTCATCGCCTGGCTGCACAGGTGCGCTGTAGAACGCCGTGGCCTGCACGGTGCGGAAGCCGAGCGTCAGCTCGACCACCTTGACGGTGTGGGACCCGAGGTCCACGCCCAGTACCTTGTGCGCCATACGCCCTAGTCCTCGCGCCAGTAGACCCAGGTACCGGTGCGGTACTGGGGGTCGATGTTGTTCTGGTTGACGTGCTGCGTGTCGAAGATGCCGAAGATCCGCTTGGTGACGCGGCCGACCGTGGCGGTCGACTCGACGCGGTAGGTGCGCCGCGGACCGTCGATCACCAGCTGGTTCAGCTTGCCGGTGTCGAGCTCGAGGCCGTCGATCTCGGGTGCCGCCTGGGTCTGCCCGCCGGTGGCCGGGTCGCCGCTGCCGCCGCCGCCGCCGCCGAGCAGGTTGCCGAGGATGCCGCCGCCCGGCTTGACCAGCGCCTCGCCGGGCTCCTTCACGGTGCTGACGAAGGTCTGCACCGAGAACGGGGTGCCCCACAGCTGGCGCACCTGGGTCACCGCCTGCACCAGCTTGAGGAACTTCACCGGGTCGGTCAGCACGGGATCCGACGGGTTCTTGGCGGCCTGGTAGATCAGCATGGCGAACACCGGCGCGCTGCGCGGATCCAGCGCGGCCAGGTTGACCTTGCAGCCGCCGTACACCGTGAACGACGAGCGGAACTTGTCCATGAAGTCGTCACCGATGCCGCGCACCAGCTGCAGCTCCTCCACGGTGTCGATGTAGTTGTTCTTGGCCAGGTAGGGCTCGTTGGTCTGGTCATAGCCGTACTGCTCGCCCTGGCCGGGCGCGCCGAACATCGACTCGTCACGATCGACGTAGTCGAGGATGGCGTGCACCATGGTCGCGCGATCGGTCAGCTGGCCGTCGGGCCCCTCGGTCAGGAAGAAGCGGTCGTACTCGGGCGACAGCACCAGCGCGGCCAGCTTGCCCTCCAGCGCCTGCTGGCTGGCGGTCGAGCCGCCGGCGCAGTTCAGGTTGATGCGGCCGTCGTCGGTGTCCATCTCCAGCGAGAAGTCCTGCTTGCCGGCCAGGCCGAGGCCCTTGATCTTCGAGGTGTCGATCGGCCCCATCAGCGAGGCCAGCCCCTCGACCTCGTCTTTTTGCCCGGAGAACGCGCGGATCATCGTGGGCACGAACTCGGCCAGCTGGATGTCACCGATCTGCTTGCGGAACTTGTCCATCACCGACTGCTGCACCTTGATGACCAGGCGCGACAGGTTGATGCCCGAGCGCGCCAGGTAGTGCGCGCGCAGATCGTCGCGGCTGTTGAGCGCCGACTGCATGTCGGTCTCGCTGCGCTTGCGATACGACATCTGCAGCGCACCCAGCACGGTCAGCCCGGCGGTGACGATCAGCAGGGCCACGCCCCGCTGCGCGTTGCGCTGGCGGCGCGTCGCCGGCGCCTGCCTGGCGTCGGAGCTGGCGGCGCGCGGAAACGCCGGCTGCATCAGCCGTGTCCACACCCGCGTCATGTGAGCGCGTAGCTTCATCAGTTGGCCGACAGGTTCAGCGCTTCCTGCATGTACACGAAGGTCTCGGTGGTGATGACCAGCTCCTTGCCGTACTCGTCCTTGATGGTCAGCTTGAGGCGCACGCGCTCGGGCACGCGGTAGGGCTGGCCGTCGGCGCTGGTGGTGCTCCAGTCCTGCTTCCACTCCTTGGCGCGCGGGTCGTACACCGTGAAGTCGAGGCCGACCACGCCGCGCAGGAGGATGTTGGTCTCGCCGTCGAGGCGCTCGATCGGCTTGGCGTCCAGGCGGCGCGCCTCGAAGCGCATCAGGTTCTTCTGCTCGGGCTTGTCGGGATCGTCGTCGAGGAAGTACTTCACCACGGTCTGATCCGACTCGTTGGCGTCCTGGTACAGGCGCATGTGGTTGGTCGTGGTGAAGCTGAGCTCGTCGCTGCCCGAGTTGTCCTCCAGCACGAAGAAGGTGCGCTTGTCGATGGTCAGGGTGTCCTCGTTCTGCGACACATAGGCCTGCGAGATGTCGTGCACCATGCGCATGGTGCTCAGGCGCACGCCGCGGTACAGCTCCTCGACGCCCTCGCTCTTGCGCGACAGGCGTGAGACCTGGTCGGTGCTGCCCCAGACGATGAACAGGATGGTGACCAGGAGGCCCATCGCGATCATCACCTCGAGCAAGGTGAAGCCGGCCTGGCCACGACCGCGCCCCCGTCGCCTCTGCACGGGCGCCGTCATGGGGTGTCCTTGATGGCGCCCATCTGGATGGTCGCGTCGACCACCTTGGGGTCGGTGAAGTAGGCGACCACGATCAGCTTGCCCTTGCGCTCCTCGGCGCCGCGCATCGGGTAGGTCACCGTCAGCGTCACGCGGCGGATCGACTGCTCGAGCACGTTCTTGACCATGTCGACCTGGCCGAACAGCGCCATCGCGCCCAGGCCACCGCCGCCGGACGACGCCGACGAACCGCTACCGGCGCCCATCTCACCAGCGGTCGCGCCCGCCGCCTCGGTCATCTCCTGCGCGGGCGGCAGCTCGACCTTCTCCGAGACCCAGCAGTAGCTCCACTTCTTCTCGGGGTAGCCGTAGTCCTCGAAGTCGCCGCAGTCCTTCTCGTCGTCGTTGAGGCCGAAACCCTCGTCGCGCACGTGGGCCTCGAGCTCGACCATCTCGAGCCGCGCCAGGTTGGTCGCGATGCTGAGCATCTTGGCGTTGTCGACCTGGCTGCGCGCCTGGCTGATGCCGCCGAGGTACATGCCCAGCGCGCCGAACAGGATGGCGAGCGAGATCATGATCTCGAGCAGGGTGAAGCCGTCCTGCCGGCGGTGGCCGTGGCGGGCGCGCGCGGTCATTTCTCCGGCGCCTCCTTGCCGGCGGCGTCGTGGCGCACCGCGGCGCCCTCGTCGTCACGCGGCGGGCGCGTCATCACGCGCACGCGGCCAGTCAGCGGCTCCAGCGTGACGGCCCAGGTCTTGTCGGCGTCGCTGTCCTTGAGCAGGATGACCGACTTCTCGGCATAGCCGACCGAGAAGAAGTTGATCTTGGCCTCGCCCTTGATGACGGCCTCGCTGAGGTGCGCGATGTCGACCGACACGAAGGAGATCCCCTTCTTCAGGGTGCGAATCTTGCCCGCCCCCTTGGGGCGGCAGCACGGCGGCGTGGCAGCGTCGGTCTCGGCGCCCTCGGGCGCGGCCGCACCGGGGCTGGCGTCGGCGTCCGCGCACCAGGGCGGCGGTGGCTGGCCCTCCTCGGCGGCGGCGGCCTCCTCGCGATCACGCTTGGCGCTCTCCTCGATGGGCGCCTCGACGTGGGCCAGCGCCTCGGCGGCGCGCTTCTGCCGCTCCTCCTCGGCCTTCTCTTCGCGCTCGCGCTCCTCGTCGGGGTCGGTGCCGCGACGCAGCGGCAGGCGGCGCTCGCAGCGCTCGACCCACCACTTGTTCGAGCCCAGGCGGATGGCGACGCGGTGATGCTTACCGATGGCCAGCGAGCGATCGAACGCCCAGCGCAGCGACGACGCCACCTCGGTGGTGCTGTCGCGCAGGCGGCTGCCGCGCATCTTCTGCAGCGCGTTGCCGCCCGCGAACGCGAGTCCCCCCACGATCGCCAGGACGATCAGCATCTCGAGGAGGGTGAAGCCGCGTTCGCGCATCGGGTGGGGCGGTTACAGCTTCCAGCTCAGGATGTCGTCGGCGGTGTCCCACTTCTTGTCGGGGCCCGCCGACGACACGTCGATGCCGTCCTTGTCCTCGGTGCCCGGGCACACGATGCGCAGCGGGATGTTCCAGGTGTCCTTGGGGTCCCCGTTCTTGTCGACCTTCTTCCAGTTCACGAACTTCTCGCGGATCATGGCCTGGCCGAGATCCTCGGGGCACGTGGTCTGGTCGTTCTCGTGGGCGCGCTCGTACTCGATGTAGCCCTGCGAGAACTGGCGCACGACCTCGATGCCGGTGTCCTTCTTGGCGCCCGACAGCGCGCGGAAGATGCGCGGGCCGACCAGGACGCCCATCAGGAGGCCGAGGATCGCGAGCACGATCATGATCTCGAGCAGGGTCATGCCGGACTGGCCGCGGCGCAGGGCCCGGGTGATCTTTCGGGTTTGCTTCTCGGTGGTGGGGGTGACTGCGACTGCCGACATCGAACGCCTCCTCTACTGGGTTGCCAGACTCTGCATGTCCATGATGGGCATCAAGATCGAGAACACGACGAAGGCGATGGCGCCGCCCATCAGCACCAGCATCAGCGGCTCCAGCATCGACGTCAGCCGGGTCAGGCTGGAGTCGACCTCGTCCTCGTAGTTGATGGCGATGGTCTCCAGCATGACCTCGAGCTGGCCGGCCTTCTCGCCGACCGCGATCATGTGGGTGACGATGGGCGGGAAGTGGCCCGACTTCTTCAGGGTGACGGCGATCGACTCGCCCTCCTTGATGGCCTCGCGCGCCTTCTCGACCGCCTCGACCAGGACCACGTTGCCCAGGATGTCCTTGGCGATGTCGAGCGACTTGAGCAGGTTCACGCCCGAGGCCAGCATGGTTCCAAGTGTGCGCGTGAAGCGCGCCACGACCACCATGCGCACCAGATTGCCGACCAGCGGCAGCTTGAGGACGAAGGCGTGCCACTGGCGCTTGCCGGCGGGCTTGCTGCTCCAGGCCGCGAACGCGACCACGCCGGCGAAGGCCAGCAGCGTGATCAGCCAGTACCACTTACCGACGATGTGCGACGACCAGATCAGGAACTCGGTGTTCCACGGCAGCGACTGCTCGTTGTCGGCGAAGATCTCGGTGATCTTCGGGATGACCGCGATCATCAGGATGGCCACGATGCCCACGCCGACCACCGCCATGATGATGGGGTAGACCATCGCGGCCTGGACCTTGCTGCGCAGCTTGAGGTCGGCCTCCATGAAGTCGGCCAGGCGGGCCAGCACCTGCTCCAGGTTGCCGGCGGTCTCGCCGGCGCGGACCATGTTGATGTACAGCTCGGAGAACACCTTCTCGGTGTAGGGATCCTCGCCTTTCGCCTTGCGCACGATGATCTGCATGACCACCGCGAGGCCGCGACCGGCCAGCGCGCGGGCCTGCTTCTGATTCAGAAGCGCGTCGGCGAGCGTCGAGCCCTCGTTCACGCGCGTCTTGACGTCGCCAATGATCGACTTGAGGGCGCGGTGGTCGGTCTGGTCGAACAGCGCGGCCAGCGACTCCGACAGCGTGATGCCGGCGCGCAGCAGGGTGGCCAGCTGGCGCGTCATCAGCGACAGATCCTTGCGCGTGACCCGCGCCGGCCCGAGCAGGTTCTGCCACGAGAACTCGCGCGACAGCCCCTTGCCCTTGGTGATGCCGGCGCCGGAGCGGTCCTCCTTGACGTCGCTGACGAAGATGCCCTCGCGGCGCAGCACACCGCGCAGCGCCTTGGGCGAGTCGGCCTCGCGCACGCCCTTGGTGGGCTTGCCGGTGGCGTCGATGCCATTGAAGGCGAAGACGGGCATGGCTAGCCGCGATCCTCGGCGGTGGCCATCATGACCTCCTCGGCGGTGGTCATGCCGGCGATGACCTTGGCGGCGCCGTCGTCACGCAGCGTCTTCATGCCCTTGGCGACGGCGGCGCGCTTGAGCTGGCCGGAGTCGGCGTTCTTGAGCGCCAGGGTGCGGATGTCGTCGTTCATCAGCAAGAGCTCATAGATGCCGGTCCGACCCGAGTAGCCGGTGCCCAGGCAGCGCGCGCAGCCCTTGGCGCGGTACAGCATCCCCGGCGGCGGCGGCTGCGAGTTCTTGAAGCCCTGTGGGCGCACGTTGCCGGCCTGGAAGGCGTCCCAGTCGATGCCCAGGCGTCGCACCTCGTCCTCCAGCGGGCGGTACGGCTCGCGACACTCCTTGCACACGCGGCGCACCAGGCGCTGCGCCAGCAGGCCAATCAGCGACGACGCCACCAGGAAGGGCTCGACGCCCATCTCGACCAGGCGGGTCACGCCGCCGGCGGCGTCGTTGGTGTGGATGGTCGAGAACACCAGGTGGCCGGTCAGCGAGGCCTGGATGGCGATCTCGGCGGTCTCCACATCGCGGATCTCGCCGACCATGATGACGTCGGGGTCGTGACGCAAGAATGAACGCAGGCCGGCCGCGAAGGTCAGCTCGATCTTGGGGTTGACCTGGGTCTGGCTGACGCCCTCGAGCTGGTACTCGACCGGGTCCTCGATGGTGAGGATGTTGAGGTTGGGCGAGTTGATCTTGGTCAGCGCCGAGTACAGCGTGGTGGTCTTGCCCGAGCCGGTGGGGCCGGTGACCAGCAGGATGCCGTGGGGGCGCCGGATCAGCTCCTCCATGGCGCGCTGGTGATCGGGCGAGAAGCCGATGTCGGCCATGTCGAGCAGGACCGCGGTGCGATCGAGCAGACGGATGGTGATGCGCTCGCCGCCGCCGCCCGCCGCGATGGGGATGGTCGCGACGCGCATGTCGATGTCCTTGCCGGCGATCTTGCGGCGAATGCGGCCGTCCTGCGGCATGCGCTTCTCGGCGATGTTGAGGCCGGCCATGATCTTCACGCGCGAGATGATCGACGGCATGAACTGCTTGGGCGCGCGATTCTTGAAGTACAGCTCGCCGTCCATGCGGTAGCGGACGGTGACCTCTTTCTCGCCGGGCTCGATGTGGATGTCGGAGGCGTGGTCCTTGACGGCCTGGAACATCAGCGAGTTGACCCAGCGGATGATGGGCGCCTCGTCGGTCAGGTCGAGGATGTCGACCAGCTCCTCGGCCTGGCCGCCCTCCTCGTCGCCGTCGCCACCCTCGGTCTTGGCCAGCTCGCCGCCGGACTGGCGCGCATAGACCTTGTTGATGATGTCGACGATGGTGCCGGCGGGCGCGATGACGGGCAGAAGCTCGCTGGCGCCGAGCAGGCCACGCACCTCGTCGAGGGCGTAGATGTCGAGCGGATCGCCGCACGCCACGTAGACCAGGCCGGGGTCCTCGATCGCGCGGGTCAGCGGCAGCACCTGGTGCTGCTTGGCGAAGTTGATGGGCACCTGCTCGAGCAGCGTGACGTCGACCTTCTCGACGGTCAGCGCATTGTCGAAGCCATAACCGAGCTGGGTGCCCAGCGCGCGCAGCAGCTGCTCCTCGGTGATGGCGCGCATGCGCAGCAGGATCTCGCCGATGCGGCCGCCCTCGATCTTCTGCGTCGCCAGCGCGTCGTCGAGCTCCTGGCGCTTCATCGGGGTCGCCTGCAGGAGGTGCCAGCCCAGCATGCCGTCCTCGCGGACGCCTCCGGGGCCTGGGCCGGAGCCGGGCGCGGGCACGCCGAGCAGCGTGGGCTGCTGCGGGCCGGCCCCGAAAACGCCGGCGCCGACCTGCGGCAAGCGCACGTCGGTCACCTCGTCAGGCTCCAGCGTCGGCAGGTCGTACTCGTCGGGTGCCATCAGGGCTTGCCTGCGGGGGCAGGCGTCTCCGTCTTCTTCTTGGCCGGGGCCGGCGACGGGCTGGGCGACGGCTTGGCGCCGTCTCCGTCAATGTCGCCCTCGTCCGAGCCCGAGCCACCGGCGCCGTCGGGCTCGCCGACGCTGCCGTCACCATCGGGATCGTTGCCCGGATCATTGGCGGGCATCTGCACCGGGCCGCGGAACTCGGTCGAGCGCAGCGAGTCCTCTGCCTCGCGCAGCAGGCGGTCGTCCTCCTCGGCCTGCATGACGGCCTTGTTGATCTCCTCGATCAGGCCGCGCTTGCGGCGATAGTCGATGTTGGCCTCGAACTCGCGGTCCTTGAAGGCGGTGTAGGTCTCGATGAACTCGCGGCGCTCGCGCAGCTTCTTCTCGTAGATCCGGCGCAGATCACCCTGGTTCTTGATGACGTACGGGGTCAGGAAGATGAGCAGGTTGGCCTTCTGGGTGACGCGCTTCCGCTGCCGGAAGAAGTAGCCCAGGATCGGGAGGTCGCCGAGCAGCGGCACCTTGGCCTCCTCCAGCGCCACGCGGTCGGTCATCAGGCCGCCGAGCACGACGGGCTGCTGGTCGCGCACCACGACCATGGTCTCCAGTGTCGACTTCGAGGTCTTGGGCGAGCCGGTCTGGTTGAAGTTCTCGGCCGTGATGCGCGAGACCTCCTGCTTGATCTCCAGACGCACCATGTCCGAATCGTTGACGTGCGGCTTGATGGTGAGCTTGAGCGCCACGTCCTGGCGCTGGATCTGCGGGATGATGGGCAGGAAGCCCGCGCCGGCCTGGGCGCCGCCGGGGCTGGACTGGAACGGCACGTTCTCGCCGACCGAGATCTCGGCCTGCTCGTTGTCGGTGGTCAGGATGTGCGGCGACGACAGCACGTTGACGTCGGTGGTGGTCTGCAGCGCCTGCAGCACGATGCCGAAGGCCGGGATCGACACGCCGGCGCCGTTGATCTTGATGAACTTGTCGGAGCCCTCGATCTCGGGGCCGATGACGCCGGCGGCGAGGCCGCTCAGCGCGGCCGGGTTGAGCAGCAGCGACGACAGGTCGCCGTTCTGCACACCGCCGAAAGCCAGCGCGTCCTTGCCGCCGATGCCGAGCAGGCCGCCGCCGTGGAACGACACCCCCAGCTTGCGGATCTTGTCGACCGAGACCTCGAGGATGACGGCCTCGACGAAGACCTGGCGCCGCGGCAGATCGAGGCGACGGATGCTGTCGCGCAGGGCCAGGAAGTCCTGCTGCGAGCTGACGATGATGAGGCTGTTGGTCTCCTTGTGCGGCGAGATGCGGACCTGGCCCTCGAAGGGGCCGTCGCTGGTGGTCGCGGGCTGACGACCGCCGCGCTGGTTGCCGCTGACGATGGCGTTCAGCGTGTTGGCCAGCGGCTCGGCGTCGGCGTTCTCCAGCGGGTAGACGTGGATGCGGCCCTGACCGGCGCCGTGGATCTCGCGGTCGAGCACCTTGATGACGGCCAGGATGCGCTGGTAGCTGGCCGGGCTCGCCACGATGATGACGGAGTTGGTGCGCTCGTCGCCGAGGATCTTGGTGGCCTGCACGTCGCCGGCGCTGACCGGGATGGGGCCGTCGGAATCATCGATGGTCTCGTTGATGCGTGGCGCCGGAGCGCGCCGGGTGTTGCCACCGCCGCCGCGACCGCTCTGCTGCTGGGCGAAGATCTCGTTGAGGCGCTGCACCATCTCGCTGGCCGGCACCTTGTTGAGCTGGACCACGAAGATGCCCTCGTTGGCGGCCGGCAGATCGACCTCGCGCACGACCTTGACCAGGCGGCGGATGGACGACCCGAAGTCGGTGATGATGAGCAGGTTGCCGGGCGCGTAGGTCGAGATGATGCCGACGTTCGACTTCAGACCCGAGAGCAGCTGCGACAGCTCGTCGGGGCTGACATAGTTGGTGCGGATGAGCGCGGTCACCACCTGGTCGGAGCCGGGCACGCTGCCGGGGTTCCGGAAGATGGGCGGCAGCTCGTCTTTCGCCCGGAGCGACTCGGTGAGCTTGTAATAGCCACCGCCGTTGGGCACCACGGTGAGCTGCATCTGCTGCATGACGGTCAGGAACAGCCGCCAGGCCTCGTCAGCGGTGACCGGCGCCTGCGAGTAGATGGTGATCTTGGTCGAGCGCCCCGACAGGTTGACCGGGTAGATGAAGCGCTTGCAGGTGATGGCCTGGATCCACTCGACATAGTCCTTGAGCTCGGACTCGGGCTTGAGCGTGAGCAGGAAGCTGCCGCGCTGGGGCTTGCACTTGGTGGCCTTGCCGGCTCCGGCGGACGCGGGCGCCGGGGCCTGGGCGCGGGCAACCCCAGCTGTCGTCGCGAGCGCGACTGCGAGTGCGAGCGCGGCGAGTGCTGCAGTGCGGATGCGGAGGCGGGTCATCGTCACTCTCATGCTCACTTGATGGTGTAGTTCATGGACTTGGTCTCGCCGCGGCGCAGGATGCTGACCGACAGGTTGGGCGCCGTGCGCAGCTTGGTGTAGACCTCCAGCGCCATCGCTGGAGTCGACATGTCGTAGCCGTTGATGGCCTGGATGGTGTCGCCGTTGACGAGCCCGATCTTGGCGTACACGCTGCCCGGGCGGATCGCGTACAGCTTGAAGCCGTTGGGCTTGTTGTCCTTCACCGAGGGCACGATGCGTGCCGAGCGCGCCAGCGCCGAGGTGTCACCCAGCAGCTTGTCGAGCAGGCCGCGGTCGATGACGTACTCGGTCTCGCTGTTGCGCTTGATGCCCTTGTCGAGGTCGGCCTCCAGCGAGCCCTCGGGCGGCGGCGGCTCCGACGGGGTGTCGATGATCGGCGGCGGCGCGACCGCGGTCGAGACCGGGACCGGGCCGGTGTAGTTCTCGAGGTCGAGGTACTCGTAGGTCGGCCCGTTCTTGAAGATGACGCGCTTGTCGAGGATGGCGTACATGACGGGGCCGCCGGGCAGCGTGTCCTCGACGCCGTAGGTCGCGGTCTTGGTGTTGGTGACGTCGCGGATGATGGCGCGGTGGTAGGACACCCGGCTGGTCGACAGCTGGGTCGCCAGCAGCGCCAGCGGCAGCTGCGACTTGGTGGGGTTGTTGGGATCCGAGGGCGGCGGCGCCACCGGCTCGGTGGTGATGGGCTTGTCGGACGGCTTGACCCACTTGGGGCAGCTCGAGCAGAACACGTTGTGCGCCATCACGTTGTCGATGTCCTTGAGGTGGCGCGGCAGCGCGGACGACGGGATGACGGCGCGCTGCGAGCGCGGCCGGCTGGCGGGCAGCTTCTTGATGAGGAAGCTCTTCTCGATGAGGTGGTTGGTGGTGCGCGCCATGAGATACGCGGCGACCGCGATGACCAGCAGCCAGAACACCCAGAAGTAGCGCTTGATGTAGTGCTCGACGCTCATCGCACGCCCATGCTGGCATCGAGGCCGTCGTCGACCTTGCTGTCGGCCACGGCCACGTCGGCGCTGTCGCCGTCGCTGTCGCCGTCCTCGCGCGCGTCGGCGGCCTCGGCAGCGTCGGCAGCGTCGGAGGCGATGCCCTCGGCCTCCAGCTTGCGATAGATCGTGCGCGTCGCGATGCCGAGCAGCTGCGCTGCCAGCCGCTTGTCACCCTTGGCGTGCTTGAGGGTCTCGTGAATCGCGCGGCGCTCGATCTCCTCCAGCGGGGTGCCGGTCGGGAACGAGATCACGCGCGCCCCGCTGGCGCCACCCAGGCCCAGGCCGCCGGCGCCACCACCACCGCGCACCTCCAGCGGCAGATCGTCGGAGTCGATCGACGAGCCCTTGCACAGGACCACGGCGCGCTCGATGGCGTTCTCCAGCTCGCGCACGTTGCCCGGCCAGTCGTACGACTGCAAGAGGTCGAGCGCGCCGCGCGACAGGCCGGCGATGGCCTTGCCGTTGCGGGCGCGGAAGACCTGCAGGAAGTGCTCGACCAGCAGCGGCACGTCGTCCTTGCGGTCGCGCAGCGGCGGCACCGTCAGCGCGATGACGTTGAGGCGGTAGTACAGGTCCTCGCGGAAACGGCCCTCGCGCACGGCGCGCGACAGATCCTTGTTGGTGGCCGCGACCAGGCGCAGATCGACGCGCTGGGTGCGGCCGCCCAGGCGCTCGACCTCGCCCTCCTGCAGCACGCGCAGCAGCTTGACCTGGATGTGCGAGGGGATCTCGCCGATCTCGTCGAGGAACAGGGTGCCGCCGTCGGCCGAGATGAAGCGGCCGTCGCGGCGCGCCACCGCGCCGGTGAAGGCGCCGCGGTCATAACCGAACAGCTCGGCCTCCAGGATGCCCTCGGGGATGGCGGCGCAGTTGACCGGCACGAACGGCTTGCCGGCGCGCGGCGACTTGTCATGGATGGCGCGCGCCAGCAGCTCCTTGCCGGTGCCGCTCTCGCCCAGCAGCAGCACCGTCGCGGTGGACGGCGCGGCCTGCGAGACCACCTCGAGCACGCGGCGCATGGCCAGGCTGGAGCCGATGATGCTGCGCTTGCGCGCGCGCTCGAGCTCGGCGCGCAGCGAGCGGTTCTCCAGCACCAGGCTCTGCTTCTCCAGCGCCTTCTTGATGATGCGCACCACGCTGGCGCGCTTGAGCGGCTTGGTCAGGAAGTCGTAGGCGCCCTCCTTCATGGCGTCGACGGCGTTCTCGACCGTGCCGTAGGCGGTCATCACGATGACCTCGGTCTCGGAGGCGATGGCGCGCGCCGCCTTGAGCAGGTCCATGCCCGACATGCCCGGCATCATGAGGTCGGTGATGAGGACGGCGATGCGCTGCTTGCGCAGGATCTCGAGCGCCTGCTTGGGGTCGGTGGTCTTGAGCGCGGTCAGCCCCTCACGCTCCAGGATGGTGGCCAGCGAGTCGACGATGCCGCGCTCGTCGTCCACCACGAGGACCGTGAATGGTGTGGCGGAGGGAGTGGTGACGGGATCGGTCATGGGGCCTCCCAGGGCTGGTACAAGACCAATGCCAGCCCGGCGGCCGCCATTCCTCGGCATTTTCCTTTGCGGATCAAATGCTTGGGTGAAGGCGCGGGGGCGGGCTGGTCGGGTCGCATTGCCAAATTGTCATGGCACGGAAGGACAGTTTGTACAAGCTGGCGCGGACCGGGGATCAGGACCGGGGCGGGGCGGCGGGACGGCGGTGTTTGCGAGCGAAGTTGCGCAGATACATGCCGAGGAACAGGCACAGCACCAGCGCTGCGGGGGCCAGCACCAGGGGCAGCAGGGCGCCGGTGGTGCGGTACTCGTTGAAGCCCCAGACCGCGAAGGCCAGACAGCCGGCCATCGAGGTTCCGATGGTCACCTTGTGCGCGGTCAGCAGACGCACGGCGCGCTCAGTCGGTGGAAGCGTCGACGACCGACATCATGGCGTCGGGCACCGTGGCGTCGATGGTCGACATCGGCGCGTCGGCGACGGCGCCGTCGGTGACCGCGACGCCCTCGCAGCACAGCCCCTCGAGGCCGGAGACGATGACGCACTCCCCGCACTCGCAGTCGCTGGCCAGCTGACAGCGCTCACCCTTGCTCTGCTTGCAGCCGGCCGCGCCGAAAGCGAAGACGCAGAGCAGCGCCAGGACCGCGAAGAATCGCCGCAAGATCGTCATGTCGGGCTTCCTTCTAACATAAGTAGTGGGGCGAATCTATGGTGGGAGGTCGCGGACACAGCGGAAGCCCAGCCAGGCGGCGCGCTCGCCGGGGGGCAGGCCCTCGCGTGAGGCGGCGCGGGTGCGGTAGGCCGGGCTGAGGTAGCTGCCGCCGCGCAGGACCTTGAAGACGCCGCTGGCCGGGCCGCGTGGGGCGATGGACTCGGCGCGCGCGTAGCCGTCGGCGGCGTACCAGTCGGACACCCACTCGGCGACGTTGCCGGCGAGGTCCTCGACGCCGAAGGGGCTCTTGCCATGAGGATACGACCCCACCGGGGCGCGATAGCGTTGCCCGTCACGCTCGTCGACCGCGAACAGCGGCAGGGTCTGGGTGGCGGCGATCGACTCGGGGGCGATCTGGCCGTGGTTCATCAGGGTGGGATACAGGCGGCTGCCGAAGGGCCAGATCCCGCCGCTGGCGCCGCGCGCGGCGTACTCCCACTCGGCCTCGGTGGGCAGGCGCTTGCCAGCACGCTTGCAGTAGGTGGCGGCCTCGTACCAGGTCACGCCGACCATGGGCAGATCGTCGGCCAGGGCGTCGCGGATGGCAGAGGCCGGGGCGGGCTCGGGGGCGGCGACCAGCAGTGGATCGATGGCGCAGCCGCCGGCGGCGACACAGGCGCGGTACTCGCCGACGCTGACCTCGAAGCGATCCATCAGGAAGCCGAACAGCGTGATGGGGCGCGGCGGGGTCAGCTCGTCCTCGAAGAACTGGCTCTGGCAGGCCAGCTCCTCGAAGCGCTCGCCGACCTCGCGCGCGCACAGGTCGAGGGCGCGCTCCAGCTGCGCCGCGGTCGAGCCGATGCGAAAGCTGCCGCGCGGCACCTTGACCATGTCGTGGCCGCGACGGACGACGTCGATCTTGCCGCTGTGCACGGGCGTCTCGGCACCCGCCCTGACCACGTGGACGTCGACGTTGACGATGGCCGCGACGGCGACGCAGGCAGCGACCCCCAGCCTCAGCGCGCGCGGCTTGCCGATCCCACTCACACCCTCAGTGTAGCGCGCGTTCAGCCGCCGTCTCGCGGAGCTTCCAGCGGCGTGGTGAAGCCCACGCAGACGCCTGCGGGAACCACACACTTGTGCTCGGGCAGGCAGTCGGCGTTCTTGCTGCACCCGCCCGTGGTCGAGGTCCCCAGGTCGTCGCACCCGGCCGCCCCCACCGCCAGCGCCCAGCCGCCCAGCCCGAGCAGCAGCGCCGCTCCACACGCGCGCAGCCAGCCGCGCGCCCGCGTCACTTCGTCGCCCTCAGCCAGGCCGCCGCCGCCAGCGCCGGGTCGGACGCACCGCTGACCAGCTCGGTCAGCAGCGCATCGACGGCCGCCCGCCGCGCGTTGCCGCGCGCCAGCACCTCGATGCCCAGGCCGCGCAGGCCGGCATCGGCGTGCGTCAACACCGCCGCCGCGGCATCCGCCGCGAACACGGCCTTCTGCCCCGACGCCTGCGCCGCAGCCAGCGCGCTCAGCAGCACCCGCGTCGCCTCGGCGTCATCCGCGGTCGCCGTCAGCGCATCGGCCAGCGACACCACCCCGGCCAGCACCTGCGCCGCGCGCGCCTGGCGCCTGGTCTCGACATCCGCGCTGGCCGCCAGCTTGGTCAGCCAGAGGTTGGCCTCG
>Ga0154020_10000785_pt1 | contig 39224 bp, 32 predicted proteins | sample Klosneuvirus_201_FD_109709 | JGI IMG/M metagenome (GOLD analysis project Ga0154020, IMG submission 109709) | Active sludge microbial communities from wastewater, Klosterneuburg, Austria - Klosneuvirus_20160825_MG | ecosystem: Engineered > WWTP > Aerobic digester > Activated sludge | place... | reverse complement strand
GGCGGAGGCAAAGGAGTTCTTTGTGGTAAAGATAATTTAAAACTTCTTGACCTGTATGAGGCAGAACAAAAGCTGCTACCAATCCCTAAAGCCTCTGGGAATACTTCAATTGAAGTAGAAAAATATGGGCCTAAGATCATTGAATATTTCTCAACCTCAAAATCACTTCCATTCGGTAATAAATTTTGGTGGATGCGTAACTTACGATCTTTCGCCAAAATGGAGAGACTCACAGACAAATTATCAAAAAATGAAAATGATATATTCGATATAAACTTAGATTATTATTTTAAGACTGCTAGTAATTTACCTATTACTGATGACGCCACAATACCAGAACTTGAACCAGGCTGTCGAATCGTACAAATTGCAGTCAATCAATTTATAAATGATCAAACAGATACAATTCAAATTACTTATGACCCCTATTACTGGAATATGTTGGATTCGATCAATAAATTTGCACTAGCAATACATGAGTTTTTTTACTCACGTGAAAGGCAAACTTACGATTACTCAATTCGGCAAACTTTGATTAATAAACTAAAATCTGATGAAACGAGAAAAGTGATTGCTCTATTGCTTTCTCAGGCTTACGATTACAGCTTGGTTGGACCAGCTGTCAAAGCGGATTATTCAGCTTCATGTACTTTTGGCGGAGGCAATATGCACGGTGGGAATGAAGAACACTTTGAAATTTATATCAATGAAGAATATCAAAGTCAAATTAAAGGAGTCGGATTATATTTTTATGGATTTAAAGGTATACTCACTGTTAGTCGAACCTACGCCTTTTTACCAAACTTAAACATTGCTCAAATGACTATTAAAGAACCTCGTGAACTGAATAGTAAGCGTCCCACTTTTACCAAACAAATTATCACAGTTAAAAATGATCTAATGAATAAAAATTGGGAAATGGAAATTGGTACTGATGAACATGGAATACTAATGAGAGTCTATGAAGCAAATCAACCAATCGCAGATCGCCCTAATTTCTCAGGTGGTTCTTGCTCTATAGAAAATTGATATCTTGAATTAAACCGAATAATATTAACTAAGGACTCTTTAATGATTATGCTTTATAAAAAAACTTATTCTCTTTTAATACTTTTTTCATTTTGTGGCCAAATAGCATTGATTAATAAGGCCATAGCTATTGACACTCCATATTTTCGTTTAGAAATCGGAGGTGACGGCATTAATCACTCAATATTACAAGCATTTGATATTCTAGTTGCGCATCAAATGGGTGTAAAAAGTGGCTGGTTAAAAGATCACAGTCCTGATGGCCTATTTTTCATAGGAAGTCGTCTAGTATTTGATTCCTATGATTTACGTCTAAGGGCTGGTTATCAAACGGGAAGCTCCTATTCGATAAGTACAGCCATTGGTACTATACACTTGCTTAACCTAGAACATATTCATTCTTCAACTTACGGTGATTTTTATTTTGGAACAGGATTAACTTATTTTTCCGACTTTAAAGAATATTCTGATTATGAAAATAAAATCTTAGTGAGAGGAAACTCTGCATCCTCAAATAGTTTATTTATTGGATTTGAAGTAAAAACTGAGCCAATAGTATTGCAATTTGGTCTACAACAAGATTTAGATTTAACAATTAAAGGAAAATATTACGATTCATCACTATCAACATCGAGTCGAAGTTCTGTTAATAAAAGCTTGAACTCCATGAGAACTGTATTTGATGATAAGGTTTATAAAACTGGATTTTACTCTAACATCTCTTTTTTGTTTTGATCTAGATTAACAATGATCTTGGAATAGTTTTTAAAATCGAGATTAAAACCGTGAATATTTATAAGCTGATAAAAAAGCATCACTTTCAATGCGCGTTGAAAATAATGGTACAAGGTCGTAAACCAAATACCCCAATTGAAGTGAAAGAAACAGCTTGAAACGAACACTGTTTAAGCTGAATTGTTCAGATAATGAATCCTGTTTTAAGTAAAACTAATTTTTGAATTCTATGAGAAGTGTATTTCCTGACTAGACGTTAAGGGATGGTTCCAATTAATCTCTCTTTATCCCTATTAAAATACATTTGCTGAGAGAATAAATGATATCGTAGATGTTTTCCCAGAATGAGAACAGTCGTCTGAAGGCGTATTATAACAAAAAATCATTAAGGAGGTTGTGCTCGGACTCTTCAACTCGAGAGTTGAGGTCTCATATTGAAAGTATAAATTCAAATGTTGATCTATAATCCACCCTAGTCCCACCCGGTCCATAGCTCCTTTAAGCTGAAAATCGATTTTGTGCTCTTCCACAAAATGATATGGATATTTCCCTATCCAGAGCATCCAACTTCCAAAGGTGTATTTAACTCCTAGGCCACCACTAAATACTGTGAATAATCCAGAATCAATGGATGATCCATAATAGCTATTTTTAAAAGTCATATGATAGGGACCACTGCGACTATAATCGGCGCCAAAAAAAAGGGGACCAGCCTGAAGTCCAGTTCGTGCTCCAAGGGTATAGCCTGTTGACTCTCCGTCCACCATCGCTATATTTCCTAGCTGTAATGACAATTGGCCATAGCCTAAATAAGGTTCAGTTAGCCAAACGGCATTAGCCGAAAGTGTGATGAACAAAATAAGTGATCCGATTAAATATTGCAGATATGTCATTTTAGATGAGATTATCTATTAGATGATCCAATATAATCAACTATTTCTTGTGATGTTAATTTTATCAGTTGTTTGCATAAGTCGAGCTCAAACCACTTATTATGGAACCTATAGCTATGCACCACAAGGATCAGCACGAGCAATGGCCTTAGGAGGCGCTTATGCCGGCTTAAGTGATGATGCCACGGGTTTGGTTTATAATCCCGCAGGATTAAGTCATGGCACCTGGAAATTTGATTTAGGAAATACTTCAAATACAACCATGGATCGCGAAGCTGATATCAATAATGATAATACACTTGATGGTGTGATTTTCCATTTTGATTTTTTAGCCTTAGCCATAAGATTAGGCTCATTCACCTTGGCCGCAGGGCAAAGTTCACCCTATAGTACAGAAATTTACGCTAAAAGTTCACTCTTTCAAAGGGCCGGAATCAGTATTTTAAACTCTGATTATTCTTTATCTTATTTATTAACAACTAATTTTTCCATTGGTGTAACCCATCATTATTCAACATTAAAAGAAAACTATTTAACTTATAATGACAATTACTTCACAAGTAAGCATCAGGGCGAGTATTCGAGTTATGGAATAAGTTATCGTGCTAATAAAGATATGGGATTTGGTATCTCCTATACTCCTAAGACCATCATTGATGTACCAGCCTCTGAAGATCAGGTTCTTCTCAATGGATTTCCAAGTACATTGAATTGGTTTAAAGGTATTGCACTCCCTGAGCGTTATACTTTTGGTGGTTTTTTTAAAGGATCCAGTGATTTAATGTACATCGCTGATTTAGATTTCATTCACGCTGTAGAAAATTCTGTGCTTGTCGAAAGTCCCTTTGATAATCAAGGTAATTCTAATTTTGAAGTCAAATCTAAATTAGTTCAAATTCCTCATGGAGGTATTGAATATACCGTTTTTTCTCAAGCAAAAAAATCGTTTATCTGGCGTATAGGTAGCTACAAAGAACCCGCCAGAGTTGTTGGAGGTAAAGATCGATTTCACTTCACCATGGGTGTAGAATTGCGGTTGGGGCCACTGGTTGTCAGTTCTTCTATGGATGAGACCACTGGTTTTTCAAATTCTTCCCAGTCAATAAGTTTAGTGTTTGGAGGCACATAAAGAATGAAAGAGATCATTTTTTTATTTCGCTTTTTCATTCTATTAATTTGCCAAGCTTTGCCTTGTCTTGCTTCCGACCGCACACTTTCTATTGTGGGTGTTTATAATCAATCAAAAGTGAATTTTGAACTTGAGACCAACTCACCTTATTATTCTGGAGATGAATCTCAAATCGATTCGTCCATTAATATTGGTGCTTTACTTGAAACCCCCATAGCTGGACAATGGGGGTTTGAATCAGGACTCGTTTTTCTCCAAAGAGGTTATCAACTTGAAAACCGCTTTGATTCATCAAAACAAACCTATCGTTGGAAATCACTCTATATTCCATTTGTCGGTCGATTTCACCCGACTCCACTTTTTACTGGCTCAATTGGGATATACTACGATCAAAGCATTGGAGATTTAGCCTCTTTTAGCTCCTCTGATTCAAACAGTATCACCTATCAAACAATGAAAGAACATGGTTATCAAAAGTATGATTATGGAATGACTTATAGTGCTGGAGTTAATTTAAAAGTCAGCCCTTCTACTGTTTTCTTAATTGAGATTCGTTTTAATGAATCTTGGTCAAACCTTATGGATACTAATCTTCCCAATGTTGATAAACGAGAAAAAGCAACCATTTCTGAAACTCAACTTTTTTTGGGTTTTATCATCTAAATAAAGTCTAACTCCTTGGCACCCGAAATCCGCTCTCATAATGCTTGTAGATCGCAATCACTTTATTACTTTAAAAGTAGAAATATTCATTCCCATAGGTTTGGATAATGCATAGGTTCCATGACATTGCATGCAAGACTGAGTAATTTGAAGTCCTTTTTCATAGGCTTCAGGATTTTGTTCAGAGGCTAATCGAACGACTTCTTCAGCTTTAGTTTGAACTATTCCCAAAGGATCAGTGACATGGAAAACTTTTTTAACTTGTAAATCAGAAGAAATTCTCGCTATCTCTAAAGCGCTATACTTAAGTGCTGTAAAGTTTTTTCTGCCTAATTCTGACGACGCAAGAATTCCAGAATAAGCAGATAACATTCCGTTCATGCTTCTACATAGATAAGGTGTTCTTCCTTCTCGAGCGCAATTTTTAGCAATATTTTCCCAATCGCTTTTAAAAATTTGATCCCAATCGATCCCACTGACAGGTGATGCCGACGAGTGGCAAGCTGCGCATTTTTTTTGAATTACATTAGACGTGGCAAGCGCCATGGGATCTTGTTCTTTTGCTTCTACTATTAAGGATTGTGCTTTTGACTGAATTTCAACAATACCAGCATCATGTAATGAGCCGAGCAAACCATTTTGTCTAATGTTAGTTGCGGTATCATCTATTTCATGACCAATGGATTCTAAATAGGGATAATTAATCTGCATCAGTTCTCTTTGAGCTCCTATAGCCATTACCTGGCTTCGTAAATATTTCATGTTAAAACACAAAGGACCTTTTGTTGGATCAGTGCAAACCGAAGCCGATAAGACTGTTTGAGATAAAAAAAGTACCATCAAGATAATTATATTTAAAAAACCATTTGCTTTCATAATTCCCTCCTTTTAGTTGTTTTTATATTTCATAAGAGGTATCAGATTAAATAATTGAAATTTTAACAATTATTTTATTGTAATGGGGAAATTTAACCCAACAAGACTCAAATAAAAAATCCAGTTATATAGTCTTGCAACACTTTACAAGGAGATTCTATGAAAACATCTATAGTCGCTACCCTCATCATTTTTGTTGGTTTATCTAGTTTGGCCGATGCTTCTAAAACTATAAACTCTAGTACATTAACCCTCTCTCCGTCATCCATAGATAAAGTTATTCGTTTAGTGGATAAGGATCAATCCGGCTCCTCTCATAAAAAATTATCCATTATCGTGACAGATCGCGGAATGAGCACCGATGTTTCCCCTCGTTATACTGTATTCCTCGGCTATGCTAGTCTCGCTGAAATGGGAAATATTTCTGCGGATTTTGAAATCAATAATCAGGCTTATAAGTTTATTTCAGCCTCAAGAAAATCAGCTGGCGTGTACCAGATTAAAACCCTTGAATACAGAGACGAGGGTATGTTCGAAGTCACTCAAACCATCAATGCCACTAAAATATTTTCCGACGAAAATAAATTACGCAAAAACTGTGGTGGCGATTTTTGTGATGAAACCCTAAAAACTTCAATCTCAATTTCAGAGATTGCTAAGAAGGCAGAATAAATTAATTTTTTTAGAATTATGTAGTCAGTAGTGAAGCTCTTTTCGCGCATTGGATCTTACTTTTAAAACACGAAAATCCATGGCTACATCTATGAACTCCGGCCAATCGATAATATGGGCTAACTCGACTAACTCGTGATTTTTCTTGATGCTGATATTCGCGCTCATAAGGTGTTCATCGCCAGCGAAAAAACTCATCTGTCTCGGGTGTGCCATATTTACAAATCCTTTGAATAATGTGAATGTTGAATTTTTTTCATGACTATAAACATCATTTATTTATATTACTTTTTCAAGCACTAAGGGTGAAAAATGGGGCGCATCACCGAACTAACTCTAATTATTGATAGAACTAAATGAAAGGAAGTACATTTGTTTAGACTATATGTTTAAATATTTTGGATTAATCCGATAGATTCCACTATTGGCAACAATGAGATCTTTGCATTGAAAGACTTTTTTTATACGATAAATAAGGTTGTAAATTTTAGGATCATGAATCACAGGATCATAATTATAGTTCCACAATTCGTTACACATTTCTTTTTTAGTTAATCCTTTTATAGTTTGTGTTAATTTTTGAATTACTTGGACTGCTTCTGTATCTTTTATTCTGTTTAAATTAACTCCTAGAAAATGAGAGCTAGATAAGGTTATTGTTCTTGTGATTCCTAATATTTGACGTAAAAACGTTAGTTCCTCTAAATAATAAGAAGGTAAGTTTAATTTTAAATCTAATGCTAAAGAAATTGTTTTTTCTTTAATAACATTATCAGTGATACAAAAATCATAAATATTAGAGAATCGTTTTTGTTGATTAAAGGCAAGCGAAACCAGAGCTAGGTACATTGTTTCTGATTGAGCTTCACGAGATAAACCTTCTATTCTTCTTATTCTCAAAGAGTGAAGTAATTGCTTTCGGGCCTTACGAAAATGACCTTGTTTTAAATAATGTTCAATGTCTCTTAGTGTTGGATTGAGATGCCAAAAAGACATATCAATAGATTTTTTGAGGTCATTAACTTTATTGATTTGTCTTAAAGAATTTCTATTATTTGCTACTCGAAGTGTTTCATCAAAATTAAAATGGGCCTTCTCAATTTGATTAATGCAACGGTAAATTAAACCAATATGAAAATAGCATTTTTCTATTCCTCTTTGATAGTTCAAAACTTTGGCCTCATCGAGTAGTTGCTCAAACAGAGCGAGAGAATCTCGTAGAAGACTATCAAAATATAATCCAACAGCGAGTTGATATTTTTTAATATAGCGAATCCATGGATGATAATTGACATTAATAAAGCGCCATTGGTTCAGCCAGTTGACTCTTTCTGAAGGCAAATAAAGTGAATCAATACTTCCTATGACCCAATGGTGAATACAGGTTCTAATGATGGGATCTGAATTCGACTCAAATAATTCTTTACCAAAGACTATTCCACTTTGAATTTGATTGTTGGTAGTTTTAAGTACGAGCGCAGCTAATGGTGAAAATTCATCTTTTAAATCAACGAGGTTTTGCAGATAGTTTACTTCATATTGATCAAAGGCATCTTCCATAGTCCAAAAAAGGTGAAGTGGATTATTATTCATAATCAGCCCCCACCTTTACCATCTCTCGGACTACAACTAGGATGCAATTCAATTTTTTCAATTGTAATATTGTCTTTTAATTGAATAAATTGATTCATTTTTAAAAGATGCAAATCAAAGTTATTTAAAATATCAAAGCTGAGAGTCTTATATAAATTTTTTGTTTTTTGTAAAACTCCTTTAACAAATAAATCTTCTGTCATTTGGCATTGCAGAAGACCTAATGGCAATTCAGAGCGTGAATCAAATATAACAGAACCTGAACTTCCAGCTGTTGAAAAATTATTACTGCTATCGTTTAAATAAAACTCTGTATAACTTTTATTCTCATTGGTTAGACTTCTTTTAACTAGTAAAGCAACTCTTCCATTTGAATTGGCTTTTGCCGCATCATTGTCAACTTTGCTAAATTGGTCAGGACTAATCCACTCCAAATCCGTATCTGTAGATTCAAGTGATTTATACTTTATTTTGTGAATCAAAATTCTTCGAAGCTCTGTCACTCTAGATTCTAAATTTTGATTAAAGTCGATAGAATCAAGAATTTTGTTATCGATAAAAAGAACTAAATCAAAATATTTTAAAGTATTAGTGTTAGAGTGGGCATGAACTAATAAAGGTAGTTTATCTCTCAAATAACTATTTAAGACCTCATTTTTATTATCCCAGGGCTTAAGAAACATATGTAGAGATGCGACATATATGGTTTGATCAGTACTAATATCTGTAATTCCACCTATGGTTATTCCATCACTAATATAAGGAAATGTGGCAATTGATTTTTTTTGTATTTGTGTTTCTTTGGCTAAACCTGAAACAAAGTTCATATTAAGGTGTTGACTACTATTACTACCACTCGTTTTATGACAATCAATATCTCCACTGATATTTGAAGAATTGATCTCCAGGTGTAAACATTCTTCGAACTGACTACTTGATCTTGCAGAAATAGCAATATCTGCAAAGGAAAACGAAAAAAATACTAGTTGTATGATTATATTTAATTTAAAAAATGATTTGAAAATCATTGAATCACCTTTGCAAATAATATTTATTTCGTTCATGAAAATAGCATCATAAATAATAATTAACTAGATGATATTATTCTAACACTGAGGACATAATTTGTCGCATCTACAAATCCCTTCATCATAAGCTAAAAATATAAAACTCTAAACTTCTGGTGATGAATTTGCCTTATCCTATTGTAAATACTATACTTTTTTATATAGAATCGATCGATGGAGTGTCTAAAGTTTATTCGCAAACTTACATTGTTATGATTCTAATATAATTTTGTTCCATATTTCAGATTCAAATATGGAATACTATCTGTTTCAAAAGCTGATTTTATTAAGCAAGTAAAAGTCAGTTCCATTTCAAATTACTGATTATCACCAGAAGTGTAAGGTCCATTTTCATTTTTGATTTTCTCAAAATCTTCAGGTGATATTTTTTCTAATTTACATATTTGTTTTTGTTTTTCAGCAGACGAAGGTGAACTCATTCCATAAAATGATTTCATAGTGATTAATTTATCCGAAGATTTAATTAATTCTACAATTTGTCGAACCTTCAACTCAGAATTACTATCGGGCTTTTCTGTAATCTGATATCTCATTTTCTCTGCATTAAGTGAAAATGAAGTTTTGTACCAACCACCTACATTGATCATCGGAAGTGTGTAACGTCGTTCATGATGAATAACGCTTCCTCCAAATCCTTCATAGGGGTACCAATAAGTTTGAATAATGACTCCCGGTGCAAACTTTGGATTTTCATAGCGAGTCAAAACAGAGTCATCTTCACTGATTTCAACAACAGCGCCATCTCTAAATAAAACACAGGAATCAGTTGATTGATAAGTTCCTAAAAAAGGATTTGGTACATTTTGAAAATGAGCAGCAGCAAAGGGTAAATATACAGGGCTTACTATAACTACAAACAAAGCACCGATTAAATTTATTAAAAGTTTTTTCATAATTTTTTATCTCCTTAATCTATTTTACTTCATTACTGATTCATTTTGCGATTTCATAGACTTAGTGTTTGGACTGTGTGGTAATCCGACCCTTTCGAATTATATAAGTTACAAGAACATAAACTAAATGCGCAAAAATAAAGGCCGACACATACTCAACTCCACCGGCTCCAAATCCATAAGAGTGTAAACCAGCACCCAACACATAATTAACTCCATACCAGGCCATTATCACAAGTGAAAAAGTCACAACGCCACAGACGATCATACCAAAATCTCGAATCATTCCATTGATGCGACCATGGAGTACAGCTAAGTATCCAAGCAAAGCAATAAGAGCCCACGTCTCTTTTGGATCCCAACCCCAAAATCGTCCCCAGGAATAATCGGCCCAAATTCCTCCTAAAATAATCCCTGAAGCCAAGAGCACAATACCAATTTGAAAAGCTCTATAGATTCCTGAAACTATTGCTTTAAGTCTGTCTTTCCATTTTATTTCTCCTCGAAGCACATAATACAAACCAATATCGCCAAGTACAAATGCCACAAAGAAAGCAGAATAACTGATCGTAATCGTTAATACATGAACAGTTAGCCAAAAATTACTTCTTAATACGGGCTCAAGGGGTTGTAGCGTGGGATCTAAAATTGAAGGGGCCATATCCGTTAATATTAAACAAAATACTGCAACCAGTGGACCGGCAAGTAGAGTCACACCAAATTTATAAATCTTTTCAATTAACATGGAAAAGAACACAGCTCCCCAACTCACCCACACCACCGTTTCAAACATATTAGACACCGGTGGGCGCTCTGTGAGATACATTCGAAGTCCAAAGCCATAGCTATGCATGAGCCAACCCAAAATAGTAAAAACCCAAACCGCTTTAAAGTATTTAGGTTTTTTAGAAAGCCAAGCTATAATAAAAATCAATGCAGCAATTAAATATGTTATCCAAGCCCAACGAAATGGGTTGATTTCATTATAATGCACTTCGAGTTCCATAATTTGATTCGTCGGATAGAGATTGGGATTTTCAGCTCTGGCCGAACTCATCAGCTCATTCACTTTAGCCTGCAATTCACTTTTGACACTTTCAGAATCTGAAGTTTCAGTGAGTGAAGCCAAAAACGATTTTGTCAAAGACATAAATTTTTCTTGTTTATCTTTGTCAATGGCATCAAGAGATAACCACTTGTTTCCTTCTTTTGGCGGCCAAAGAGCCATCCACTGTCCAGCCGTAATGGATTTAAACGTCCAAATTTGATTTTCTAATCTTTGTAGAGCTTGAAAATAAGGATCCAACTTATCCTTAGCTTCTCTACGAGCATTGAGATCTTGCATCAACAGTGGAAGTCGGTCGGATTTCATAATTTCATTGATAGAAAAATAGCGCTTTTCTTTAGGAAATCGAAGAGCTTCTTTCACTCCCACATGTTGGATTTCGAAAATCTCTCTCTCACCCCAAGTTTCTGGAGCCAGCATCATCGTAAACATGATCTCATAGGCCGGTTTTTTTTCGTAGGTCGACTTTCCATAAATAATCGATAGTGCTTCTCTTGCTAAGGTATCATAAGGTTTTACTCGACCTTCAGCCTGAACAGGAATAATTTTTAATGCCGAAGTATTGGAATTAGCGGCCTGAACAGTCTCAGGAGAGTAAAAAAGCGAAAATCCAACCATAAAGATTGTAACAAAAAACCACTTTAAATTTACCACATTCTCTCCTTTTAAAAATCTCTTCGACCATCTGATTACAAAAACAAGAAAGATACAATTGGAATTCTCTACTTACAGCTTGCACCTTGTCCATTGTATCTTGCACTTTGCTCAATACTCATTGCTCAATACTCATTGCTCATTGCAATTAGAGCTTATCCTGGTTCTGGTCCCTTTTTTTGTTTTTGTCTAAACCAAAATAAATGAATGATACCAAGAATAATTATAATACAACCCAAATATTTAATCGCTCTTCCAGGATCTTTGTTGACTGACAAAATCGATGCAATGGGCTCACCCGTTTGCGGATTCTCTTGAAAACTTGACTGATAGAAAGTGTATCCGTTAAATTTTAGTGGTTCATTCATGGAAATCAATCTTTCACCAAGCCCTGGAACACTCACAACGCTTTCATAGGCCATGGCTCTGCGAGTCCCCTGGTATCGACCCACTGAAAACTTTTTCAGTAACATTTCTTCACCAATATCCACCCGTTTTTGACCATATTTGACGACATAGGCCCCAGCTGGAGTAAAAAAACGAACGATATCATTGAGCTGTACCCATTGTTTTTGGTCTTTATATTTAACCATTATTGCGGAAGTGGTCATTGCACTTGGTCTGGCAACCTCTTTCACTTCCCACTCACGATGGGCTTTGCTGAGAAATCGTAAAACTTTAAATTTAAGACCCATCCAAGGAAGATCCAGTTCATCACCTTCTTGAATTAATCCTACCTTCACAGGCTTAGTGACTTCTTTTTTGTAAACGGCATATTTTAGTACTTTATCGTTTTTAGCCTCAAGGGATAAAATATTTATGCCAGGATCTATTGTTTGAGTATTACCAAACATTAAACGTAAGGGTCCAAATTCTGAAACCGCAGTTTTTCCACTTCGTGATTGAGTTAGCCACTGGAGTTCATTCACACGGTTATTGAAAAGTTGAAATCGCAGAGCACCACCATCAAGTGGATCTTTAGAGGCAATCGTTCTCTCAGAGAATTGAGCATAGTTGAGTGAATCTACAATCTCTATTGATCCATCCATAACGGGGATTGAAATCATCTTATCTTTTGCTGGTTCTTTAAGAAAATTAACATCACGGTGAAATAAATCGGTAAAACGATTTCCATCAAAAGTAGAATAAACGCTGATTTCTTTATCATTGATAGTGACCCATCTTGAATTTGTTCCTATTTCAAAATACATGGAGCCATCGATTCCAAAATTTTGAGTAATCAGACCACCCGTTAAGAGCACCAGGATACCGATATGGGCTAAAACAAAACCAATGTGTCTAACCTTCCATGGCCATCGGTCGATCATCACGGCTGTTAAAATAGTCGCCAATAAGCCTAAAATCAGATACATCCATACGCTTCGGTAAACAATTTGTGAGGCCACATCAGCATCAAAACGAGCTTCATAAATTGTTCCAACTGCCGCAATAACAGCAAGAGAAAGGATTACAAACACAGCTAAATTTAATGAGGCCAATCGTTTAATCATCGACTTTCTGTTCATTTATGGTGCCTTTATTATATGAGCTTATTTGAAAAAGTCTAAAATCGGGGCGTCTCAAGCATTAATCTCACCTCAATGTACTTATTATACGTGGGAGTGAGATTGGGGCAAAGCAACGAAAAAGATCAATACTTTTCAAATAGTCCCTTAGATTTACTCAGAAGCATACGATAGCAGTATTTATCTCAAGAGAGAATAATAAAAATTGATTTTTTTCTGTGACTCTGCTCTATATCTCACCGTATCAGTTCGGAATATTTTGACAATGAGGCTGTTAAATACAAGGACTCTAAAATATGATAAGATTATTACCTCTTATTCAAAAAAAGAAGCATATTATTTTCGACTACAATGGTACGATTTTATACGATACTGATGTTTGCCTTGAAGTTCTCAATCAAATGCTTGATTCACATCAACAACCACCCGTCGATGAAACAACTTATCGTGAACACTTTCATTTCCCTATTTCTAGTTTTTACTCCAAAATCGGTCTTAATTTTGATAAAGAAAATTTTGATCAACTCAGTCGACGCTATATGAGTACATATTTAAATAATGTACATCGATGCAAAGTTTATCACGGATTCAGAGATCTCGTTCAAGAACTTCGCAAGCAACCAGTTAAAATATCAATCCTCACAGCCCTCAATCATGACGCTTTACATGATCAGCTGATCGACTTTGATCTGGGCCAGTATTTTGATGCTACTTTTGGTCTTTTTGATCACCATGCCTTAAGTAAAATAGAGAGAGGCCACGAACTCATGCAGCACGTCGGAGTTTCGGCCCAAGAAACTATAATCATCGGAGACACAGATCATGATCTTGAAGTCGCCAAGGCACTGGGTATCGATGTCATACTTTTAGCTGATGGTCATCAAAATGAAGAAAGGCTTCGAAAGACCCAAGCGACGGTCATTAATTTAAATAGAAAAGCCGAATAAAAATAGGTTGTCCATAGTCCGATCACTCATTAAACTAAATTTATCTAGGATATTGAATAAAGGATCAGGATGACAAAGTCCAAAAAGGTGGTCGTAAAATTAGGCTTTTCAAATCATTTTTTTAAAATGATTAAAATCAATTTCTATTTTTTATATCAATCTTTTTTAAGATGTGGCTTGAAAAGTTTCCATTTGATGGTGTTGAACGTGCCACAAGGTCTGGTAAACCGAATCGATCCTAACAAAGTCATGGTAATAGTAAATGCAACCAAGAGACTGGTCCAATTGAAACAAATTCTGAATGGATTTATTTTGTGCTTAGCCTTGCCACTCGCTGCACAGCAAAGTCCAGCCGATAAATACTGTACTTATTTACAAGAATTACAGGTACAAGCAAAAAATAAAAAAAAGGAAATGACTGCAATTGAATCAATTATCAATTTTGTCAATGATCTAACTAAAAAATTAACTCTCGAAGCTTTAGAAAAAGAGGCACTATCTAAAAAAATGACTTTTGAAGAATTTCAAAAATGGGCCAATGAGACACACTCAATTAAAGTGAATGATCATTATAAATCTAAATACCTTCAAAGTTATATCAATAATGTTTGTGGAGCAATAACCTACAGTGCTACATTTGGAGCCACGGCTGATCCAGAAATGTCTTCTACGGCGGAAAAACAATTTGATCCCACTGGATATCCCTACGCCACAGAAATCATCCCAGCTAATTCTGAACAAAAAAAATAAATTCGATACAGTCAGGATTAAATTTGAATAATTGAATTAATTATAGGGTGTGGAATTTATTTAATTCATTTCGTCATAATTTAAATAAAACTGTCAGTATCTTCAATTGCAGAAAACTTTTCTCAAGTATACTAGTGCTCTTCGTGATTCAATAAAGAATCAAATCAAAATTATTTTTATGAGGAGTAAAAAGTGAAAATTAAATTAATCACATGTACGATAGTTTTAAACGTTTTATTGGCGCAGTTATCTTTGGCAAGTGACTTTCAGATTACCGTGGGTGTCTCATTAACCACTTTAGGTGTTACACTTAAAGGGCCAGAGGCCACTGCAATGAATATTACTATGAAGATCGATCGCAGAGCTAAAGAGGCTATTATAGCCGCAAGCCAAGACGCCTATGCTTATAGCCAAGAACCTAGAGATGAGGTTCCTGCGATTCTTTCTAATGCTTTCGAGATTATAAACTCTGCATGCCAAGATGAAGATAAGAAATTATTTCAACAACTAACCCTTCAACAAAAAGCTCTGATGGTTGCCTCGATAGGTGATCAGATTAAAAGTTTGTAATAAAATTTATTTATCGATAAATATAAGTGCAATGAAGAGGCAAAGCTTTATTTGCTTCAATGTACGGGGCGATTGAAAATTATCCCAAACTAACAGAAATAATAATTCTCTATGATAAACCTATTATGGAGATTTATTCCTGAAATCTGATTTAATTACGGAGAATCTATGAAAATAGAATTTAAATTATTAGTTTTGACTTTTCTTTTGCTTCAATCATCATTACTTTATGGCTTTATAGAAATTGATAAAAATAATAACTTAAACAGCAAAGAACATTTAGCTATTAGTTTATTAGTTGAAGATTTACAGAACCGATTACCTCCTCTTATAAGAAAAACTATTGAGCAGGTTCAACCAATTCTTACTGTTAAAAATATTGAAACTGATTCAAAAAATATTGTTATTGCTCTTTTTGAAACTCATTTATTAGGGCAAAGCCAAATCATATTAAGTAAGTTCCATCTGAATCGACTCTCTCAATTACCAAATTTTGGTCAAAACACCTCTATTAAAGAAGGCTTTCAAAGCTCCGAACCAATTCTTTCTTATCATAAAAATTACTATCAGTACATTCTGAGCGCTCTCATTCATGAAAGTGGGCATTTATTTGATCGCTATTATAAAAATCCTCAATTATTTGATAAAATATCACAATGCCAAGAGGATGCTTATGGGCCTAGTTACAATCGCCAAGCTTATGGTTACTTATCAAATGAATGCAGACGCCTTATCTCTATGCACAATGCTATTTCAAGTCATCCCCTTTTTTTGAATGCCGCAGGCTATTCTGAACAAGGTTTATTAAATGAAGTCAATACTTACGAAAGAAATAACTTTCTAATACTAAGAAGCGTTGATCCCTACGAATGGAAGAATCCAGAGGAAAATTTTGCTGTAAATTTGGAATACTTTCTTTTAGATCCAGAATATAAATGTAGAAAATCGGTATTATATAAAATTTATTCCTTTTTATTAAACATTGAGCCCTTTAAATATTTAGTATGCCAGAGCTCTCATCTCGTTTTTGTCGCTCCTGATATTTCAACTAGTAAGGGTTATTTTTACAATATCGATTTTTCTCGTGTTTATGCTATACATTATTTGTTTGCCGGAGAAGGTCCAGAACTTTTTAGTCGTTTTGGCCACTCCATGCTCAGATTGGTTATTTGCTCTCCCCAGCGCAAGGTAATTGATGAAAAATGTTTGAATGATATTGATCAACATCTTGTCGTTAGCTTTAGAGCTTCGATAATGGATTTCAAAACAGAGATGTTAAAGGGGCTCAATGGTAGTTACCCATCTGTTGAGTATATTTCTTCTTTGAGTTCCATTATTTCTGAATACACAAAGGGAGAGCTGAGATGGCTGAAGAGTCTACCTCTTATTTTGAATAAAAAAGAAAAAGCTTCTTTATTAGAGACCATCATTGAAACACATTGGACCTATGAAGGTCGGTACAAATTTTTAACCAATAATTGTGCCGATGAAACCTTACAACTTTTGAAAAGAGGATTACCATTCAATGAGAAAATTCAAGAATTAACCATCTCACGACCCGACAGCTTATATAAAGATTTAAAAGGAAGTGGGATTGGTGATGCTTCATTTTTAGAAAACAGGACAAGTGCCATTCAAAATGGATATTTTTATCCATCGATGCAAAGTCACTATGATGAATCCATTAAAATTCTTGTCGAAAATAATTTGTTAGAAAAGGACAAAAATTCGAACTATTACTTTTCTTTATCTGCTGCTGATAGAAATAAACTGATTTCAAAAGCACTGGAAGATCATTTCGTTCAGAATAACCAACAATTATTTGTTGCCCTTATGCTATTGGAACAACATCTACTTAAAGCCAACGAATTAGAAAAAAGAACCAAAGCACTAATTTCCATCGAAGAGAGTCTGTTGAAAAACGAAGAACTCATGAATAAAAAAACTATGAATTCAGAGAATAGTCCAAAGGTTATTTTTGAAACTCTGAAAGAATCTCTTAATTTTATGAGAACCCCTGCGTATTTAATTTCCAGTATTTCCAAGAGTGACTCCTTTGGATATGGAATGCTTTCTGACTCAGAAATGAAAAATTTACTGACTTATTTAGATGAAAATCAGGGTCTAAGAAAAATCCAAAATACTCTCGAAGAGTTTAATAAAAATATATATTCTTATTTAAGTCCAATTTTTTTAATGGAGTATCAAACGGCATTAAAAAATTACACTATTTTAAAAGAAAAAATAAAGGTATTTTCCGTTACATCTAAGCTTGAGTCAAAACTGCTTAACAGTACAAATAAGGGTGCAAAATAGTTGAATGATTATTTTAAAACTGGTTAACCAGGGCTCCGAATATCCTTATATTTTGTGAATAAAATAATATTATTGCATTAAAATCAAAATTGAATTTTTGGAAATTGATTATTGTATTTATGAGTAAAAAGATTTTTTCTTAATGCTTGTATTTTAGTATTTTGGGCAAAAGAGCGATGAGTAATGCCTTCCGTAGACAATTCATTCCGAGTTGGAATCACAATGGTCATTGCTGAATCATTTCTCATTGTTGGTTTTAATTTTAAAAATAGATTTTGATTAGAATTGTAATCCAATCCTGATATCTCAATTTCAAAAACTTGGGTCTTACGAAATTGAGGCGAATCAAAGGTGGCAGACACGAGCTCACTTGACGAAGCGTCTGCTGGCAAAATCCATTGATAACTCCAGGTTTGTTCTATGAATGATTTTGCCTCAATTTCCACTCTTACTTTTCCTATACCACGGACTTCATCCAACCATTCAAAAGATAGGTTGGTTCGAAAGGGAGTCATCGATTTTCCCTCAATACGATTGGGATTCCAAGACTCAATATTTGATTGCTTATTTAATTTTGAAGTTAAAATTAATGATTGGTTCTTCGAAGAGAATAAACTGGAATTGGCAGCAAACATTGATACCGCACTAATACCAATAAGAAGTCCTAGTGCAAGAAATAACTTCCACTTTGTTAAAGAGAATTGCATAAATACTTTCCTCCAGAAGTTAGACTATAAACAATACTTGATGCGAAGGTAACAGCTGTATCAACGTTAATAAAAACCATATAAGTTCCAGCAGGAAGAGACACCGAAACGGATTCTGTGTTTCCAACCGTTGCATTGACCGCTTCGGATTTGGCAACTAGATCATTTGTTTCTGTAATGGTATGAACTTCTTTAAACACATAAAGATCTAAATCTGCTGTTCCCGTATAAGAAAGCTGGAGATCTAATACTCCGCCCGGATGATCAATCCTGAAAAAATCACTCGAGAGAAATAAATCATGATAAGAAGAACCATCAGCTAATGTTCTATCAGCAACGGGTGTCATGGTTCGATCACAAGCTGAATCATTTTTAGCCACCAGTGCCGCATACTCACTGGTGTCGCTGACCTGAAACTCTCCAATTCGAGCTGAATCTAATTTTACTTTTTCACCTGCTATATCCGCAAAACTAGAAAAATCCAGTGAGGAATAAAGTGCCTTATTTAATTGACCCATTGAGATGAAATGCTGAGATGACGATTTCAATCCAAAACTAGTATTAGTTAAAGCGAGCCATAAATACGCAAAAGGTAATTGAGATAATTCATCTGCATTATTTACTGTCCCACCGGCATCATAGGTTTTTTCTACCATTGTCGTACTATCAATATAATCATACAAAGCACGAGAAACACTCACCTCTCGGTAAATGCCCTCTCCAATTGGAGATTTAGTAATGATCTTATCTCGCACATTATTATTTAATCCGGTCTCATCTTCTAAGTTAAGTACTACCCCCACATCAGCGCTCCCATCAGGTGAACCAATAGTATCAATATAAGTTGAACTCCCGGTCACAGCCGAAGGTAAAAAATTAGAAAACCCTTCGCTAAATGCGAGTCGCGGATCAATAATCATATTTCCATCATGATACCCACCAGGAGAATCGCTCTTCCAATAAGTATTTTCTAGAAAATGTCCGTACTCATGAATAATAACTGAATCGTCAAAGTGATCAGTATCTGACATATCAACATCACCATTGGAGCCCCCAAGAATATAGAGCCCAGGTGCAGTGTCAATAGACGCTGAAACATCATAAAAGCTCAATGGCGAGGTCTCTCCAAAATACGAAGAGGGATTAAAGCCTTTGGCCCAAAAGACTGTTACTTTGGGAGCGACCGTAAAGTTCTGACACAAACTACAATTTGTATCAGTTGAATTATTTCTTAAAAACTCATTTACAAGTAAAATTTCATCTAAGATATGAAAGGCACCACCCTCTAGAGTTCCTGTGGCCGGTGCCACCAAAGCACTTAATGAAACAGACGTTGCATCAGCTGCCACAACAAATGATGTTTTAAGGGAGTAAAATTTTTTGCTGTCTACTTTATCTAGGATACTTCCAATGACTGATGAATTATTGCTTCGCGAATTCACTTCTAATGAAAATGTTTCTGCAACCGTTGGCTTCTCAATCGATAAAGAAATCGCGCCTGTTGCATCAGTTTCACTGCATTGAACCACGATGCCTTTAGAATTAAACACTCGCACTTCAGCTCTTCGTATAGGTTTAGTAAAAGGGTCACCATTTGGATTAATACTCGTATCTTTAGTAAGACCAAAGTTTTTATTTGGCTCATAATATTGATAGGTCGCTGTTCCACTAATTGTCACTGGAGTTGTGACATTAGTAACCGAAGAGCAATAACTCTCTTCCGTTGCGCTGGGTGGTGCATCAGATGATTTATTTGGCTTTGATCCACAACCAAACACTCCCACCAAGGTTAGGGCCTGCAACAACAAAATTTTCCAAATGCGTCTCGTATTTCTCACTCTTCTCTATCGGACATTGGTCTTTCTGACTTTAGTAAGAATCGTCATCAAAATGCGAAGTTATCGTCTCGAAATGACACAGTAAATTCAATTAACCATAGAGCGTTAAATCATTTGCAACTCGTCGCTGTCGCGACAGTGACCACGAGCTGTTCCATTAGTTATATAAAATATGTTTAGTGCCTCCATACCGTCTTGTTTCTCAAAGTCTAAGTGTCCAAGGGCATCTTCCATTGAGTTGTTATTTTAAATATATTGAACTGGTCAGCTCGAATAATTTTTTTTAATCCTTGGTCTTCGAACCACGAGTTCGGAGCGGAGCCTGAAGGGGGACACACCCTCTCTTGATAAAACCACTGAAGCTTCTTCCCCCGAAGGCGAGCACCGCTTGTTTGAGTGGTGCGGAGACCAAGGATTAAAAGAATTATTCGAGCTGACCCGTTACAAATATTTTTTAGTTATAGTCTAAAGCTGAAAACACTTTTGAAAGTGACGTTCTTTGCGCTAACCATGAAAAAAACAGAAGTCAGCAACTCTCTCATGGACCCCTGATAAACTATTTGCGATAAAGATACAGATGAAATTACTCGCCACGGCTCTCGGCCTCATTATTTTAGCAACATTTGGTTGTAATAGATCAAATACCAGAGACTCGAGCGAACCTCAGGTTGAAGTAGCCTATCAACTTATCGATGATGGTGAATACACTCAAGCCATTGATTTATTTTGGAGTTTATTACAAGATGATGATACACCTACGATAAGGATCGGACTCGCCTCCGCTTATGCTGCGAGAGCTGGAATATTAGTACAAAGTTATTGGGATCTCATACTTCCTTTGATAAAAACCCAACCCGAACTCCAAAATGAAAATGTTGTTAAACTCAAAAAAGATTGGCAACTTTTAATCTTAAAATTTCCTTCAGATATTCAAGCTGTGCTTATTGCAAATGAAGACAAGATATTTAAAGCCTATCAAAACTTAGAGACTATTAAAGCTCGTTTTCAAAAAATTCCACTCTTAACACGAATCGATCAAGTCGGTGATATTAATATGGCAAAATCTATTATTAAAGATGTTCCATCAAGAGGCTCACATCTTTATCGAGCACTTTTAAGTCTCACATTGATTCGCTATGAAGCCAATGAATCTATCAGTCAATTTAACAATGCCATTGCATCATTTGATCAAAGCAAACCCTGTCCGCCACAGTTAAAGTTTTGGATTTCACATTTAGAATCAATTTCGACCATAACATCTGATTTAATTTTTGATTTAAAATTTTCTTATCCAAGCAAAACCACAGAGATCGAACCCTTTGAAAAAGAGTTTAAAAATCATTCTGAAGTTATTGCTGGACTCAACTCATTTCTTAAGACAAATTTATGTCGTTAATAGCTATACATAATTTAAAAAATAGAGCGGTTGTATTAATTATTTTTATAGTTGAATTGTTTTTGATGTCTTCATTTTCATTTGCCGTATCTCCAAACTCTCTAACTATTTTCTTGGATCAAGTCCAAATGGATCACAAACGCAATAAACAGCTCTGCTATTCCTTTGAAGACGAATCGCCTGGTCTCCCTTGTAATCCTGCTTTTCTAGGAATTCGCCGATCGCCTCAAGTTTGGATTTCAGGATTTGGTAATAATAATCTCAAATACTTCGAAGATGTCGCAGATATTATCAGAGGGCCAATCGATACTGATATGTTGCTTGATATGATGAACCATAATTCTAATGAACACTTCGTAGCAAGTTTATCCGTGGGTTATTTTAGTGATAATTGGGGATTTAATATTATTCCTGCAAAACTTATTTTATTTACTAATATTAGAAATCCATCTTTACCGCGAATCACACTACTAGCATCCAAAGAAACAGAACTTCAATTTCAAGTTGGGAGTTTTTTTAATTCAGAGTGGTCTTGGGGACTTCAATCTCGAATTGTTCAACGTAGTTTTACTTATAATGATGGATACTTCAGTGATCATTTTGTTGAAGGTTCAAATCAGATCTATTCAGTTCATCGACAACATGGTTATTTTTTAGAACCAAGTTTACTTTATGCACCTGAGGACATTAAATGGAATCCAACAGTCTCTATCATGATTGATAATCTTGGAAGTGAAAGTGAAAAATTTGAACCTTATGATACAAATCCCAATGTTCGAATTGGAACTTCATTTGCAAGTCAGCTTGATCCAGGATTAATCCAATTTGGAGTTACGACACACTGGTTGAACGAACCTGATAATAGTAAGTTTTATTCTAGTATTGGGGTGAACTACAGTCTCTCACCCTTTCAAATCTTTACTAATCTCGGAGAAATTGAACAACAATTTGGTGTCGCTTTTAATTTCAAGTTTCTTTCCACCGCCATTTCATACTCAAGACAAGATTGGGCCAACAATCAAATATCTGACTATTATACTCTTTGGAGATGGGAACTCAGTTTAAAATTTTAACGTTTTCTTGAAGGACGTCTTTCGTCATCATCTTTGTGTCGAATCACACGTGTTTCAGCAGCTGGTGCGGCGGCTCGCGAAGCAAATCTTTTTCCACCTGAAGTAGAACTCGATGCTCCTTCAGAGCTTTTTTCTGATCGACGGCGGAATCCACCACTTTCTTGTTTTCGATCCGAATCCGAGAATTTCTTGCCTCCACCACTAAATCCACGACCTTCTGTTGAAGCAAAACGGCGACGTGGCGCTTCTTCCCCACTACTACTGTCACTCCCTCTTTCAAAATCTTTACTACCACCGCTACTCGGTCTTCGTGAACGACTCGAAAAGGAATCTCTGCTGCTGCTGCGACCTGCTCCACCACTACTAGATGAAAAGCGTCTTTCTCCACCTTCAGAACGATACCCAGATCGTCCTCCACGACCACCACCCGAAAATGAACGCGGAGCCGACTCATCAAATTCACGAGGTACTTTTCCGTCTAGAAAGTCCAGATTCTTTTCAGATTGATTAAATAATTCACTCTTAACCAATAAAAATAATTTAGGTAAAAATTCTTGCAACTCTGAATTCTGCAACTCTGGACGTTCTCTGAAAATTTCTTGAACAGCTTGGTTTGCTAATCTTAAGCTGGATCCATTAAATTCTTGACCCATTTGATCTAAAATCTTTTTAATTTCAGAAACAGCATGTTCAATTGCTTTTGGAAATACACCTTTATGAAGTTCAATTTCAGTTTGTTTTTGAAGTCGAACCAAAGAACGAATTTCATGGGCTCCTACTAAAGTTATTGCATGGCCTTCACTTCCATTTCTTCCAGTTCGACCCACACGGTGAATATATGTTTCCACATTCCAAGGAAGTGAAAAATTAATAACATGAGTTAAATTTTGAATATCAAGACCTCGAGCCGCAACATCGGTTGCAACAACAATTTTTGTCTCACCCGATCTAAAACGTTTTAAAATAAATTCGCGGTCTCTTTGAACTTTATCACCATGAAGTGATTCTACTGGTAAATTATTTTTCAACAAAGCTTGCTCTAATTCCGCCACTTCTACTTTAGTCTGACAAAAAATAAATCCATAAAACTGAGGAAAGGATCGTAACAGTCTTAATAAACCTTCTGTTTTCATTTCAGATCGAATGGTAAAATAAGAATGTCGAATAGTAGGAGAAAGTCCTTTACCAGTGCTCACTTCAATAAAAAATGGTTTTTCTAAATAACGTTTAGTAATCTGTCTAACCGATGAGTTCATAGTGGCACTAAATAACCAAGTCTGACAAGACGCTCTAACCACATTATCATCAATATCTTCGGGATGAGTTGCCGAGAGAATAAAATTTAAACTTTCTTGAAATCCCATAGAAAGCATTTCATCGGCTTCATCAAGAATCATCACTTTAACTTTGGTTAAACTCAACAAATCTTGTTCCAGCAAATCAACCAAGCGTCCCGGAGTGGCAACCACAATTTGTGCGCCTTTTTTTAACTGCATCACTTGAGTGCGATAACTAGAGCCACCATAAATAACAGCAACATTAATGTTTTTAGCAGCACCGATTTTTTTTAATTGTTCTGCAACCTGTGAGGCCAATTCTCTTGTCGGAGACAGCACTAAGGCTTGAGGATACATTGATTTAGCATCGATTTTTTCAACGAGTGGGATTCCAAAGGCGGCGGTCTTCCCGGTTCCAGTTGAAGCTAAGGCTACTAGATCTTGAGTTTTATCGTTTAGTAGTATGGGAAGTGTTTTCTCTTGTATTTCTGTTGGGGTTGTAAATCCCATTTTTGTAAGAGTTGAAATAACTTCTGGAGAAATATTAAAATCGCTGAATGATGACACAATTAATCCTTTTTGTTTGAGGAGGCGCTGTAACATGCAACCAATATAAGCAAAGGTCAAGGGGAATAAAAATTAGTAATATTTACAAATCCTTATACTAATAACTAGAAGCATTTTTGCTCCATAGCATAGTGCTGCCAAAGTGAAAAGAGCTCTTTAGTTGAAAGCGTCGTTATTCCTTGTTCCTTTAAACTCGTTAATGGTCTTCCATGCCAGCCACAAGCACTAATATCTTCAAAGAGGCTTAGATCATTTGAAACATTTAAAGAAAGCCCATGATAAACACGTCCGTCGCTCACCCTTAAACCAATAAAACAAATTTTTTTTTGATTAATATATAATCCTGAAGAGTCTTCATCACACTGCACATGAAGTCCCAATTTGAGTAAACAACCTTCAGTTATTTTAAGTAGCTGACAAACATAGTTTTTCGGTCCCCAACCTCTTTTATCAATAGAAATCAAGGGATATATAATCAACTGACCAGGGGAATGTAGAGTTGCCAATCCACCTCGGTCACTCTTAACAACTGGTATTTGCGGTGACATTTGTGGTGACATTTGTGGTGGCATTTGTGGTTGCATTGATTTTGAAAGGTGGGATGGCTGTGGCAATGGTAGTAATTGAGCTTGTGATAGTGATAGTGATTGTGAATCTATTGATGATTGTAATGGTGAGTGGAACTGTCTTTGGTATGCTGAAGATTTCAACTCATTTTCAATCTTTGATCTTTTACCCAATGATATAACATGAGGATGTTCCAGCCCCCACACTTCTTCTTTATCTTGAGACCAATGAAGTGATTGTTTTTGTAGTTCAAAAATAGAATTATAATCACTGAGACCTAGCCATGAATATTTCACAAATTGGACATAACATAACATTATTAAAAGAACAATCTCTAAGAAACTGTTCGAAAAGTAACAACTTCTTCCTTGTTTTCACTTTCGCTATGGCCGAGCCGCTACACTGTACGTCCGGGAGGCAGAATCGATACGAGTTTTTTTAATTGAACCGTCATTAGCTCATTAGACGCCATATTGGCAGGAGCAATATAAATCAAACTCTAAAATTCTCCAAATCGATGCATTATCGAAGGGATGCGATCTCAAAGCTCTGAAGATGCTTTGAATGATGAACCTCAATTTTTCTTTTTATTTCAGTTTTAAAATCTAAATCAAAAAATAATGGATTAGCCTGGCAAGCTAAAATTTGCGAAATGGCGTATCGAATATGATAAGCCTGAGAGCCTGGTTTATCAACCTTTCTAAGTACTTGCCAATGAGAGTTATCATTGAAAAATGGAACTCCCTTATAAATCTGTTCCCCAATCATCGTTAAGGCGCAACGAATACTCGTTTTTCCACTTTGTGATGCCCCTTTATCACAATTTAAATCAGGATCCCACTTAGTATAAATATTTTCATTTTGCTCATGTAGTTGTAATAATCCAATGGCCAAGCCGTTGGGGCCTTGATTCGTGGCGTTTTCCTTACAACTGCTTTCGTAGTGAGACATAGACATCATTATAAATACCCAGAGATTCTTTCTTTGTTCTGAGTTCATTTTTCGATAACCAGGACAAGCCCCACCAAATGAGGTGTCATATTTAATAATATCTTTAACAAAACCATGACTTAAAGTTTCTTTTACAGCCTTCCCTAAGGGGCCAAATCCATTTTTAGACACAAACTTTTGCTCACAACGATTTGAAAATTTCATTCGCTCTGCAATATCTAAAAACTCATGTGATACTTGAATATCAATTTTTGATTTCAATTTTAAATTAGGGTTTAATTTTTGATTTTTTGCAATCTCTTGAGTTACGTCATTCTTATTTGAGTTAAATTGGAAACTCTCCTGATTATTCGCAGCCGTTTGATTCGTCATCATTTCATCATTTTTAGCTAATTGTAATGAAATTTCTTCATTCAATATTTTTTTGTCGCCATACCATGGTCGTACTACACTTTGTTTTAAAAAATTTTGATAATAAAAAGCTAATTCGCAAGATTTATTATAAATAAAACTAAGATTTCCTAATTTCCAAGCCTTAATGAACTTATGAGAAATAAGAGATCGTTTTTTACCAGTGATGGATTCAATTTTGTCATTCGTGTAACAGTTTTGATTTGTTAAAACACTTATAAAATATTTCGATGAGCTCATACTAATCTGCTGGTTTTGAATTTTTACTGGAATATTTATAAGTATCAAAATAAATACACTTAATTTTAATAATCGTATATTAATCTTTTTTTCAATCCACTTAAGCATAGTCCCTCCTAATCATTCATTAACGTTCCTTTATGATCCATTGGCGGTCTTAATGATGCTTAACACTTCCCTTTCCTTAGTGCTTACTTGTTGTTGTATTACCAACTATCACGATTTCCTTTATCTCAACTAGATGCTAACTCTGCTCGTCAAAGCTTTTGTCAGCCTCTCTGTACATTGTACACCTAAACCTAAAGCAAACCCAGAATTCCTTATTAACTGTCTAACAATAAATCGTTTTTATTTATAATTTGATACTCTAATTCAGAATAAGACATCTCATAATTAGAATTACTTAATCTAAATCAATAGACATAATTGAAAAATATTTTAAGCCTAGATTTTTTCAATTAGATGGAGGGTGATTGAAAAATTATTTCTTGAATAGATAGCCGTTGAGGCTCTCTCTCTCTTTGGACTATATTGAGACATTAGGAAATCGGAATGCAAAGAATGAGCTTTGACAATAAATATGAATTTTCTGTTTTAAATAATTTACTCGATCTATCCAATAACAAGAGTACAAATAAATGAGCTATATTTTGTTTGAAATTATTTCAATTTGCTTATTTTGATTAATTGGTATTTCAAGTGCAACTTGAAATACTCCACTTTCATAATTAATTTGTAGATTGATATTCAGTGCTTCAGCAATTTTTAAGGCAATATAAAGGCCTAGACCTTGTCCAGACTCTAAAGTAAGCCCCCTCACAAACTTTTCCTTTAAATTTGTGAGAACCTGCTTATCATAAGTTAATTTAGTTCGATTCTTAATCAAAATAACAAAAGCATTTGATGAAGCACTTAATATAATTTCAATAGGAGATTCGCTCGCATATTTGATCGCATTTTCTAATATGTTGTTTAAAATAATAGAAAAAAGTTGTGCGTCGGTATTCACCATCCACTCCGTATTGCCAGATTCCAATTCATCACACTGAATTTGAAATTTTATTGATTTTTTTCTGGCAATAAATTCAAGACGATCAACAACTAAAAGTACATGGTCTAACAAACCTACTTGAGATATTTTTAAATTTTGAAAGCCTGATTCTATTTGCACCAAATTTAAAAGATTAGAAATCGTTCCAGACATAAAATCAATTTCCTCCAGAACCACTTTGAGATGATTAGTCTCTTCATTGTCTCCTTTAATTTTCGCTACATCAACTATTTGCTCCAAATGGCCTTTGGCAATTGTCAGCGGTGTTTTAAGCTGATGTGCAGCCTGCGCCACGAATTCCTGGTGTGCCGATAAACTTTTTCTCACCTGTTTTAAAAGTTTATTGAGTAAGTTTGCAAGCAAGGAAACCTCTGGTGGGCCCTCAGGAACGTCAAATTCTTTTTCAGTTAAAGGAATATAATCGATACTACTTGTTAACTTTTCTAATGAACGAAGTAGACTTTTTGAAAGTACTGAAATCATCAGTGCTGAGATGAGAAAGGTAATAAGTTGTCCCGCAATAAAAATTGATTTAAATTTTAATTCTTGAGACCTTAGGGTATCACTTGGTACTGCTACAAAAAAATAAATCGATGGAACAGGACTATCATCAACTTGCATTAAGACTCCGCGCCAACGATCACCTGTCTCTGCCCTAAGATCATAAAATTGATTATCTTTATTGAGTCGAATTTCATTTTTGAGGAAATTAAAATCGGTAGGAGCATCTTTATCAGATGAAAATGAAAAGAGTTCAAAAAAAGGTTGTCGATATATTTTAACTAAGGCATCTCCATGAGGAAATGGAAAGATTTTTTCGGCACTAAATATGACATGAAAGGGTAAATCGGCCTCTCCCCCAGGTGTGAGTTGAACATTTTCAAGAAGATCAGTAGCATAGTTGAAAAGTGATCGATCAAATTCATTTCTAAGTTCAGTTTGAAATTCATTAAAGATGGCCCAATAACCGATCGATAAAACCAGTGCTAACAAACCACTTAAACCGATAACAATTCTAGATCTAAAACCTAAATTAGACCAAAATTGTTTAAGATTGACGGAGTTCATAACCAACGCCAATCACCGTATGTATGAGTCTTGGAAATTGATCGTTCTCCATTTTTTTTCTCAAATGATTAATGTACACATCAATGATATTAGTTCCTGTTTCAAAATCTATGTTCCAGACATGTTCAGAAATTTGTGCCCGTGATAATGGTCTTTCAGGATTTCTCATAAAATATTCAAGGAGTGAAAATTCTTTTTGCGATAAAATTAGTGGTATTTTTCCTCGACTCACTTTGCGAGTAACAAGGTCAATTTCTAAATCAGAATAAACTAAAAGCCTTCCCTTACCAGATTTATGACTACGACGAAGATGAGCTCTCAATCGTGCCAATAGCTCATCTAAAGAAAAGGGTTTCGTTAAATAATCATCAGCTCCAACATCCAACCCCTTAACTTTATCATCTGTAGCAGAAAGCGCTGTTAATATAATTATAATACCATTGTAATTATTCATCCGTACGGTTTTGATAAAATCCCATCCCGATTTATGGGGAAGATTTATGTCAACGAGTAATAAATCATATTCATTGAGACTGATTGCCAGTTCTGCATCCATCGGATTAGCAAAACTATCTACAGCATATCCTGCAGCAGTCAGTCCTTTCTCGATGAATTCTATTGTTTTAATTTGATCTTCGACTAAGAGTATTCTCAAGAGTGATCTCCCTTTACTATTCAATTTAAAAATCAATATAAAAATTCAAATATAGTAGCTTATTCAAATCACACATTGTAAGTTTTTTAAGCCATTCAGAGTGATGCCTACTTGGGCGTTTTTTTTCAATTTAGCTGCTATCATTTTAATTTGAAAGTATTAATCATGCTTTATTGATTGTAAGTTAGTCAAAGTCGAAGGTGGTGTTGATACTATTTTAAGCCAATGAAGTTGGCTTAAAATAATACAATGTGCCATTAATGTTTTTTAATTTTCAATTCATGCGCTTTTAAGATCATCTCTGTAACCTAATAGTTAAGGATGGAGGTCTCATTGTGAGCGATACCAACCTGACTAAAAACAACCAAAAGGAGATTATAATGAAAACACTATTAAGCGCAATCCTAGGATTAAGCCTTATTTCTGCAATGGCTTTGGCTGGTGAAGCTAAGAAAAAAAATAATAAGAAAAAAGGTGGCAAAACAGAAATGTCTGCACCAGCGACTACACCTGCTACTGATACTGCAACTCCACCAGCTGGCGAAACTCCAAAGCACTAAGCTTTAATTTTTCAGTGAATAACCTTCACGGCTAATTAAATTTTTATTTACTTACGAAGTATTCAAATACTTCGTAAGTTTATTGGGCTGACTTTAGACCTCATCATTGTGAGTTTTAAGTCAGCCTTCTTATTGATCGAAATTTGAAGTTCAACTCAAAATAATATAGTCTTATTTTCGCTCAATTATTACTAAATAGGATGTTTGAAAAATATCTAAATACACATCAAACAGAAGTTCAAATCGTACTGAACTAAGTTCGATTGACTCGAATGAGAAAGTTTTAAACTCTGCTAGGATGAAGTTAGACATTTTTCAAACAAACTTTAAGTAAATATAAATTATCGACATTGGTTCCTATTAATTAGAAAGAGGGATTATTGCACTTTTGCGTGCAAATTTTGAGAGTTATTCAAGTAAATTTTACTATTTAAAAAGTTCTCTATTGTTACTACCAATTACTACACGTTATATGAGGTTAGCGATGACTATTTTAAAAAAATTCAAATCCGATATTCCAGCTTCCTTTGTTGTATTTTTAATTGCCTTGCCTCTATCACTTGGAATTGCCTTAGCCTCTGGTGCTCCTCTTAAAGCAGGAGTTATCGCGGCCATTATAGGTGGAATCGCCGTTGGACTTTTTAGTGGAGCACCACTTCAAGTCAGTGGGCCAGCTGCAGGCCTTACCATTATGATCTTTGGTTTTATACAAAAATTTGGTTTTCAAACTACCTGTATCATCACCTTACTTGCGGGAGGACTTCAAATACTTTTTGGTCTTTTGGGAATCGGGCAACTGACTCTTGCAATCTCTCCAAGCGTTATTGAAGCTATGCTCGCAGGAATTGGAATTTTAATTGCGCTTGGACAAGCTTTTGTACTTATGGGTTCTTCTCCTAAGGGTTCGGCCTTAGCCAATCTGTCGCAACTACCAGAAGCCTTTATGAATCGCAATCACCAAGCCTTTGCACTCGGACTCTTTTCACTTTTTGTTTTATGGGCATGGAATAAATATTTAAGTAAAAAAGTTAAGTTTATCCCAGGTTCATTGATTGCGGTCCTTTTAGGTACTGCTATTGCGAGTATCTTGGCACTGGATGTGCCTCATGTTTCAATAGGAAATAATATCTTCAGCGAATTTCAAATTCCTCAAATAAATTTAGCAGAACTTCCCACATTACTTCTTTCAGCACTTGCATTAACTTTTGTTGCCAGTGCCGAATCTCTTCTTTGTGCCGTCGCAACCGATAAACTCCATTCTGGTCCGCGTGCAAAACTGAATCGAGAATTAATTGCACAAGGTATCGGAAACACACTTTCTGGATTTTTAGGTGGGCTCCCTGTTACTGGTGTTATTGTTAGAAGTTCTGCCAATATAGGTGCTGGTGCTAAATCCAATATTTCAGCTGTTTTTCATGGGGTGTGGCTTTTAATTTTTGCGAGTTTCATGTCAAACTACCTATCGCTTATACCTCTGCCTGTATTAGCGGCCCTTTTAATTTTCACTGGTATTAAATTAGTTAAACTTCAAGAGATTAAAAAACTCATGGAATTTAATGAATCATTGATTTATTTTGCCACTCTGACTGGTGTGGTTTTTATCAATCTACTTTGGGGCATAGGAATTGGCTTTGGACTTGCTTTAGTAATGCTCCTTTATAAAATGAGTCAATTTGAAGTTCGAACTTTTAGTGAAGGTAAATCTCAACGAGTTGTTATCACAGGATCATTAACTTTCTTGGGTATTCCTAGTCTACTTCGACAACTAGAAACTCTTCCTCAAGGATCGATGGTCGAAATGATTTTTGATGTCGATCACTTAGACCATGCTTCACTTGAAGCCATCCGCTCTTGGAAAGAAAATTATGAAAAAACAGGTGGTAAAATTATTAAAGCTCCACTCGATATTTTATGGAAATCACTCGGTGAAAAGAAGGCTTTGCCTTTAACGTCAATGACCTATGAGAACCAAGTGGATCTAATGCAAAAGGCTTACCGATTTGATCAGACAGACCTTAGTCTCAACAAAACTAGTTTGACTGAAAAGAAGTCTTCCAGTCTGCTAGCCTCAAATCCAGAAATTAAATCAGATATAATAAATTAATCTCGTTATTACTATGATATAAAAGGTGATTCTTTATGGAAGTAATGACAATGTTTACAAAATCTATTACAAATCAAAAAAACGGCTTAAATGTATCTTGGGTTGAGCATATCATCAACTCCATTCGTCCAACACTACCCATTCAAAATCCGATGCCGTTTTTTGTACATAATAATCCAATACAATATTGGGAAAAATTTCCATTCGAAGTGGGGATTGAAAATGCCGTTTTAACTTTTGAGAACACAGGAGAACATAAATCCAGAGTTTTATGGAGAGAATTAGAGGACTTTGTTTTACCCATTGTAATCTCTTATTTTGATCAAGGATTAAATAGGTGGAATTTAGAATCCCATAAAACTAATCTCTGGCAGTGGTTTGTCTACAATATTAACTCAAGTCTAAACATAAAAGCTCAATTTTTGTCTGAATTAAAATCTAGCATAAAATTAAACACTCACGGAACTCTTTTGGAAGACACAACTAAAATACTTGAGCAGCGTTGTGCAAATAAAGAAATTTGGCTTTCACATCTTCAAGCGCTTATACTCCATTTTAAAGGCTGGAGTGGGATGATTCAAGTTTTAGAAAAAGATGCAAGCCTATTTCCATTAGTGTCTCGGAATGTTTCTTTAATTGATTGGGTTGCTATTTTAGTTTTTACCGAAAATGCTATCAATTTTCAAAAAGAAAAACCCTGGTGGGGAAAGCCACTCTGGAGTTCAGCACCTCTTGAACCCCGCATAAAAGAGATCCATAACCAATTAAATCAAATTAAAGAAAAAGAAAAAAACTTTTACCAATCTTTTTTTAACCAATTTCAATCACATTTAATTGCAACACTACAACAAAGATCCACTTTGGAATTGTCACAAAAATCAGGACCAATCACACTCAAATCATCTGAGCAAATCAAATCAACACCAACCGTGCATACAAATTGGGTGAAAAACAAGATAGTCCAGACTCCACTAGCTCAAATTTTGTTCTGTCTTGATGATCGAGAAGAATCCTTAAGAAGAGCCATTGAATCGACAAATCAAAATTATGAAACTTTTGGTACACTTGGTTTTTACGGTATTGATTTTAGTTTAAAACGACCTGGTCATCTTATATTTCAACCTCATTGTCCCCCAGTGATTCAGGCCAAAAAGAAAGCCGAAGAAGTGGTTCCTCTCACTTCATCCTTATTTAAAAAAATAATGCAAAAACTATTGCCACTACTCAATGAAAGTCGTTTTACCTTTTTGGAACCACTTATCGCAATCTGTTTCTGGCCCATATATGCTAGTTTATTAATTATCCGATCCTTATCTCCATCACTTTATTCTCAATTCCGAAATTACTTTCAAACCGATCTTTATATTAATAGTATGAGTTCAATAAATTTTATTACTGAATATACGATAAAGGAAAAAGCAGATATTGTTGCAGGTATACTGGGAGGGGCTGGGTTATTAAATGTAACAGCTCCGCTTGTTGTTGTTATGGGACATGCTGCAACCACGACCAACAATCCATTTCAAAAATCCTACGGTTGCGGTGCCTGCAGTGGTCAATCTGGATTTTCAAATGCCAAAGTTTTTGTTGAATTTGCAAATGATGACGACGTAAGAGTTGAACTAAAAGTAAAAGGTATTAATATTAATCCAAAGGTCACTTTTATAGCTGCTTGCCATGATACCAGCCGTGATCAAACTATTTATGCACACCAAAATGAAACTTATTTAGGTGTAGATCAAGAAAAAAAGCATATTTATTTTGAATTCCAAAAAAATATGAATCTTGCTTTAAAGATCAATAAAGAAGAACGATGGAAACAATTTCAACTCTCCTCATTTGAATCAGCCGAATCCAGAAGCTCAGATTGGTCTCAACCTCGTCCTGAATTTGGCCACACTGGTATTTCACTTACTGTCTTTGGACCTCGCTGGTTAACAAAAGATTTAAATTTGAATCGAAGAGCTTTTCTAATGTCCTATGATCCTGATTTAGACCCTACTGGTGAACACTTATCTTATGTTATCTTAAATGCACTACCAGTTTGTGCCAATATTAATCTTGATTATTTTACCTCTGCTGCCTTTCCTGAAGCTTTCGGCGCCGGTAGTAAACTCCCTCTGAATATTGCTTCTGGCATAGGTCTAATGGCGGGATCTAAGGGTGATTTGCGAGTTGGCCTTGCTACTCAAATGATTGATCGTCATGAACCCTTGAGGCTCTTAGCCTATGTCTATGCTGACAAATTAAAGCTCGAACAATCTATTTCAAGTTCACCTCGTTTGCAAAATATCATAAAAAATAATTGGATTCACCTTGTTCGCATTGATCCGCTAACATTAAAATTTGAATTTGTTACCGACGAATTAAAAAGGGATTTTAACTATGATTCAACACTTTCTATCTAAGTACTCCCTTATGCTGTATGGAGCTGGCTCAGTTTTTACAGTTTTATCAATATTTACCTTGTTTATAATTGCACTCTATTCAAAAAACTATCTCTCTAATGAAAGAGGAAAACACCGATACTGGATACTTTATACTTTTTTTTCTATTGGCATTCTAATCTGCTGCCTGTCTGGTAACTTAGAAACCTTTTTTGTTGGTTGGGAAATCGTAGGTCTGGCTTCGTTCTTTCTTATTGGATTTTACCAAACTAATTCTAGAAGTCTCGAAAACTCACTCATAGCTCTAGCAAACTATAAAATGTGTGATGTTTTTTTTGTATTAGCCATATTCTTACATGAATCTAACCGATACACTTTAGCAGGTGCTTGTTTAATCATAGCAACTCTTGCTAAAAGCGCTCAGTTTCCATTCTCTTCTTGGCTTTATCGTGCTCTTGAAGGCCCAACTCCCTCCAGCACAGTATTTTACGGCGGACTGTCTTTACATCTTGGACCATTTTTACTTTTACAAAATCTGAATCTTTGGAGTCACTCCTTAGAATTGAAAATTCTGGTTGGGGGTCTCGGTATAGTGAGCGCTGTATATGGCTTTCTGGTAGGATCGACTAGGAGTGATATAAAAACCTCATTTGCTTTTGCCTCAATATCGCAAGTAGGTTTAATTTATCTCGAGCTGGCTTTAGGATTTTACAGTTTTGCACTCTGGCATATTGTAGGTCATAATATTTTAAGAACTTGGAATTATCTTCGTTCCACAAGTTTCTTTGATGATTTTTTTAAAAAAGAACATCAATCGTCATCAAAATTTTTATCTTTATTTTTAAATAGAGTTCCCAAAAAAATCTACTTTCATGCTTTTAATGGCTTTTATATGGATCAACTTTTCATTTTTCTTAGGAATGCCAGTTTAGCATTTTTCTTGGCACTATCATTTATTTTTTCTGCCAAACACTTATGGCTTCAAACCTTTCATACTGAGTTTTTATTACTTATGTGTGGAACATGTCTCTCTGTTTATTCCTTTATTCGTCCTCACACCAAAATGGTGGTACAAGCTCTAACTCTTGTTGCCTCTCAAGTTCTAGTACTAGGTTCTATATTTTTATTTTATATTGATATTTTAGAGGAGACTTATATATTTTCATCTCTCTTCTTTTTAATTGGTACATTATGGGCGCTTTTTCCTGCTCTCCATCAATGGTCCAAAGAAGGAACACACTCCGGAGATCCATTTAAGCATACACCTGAATTAACTCCTCAACGTCATTGGATCTACTTATTTTGCGTGATTTCACTCACTGCCTCTCCAGGTAGTCTACAATTTTTTCTTCAAGAAGCACTTTTTGACGATTTATGGAATAAATCACATACATTTATGATTTTGTCACTTATGGGATTGACCCTGAACTCCTTTCATTTTTTTAGAGTGGGACAACAAGCCTTTATCTCAGAAATTTTGAATCGATCATTGATTAAAAAAATAGTTAAAGCATAATTGCGAACGAGCCCGCTGTTTCAGGACTGGGGGACGAAGCTTACCTGGGTTTTTCTCTTCACAGAAGGAACCAAACCCAAGTAAGCCACTGTTTAAGCGTGTGGGGCGAAACCTAGGCCCTATAGTCCGCATAAGAACTTGAATTTCGAGTTATACGTGGCATGTAAATCAGTTTATCATCCCATAAAACAATCCCACTTCGATACGGTTCAAAATGATATTTTTGGAAAAATATTTAGGTTTTAGTCAGATCAATAACTCAGTTTTTTTGATGATGAAAGACTAATGAAAAAGAGGAATCCGACAAGAGCTCCTCCAATATGGGCTAAATAATTTACGCCCCCTCCCCTTAAATAGCCTGAGATTTTTAGTATTGCTCCAAATAACTGAGGAAGAAGATAGATGATCAGAAATAACGGCGCAGAAATACTTAAAACATAGGGTTGCAATATACTACCATTGCTCATTCGATTAAGTATTCGGCTTCGTGGGAAAATAGGTAAATTAAATTTACTTTCAGGAAAGCTTAAACAAAAGAAAACTAATAGGCCGAAAACACCTCCACTAGCCCCCACCGAAGGAACAATACCTCCTGCCCATTGATATAAAATGCTACCACCGAAAATTGAACTTAAATATATTCCTGTAAGAAGTAAGGATCCAAACTCTTCTTCGATGCGATTTCCTGCAGTATGAAAGAAATACATATTCATAAAACAGTGGAACCAACTCACATGAACAAATCCAGACGAAATTAATTTTAAATAATTTCCATTAGAAACGGCTTTTGGATCATGCGCCATTTTGAATAAAAATTCATGTGATTTGAGACCTCTATAGGTTAATGCAATTGTGATAATAAAAAGTATCCAAATTATAATTGGTTTATTTGAGCTTTGCTGAGGAGTTGCTTCTAAAGTTGGAATTCCAAAATAATTAAGAATGTCCAGATCTCTCCCTGCGATTACTTCTGAATTCAATTTAGTATTTGAGTTCATAGTTAGTAATAATTCTTTTGATTGTGGGTATTCTTTAAAGACTTGTCTCATTTCTGCATTATCAAACCAAATTGAATCGCAATGGATACACTGCTCAATAGTAACTGGAGATTGTTCGGCAATTGGACCTTGAAACATTTTTTTAAAACATACTGGACATTTTAATCTTAAATGTAACTTCAAAGTATTATTAGTTCTACATTTTCGAAGATAATTTATAAATGATTCGGTGGATTTGAAATATTTAAAAAGTGAAAAAGAGGCTAAACTACCGTGAACTTGACAGACATAATAATCAAGCATTGGTGCAAATTTCATTTTCACCATTTGATTAAAACAATGCGGGCACGTTGGTAAATAGGACATAATTATCTCTTTATTTAAGTTTTACCTATAGTAACAGGACTTTATTATTAATGTAACATGATTGAAGTCATGGTGCCATAGTATGGAATTATTTGATTATTTATATCAACGGTACTGGCCGTTACTCTTGAGCCCTTACCATCATAATTAGAATTTGACTTTGGATAACAAGAAAAAGAACCTAGCGTAGTGGTGTAATTAGAGCTACTATCGCAAACTACAAATTGATCGCAAGCGCCTACTTCTCCTGAAAATGTTAGCTTAAGGTTTTGGTTAGCTTTACCGCAGCTAACTGTTATAGAGGTCGATGCACCACTAGGAGTTGAATTACTAATCGATAAATTAGGAACATCAACACAGTTAGACAGTTTGCTGGACTCGATTGTATCAAGTAGATTTTTAAACGTAGCTTGTTTTCCGTTACAGACTTCAAAATAGCCATATTTTCCGTTGATGTTGTGTTTGACCGTACATAGGCTAATGGCTCCAGTTGTGGAGATTGATTTAATAGATACAGCTAGTTTTTCGCTACAGGGTTGAATTTCACGTAAGCATATCCCATTATCCATTATTAAATTTTCAAGACTTGAGCTAGAGTCAGCTGAGATATCGCAGACAGTTTTAGATGCCGTATTATATGTTGTATTTTTATTTACCACGCTGGAGTCTTTTGAGCTTTTTAAATCGAGAGAAATCAAAGGTGTACTTTGAATTTCAAGACGAGAGACAGCGTCGATTGAGAACATTGGAATCTCTTTGGTAGTCGAAGGAATATCAATAGGGGTTATAGGTGATGATGTAGGTGATGATGTAGGTGATGATGTAGGTGATGATGTAGGTGATGATGTAGGTGAATCACTTACGTCGCTTAATTTTATGTTTAATGAGGAACAATTGGTACCAATCATTGCCGCTTCAATTAAATCTGAACTCGTAGCACTATCTGCAACACAAATAGAAAATAATTTCGAGTTAAAAGACTCAAAGGGAGGCTCTGCCGTTATGATTCCGGATAGGGGATCTAGTGAAAAACCCTTTGGTAGCAAGTCATGATTTCCAATATAAAAGATTGGTGATGTCAAAACATCAGAACTAATAATTTTAGGAGTATAATTAAAACTCGAAATTGTAGAAGTAGAAAATTCGATACTGCCAATTTGATAAGTCAATGGAGAGCCAACCTCAACAACTTCAATATTAAATAAAATAATTGAAGTATCCGTATCTTCAGTTGCCTGGATTGTGAACTCTGCCGAGGCAAAGACTTCTTCTGGTGTTCCAGATAACTCTCCCGTACTTTCATCTAATACAATGCCACTAGGTAGTGGCTCTAGAACAGAAAATCTAATTGATGAATCTGACTTTGATTTAGTTACAAAGGGTTTTGCATTTTCAATAGCAATCCCTTTTATAAATTGATAAGATTTGCCCGGGTAAGTAACAGATAAGCTTTTAGCTTGCATGGTAGGGACTAGTTGACTATTGAGTTCTTGCATTTGTGGCAGATCTTTAAATTTATAACGACTGCAATTTTGTGTAAAAATAAATATAAATCCAATTAATAAAAAAACTGAAACTAACTTGAATATCTTCAAAACTCTGGCATTCATCATCGATGACCTCAGCTGTTATACAATTTACCTTTAATTTTTACTTAATATGTTCTATATTAGATGAGAACTAACATTTAATCAAATTAAGTTTATTTAGATGAATTAAAATAGGATCGTTAATAATAAAATATTTATCTCAAATTGAGTCGAATCTCATTTTAGAGCTCCTGACTACCATTCTCTAGTGCAACTATTTTTCCATCAGTTATAACATCCACCTGTGTATTTGATGGCGCCAGAGCAACTGTTTTTAGTCCATGAGGCATTACCTTTTGTAGCGCTGGCAGGAATGCCGTATTGACCGGCGTAAGAGGCACAACTCACGGAAGCTTGTACCACGTCCGTGCAACTAGGAGTGGTGGCAACAGGGGCAGAGCATCCACCTGTGTATTTGATGGCGCCAGAGCAACTGTTTTTAGTCCATGAGGCATTACCTTTTGTAGCGCTGGCAGGAATGCCGTATTGACCGGCGTAAGAGG
>Ga0154020_10000784_pt1 | contig 39229 bp, 33 predicted proteins | sample Klosneuvirus_201_FD_109709 | JGI IMG/M metagenome (GOLD analysis project Ga0154020, IMG submission 109709) | Active sludge microbial communities from wastewater, Klosterneuburg, Austria - Klosneuvirus_20160825_MG | ecosystem: Engineered > WWTP > Aerobic digester > Activated sludge | place... | reverse complement strand
GGAGCTCGGTCGCCTCGCCGCCGGCATCGCGCACGAGATCAGCACGCCCGCGCAGTACATCCAATCGAGCCTCGACTTTCTCGACGAGCTCGTCACGGAGATGACCGAGAGCCCGTCCACGACCGCGCCGATCGACGATCTCCGCACGGCGGTTCGCGATGCGGCGCACGGTGTCGGGCGCATCACCACGATCGTTCGCAGCGTTCGCGAGTACGCGCACACGAGCAACGACCCCGAGCCGATCGATCTCAATCATCAAGTCCGGATCGCGGCCGAGCTCGCGAGCTCGCAATACAAGTACGACGCGAGGCTCGTTCTCGACCTCGCGGATGTGCCGCTGATCCAGGGGCACGCCGACGAGATCGGTCGCGCGATCATGAATCTCCTCGTCAACGCGGCGCACGCGATCCGTGCGAAGTCGCATCCGGGCCTCGGTATCATCACCATCGCTACGCGCGCGAGCTCCGGCGCCGTGAGTATCGCCGTCACGGACACGGGGACCGGCATCGCGCCCGAGCATCGCGAGAAGGTGTTCGAGCCGTTCTTCACCACCAAGCCGCGCGGCGTTGGCACCGGCCAGGGACTCCCGCTCGTGCGCGCGACCGTCGAACGTCACGGCGGCTCGATTCACTTCGAGACGACGTCCGGCGAAGGCACGACGTTCGTGCTGATGTTCCCCGTCGAAGGTCGCGCGACGGTTGCCGCGTGACTACTGCTTCGCGCGTTTGATCTTCGCGCCGACCGCTCGCAGCTTCTTCTCGATCGATTCGTACCCGCGATCGAGGTGATACACCCGCAGCACGTCGGTCTTGCCGCTCGCGACGAGGCCCGCGAGGATCAAGCTCGCCGACGCGCGCAGATCCGTGGCCATCACCGACGCGCCCGTCAGCTTCGCGCCACCGCGCACGATCGCGGTGCGGCCGTCGATCACGATGTCCGCGCCCATGCGACCGAGCTCGGGCACGTGCATGTAGCGGTTCTCGAAGATCATCTCTTTGATCACCGATTGACCCTTGGCGATGCACGCCATCACCATGAACTGCGCCTGCATGTCCGTCGGAAACCCCGGGTGCGGCTGCGTGACGATATCGACGGGATGGATCTCGCCGCCGCCCTTCACGCGGATGCCGCCGGACTCGGCGACAACGGTCACGCCGCTCGCGCGCAGCTTCGCGATCACCGCGTCGAGGTGCTCGGGAATCGCGCCTTCGAGCAGCACGTCACCTTTGGTCATCGCAGCGGCGACGGCGAACGTCCCCGCTTCGATGCGGTCGGGCATGATCGCGTGCTCGATCGGGAGCAGCTCGTCGACGCCTTCGATCGTGATCAGCGGCGAGCCCGCGCCTTTGATCTTCGCGCCCATCTTGTTGAGCACGGTCGCGAGCTCTTCGACCTCGGGCTCGCGCGCGGCGTTCTCGATCACGGTGCGGCCCTTCGCGAGCGCCGCCGCCATGAGCAGATTCTCGCAACCCGTCACCGTCGGCACGTCGAGGACGATCGTCGCGCCGCGCAGCCGCTTCGCTTCGACATCGACGTAGCCGTGATCCAGGGTGACCTTCGCGCCGAGCGCTTGCAGGCCCTTGAGGTGCTGATCGATCGGACGCGCTCCGATCGCGCAGCCGCCGGGCAACGACACGCGAGCCCGGCCGTAGCGAGCGACGAGCGGGCCGAGGACGAGCACGCTCGCGCGCATCGTCTTGACCAGGTCGTACGGCGCTTCGAGCTTCGGCTTCTTCTTGCCGGTCGGCGGCGCGATCGTCAGCGACGTCTTCGACTTGGTGGCATCGACCTCCCACCCGAGCATGCGAAGGAGCTTCGCCATCGTGTGGACATCCGCGAGCTGCGGGACGTTCTTGAAGGTCGATGGGCCGGTCGGCAACAGCGCCGCGGCGAGGAGAGGAAGGGCAGCATTCTTCGCGCCGCTGATCGGGATCTTACCGACCAGACGCGAGCCACCCTCGACGACGATTTTGTCCATACGGCACCGGTGGACGTATCACGGATAGTCCATCGGTAGAACGCCGCGGGATCTGTCGCTATTCGTGCACGCAGCGTGAAGCCTGCAGTTCACGAAGTACCTCGCGAAGGGGCTATTCTCGCGTGGCACACCGCGTGCTGGATGCGGTGACAACGATGCGCCTGACGTTCCTGGTGATCCTCGTCGCGGCCTGCGGCGGTAGCTCGACTCGCGGCCCGACCACGATGCCGGCGGCGCCGTCGACGCCGCAGTTGCAGCCGCAGATCGGCGAGCTGACCTGGTACCGCGCGGTCTCGACGTGCGCCCAGGGACCGTTCGAGGTCGAGGTGCCCTCGACGGGAAACAAGTGGGGCGAGGAGTTCGAGCTGAGGCTCGCGACACCACGAAAGATCGCGCTGCACGCGGTGGTCGTCGTCGACGGCGTGGAGCTCGCGAAGAACGAAGCGACGATCGATCGCGATGGGCGAACGTCCGGTGCGCCCGACAACTCGAAATGCGTCGCCGACGTGCGCGAGCGCTTGGTGCTCGGTCGCACCGGTGGTGGTGGAACGCCAGGCACACCGGGCACCCCGATCGTTCCGGGTCGGCGGGTCCCGGGCGACCTCCCGGTACCCGACGCGCCGGGCGTTCCGCTCGAGATCGCGGAGGCGCCGAACTATGTCGTCCCGTCGACGGTGATCCACGTGCGGCTCGACAAGCCGCCGGCCCCGGGTGCGCACGTGCGGATTCGGTTCTGGTCGATCGAGCCGAACGATCTGACGGGCGTGCTGTTCGGTGCGGTGCGCATCGCGTGGCGGCCGAACATCGGCGAAGTCGAATACGAGGCGTACCTCGAGCGCACGGCGCGCGAGGCCGAAGAGCGGCGCCTCGCGTTCGTGAAGGAACAAGAGGAGCGACGGCTGCGGCTCGAAGAGGAGGAGCGGCTGCGTGCCGAGCGTGCACGCAAGCAGATGGAGGAAGCGCGGAAGAACTATCGCCCGCCACCGCCGGATCCCGACGCCGAGCGACGCGCGCGCGAGCAAGCGCTGCGTGATCGCGAGCGCTGGGAACAGGAGCGTCTGCGCGCCGAACGCGAGGAGCGCGAGCGGATGCGGCTCGAGGAAGAGCGCCGGCGCAAGCGCGCGGTCGAGCTCGCGCTCGAAGCAGATCGTGCGCGCCGTCGACGCGAGTGGTGCGATGCGCATCGCGATAGCCGAGACTGCTGGGGCGCGGGTGGCTTCGAGGTGCACGCGGAGCTGATCTCGCGCGGCGAGGAGCGCGAGCAGTACTGCCGGGCGAACAAGCAGGATGCGCGGTGCTGGACCGACGCCGAGCGCGAAGGGCGCAGGGCCGCCTGGAAGCTGCGCGTGACCACCGCGCTCCAGCCGCCGAAACCGCCCGATGGCCCGCCGCCGGCACCGCTCGCCGACACGCAGCCACCCAAGCTGTCCGAGAACGCCGAGTGGCGACCGGGCTACTGGCAATGGCTCGACGGCAACTGGGTGTGGCTCGCGGGCCAGTGGCGCGTGCCCGACCAGGACATCGAGCAGGAGAAGACCACGCGCGCGCCGAGCGCACCGCCACCGCCGCGTGTCGAGACGATCGCGGTCGCGCCCGCGCCGACCGTCGTGTGGGTCTCGGGCTTTTGGATGTGGAACACCACGCAGTGGATCTGGGTGCCGGGCTCGTGGCAGATGCGGCCGCGCGCGGGCGTGCGCTGGCGGGCGCCCGAGTGGCGAGCGCGCGGAACGATCCACGTGCTCGTGCCAGGAGGATGGATCCGATGAGGACGTTTGCTGTCGCGATGTCGATCGCATCGTCGGTCACAGCGTCGGGCTGCTTCACCTCGTGGGTCACCACACAGGCGGTGGGTACGCAGCGCTTCCTCGACGAAGGCGTGCGCGAACAAACCGTGCCGCTCGCCGGCGTGCAGGAGCGACTCGCCGTCTCGATCCCGCTCGCGATCGAGTACGACGTCGATCCCGCCGCCGCGAATTCGCAGACCGTCGCGCCGCAGACCAAGACGGCGCGTCCGTTCGCGCTCACGTGCTCGACGCAGCAGTACGCGCAAGACCGCATCTATCACTCGGCGTTTCGCTATGGCTCGCGCTGGAAGAAGACCGCCGGCATCAGCTTCCTCGTCGAGGCCGCGCTCGGCGCGACGTTCTTGCTCCTCGATCGCAATCGCGATCAGACCGATCCGATGAAGGCCAACGATCGCTCGGGCCTTTTCGCGGGAGGGTTTCTCGCGATCGATGCGGTCGGCACGCTCGCGATCCTGTTCATCCCGCGCAAGGAAGTGTTCACCGTCGACGACAAGGCCGTGGTGACGCCGATCCGCGACGACTGTCCGGACAACCTCGTGCTCGACATCGGCGGCTCGTCGTATCCGATCGACGCCGCCGGGCGCATCGGCGAGATGGGCGAGGCCGCGCTCGACGAGTGGATGCAAGCGCCGGCGGGGACGATCGCGCTGACGTTCGAGGGGCGTCCGATGCCGTTGCGGATCGAGGCGCGCGAGCAATGCGCGTGGATGCGCGCGCGGCATCCGAACACCGGGGTCCGTCCGGGCACGCCCGATCCGAGCTCCACGTCGTCGAATGACGCTCGCGACGCGGACGCCACCGAGCGTGCGTGCAGCTCGCCGGGCCAGATGGTCACGACGATGGATCTGCCGCGCGTGACGACCGCGGTGATCACCGTACCGACGGGCTCGCTGTCCATGGCGGCGGGACCGGTAGCGCAGTAGTCTCGCGTGCAGTGACGCGACCGCTGATCCTCGCGCTGCCCAAGGGCCGCATCCTCGACGAGACCGCGCAGGTGTTCGCGAAGGCGGGCTACGACCTGTCGCCGCTGTTCGCGGACTCGCGCAAGCTCGTGTTCGAGTGCGGCCCGCTGCGCGTGCTCGTGCTGCGCAACTCGGACATCGCGACCTATGTCGCGTACGGCGCCGCGGACGTCGGCGTGGTCGGCAGCGACGTGCTCGCCGAGGAGGGCCGCGATCTGTACGAGCCGCTCGATCTCGGCATCGGTCGATGCCGCATGATCGTGGCCGAGCGCGCCGATGCGCGCGTCGACGATCGCAGTCTCTCGCATCTCCGCATCGCGACGAAGTATCCGCGCACGACGCGCGCGTACCTCCAGAAGAAGGGCATCACCGCCGAGGTGATCGAGCTGTCAGGCGCGATCGAGCTCGGGCCACTCACGGGGTTGTGCGATCGCATCGTCGACATCACGCAGACCGGCGAGACGCTCAAGCAGAACGGGCTCGTCGAGATCGACACGATCGCCAATGTGTCGTCGCGGCTCGTGGTCAACCCCGCGCGGCTCAAGCTCGATGGCGAGCGCATCGGATCGATGATCGATGCGCTCGAACGCGCCGTTCACGGGTAAGCTCTCTATCGAGGGCCCCATGTCGCACCACTGGCGCGCGTTTCCGTTGCTGTTTGTTCTGTCGTGTGGCGGAGGCGGTGGAGTCACCGGCGAGGCACCGCAGATCGCATCGTTCGCGGCGTCGCCCGACACGATCCTCGCGGGCGAGGCCACGCAGATCACGTGGACCTGGACCTACGCGAACGATCCCGATTCGCCGGACTGCGAGATCATCGAGCTCGGGACGTCGATGGACAGCGGCGGATCATCGACGGTGACGCTCGCCGCCTCGACGACGTACACGCTGCGCTGCACGAACGCGGCGGGCGCGGATACCGCGGTCGCGCCGGTCACGGTCGCGAGCGATCCGGTGGCGCCCTCGATCGCGTCACTGACGGCGACGCCCTCGCAGCTGCTCACGAACGTCGCCGGTGACGTCACGTTCTCGTGGACGTACACCGCGCCCCCCGTGCCCACGCCGAGCTGCACGCTCGATCACGGCATCGGCGCGGTCGCGAACAACGCACCGAAATCCATCACGCTGCCCTCGACCACGCAGCTCCTCCTGACCTGCACGAACAGCGAAGGCACGGACACCGAGACGGTCACGATCACCACCGTCGCCGCGCCGGTCGCGCCGGACATCGCGACGTTCACCACGAACCCGGCCACGGTGGTCGCGAGCACCGCGACGAACGTGACGTTCAACTGGACCTACAACGGCACGCCGACCCCCGCTGCGACCTGCATGATCGACAACGGCATCGGTGCGATCACGCCCGGCCAAGCGAAGTCCGTGAACATCGCCGCGAACACGACGTACACGCTGACGTGTACGAACACCGCGGGCACCGACACGCAGACGGCCACGATCAACGTGCAAGCGCAGGTCGCTCCGATCATCGCGACGCTGACGGCGACCCCGAACACGGTCGATAACGGCGTTCAAACCGCGGTCGTATGGACGTGGACCTACGCGAACACGCCGGTGCCAGCCCCGACGTGCTCGCTCGACAACGCGCTCGGTGGGATCACGAACGGCGGGATGACCGACATCACCATCATGAGCGACACGACGTACACCTTGACCTGTACCAACACGGCCGGCAGCGACACCGAAACCGCGACGATCACCGTCAATCTGTGACCGCGAACTGAGCCGGTCTCGCCGAGACGGCGGTGCACGCGGCGTGTACTATCGCCGCTCAGGTGTCCTCCGATTTGCGCCCGTTCGTCGCCGAGGAGATCCGGCTGCACCCCCGGGTCGCGTACCAAGGTTTGCTCGCCGAAGAGGGCGCGGCCACGCGTGTCGCGGCTGCACTGCCGCCGCTCCAGCGGTTTCGCCATGACTACGCGGGGGCGATCTCGATCGTCGATTGGGACCACCGGCTTCCGTCGTCGAACCTGATCCTCCGCATCTACGGCTATTACGGCAACGACACGCTCGAGGCCGGCTACGAGGCGTTCGACGATCGGCTCGAGCAGATCGCGGAGCGCGACAAGTTTCCCGAGTTCGACGTCCCGGACTTCGATGGCCTCGCCGCCGACGAAGCCTACGAGGTCGAGCTCTCGCCGAGCGGACAGATCGGCCGGTGCCGGCTGACCTCCGCGTGGCGGCGCACGGTGGCCACCCGCGATGCCTCCGCGGCGGTCGGCCTCGTCCAGACCTGCGACGAGTACCAGAAGCTGGTGTCGGCCTCGCCCTCGCGACCCACGTACCTCGGCGACCTCGAGGCGGTGTCGTGGACGCCGCCGTGCGAGTCGGACCACACGCGATGGACGCTCGATGTCTGGTACTTGCTCGCCTTCGACGGGCGCATCGGAAGCGGCCGCAGCTTCCTCGCGGACCTCGAGACCAAGCAGATCGTCAGCGTGCGCGACTTCTCCGTCCGCACGGGCTAACTGTCGCGCTTTGCGACGAGGCGCGCGCGCATCGTTCACACCTCGTGGTCCTGTCCTGTCCGCGGGTTGCAGGGCCGCGGCTGACGACCACTGACCGGCGACGTTCGCACTTGCAGTAGCCCCGCGGTCGAGGCGTATGCTCCGCGACGGAGGCTCCATGCTGCGAACGCTTGCGCTCGGTTTCGTGGTCGTGATCGCGGCGTGTGGCCCCGACGAAATTCATGGCGGTGACGACACCGCGATGTGCAGCCCCGGCGAACGCGAGGACTGCTACTCGGGCCAACCGGGCACCTCGGGCGTCGGTCCGTGCCACGGCGGAACACGCACCTGCGAAGCGAGCGGGACGTGGGGATCGTGCACCGGTGAAATCGCGCCGGCGCAGGAGAACTGCACCGACGGCGTCGACAACAACTGCAACGGCATGATGGACGAGGACGTCGACTCCGATGGCGACGGCTTCACGACGTGCGGCGGCAACGATTGCTGCGATTCGACGGAGTGCACGAACCCCGGTAGCGTGAACACCGGCGCGTTCGATGCCGCGGGCAACAACTTCGACGACGACTGCAACGGCATCGTCGACGATCAGGTCGCGCTGTGCGACACGAACCTGTCATCCGCGTCGCAGAACGCGATGGACTACGCGAAGGCGATCGATCTCTGCCAGACGACGACGATGACCGACAAGAAGTGGGGCGTGATCAGCGCGACCCTCACGCTCGCCGACGGCACCGGCACGCCGGCTGTGGTGGCGCAGTCGATCCGTCCGCGCTTCGGACCGGGCGTGTTGCCGAAGGCGGGCTCGAGCCTCGCGCTGCTGTCCACCGGAGCCGCCGCGGCGATGGGCGACACGAACCCCAACTTCCAGGACTTCGAAGCCACGCCGACGATCGGCGGCAACAACAAGGAATCCAACTTCCCGGCGGACTTCTTCATGGCGAACGGCAACAAGCTGCCGAACGCACCGAGCTGCCCCAACGCGGCGGGCAACAAAGCCGAGGACCCGGTGATGCTCACGCTGACGATCCGCGTGCCGAGCAACGCGAAGAGCTTCAAGCTCGCGACGAACTTCTTCAGCTCCGAGTTCCCGGAGTGGACCTGCTCGCCGTACAACGACTTCTTCGTCGTCCTTCTCGATTCGACGTACACCGGCACGCCCGCGAACCCGACCGACAAGAACCTCGCGTTCTACTCGGCCAACGGAATGAAGTACCCGGTCGGCGTGAACCTCGCCTCGGGCAACACGGGTCTGTTCACGCAGTGCAAGAACGGCCGCACGGGGTGCGCGCCCGCCGGACCGCTCGGTGGTCCGGTCGCGGGCACGATCAGCACGTGCATGGGCATCGATCAGATCTCGGGCACCGGCTTCGACAAGGCGAGCTCGGGCGTGTGCGATGCGGACTCGATGCAGGGCGGCGGTACGGGTTGGCTCGAGACCACGGGCAACGTGACTCCCGGCGAGATCATGAAGCTGCGAATCGCGATCTGGGATACGAGCGATCACATCCTCGATTCGATCGCGGTGATCGATAACTTCAAATGGGATGTGGATACAGCCCAGCCCGGCACGGTGATCTTCCGCCAGGCACCGTCGGAGTAACGAGGCGCCCGCAGCGCAGCGATTGATAGGACGGGCTCGATCTTTGCGCTTGCTCTTTTAGCGCAATCGAAGCCAATCTCCGGCCGCTTCTCAGGAGCCCGTCATGTCTTTGCGTTCGCTAGCTTATCTGGCTGTCTCCCTTATCGGGGTTGGTTGTGGTCCCTCCAACGGGTCTCGCGTGTGTTCCGGTGTCGATACCGACACGAACATCGACGCCGAGAACTGCGGCCGTTGCGGCAATGTCTGCAACGAGGGCTACCAGTGCATCCACGGCTCGTGTCTCTCCGGAGACTGCGCGCCTGGTGACGAAGAGGATTGCTACAACGGCCAAGAGGACACCGAAGGTGTCGGCCCGTGCAAGAAGGGCCACCGCGTCTGCGGCGAAGACGGCCTGTGGTCGCGCTGCGACGGCGAAGTGGTCCCCGTCGGCGAAGATGGTCCGCGCTGCAACGACGGCATGGACAACAACTGCAACGGCACCGTCGACGAGAACGAAGATCGCGACATGGACGGTCAGTCCACCTGTGGTGGCGACTGCTGTGACTCTACGGAGTGCGACAAGCCCGCGCTCGTGAACCAAGGCGCGTTCGATGCGGCCGGCAACAACTTCGACGACGACTGCAACGGCGTCGCCGACGACACGCAGCTCCTCTGCGATCAGAACATCCCGTCCAACACGCAGGACGCGATGGAGTACGCGCGCGCGATCGATCTGTGTCAGACCGCGACGCTCGCCGACAACAAGTGGGGCGTCATCTCCGGCGCGCTCACGCTCGCCGACGGCACGGGCGTGCCCGATCCCGAGTCGCACTCGATCCGTCCGCGGTTCGGTACGGGCCTGCTCCCGCAGGGCGGCGTGAACCTCGCGGTTCTCTCCACCGGTGGCGCGGCCGCGAAGACCGATACGTCGCCTGGCTATCACGACTTCGTCTCGTACACGCACGTGGGCACGCAGACCTGCGACTTCACGACGAACACGCAGTGCTCGGCGTATCCGTCCGACTTCTACATGGCCAACGGCATGAACCTGCCGAACGCGCCGGGCTGCCCCGATCCGTCGGGCACCACCGCGAACGATCCGGTGATGCTGACGCTCACGATCCGCGTCCCCACCAACGCACGGTCGTTCAAGCTGTCCACGAACTTCTACAGCGCCGAGTTCCCCGAGTGGACCTGCAGCTCGTTCAACGACTTCTTCGTCGTGCTGCTGACGTCCGCGTACAGCGGCATGCCCGCCAACCCGACGGACAAGAACCTCGCGTTCTACCAACCGATGGGCTCGATGATGAAGGTGCCCGTCGGCGTGAACCTCGGCCACGGCAACACGGGCCTGTTCACCCAGTGCGTCAACGGAGAGACCGGCTGCTCCGGCGATCCGGGAACCATCTCCACCTGCATCGGCACGAACCAGCTGACGGGCACCGGCTTCGACGATCCGGAATCCGGCTCGTGCGATACGAACTCCGTCACCGGCGGTGCGACGGGCTGGCTCGTCACCTCCGGCAACGTGAACCCGGGCGAGATCATCACGCTGCGCATCGCGATCTGGGACACCTCCGATCACGCGTACGATTCGCTCGCGGTCATCGATGGCTTCCAGTGGAGCGTCGATCTCGCGCAGCCCGGCACGGTGATCTTCAATCAGCACCCCGGTCTGCCGAAGCTGCCGACGGACGCGCAGCTCACGTCCACGCCGATCGCGCACTGATCACGAGCAGCAACGCGTCTTCAGCCAGGCCTCGCGAAGACCCGCCAACGCCCGAGGACGCACTCGAACTGCCGGACGTCCTGACGGTTGTCGTGGCACTCGCGAACGAGGCCCCGCGTGCCTTCGGGATACCACTCGACGGGAATTGGCTCTTCTACGAACATGAGGCTCGCGCAGCCGTCGCCCTCACGGCCTGGAGCTTGGACCTCGTCGGTGCCTTGCGCCCGATAGCCGATGTCCGGCTCGCACACCTCGCCGGCGCATCCCGCCATGAGGATCAGGACGAGCGTCATCGCGCCACCCGCGGTTGTCGCGATACTCGCGAACCGCGGCGCGCGTGCCGATCCGGTACCACACCGTCGGAAATCGGGAGCACCGTCAGCACTCGCCACCTGCCCGAGGTTACTCGCTTGCCATTCGGGACCGAGAGAGCGGTAGCAACACGCGCTGACGCAATTGCTGATGCGGAGGCGCATCGTTGGTGCAGCAACGATTCCGGCTCGTTGGACGTACGAGGGTGCCTACTCGTCGTCGTCTTCGATGCCGAACAACGCGCCGACGCGGAGCTCGACCGCTTCGAAGGTTCGGCTCGGATGGTGTCGCCCGCTGTTGCTGCGAGCACCACGAGATAACCGCTCTCGTGCCACCGATGGACCGTGAGCACGTGATCGAGCGGATCCGCGATCCAGTAGTGCGGAACGCCGTTGCGGTGAAGGACTTGAAACTTGTCGACGCGATCGTGCTTCGCATTGGAAGGAGATACGAGCTCGCAGACCCAGTCGGGGCGGATCGAGACAGGACGTCCCGAGGGCCGCTTGGGGGACACGGTCGCGGCGCCATCCTGCGAGATCGTGGACAAAGACCTCGTGCGCTTCGTACGCGACTTCGGTGCCGAACCACCACCCGCCGGGCCAGCGTCCACCGGGCGTCCGTTGGAACCGTCGGCCGAGGATCGCGCCGAGTCCGATCTGCGAGCTGCTGTGCTCGAACGAAGGCGCCGCTCACGATCGCGCCTTGGATCACCTCGGCGCGGACATCGTCCGGCAACGCCGCAAACGTGGCTTTCGAACGTGATGCGATGTCGCGAGCATACCAAGGCTCGCGATGACGGCGACTACCGATCGTCGACGCGCGTGCGAGCCAGCGTGGTGGCGAGCTCGCCGGCGAGCGCTGTCTTCACCGACGCGAAGTCGATCGCGCCGAGCTGCTCGGCCATCGTGGTCATCACGCTGGACTCGAAGCCGCACGGGTTGATCCGGCGGAAGTACGCGAGGTCCGTGGTCACGTTGAGCGCGAGGCCGTGGAACGTGACCCACTTGCGACACGCGATGCCCATCGAGCACAGCTTCTTGCGACCGAGCGGCGTGGTCATCCACACGCCCGTCTTGCCGGGCTCGCGATCGGTGGCGAGACCGAACCGCGTGCACGTGCGGATCACGGCCTCCTCGAGGTTGCGCAGGTACGCGTGCAGGTCGCGCTCCGGCCCTTCGCGCAGGAGCACGATCGGGTAGGCCACGAGCTGACCGGGGCCGTGATAGGTGACATCGCCGCCGCGCTCGATGCCGATCACCTCGACATCGCCCGCGTCGAGGACGTTGCCCTCGGCTTCACGGCGGCGACCGAGCGTGAACACGTGCTCGTGCTCCACGAGGAGCAGCGTGTCGGGCACCTCGTCCTTCTGCCGGGACTCGACGAGCGCGAGCTGCTTGGCCCACGCGTCGCGATAGGACACGCGGCCGAGGTCGACGACGGTCCAAGGAAACGCGTGAGTCACAGCCAGCGCTTACCACGGGCCGCGGGCGACGCCTATAATGAGCCGTGCTCCGCCTCGCGTTGATCATGTCCGTCCTCGCTGCGTGTCAGACCAAGCCGACGGAGAAGGCTCCCGATCCGAAGCCCGAGCCGAAGCCGGCGGAGCCCGCGAAACCACCGGCGCCGATCGCCGCGCCGATGGTCGACCTCACGACGTTCGCGAAGGACTGCAAGGAGGCCACGGACTGCGTGCTCGTGAAGCGGGCAGGGTGCGATCCGTGCGCGTGCGCGGTGGATGCGATCGCGTCGAAGGAGATGGCGAAGTTCGACGAGGCCGCCGGCAAGCTCGAGTGTCCGCCGCCGGATCTCGATCGCCAGATGGCGTGCGGTGGCTGCGAGAAGCAGGTCGCCGCGTGCACGAACGGTCAGTGCGTCATGGCTGCGCCGGCTACGCCGTAGGCGTCGGGAGGTCCGGCGCGCAGGCGCCGAAGGTTATTGCGGGCGATTGATGATGTGAATCGCTTCGCCGAGCGCGGCGGCCGCGGACTCCATCATTCCCTCGGACAGCGTCGGGTGCGCGTGAATCGTGAGGCGCAGATCGTCGACGACCGCGCCCATCTCGATCGCGAGCGTTGCTTCGGCGATGAGGTCGGCGGCGCCGTTACCGACGATGTGCACGCCGAGCACCTCGCCCGTCTTGCCGTCGGCGATCGTCTTCACGAAGCCCTCGGTGTCGTTGACCGATAGCGCGCGGCCGAGCGCGGCGAACGGGAACTTGCCGACCTTGAGGTTCGTGTAGCCCTTGGCCTTCGCTTCGTCCTCGGTGAGACCGGTGACGGCGATCTCGGGATCCGTGAACACGACCGCGGGGATCGTGCGCACGTCGAACGCGGCCTTGTGGCCCGCGATGATCTCGGCGACGACTTCGCCTTCTTTCGTCGCTTTGTGCGCGAGCATCATGCCGCCGATGAGATCGCCGATCGCGTAGATGCCGCCGACGTTCGTCTTCAGGTGATCGTCGGCGACGACGTAGCCGCGCTTGTCGACGGTGACGCCCGCCGCGTCGAGGCCGAGGTTCTCGCTGTTCGGGCGGCGACCGATCGATAGCAGGATCTTGTCCGTATCGACGGTCGCCGTCTTGCCATCGGCGAGCTCGACGGTGAGGACGGCGCGATCCCCTTTGTCCTCCCACGACTTCGCCTTGGTGTTGAGCATCACCTCGACGCCCATCTTCTTCAGCTTGCGCTCGACGACAGCGACGCAGTCCTTGTCCATCGTTCCGAGGAGGCGCGGCATCGCTTCGACGACGGTGACCTTCGAGCCGAACTTCGCGTAGACCATGCCGAGCTCGAGGCCGATGTAGCCGCCGCCGATGACGACCATGCGCTGCGGGACGTGGTCGAGCGCGAGCGCGCCGGTCGAGTCGATCACGCGCGAGGCGTTGTCGACCTTGAAGCCCGGGATCTCGATCGGGCGGCTGCCCGTAGCGAGGATGATGTTCTTCGCGATGATCGTCTGATCACCCGTCTTCGTCTTGACGGTGATCCGGTGACCGTCGGTCCCCGACTTCTCGAGCTTCGCGGTGCCGTCGATGATCTCGACGCCGTTGCCCTTGAGCAGCGTGCGAACGCCGGAGGTCAGCTTGTTCACGACGCCGCCCTTCCACGTCTGCAGCTTCTTCATGTCCATCGTCGGCTTCTCGGAGATCATGATCCCGAGCTCGTCGGCGTGGCCCATCTTCTCGTACGTCTTCGCCGCGTGGATCACGGCTTTGGACGGGATGCAGCCGACGTTGAGGCAGACACCGCCCCAGTACTCGCGCTCGATGATGGCGGTCTTGACCTTGAGCTGACCCAGGCGGATCGCGGCGGGATAACCACCGGGACCTGCACCGATGACGACGGCATCGAAACGTTGCTCGGGCATATGCCCGCCTCGTACCACACTCGCGGCTGGGCGTCAGGCAGCGGCGCGCGCGTCGAACGGGGCGCGCCCGTGGACCGGCAAGCGGATGTGGAAAGCAGTTCCAACTCCCGGTGTCACCTCGAAGCGCAGCGTTCCTCGGTGGCGATCGACGATGATGGACCGCGCGATCGCGAGGCCCTGGCCGGTACCGCGCCCGACCTCTTTGGTGGTGAAGAACGGATCGAACACGCGATCGTGGATCGCCTCGGGGATGCCGCCGCCGGTGTCGCGGATCTCGATCTCGATGTGGTCGGCGGCGGCGCGCGCGCGCACGGTCAACGTTCCGCGCACGCCCGTGCGCCCGTGGAGATCCGCCATCGCGTGGGACGCGTTGACGATGATGTTCAGCAGCGCTTGGTTGACCTCGCCCATGAAGCAGGTCACGGGCGGTAGCTCCGCGAGGTCGGTCACGAGGTCCGCGGTGTAGCGATACTCGTTGCGCGAGATCGTGAGCGTCGAGGTGATCGCCGCGTTGAGATCGACCGGCGCCATCTCCTGCCCGTCGGGATGCGCGAACGCCTTCATCGAGCGGACGATCGTGCTGACCCGGCCGACGCCATCGAGCGCACGATCCGCCGCGTTCGGCATCTCCTCGATGATGTAGTCGACGTCCGCCTTGTCCGCGGCGGCGTGGGCGGCACGCGCGACCTCGTCGTCGGGCGTCGTCTCGAGCACCGCGTCGACGACCGCACGCTGGAGCGCGACCACGCCGAGCAGATCCTCGACCGATGTCTTCATGAACGTGACGCTGTCGCCGACGAACTGGATCGGCGTGTTGATCTCGTGCGCGACACCGGCGGCGAGCCGTCCGACGGACTCGAGCTTCTGGGCGTTGTGCAGCTCGCTCTCGAGCGCGCGCTGGCGCGTGACATCGAGCGCGACCGCACGGACTCGTCGTGTATCGGGAGCGGCACTGAAGAACGTGCGCACGTAGACGACGTGGCCGGCGCCGGTGATCATGCGGCAGTCGATCGGGTCCGCCCAGCGGCGCGTGCCCGCGGCGCGCGCGAGAAACTCTGCCCACAGCGGTTCGCGATCATCGGCATGGATCGACGAGATCAGGAACGCGCGGTCCTCGAGCGCTTCGAGCGAGCAGCCGAGCAGGCGAGCAGCTTGCGGCGCGATGTACGTCATGCGCGCGGTCAAGATGTCGTATTCGAACGTGACCGATTCGGTGTTCTCGACGAGCGCGCGATAGCGCTCCGACGATTCCTGTAGCTCGCGCGTGCGCTTCGCGACCGTGGACTCGACGTTCGCGTTGATCCGCTCGAGCCGCGCTTCGCGCATGGCCGAGCGCTCCATCTCGCGTGTCGCGCGAATGATCGCGGCGGCGAGCACCACGTCCATGAACATGACCCACCCCGAGTGCTCGATGAAGATCCACCACTCGGGGTTCGCGGTGCCGTACACCGAGTCCGGCCACAGCACGCCGCGGATCAGGTGATCGGCGGCGACGAGCACCGTTGCCGTCGGCAGGATCTTCCAGTCGCGATAGAGCGCGAGCAGCCCGAGCGATCCGAACACGTGGAAGTGCGTCTCGATCCGGCCGTTGGTGACCATGATCAGGATCGCCGACCAGATCATCTGCGTCATCGCGACCACCTGCCGCGTGAGCCACCACCCCGGCCGGAAGTAGATCATCGCGATCGGCAGCGTGTTGATCATGCCGCCGAACACGAGGACGACCTTCACGTGGAAGTGCAGCGAGCGCACGCCACCCGTATACGAGTACGGCGAGATCGCGAGAGCGAGCACGATCGCGAACAACCACTGGCCGAGGAGCACCCAGAAGAACAGCTGATCGACGCCGCTGCGGAGGCGATCGATCGTGTGCGCGAGGATCGCGTCACGACGCTTCATCGCGACTCCAGCGCGCAGCCGAGAACCGCGCGCGTCGGATCGATCGGCGCGTCACCGGCGAGGTCGCGATCGGTCGCGAGCCAGATCGCAGCCACGACGAAGCCGAGCCTTCCGAGCGTCACGACTCGTTAAGTCGGCCACCCTCCCAAAAGCTTTACCGCGCGGAGGTCATCGGCTTGGTGACATCGGTCAGGCGCAAGTCGGCGAGTTGGTTCTGGAATTTCACGCGCGTGAGCATGAGGCCTTCCTGCGCTTCGACCAGCGCGATCGTCGTCTTCTGGATGCGTTCCGACATGTCTGCCTGCTTCGTCCGCAGGGTCGCCATGAGCTCGCCGCTCGTGCGGACCGCCTTGAGCGTCACCAGCTGCGCGTTGAGCTCGCCCGATCGCGAGCGGTACTCGGCGAGCTGCTCGCGAAGCGTGGCGATCTTGTCCATCAGGTCCGCGCCGTTCCGGTGCGTCGCGAGCACGGCCTCGATCTGCGCGCGTAGCTGCGGCGATGCCGCGGGCTCCGCGATGAACACCTTCATCATGCCGAGCGCTTCATCGGAGCCGATCTCGAACGTGCGCTGGACCGGCGTCGCTTCGGTGATGTTCACGTACTTCGTCTCGCCCGGTCCGAGATCGATCTCGAACAGCTGCGAATCACCGACGGTGGTGAACTTCGACGGCGCTTCGACGAGGGTCCATCCAGTCGCGAGGCGATGGCGCAGATACACGCGCGCCTTGTCGCTCGAGCGGCTCGTCACCGTGAACCGCGCTTGCCGGCGATGCTGCACCTCGGCTGTCATCACACCGCGCTGCACGGTGATGATCTTCGCGATCCGGTCCTCCTCGGTCCCGGTCTTGGCGACGACGATCTGCTTGTCGAGCGCGAATGGCACCACGACGGAGGCGTGCGGCAACACGGCCTCGGTGATTCCCTCGCCGATGAACCGGCCCTCGCCGTACACCGTGACCGGACCGGGCTCGAGAGTCTCGCCGGTCGGGTTGTCGAGGCGCACCGCTTTGAAGGCGAAGCGCTCGTCGCCGCGATCGCTGATCGGATCGTAGAGGTACACGACACCGCCCGTGGTCTCGCGCTGCACCATCGACACCATCGCGCTCGATCCCGCGCGCACCGTCATCGGGCGATCCGACTCGAAGTGACTCTCGCCCACCGGCGTATCCGGTCCGAGGTCGCGGCGTTCCGGAGAGCCGACCTGCTTCGCCTGCGGCGACACCGCGAGCACGCGCACCGTCTCGGGCTCGCCGGCGCCGACCTTCGTGGTCACGTGGACCCGGTTCGCGGGGACGCCATCGTCGACGAGCTTGTTCTTCACGGCCGCGGCACGCGCCTGTGCATCTTTGTCCGTCGACGTCGGGCTGCGCACTTCGATCAGGACGTCGCGCTTCTCTTTGATCACGCGCGCGGCGATCGCCTTCAGCTTCTCGTCGCCATCCTTCACCGGATTGCGAGCCGGCGGTGGCGTGTAGTCTTCGTTCGAGTAGTCCGACGTGACCTTCGGATCGAAGCCACCGAAATCCATCTGCCGCCCCGGGCTCTTGCCGGCCACCCCCTCGAACGTGCGGCCCGCCTCCGGCGTGTTGCGGATATAGCCACCGTTCACCGTCACGCCTTGCTTGCCGCCCGTCGGATCGATCGTCGGCGCCGTCTCCGCGATCTGGATGACCTCGCCGGCGCTTCTCGACGTATCGATGTTCTGCGCGACGATCGTCGCCTTCTTGCTGGAGACGTTCACGTTGCGGCGCTCGAGCGTGACGTCCGCGTAGTAGAACGTCAGCGTGTACGTCCCGCTCGGCAGCGCGATCGAGTAGCGCCCGCTCTCGTCGGTGATGGCGGTCTGCACCTCCTTACCCTTCGTCGCGACGACGGTCACACCGGCGAGCTTTTCACCCGTGCGCTTGTCGGCGACGGTGCCTTGGACCTGGTTGCCACCGTCGCTGCCGAACGTCGTGCCCGACGTGTTGACGCCCTCGACGACGTAGCTGTTCTGCAAGCTCGACGAGCCCTTGAGCGTCGCGCCGGGCTTTGCATCCTTGCGCAGCTCGTCCGCGTCGATCATCGCGAGCTCCTCGGCACCCGCCTCGGCATACGGCGACACCGCGGTCGGCGGTGCGATCGCGAACTTCTCCTCGCCCGCGAGCAGATCGCGATCGATCTGCCGCACGCTCCACAGGTCATAGCGGAACGCGAGGGCCGAGCTCGCGCCGACGCCGACGAGCACGCCTTTCCAGTCCTCGCTCGTCGTGTTGTCGACGATCGCCCAGCCCTCGAGCATCACGTGCTGGTTGTCCTTGTTGACGTACACGCGATAGCTCGGCTTCCACGCCGGCGCTTCCGTGACGTAGCGCAGGTCGACGTCCGCGTTTTGCACGCCCGGCGTCTCGAGCATCATCGTCAGGTAGCTACCGTCCTCGGCTTCTCGACGCGGGATCGAGATCACGAGCGGCTTCTTCGTGAGTCGATCGACGACGGTGAGCGACTTCAGGAAGTCATCGACGCGGTCGCGCGGTACATGCACGGTCACGCGGCCGTCCTCGACATGGGCGCTGCGCTCGTAGAACGCGACGCCGTTCCGGTACACCACGACACGACCGAGCACACCACCATCGATGTGGCCGCGCTGCGCACCACCACAGGCAGCGAGCAACGCAGCGGCGAGAACCAGGCGAAGTTTGCGCATTCATCTCGAATACGCGCGCGCTCGTCGCCGAGCTATGGCCGGGTGCTCACGCCACGTGTCGAGCTGTCAGCGCGCTGCGGTGTCGCACGGCGCGAGCGTGTCGCACCCTCAGTGACCGGTGCCCTGAAACTTGCTCTGCGCGGGACCGTGCTCGTGCGGGTTCGCGGGGCGTGCGCCGCGCTCCACCTCGGCGAGCTGCTCGCGCAGGTTCCAGGTCGGCGTCTCGTAGACATCGTCGATCAGCGTGGCGAGCACCGGCTTGCCGACGGCTTCTTGCCGCGCGATCGCATCGCGGACGTCGGTCTCGAGCGTCTTCGCGAGCGCCTCCGCCTCGCCTTCCGCGAGGAAGCCGCGCGCGAGCAGGTACGTCTCGAAGCGGCGCAACGGATCGCGCTGACCGCGCCAGATCTCGGTGACCTTCTCGTCGCGATAGCGCGAGGGATCATCCGACGAGCTGTGCGCGCTGACGCGATACGTGAGCAGCTCGACGAACGTGGGCCCGTCGCCGCGGCGCGCCTTCTCCGCCGCGTACGAGACCGCGTGATACACGGCGAGCACGTCGTTGCCGTCGGCGCGGATCGCTTCGACGCCGTAGCCGAGCCCCTTGAGCGCGATCGTCGGCGCGGCGGTCTGCACGGTGCCGGGCGTGGAGATGGCCCACTGGTTGTTCTGGCAGATCAGCACCACGGGGCACTTCTGCACGCCCGCGAAGTTCAGCGCGACGTGGAAATCGCCTTCGCTCGTGCCGCCATCACCCATGTAGCCGAAGCACGCGACATCGCGATCGCCTTTGATCTTCATCGCCATCGCGATGCCAACCGCGTGCGGGATCTGCGTCGACACGCACGACGACATCACGACGTAGTGATGATCGCGATCGCACGGGTGACACGGCATCTGCCGGCCCTTCGTGGGATCCGCGGCGTTGCCGAAGATCTGCGCGATGTACGAATCGAGCGTCATGCCGCGAAACAGGCCAACGCCCGCTTCGCGCAGCGCGGGGACGATCCAATCGTCGGGCTTGCTCGCCGCCGCCGATCCGACGACCGCGGCCTCTTGGCCCATCGCTTCGCCATAGAAGCCGATGCGACCCTGACGCTGCAGCGCCATCATGCGCGCGTCGGTGACGCGGATGCGAAGCATGCCGTCGAACAGCTTGCGAGCGAGCGCGCGATCGAGGTTCGCGACCGAGGCGTCGTCGACCGGCGTGCCGTCCTCGCGGATCAGCTGGAACAGACCGCGGGCCTTGGTCTCCGCGTCACCATCGAAATACGAGAATGCGCCTTTGTCGTACGACGAGGACTGCGGGGCGGCCATGCCGCGCACTCTACATCACGATCACTGTGCGGTGTCCGGGCTCGTCCACCACGCGCGGCTCTCGAGGTCGACGCACAAAACGTTCGCGTGATCGCGCTCGACCTGATCCATCGCGCGCACTTCGAACGTGCCCGTGAAGTCGATCGGCGCGAGCGTCTCGCCGACGGTGTACTGGTACACCGCGTTCCCGAGCTCGTCGTAGCTCGTGGTCGCCCAGCCTTCGACGAAGTCGCCATTCGCGAGCATCGCGGAGAAGCCACCGTTGCCGCACACGAGGATCGCGTCGCCAGCGGTCGACTTCAGCATCGTGTCGTCTTCGCCGTCCCAACCACCGCAGGCAAAGCAACCGGTGGCCAGGAGCGAGGAGGCGAGGGCGACGGACGCGAGGAGGGTGCGCATGACCCTTCTCTAGAGCAGGGTCGGGACCACTCGAGGGATCTATAGATCCGAGTACTTAGCTGCCACGAGATGGCCGGGATTCGCCCGACCGTGACAGCGGTGTCAGGCCCCTCAGCGCCCGCAGTCGTAGGTCAGCGAGTCGACGAGCTCCCACCGATGGCGCCCGGGCAAGTCCGGCGAGGACAGGGTCTCGAGGTCGAAGTCGAACGACATGTCGACGGTCTCGGTTCGCGCGATCGAGCCCTCGAGCAAGTACGTCCCGCGCATGGGGCGCATCGCGAGATCGATGCTCGCGCGACCGTTCGTGCACAAGGTCAGCGTCTGATAGCAGGCGTTCACCGTCGACGAGAGGCACTGCGCCTCGGTGTCGTAGGCCTCCTGAAGGCGACGGTACGCCGTGTTCTCGCCGATCGTGTCGTCGGTGCATGCGATCGCGAACGGGGCGAACAGCAGGACGATGGGGAGGGCGCGCATCCCCCTCGATACAGCAAGGCATGCGCCACGCCGCGCGCGTGGATCTTCACGCGGTTGGGCCATCGGTGAGTGGGGGCAAGACCCTGTCAGCGAGGGTCACCATCCCATGCCGCATCGACACGCTCAGGAGCCGAGGCCAAAGCCACCGATCGCGGAGCCTTCATCACCGCGACCGAAGCCCGACGCGACCGCCGCGGCGAGCATGCGTCCCGCGAGTCGCGAGAACGGCAGTGACTGCAGCCAGACGCGGCCGGGTCCGGTCAGCGTCGCGAAGAACAATCCTTCGCCGCCGAACAACGCGCTCTTGAATCCACCGACCCACTGGATGTCGTAGTTCACGCTCGGCTCGAACGCGACGAGACATCCCGTGTCGAGCCGCACCGTCTCGCCGGCCTTGAGCTCGCGCGACACGATCGTTCCTCCTGCGTGGATGAACGCGAGGCCCTGGCCTTCGATCTTCTGCAGGATGAAGCCCTCGCCGCCGAACAGCCTTGCGCCGACCTTCTTGTTCCACGCGATGCCGACGGAGATTCCCTTCGCCGCACACAGAAACGCATCCTTTTGGCAGAGCAGGGTGCCGCCGTGCTGGCGCAGATCGACGGGGATGATCTTTCCCGGATACGGCGCCGCGAACGCGACCTTCTGCCGCTCGTTCGCGCCGTTGCCAAACACCGTCATGAACAACGACTCGCCGGTGAGCACGCGCTTCGCGCCAGCGGCGAGCTTGCCGAAGAAGCCCTGCTGCTGCGCCTGCTGCGAGCCGTCGCCGAAGATCGTCTCCATCTTGATGCCCGGGTCCATGTAGAAGAACGCGCCCGCTTCCGCGATCGCTGCTTCGCCCGGATCGAGGACGATCTCGACGAACTGCATCTCCGCGCCGATCACCTCGAAGTCGATCTGATCGGCGACGGTCGGCGCGGGCCCAACGGGCGGCGGCGGAGGCGGCGGTGGCATCTGCGCGAACAGCGGTGCGAACGTCGGGATCTGCGCGATCGGGGTCCACTGCGGTTGCGTCTGTCCGTACGCGTACGCCGTCGTCGTGATCTGACCCGCGCGGATCATGTCGACGACTTGTTGCGTCCCGAGCGGACCCTGCTGTTGACCGTTGATGCCGATGTACCAGATCGCCGCGTCACTCATGCCGCGGTCTTACTACGGCTACCGCTTCTTGAGATCGTGCTTCTCCATCAGACGGATCAGCGCGAACCGCGAGATGCCGAGCTTCTTGGCCGCCTTCGTCTGGTTGCCCTTCGTCGATTCGAGCGCGTCGAGCACGCTCGTCCGCTCGACATCGGCAACACGCTGGCGAACATCGATCGCGGGAGCATCCCCGGTGACCGAGATGCGCTCGAGCAATCGATCGGGCAAGTGGCCCGGCTCGATCGGCGCGCCGCCGCTGAGCACGAGTGCGCGCTCGATCGCGTTGCGCAGCTCGCGGACGTTGCCCGGCCAATCATGCGCCTCGAGCACGCGCAGTGCCTCGGGCGTCACGATCGCCGTGCGGCCATCCGGTGACAGCTCCTCGGCGAAGAACGCGGCGAGTGGCCCGATCTCCGTCTTGCGATCGCGCAGCGGCGGGACCGGAATCACGAAGCCGCTGACGCGGAAGTACAAGTCCTCGCGGAACCGACCGCGCGCGACCTCGGTCTCGAGATCGCGGTTCGTGGCGCACACGAGACGCACGTCGATCGCGATCTCGGTGGTGCCGCCGATCCGTACGACCTTGCGCGTCTCGAGCACGCGCAACAGCTTCGCCTGCGTGGCGATCGGCAGCTCGCCCAGCTCGTCGAGGAACAGCGTTCCGCCCGACGCCACCTCGAAGAAGCCGGGCTTCGCGGTCGTCGCGCCCGTGAACGCACCCTGCTCGTGACCGAACAGCTCGCTCTCGACGATCGCTTCCGACAGCGCCGCGCACGACAACCGGATGAACGGTCCGCCCTTGCGCGGGCTCGCCTTGTGGATCATCTCGGCGACGACTTCTTTGCCAACGCCGGTCTCGCCGCGGACGAGCACCGTGATCGGCGACGGTGCTACGCGATGCGCGAGCACCAACACCTGCTTCATCATCGGATCCACGATCACCGGCTGCGGCGGTTCCGCGCCCGGTCGTGTCGAGCGATCGAGCCCGCGCAGCCGATCGCGCGCGACACCGATCAGCTCGCCGACGCTCGACCCGTCCTCGGGATACGCGGCCACACCGGCCGACGCGATCAACCCGGCCGGCACCGCCTTCGCGCGCGCGGCCACCGATCGCGTCGCATCGCGATTCGATTCGGGCAACACGATCGCGAGCTCCTCGGAGCCGTACTCCGCGAGCAGATCCATTCTGCGCAGCTGCCGCGCGAACGATTCGACGTGCTCCGTCATCTGCTCGATCGGCCCCTCGATGCGGAGCATCACGATGCCGAGCGGACGGTGATATCGCGTCGCGCGATCCACCTCGGCCGCGAACCGATCCTCGAGCTCGGTGATCGTTCCGATCTGTCGTTTGGCGCGCACGGCACTCGACGACGCGACGATCGCGCTGCCGGGCCCGACTTGGATGACATCGCCGACCGATAGCCGCCGCGGACCCGTCGTGGGCTGACCGTTGACCAGCGTGCCGTTCCGGCTACCGAGATCCTCGACGACGATCTGGTTGCCATACCGCCGCACGGCCGCGTGCCGGCGCGATACGCGCTCGTGCTCGAACTGCACCGTCGACTCGCTCTGCCGGCCGAAGATGACCTCTTCGCCGTCGATCAGCGGAACGACACGAGAGCTCTCCTCGCTTCCCGAGACGATCAGGTACCAGCTCTCCTGAGGACCGTCGGCTAGTGGTTCTCCACCGTCGGCGATCGTCGTATTCCGCTCGTTCTGCCGCACCTGTCGAGCCTAGACCAATTGCGGCCCGCCAGGTGTGGAACGCTGCGTTTCGTGGCGAGGACGCTTCTCGTGTGGCCAAGCCGCACGCCGGCCCTTGGCGGGCGACCAGCGCCGCGGCGCTTTCCTCTTCGACAGCTGTCGGACATTTGATTTCGCCGATATTGTGGAATAGCGGACTGCGCGACGTTCGCCTTCGTAGCGACTTGTTATTGGATCGCGTAGCAAGAGCGCCGCTCGAATGTTCGAACGAGCTCGACGTGATCACCGTCGCGCGGCGAGATCGCGGAACGGTGGACGGTCTGGCGACATGTGAGCGAACCTGGCCGAGCAGCGCAGGCCTTGCGCATGAATACGCGCGCGGTTGCCAGATCGCTGTGCACGCGTTGTTCACTGTACGAGGTCCGGACATGTCGACCGATCGACGACGACGTGGATTCGGGCTCCTACGCGCGTCTGCGTTGGTCCCAGTCTTGTACTTCTCGTGGCGCAGGAGGTTCCGACATGATGTTTCGCCTTGCCTTTGCGTTATCCGCGCTCCTCGTGTTCGCCCCGGGCTGTACGACCGAATCGACATCGAGTACGGGGCAGATGATTCAATGTGATCCCACCTCCGGCACGTGCGAGCCGGTGGACCACGATGACGGTGCAGCCGGCACCTGTGTCGACATCGACGAGGATGGGGACGGGGACGACCACGATGTGGAGGACGAGACCGAGGACGAGTCGAGCCTGACCGGTGACACCGATGATGACGATGACGGGACCTCGGATAGCGAGGATGACGACGACGATAACGACGGCATCCACGATGATCGCGACTGCGACGAGCTGCCGGGTCACGACGACGACGACAGCGACGACGGCGTCTAGCTAGCGGCTAGATCATTTCCATGAACATCGTCGTCGGATCCTCGAGGAGCGTCTTCACGTCCTGGAGGAACATCGCGCCGTCCCAGCCATCGGCGAGGCGGTGATCGACGGAGATCGAGAGGTTCATGAGCTGCCGGATCACGATCTGGCCGCCTCTGACGGCCGGCTTCTCTTCGATCTTGTGGACGCCGACGACGGCGACCTCGGGGAAGTTGATGATCGGCGTCGCGAGGACGCCGCCGAGCTTGCCGAGCGAGGAGACCGTGAACGTGGAGCCCGTGAGGTCATCGCGCGTCGCGGTGTTGTTGCGGACCGCTTCGCCGAGTCGATCGATCTCGCGAGAGAGATCGAAGATCGATCGCATGTCTGCGTCGCGGACGACGGAGACCACGAGGCCGTTGGGGCCTTGGGCGGCGATGCCGATGTGATAGTACTTTTTGCGAACGATCTCTTGGGTCGTTTCGTCGAGGGAGGCGTTCAGCTGCGGCCACTTCTTGAGGCCCGAGACGATCGCTTTGACGATGAACGGTAGGTAGTTCAGCTTCACGCCGCGTTCGGCGGCGCGGGACTTCGCTCGATCGCGGACGGCGACGAGCTCCGTCATGTCGATCTCTTCGACGTACGTGAAGTGCGCGGCGGTGTGGACCGAGCGCGACATCGAGTCGGCGATGCGCTTGCGCATGCCACGCAACGGGATGCGCTCTTCGAGGCCCATCGGATCGCGCGCGATCGAGATCGGCGCGTGCTTCACCATCGACGTGCTCGATCCACCTTGAGTCGTCGGGCCGTTGGTCTGGTAGCGCTTGACGTCTTCGGTGGTGACGCGGCCGTGCTTGCCCGTCGGCGGGACGCGACCGATCTCGACGCCCATCTGACGCGCGAGCTTGCGCGTGGCGGGCGTGGCGAGGACGCGTTCGCGCGTGGCGGTGGCGTCGATGACCTGGATCTGCTGCGTCGCTGCGGACGCCGAGACATGCATCGGCGCGGCGGGGGCGGATGTCTGCGATGCGGCGGGGGCGCCGTGCGCTTTGGGCGGTGGCGCAGACGCGGTCGCGTTGCCGTCGTCGATCACGACGAGGATCTTGCCGACCGGGACGATGTCGCCGTCCTTGTAGTTGATCTTGGTGACGGTGCCGGCGCGCGGCGACGGAAGCTCGACGGTCGCTTTGTCCGTCATCACTTCGACGAGCGGTTGGTCGAGCTTGACCGTGTCACCGACCTTCACCTTCCAACCTACGATCTCGCCCTCGACGACACCTTCGCCGATATCGGGCATGTAGAAGTCGAACGCCATGGCTACCACTCCAGGGTTTGACGGATCGCCGTCACGACGCGATCAGCGTTGGGCATGTACTCGTGCTCGAGGCTGTAGGGGAACGGGGTATCGAGGCCGGTGACGCGCAAGATCGGCGCCTCGAGGTACTCGATCGCGCGCTCTTGGATGGAGGCGATCAGCTCGGCGCCGAAGCCGCAGGTGCGCGGGGCTTCGTGGACGATCACGCAGCGACCGGTCTTCTTCACGGAGGCGAGGATCGTGTCGATGTCGAACGGCATCAGCGTACGCAGGTCGACGACCTCGACGGAGATGCCGGCGTCCGCGGCCTTCTTTTGCGCGTCGACGGCGATCGAGACCATGCCGCTCCACGCGAGCAGCGTGACCTGCGTGCCCTCGGTAACGATGGCTGCCTTCCCGAGCTCGATCGTGTAGTCGTCCTCGGGGACCTCACCGCGCGACGCGCGATAGATCCGCTTGGGCTCCATGAACAGCACCGGATCGTTCTGGCGCATCGATGCCAAGAGGAGGCCTTTGGCGTCGTAGGGGTTCGACGGCGCGACGATCTTGAGACCGGGCGTGTGAATGAACAGCGCTTCGGGCGACTGCGAGTGATAGTGACCGCCGCGGATCCCGCCGCCGACGGGCGTGCGGATCACGACGGGGCACGTGTACTCGCCACCGGAGCGATAGCGGAACTTCGCGAGCTCGTTCACGATCTGATCGAAGGCCGGGAAGATGAAGTCACCGAACTGGATCTCGGGGACGGGGCGCAGGCCGTAGAGCGCCATTCCGATCGCGGTGCCGATGATGCCGGCTTCGGCGAGCGGTGTATCGATCACGCGGTCCGCGCCGAACTCGTCGTAGAGACCGCTCGTCGCGCGGAACACGCCACCGAACTTGCCGATGTCTTCACCGAGCACGATCACGCGCGGGTCGGCGCGCATCTGGAGTTGGAGCGCACTGCGAACAGCTTCGATGATGTTCATGACCGGCATCGAGCGCCGTCGGTGTACCACGCCATGCGTTGCGCCAAAACGCTGCAGCGTGGATAGTTCGGCCGTGATCTGGATCCTGCTCGTCGTGCTCACGGTCGTCGGCGGCGTCGCCGCAGTCGGCATCGCGGTCAACGATCGACGCAAGGCGTTAAGCAGCGGGAGGAAGTCGGATCCGCTCGCGCTGCCGGCGGGTGATTCGCTGGTCGAGCGCGGCGTGCGCGATCTGCGCGTGAACGATATCTTGACGATCGATCACAAGGACTTCCTGGTCGAAGGCCTGATCGCATACGACGAGGATGGTCATCGCTGGACTGCGGGTCGCGTGGTCGACGGCAAGGATGTTCGCTGGATCCTGATCGGGATCGAGCGGGCGGGGTCGGGCACGATGCGGCTCCTCGAACAGGATGATTCGCAGGCGCTCGCGGGCTATCCGCCCGAGGCGCTGGTGATCGGCGACGTTCGCTACGTGCTCGACAAGCGCGGCGCGGCCACGTGCAAGCTCGATGGCGATGTCGGTGCGCTCGGTGATCTGAAGAAGGACCGACCGGCCGGTCACGTCGAGCGATGTCGCTGGTGGCTGTACAGCGCACCCGGCGAGGACACGTTGCTGGTCGAGCAGTGGGGCTCGGACTACCGCGTGCTCCGCGGCAAGAAGGTCGGCGAGGGCACCGTCGAGTTGATGCCCGCGAGCTAGTCAGCGCGGCAAGTCGAACGTGAACGTCGTGCCTCTGCCGAGCGCAGACACGACCGATAGCGTGCCGCCATAGCTCGCCACGATCTCGCGCGCGACGGGGAGCCCGAGCCCGGTGCCGCGCTCGGGCGGCTTGGTCGTGAAGAACGGCTCGAAGATCTGCGAGAGCTGCTCCGGTGGAATGCCATAACCCGTGTCGCTGACCTCGCAGCGCACGCGCTTGCCATCCTCGGTGGGCATCACGCGAATCGTGATCGTGCCGAGGCCACCGGGCGCTTCACCGATCGCGTCGACCGCGTTGACGATCAGGTTCACGAGGATCTGCTCGATGCGCACGCGGTTCACGCTGACGAGAATGCCGTCACCGAGCTCGAGCACCGTCTTCAGCTTGCGCAGCTTGCCCGCGCCTTTGAGCATCGCGATCGCGTCGCGCACGATGCTCGCGAGATCCGTCGGCGTCACGTGATCGGGGCCCGGTCGCGCGAGCTGCATCAGGCGATTGCCGTGGGTCGTGATGTGATCGCCCACGCGCTCGAGATCATCGACGATGGTGCGCGCCAGGTGCCGGAAGTCCTTGCCGGACGCGAGCGCGATCTGGAGCTCGTCGACCGCGGCGATCTGGATCTGCGCGATGTTGCGGAGCTCGTGACCGACGCCGCCGGCCAGCGTGCCGAGCGTCGAGCGTCGCTCCGCGAGCAGGAGCTGCGTGCGCGTGGACTCGAGCTGCTCTTCGATCGATGCGTTGACCGCGCGAAGCTCGTCCTCGGCCTTTTGACGTCGAACGATCTCTTCTTCTTTTTCGGTCAGCAGGCGTCGGATCTCGCGGATGTCGCGGGCGACCAGGACGATGCCTTGCAGCCCGCCTTGCGGATTCAGCACCGGGGAGCCGGTGACCGACACGGGGATTTTCTCGCCCGTCTTCGAGATCAACCAGGATTCTTCGCGGCGCAGTACGTCGCCTTCTTCGATCCGGCGGCGAACCACCGTGCGCAGTCCGGAGCTGTCGTCGATCAGAAGCTTCGTGATCGAAAATCCGCGGAGCTCGGCGAGCGAATAGCCCGTGATCCGGGACATCGCGCTGTTGACCAGAGTTATCCGCCCCTCCACATCGACGACGACCAGCGCATCGACCATGGCCTCGATGACGTTTTCGACCACCTACGAAAACACTATCACGCGCGCGATGGTACGAACGGCCTGTTGGAGATTCACGGACCACCTCCACTCGTTCCTGGCTACACGCTCGACAGGTTGGTCGGTGAAGGTGGGTTCGGTCAGGTGTGGCACGCGATCGCCGAGGATGGCGCGCGTGTCGCGATCAAGATCCTCCACCTCGAGCTCGTGCGCTCCGTCGACGCGCTGACCCGATTTCAGCGCGAACAAGAAGCGATCGAACGACTCAGCCATCCCAACGTCGTCCGCGCGCTCGGCAACGGAACGCTCGCCGATGGTCGTCCGTTCCTCGTGCTCGAGTATCTCGAAGGCCCGAGCCTGCGCGAAGTGTTGCAGGAGCGCGGTTCGCTGCCGCCCGCTGAAATGCTCGCGATGTTCGCGCCTCTGTGCGACGCGCTCGCCGTCGCACACGACGCGGGGCTCGTCCATCGCGACGTGAAGGCGTCGAACGTGATTCTCGCGCGCGGCGCCGGTGGCGACCGTCCGGTGCTGCTCGACTTCGGGCTGGTGAAGCTCACGGATCTCGAAGGCCCGGGCCTCACGTCGTCGCGATCGATGCTCGGCACGCCGGCGGCGATGGCGCCGGAGCAGATGCGCGGCCAGCCCGTCGATGCGCGGACCGATGTCTATGCGCTCGGCTTGCTGGCGTTCCACATGCTGACCGGACAGCCCGCGTTCGGTGGCGCACCAGGTGTGGTGCAGAGCTACTTGCAGATTCATGGTGCGCGTCCGCGCCCGTCGAGCAAGGTCGACATCGATCCTGCGATCGACGAGCCGATCGGAAAGGCGCTCTCACCGGAGCCGCGGGATCGCTTCCAATCACCACGTGGCTTGTACGAGGCGTTGCGCGCGGTGATCCACCCCGAAGCGACGAGCTCGTCGGAGGTGATCGCGGTGTACGCCGAAGGACCGGACGTCGCCGCGATCGCGAAAGTCGCGACGGATGTGGGATTCACGCTCGCCGTCGAAGCGCCGGACAGCGTGCTCGCGGTCGCTCCCCGCGCGGTGGTCGATGTCGCAGCGATTCGCACCGCTCTCGCAGCGTTTGCCACGAGCCGGATCGCGCTCGGTGTGAGCACCGCGTCGATCCAAGGGGATGTCGTAGATGGCGATGCCCTCGACGTCGAAGCGTGGGCTCCGTATCCACTGCTCGTTGGAATCTGGGTCGCCGACGCATTGAAGTAACATGGGCGCGTGGCTCGCTGCGCTACGTGTCATCGCCGACTCGCGTCGGGGAAGGCATGTCCTGCGCACGGCGGGGACCCGGCGCCGATCGCCGAAACGAAGATCGAGCCGGGCGAACGTCCTCTGTGGATCGACCCGAGCGCGACGTGCATCGGGCGCGGCGGATTCGCATCGGTGTGGAGCATGGAGCCGGTCGACGGTGTGGAGCGCGTCCTCAAGATCGCGCACGCGGATCACGAGCTCGCGCGCGCGCGCCTCGCACGCGAGGCGGATGCACTCGCGGCGATCAACGCGATTCACGACGCGCGCCCGCACGGATCGCGCGCGGTACCGCAGCTGTTCGATCGCGGCGTGACCGGTGGTCGCGCGTGGATGGTGATGGAGCGCGTGCGCGGCGAGAACCTCGGCGACGCCACCCTCGAGGGTCACGTCCGCGCGGATCGCGCCGTGAAGATCACGCTCGCGATCCTCGACGCGGTGGAGCAGGTGCATCGCGCGGGCTTCGCGCATCGCGACCTCAAGCCCGACAACCTGATCAAGAAGGCGACGGGCGAGATCGTGGTGCTCGATCTCGGCATCGCGAGGAAGATCCCGACGGACCCCGACGATCCGACGCGTGCGGGCGTGCAGATCGGATCGCTCGAATACATGCCGCCCGAGCAGGCGGTGGATCCCGCGAGCGCGGACGCGCGTTCGGATCTCTATGCCGTCGGTTGCATCCTGTTCGAGCTGTGCACGGGGCGGCCGCCGTTCCTCGGCGATGTCGCCGCGCTCGAGCGCGCGCATGCGGCGCTGCGACCACCGCGCCTGAGCGAGCTGGCGCCGGTGCCGCAGGTGCTCGAGGTGATCGTGCAGGACGTGCTCGCGAAGGACCCGGCGAAGCGGCCGAGCAGCGCGGCCGAGCTCCGCGCGAAGCTCCTCGCGACACGTGACACGCCGTCGATCGCGCGCAGCATCCCGGCGCTCTCCCAGGTGACCGAGAGCAAGCAGCCGGTCGTGCTCGTGTGGGCGGAGCTGCCGAAAGTGGACCGCGTACTGCTCGGTCAGTTCAGCGCGCGTCACGTGATCGTCGCGTCGCAACGCGGTCGCAAGATTCTCGGCGCGCTGCTCGGCTCGACGCACGGGGATCCCGCATCGGCAGCGCTCGAGCTCGCGCAGGATCTCGCCGCCGCGGGTGCGCGTGTCGCGTGTCATCTCGATGCGCTGCATGTCGACAAGTCCGGCCCGTCGCCGTCACCGAAGGGCGAGGCGATCGAGCGCGTCGAGAGCTGGCTGCCGGCGGAGATGTGGACCGGCGTGATCCTCACGCGGGCGCTCGCGGCGGTGGCGCAGGTCGCGACCCGTCCGTCTTCGCTCGGCGAAGCGTTTCGCCAGCTCGCGTCGAGGAGCGAGGCGATCGATGTTGTCGATCTCGTCGGGCGCGGCGCGCTGCTCGTGGACCTCGCGGCGGATGCAGCGGCGGCGCTGCGCGGTGCACCCTCGGCGCTCGAGAAAAGCACGTCGGGGGCGTGGACACCGATGGGCCCCGCGTTCGCGCTCCTCTATGGAGAGGCGGGTACGGGCAAGACGGCCTTTGCCGCGGAGCTCGGGCGCCGGATCGCGGATCTCGGCGCGCAGGTGCACGTGGCCGGCGTTCCTGCACCGGGCATGGCCAAGCGCGGTCCTCTGGAAGAGCTCGTCGGTGGTATTCGCGGCGTGCGCGAGATCGGCGACGCGCTGCGCTCGCACGCGCGACAGAAGCCGCTCGCGATCCTCCTCGATGATCTGCACTTCGCCGACGCCGAGCTCCTCGACGCACTCGAGTACGCGACGCTCGGCGGCGAAGCGCTGCCGCTGTGGATCCTCGGCGTAGCCGACCCTCGGCTCGAGAGTCGGCGCCCGCAGCTCGGCATGCGCGCCGAGCGCCGGCGGCGCGACGTGTTGCCACCGCTCGACGAGGAAGCGGCCGTCGAGCTGACCACGCGCCTGCTGAAGCCCGCCGAGTACCCGCCACTGCGCGCGGTTCGTCAGCTCGTGACGCTCGCACGTGGCAACCCGCTGCACCTGACGATGCTCGCGCGCGAGATCCACGAGCGCGGCGCGATCCGCCCGCGTCCGGGCTCGACCGAGTTCTTCCTCGACACGAGCGCGCTCGAGAGCCTCGAGCCGATCGCGCTGGGGCCGTGGATCGCCGCGCGCGCGATCAGCGGGCTCGCACCGGAGCTCGTCGCGCTCGCGCGGGCGTGCGCGGTGATCGGTGGGCCGTTCGCGACGAGCTCGCTCGCGGCCGTGATCGAGGGCGTCGAGCGCGCCGGCGGCCCGACGACGACGATCGATCCCGATGTCGGTCTCAAGGAGCTGATCGCCGCGCAGATCCTCGTCGTCGCACCGGCGGGCGTCGCGTTTCGTCAGGCGCTCGTCGAGGAAGGTCTGTACGCGACGACCGACGAGGTCTCGAAGCGCGCGTTTCACGTGGCGGCGCTGGAGCACGAGCAGATGGAAGGCGCGGATCCGGCGCGCATCGCACGTCACGCCGAGGCGGTGGGCGAGGGAGTCGCGGCGGGCGCTGCGTTCGCGCTGCTCGGCGTGCAAGCGGAGCACGAGTACCGCCCACTCGAAGCGGAGCAAGCGTGGTCCGGCGCGATCCGTCACCTCGATCGCCGCGACGAGCCGCGCGCTCGTGCGCTCCTCGGGCTCGCACGCGCGCGCATGCGCCTCCAGCGATTGCTCGATGCGCGTGCAGTCCTCGACGAAGCGCTATCGATCGCGCGCGAGATCCGCGACGCGCGGCTCGAAGTGGAGCTCGCGCTCGAGCAAGCGATCGTCCTCGATTTCTGCGAGGACTTCGACGGCGCGCGGGCGAACGCGGAGCTCGCGCGTGAACGGCTCGCCACGGTCTCCGACGACAAGCTCGAGATCGATCTCGCCCTCGCCTTCGGTCGCGACCAGTTTCGCCGCCAACATTACGAGGAGGCGGCAGCCACGTTCAGCGACGTCCTCGCTCGTGCGCGCGCCAAAGGACGTCACGAGACGTCGACGATCGCTGCGCTTCTCCTCGGTCCTGCGCTGTCGGATCTCGGTCGGCTCGACGAGGCGGAGCGCGTGTTCGAACAGCTGATCGCGGACTGCATCGCGCACGACGATCGCTTTCACCTCGCCGCGGCGTATGGAAATCGCGCGTGGCTGTGGTCGGCGAAGGGAGAGATCGATCGCACCGCGGATGATCTCCGTCACGCTTCGCAGCTCGCGAGAGAATCAGGCCAGGCGGTCGTAGAGCGATCCGTCGTACACAATCTTTCGGAGCAGATGCTGTGGGAGGGAAAGCTCGACGAAGCTCTCCAGCTCGCACGTCGCGGGTTGTCGCTGCAGTCGCGTGCAGCAGAAGGCGGCACCGGCCTGGATCGGCTGTTGCTCGCGCGAGTGTTGGCCGCGCGCGACGAGCTTATAGAACTGCGTCAGGTGCTCTCGACGTTTTCAGGTGAGACGCTCGGCGACAACGATCTCGCCGGAGCCAAGACATTGGAAGTGCTGCATGCGCTGGCAAGCGGTGGCAGTGCGGATGTGTGGGAGAAGGCGCTCGACGGAACGGAGCCGGTGTTCCTGCAGCTCAGGTTGGAGCTGTGGATACTCGCCGCTCGTCATCGCCGACTGTCCGACACTCGGACGAAACTGGCGCGTGATCTCGCGGCCGCTGATCCGCTCTGGAAACGCAGGATCCACGAGTTGTGATGTAGCAGCCTACAGTGGCGAAATAAGGGCACATTGAAGATCGAACGAGTCGGACTCATGATCAAAAAACGCGGCGTGCAGGCTGCGATGGAGGCTCATGCGTCTGGTTGTTCCACTCGCTTGTTTGATTGTCACTGGGGGATGCGTCGAGGATTCGCTTCATGTGTCTGAGGACACGCAGAGCGTCGTCGTCGACAACCGCATCGCGTTGAACCGCATCGCGCTCAACCGCATCGCGCTCAACCGCATCGCGTTGAATCGCATCGCGCTCAATCGCATCGCACTCAACAGACTTCAGGCGAACCTCGCGTCGATCGGGACTCTCCTCGATACGCCCGATGGTCGCGAGGTGTTCAGCTTCGTCGTGAGCTGCGCATTCAAAGAAGGCGAGGTGCTCGTCGTCAATCACCCGACGCTCGGCACGTTGAACTTCATCGGCGAAGTCGGACTCGCTCCTCGGTGGGAGAACCATGCGATGAGCGGCAGCGATCAGCGCTGGGTCAGCGCGTGTCTGCTCGCACGCGTGAACAACAACGACGTGACGGTGCAGGTCTCGTTGCGCGGTCCGGACGACGCGCTCGACACCACCGCATCGGAGCGCGCGGATTGGTCGCTCGAAGAAGGCGCGTTCTTCGGTGACGTGTTCCAGCCCGACAACAAGCCGCTCGAGATGTACGCGTGCCGCGGAAGCGCGCAGGCATCGGGACCCGAGACGGGTGACATGGATGCACGCGACTGTACCGAGCCGGATCCGACGCAGCCGGGGCTCACGCTGTGCGGGATGACGTACGCCGGCGACTGCGCTGACTTCGCGCCGCCGGCGAACAAGTACGCGTGCGAGACGCGCACCTCCGACGGCTACTACGTGAGCTGCTCGCCGACCGCATCGTTCGGCGATGTCCACGGGCACGGCCACAACTGGGGCTCGGGCCCGCACGGGCACGGCTTGCCGTTTGGCCACGATGACGATGACGATGACGATGACAACGGTCACGGCAACGGTCACCACAGCCATGGCAACGGACACGGCAACGGACACGGTGGCTGCCATGGCCACGGTCATGGTCATGGCCACGACGACGACGACGACGAGATCGACGAAGTCATCACGACGTACGTGCAGCCCACGTAACCAGCAGACTGGTATCCTCGATCGCGATGCGGGCTGACCTGATGTTTGCGATCCTGCTCGCCGCCTGTGGAAACACTCCAGGCGCGGGCACCGACGGCGGCGGTGACGATGCGCCCGGCGATGGCGGCGCTCTCGACGATGCGCTGTCCGACGGAATGGAAGGCGATGGTCCCGTCATCTCGACGTGTCCGGCTGGAACGTGGTGCGTCGAGACGCCGCCCGCGACCGTGACCGGACTGCTTCACGCGATCGATGCTGTCGATGCGAACGACGTGTTCGCCGTCGGTGATGGCGGCGCGATCATTCGTCGCCAAGCGGGCGCGTGGACGAAGATGACATCGGGGACGACGATGAACTTGCGCGGTGTCTGGGCGCTCAGCGCGACGGATGCGTGGGCCGTCGGCCAAAACGGAACCGCGTTGCATTGGAACGGTACCGATTGGAGTCCCGTCGCGAACGCGCCGGACATCGACTACACGGGCGTGTGGGGCGCGGGCGCGAACGACGTCTGGTTGATCGGTACTGCGAGCGCCGTGCATTGGACCGGCACGTTCGCCACGCTCGCGATCACCGGCGCTCCGGTCTCGATCTCTGGCGTCGGTGCGAACGACATCTGGATCGCGTCGGAGTCGGGCAAGGTCTCGCACTGGACCGGCGGTGCGTCGTGGACGCTATGCACCGGTGCCACGGCGTGTGCCGTCACGCAGAGCAGCTTCTTCGCCGTGGGTGCACGCGCCGCGGACGACGTCTGGGTCGCGCTTCCAGGCACCGGAACGCTGCGCTGGAACGGATCGAGTTGGGTCGCTCATGCATCGGGCACGACGCTGTTCGCGAGCATTCATGCGCCGGGCGCGAACAACGCGTGGGGCGTCGGCGGGACAAAAGTCGGTCACTGGGACGGCGCTGCGTGGACGATCGCGACGCCGGTCACGGGCTTCGCGGACTCGCTCTATGGCGTCACCGGATCCGGTCCACATACGTGGGCCGTCGGTCAGGACGCCGCGATCCTGTACCACCGCGACTAGGATGCTAGGCTCGATTCGTGAGCATCACGAAGCGAATCCTCGAAGGGGCGCAGTCGAGCCTGTCGAGGTTGACGTCGCTGGTGATCGTCGATGACGAGCCACTGAGTCACGTCGAGAGCGCCGCACTGCAGACCGAATTGACGGCGCGCAAAGCGGCGCGCGAGAAGTCCGGGCGCAAGCCGATGGACAACCCGCTCGCGAAGTTGGCGACGTCGGATCCCGTGTCGCGAGCGGCTCGCGAGAAGGCAGCGCGCGAGCGATCGGCGCGCGTGCACCGCGATCGCGACGAGCGAGAAGCCAAGCAGAAGGCGCAGGCCGACGAGCAGTTCCGCCGGATGAAGGAGCAAGCGGCGCGTGGTGGTCCGTGGACGCCTCCACCGTCGTCGTCGTCGTCATCGTCGGGCTCGAGCTCGAGCAGCTCGCGTCCACCGCGTCCGGGCAGTCACGATGCGCAGCTCGCGGAGTGGTACCGCATCCTCGATCTCTCGCCCGGTGCAGACATGGCGCAGATCAAGTCGTCCTACCGCCAGCTCATGCGCAAGTATCACCCGGACATGCACGCCGGAAATCCGTCGAAGCAGAAGGCCGCGACGGAGCTCTCGATGCGCGTGACGACGGCCTACAACAGCCTCGTCGAGCATCTCGACAAGAAGTGACTACTCGGTCGCGACGTACGTGGTGATCACTTCGGTCACGCCCGCGCAGTCCGTGTAGTTGCCGTTCGCGTCGCCACACGCCGTCGCGCATGCACCCGCGTAGTCGTGACCGCACGTCGTGGTCACGCCATCGGCCGACACCGTGCACGCGCGCAGTGGCAGCGTCGACAGCTGCGAATCGGCGAGCTTGAGCGGTCCCGGGCACGCGTTCGCGTCGAACGTGTCGGCGAACACGTCGCCCCAGAACGCGCCTTCGCGCAGCCCGTAGGTCGCCGCTTCCGACGAATCGACAATGAGTGCGGCGTTCGCACCGCGCATCGAGACCGCGACGGAGACTCCGTACGCATTCGTGCGCGCGAGGAGACACGCCGAGACCCAGCGTTTCTCGGAGGCCGATGGTGCACCGCTCGCCCACGCTGGAGCGAGACCGACCGCGCCGTCGAACGTGTAGGTGCCATTCGCGTCGGACAACGTGATCGAAGAACCCTCGGGGAGCGCGCACTGCACGAGGTACTTCACGACGTCGCGATTGTCGGCGGTGTCGAGCAAGGTGTTCGCACCGCCGAGCGTGGTCAGCCCGTTGAGCGCGATGCGGTTGAGGGCGATGCGGTTGAGCGCGATACGATTGAGGGCGATCCGGTTCTGCGCTTCGACGTGAGATTCCGTCGAGCCCAGCTCCGGCGCCTCCACCGCACACCCACCAGCAAACACGAGAGCAGCGAGAATAGAAGTACGCATGCGCCCGGATTCGGCCGAGCACTCGCGAAACGTAGGGCGATCGAGGTTATTTCTAGGTCACGGCTTCGCGACGAACACGGCGATCGCGTCGACGTAGCCTTCACAGTCGGAGTAGCCGAGTTTCTTCGTGAGGTCCGTGACGCAAGCGTTCGAACAGTCACCCGCGTAGCCGAAACCGCACTTCGTGATGGCACCGTCGACCGACACCGCGCACTCGCGCTGCGGGAGCGTCGAGATCGCAACACCGGACAACTTCGTGGGCGAGGCACATGCACGCATCGGGGCACCCGGTGTGAACACATCACCCCAGAACGCACCCTCGACGACGGTATATCCGTCTCGCTCGGTCGATGGTGTGGCGATCTGCTTGTTGCGCATCGAGATCGAAACGTGGATCCCGAAGTAGTTCGTGCGTGCGAGCATGCAGGCCGAGACCAGCTTGTACTTCGTCGACGGTAATAGGTCGGTGAGCCATTCCCGCGCGAGCCCCATTGCACCTTCGTAGACATACGAGGTTCCGTTTGCAGAGATCGTGAGCGTCTTTCCGGGCCGCTCTGCACATCCATAGAGATACGCGAACTGCTCGCGACCCTTGGCGGTCGTGAACAGCGCCGGAACCCGCGTTCCCGCCGTCGCGAGGCTTCCCTTCGCTACCGCGCGAATCAGCGAAGGATCCACGTTCAGGCTGAGATCCGTCGACGGCGCGGTGAGTCCATTGAGCGCCACGCGACTCGACGTGTCGTCCTCGACGTCCTCGATGTCCTCGAGCTCGGCCACACAACCCACCGATAGAAGAGCAAGCAAGAAGACGTTCCGCATCCCTGAAGAAGTCGGCCGACCTCTGCCGACGCTCGGGTACGGATGGGGCAGCGCGGAAGCCTCGCGTCAACGCGGGCGAGGTGTTGCCGTGACGCATTCTTGGAGTGTGAGGACCGAGGTAACGTTCGTGTTGCGTAGGCATACCGGTGGGAGTGGTACACACGTTTTGTGGACACCCAGAGCACTGCTTCCAAGACCGCGTTGATGGTGTGCGCCTATCGCGCGCGTGCGAGCCAATGGCCGACGCCGCTGTTCGTCGATCCGTGGGCTGAAACGCTCGCGGGAGCTGACGGGCACGAGATCGCTCGTCGCCTCGACGAACGCTTCGCACCGATGGAGCTGTGGCTCGCGCTGCGCGTGGCCTACCTCGATCGCCTCGTGGGCCTCGCGGTCGATCGCATGTCGATCCGCCAGATCGTGATCCTCGGTGCCGGCTACGACACGCGCGCGGCCCGCCTCCCACGCGCAGGCGTCCGCTTCTTCGAAGTCGATCATCCGGCCACGCAAGCAGCGAAGCAGGAGCGCCTCGCTCGTGTCTCGGGCTACCCCGTCGACGCGGCGACCTACGTGACCTGCAACTTCGAGCGCGAGGATCCGATCGAACGCCTCGCGGCGAACGGTTTCTCGACGACCGAGCCCGCTCTCGTCATCTGGGAAGGCGTCGTCCCGTACCTGACCGAAGGTGCCGTCCGCGCCACCGCGACCCGCCTCTCCGGCGGGCTCGATCCGCGCTCGCTCGTCGCGTTCGACTTCGTCGGTAAGAAGCTCGCGACCGGCCAGAACCTCAAGCCCGACGACGCTCGCACCGCCGCCTACGTCGGCGAGCTCGGCGAGCCGATCCAATACGGCTCCGACGACATGCTGCCGCTCCTCTACGAGTGTGGCTTCCGCTGGGTCCGGTCGCTCGACTTCAACGAGCTCGCGCTCGAGATGCTCGGGGACTACCAGCGCGACCGCATGTTCCGCTTCCAGCACATCGCCCTCGCCGCACCGCGTACGCCCGTCGCCGGCTGGCCATAGCGCGCGAGCTCGCACTACCATCAGCGCGATGAGCGCACTCTCGCGGACTGCACGGGCCCTGCGCCCGCACGCGGTGCCGCTCGC
>Ga0154020_10000783_pt1 | contig 39325 bp, 40 predicted proteins | sample Klosneuvirus_201_FD_109709 | JGI IMG/M metagenome (GOLD analysis project Ga0154020, IMG submission 109709) | Active sludge microbial communities from wastewater, Klosterneuburg, Austria - Klosneuvirus_20160825_MG | ecosystem: Engineered > WWTP > Aerobic digester > Activated sludge | place... | reverse complement strand
GTCGGGAAGGTGCCGGAGTTCTCCATCTGCATCATGCCCGGCACGATCACGAGCATCGATCACGCGATGCGGCTCAAGGGCTCCGCCTTCCACAAGAAGCTCCAGGAGATCGCGGGGAAGAACGGCGTGCACATCGTCACGTGGTGGTGGACACCCGGCGGCTTCGCCTCGAAGGACCGGGAGATCGGCGGCCCCGACACCGTCAAGGGCGAGAAGATGCGGGCGGCCGACCCGACGTTCGAGAGCATGCTGAAGGCGGCGGGATCTTCCGTGATCAACATCCCGTCCACGGAAATCTACCCCTCCCTGCAGTCCGGGGTCCTCACCTCGACCCTCACGTCCGCCGAGACCTTCGTGAGCATGCGCATCTACGAACAGACCAAGTTCGCCACCGTGGGCGGCGACTACACGCTCTGGTGGCTGCTCCAGCCGCTGGTCATGTCGAAGGCGGCGTGGGACAAGCTCACGCCCGCCCAGAAGAAGATCTTCGAGGAAGCCGCCGACAAGAGCGATGCCTACTTCGCCGACGGGCAGCGCGAGGCGGTCACGAAGATGATCGAGGCCTACACGAAGGCCGGCGCCAAGGTGCGCTCGCTCACCAAGGGCGAGTTCAACGCCTGGATCGACCTGGCGAAGAAGACGTCGTGGCCCGAGTTCGAGGCCAAGTCGGCCGAAGCGAAGCAGCTTCTCCAGCTCATCACGTCGGTCAAGTGAGCCCGGCGGGGCGGCTGCGGCCGCCCCGTTTTTTCCTATCCTGACGGCCGAAGGCGGCCCCAGTCCGCCAGGGAGAAATGTGCGCCACCTCGTGCGTTTCATCGACCGCCTCTCGACTGCCTGTGCCGTCGCGGCAGCCGTCATGCTCGTGTCCGCCACGCTGATCGTCTGCTGGATGGTGGTCTACCGGGCGCTCGGCAACTCGACGTGGTGGGAGATCGAGCTCGCGACCTACCTGATCGTGGCCGCGGTCCTCGTGGGCTCGCCCTTCTGCCTCAAGACGCGGGGGCACATCGGCGTCGATCTCGTCTCGGAGTGGCTGCCACCGCGCGGGCGACGCATCCTCTCGCGTGTCATCGCCGTCGTCGGGCTGGCGGTGTGCCTGTATCTCGCCTGGGTGGGACTGGAACTCACGTTCGACACCTGGCACTCGGGGGAGACCAGCGGCTCGGCCTGGGACCCGCCCCGCTGGCCTTTCTTCGCCATGATGCCGCTCGGCCTGGGCCTCACCGCCCTGCAGTACGTGGCGGATTTCCTGCGCACCGATGACGGGGCCGCCGAGGCGAAGAAATCGATTTCCGGCCAGGGAGCCTGAGGCGTGAGCGAGCTGCAGATCGGCCTCCTGGTCCTGGTCGTCACGACGACCGTGCTCTTCTCGGGCTTCCCCATCGCCTGGGGCCTCGCACTGGTCGCGGTGGTCTTCCTGTTCGCCTTCAAGGGGCCCGCGAGCCTCGCGATCGTCGCCACGCAGTTCATGGACGAACTCAATTCGTTCGCGCTCCTCACCATCCCGCTCTTCATCCTGCTCGGCGCGGCCATCGGCGTTTCCGCGGCCGGAAAGGACATCTACAACTCGCTGTACCGGTGGCTGTCGCGCATGCCGGGCGGGCTCATCATCGCCAATATCCTGGCCTGCGGCATGTTCTCCTCGGTCTGCGGTTCCTCTCCCGCCACCGCGGCGGCGATCGGCAAGGCCGGCGTGCCCGAGATGATCCGCAGGGGCGTGCCGCCTTCGCTCGCCACCGGCGCCATCTGCGCGGGCGGAACGCTGGGCATCCTCATCCCGCCGTCCATCACGATGATTCTCTACGGGCTTGCGACGGAAACGTCGATCGGCAGGCTCTTCCTCTCGGGCGTGGTCCCCGGGATCATCCTGGTGTTCCTATTCTCGGTCTGGGCATGGTTCGCCACGCTGGTGGCCCGGCGGGAACTGATCGTCGTCGACGAGCATTTCACGTTCCGGGAAAAGATGGACGGCATGGTGCGCGTGGGGCCGTTCCTCGCGATCATCGCGGCCATCGCCTACTGCATGTACAGCGGCATCGCCACGCCCTCCGAGATCGCCGCCATCGGCGCCTTCCTGGCTCTCGTCCTGGTGGTCCTGATCTACCGGACATGGCGGCTGTCGGACCTGTGGCACATCTTCCGGGACACGGTCCGCGAGTCGAGCATGATCCTCATGATCATCGCCTCCGCCGCGCTCTTCTCCTACATGATGTCGCTGCTCTACGTCTCGCAGGCCTCCGCGGAATGGCTAGTGGCGATCCAGCTGAACAAATGGGTCCTGCTCTTCGCGATCAATTGCTTCCTGCTCCTCATGGGGTGCTTCCTGCCGCCGGTGGCCATCATCCTGATGCTGATGCCGATCCTCACCCCGGTCCTCGAAGCCAACGACTTCGACCTCATCTGGTTCGCCGTGATGATGACGATCAACCTGGAGGTGGGCCTCATCACTCCGCCGGTCGGCCTGAACCTCTACGTCCTTCGGGGCGTGGCCCCGGAGGTGCCCCTTTCCGAGGTCCTGCGCGGCTCCCTGCCCTACGTCGTGATCATGATCGCGTTCATGGTGCTGCTGTGCTTCATTCCGGGCATCGCGACCTGGCTTCCGGATGCGTTGATGGGCCCGGGCCGCTGACCGACGCCGATTCCGCTGGAGATCCCATGGCAGACATCGACATCAGGCGCGTCCACAACCTCGGCATGAAGTCCGCGCGAGAGGCGGCGGACAAGATGGCCGAGGACCTGGGCCGCAAGTTCGGCCTGAGCGGCGGCTGGACGGGAAGCACGCACCATTTCGACCGCCCGGGCGTGACCGGAAGCCTGCAGCTCACCGACAAGGACCTGCACCTCACCGTGAAGCTGGGTTTCCTGCTGAAGGCCATGCGCGGCCCTCTCGAGGCGGCCATCGTCCGTGAACTCGATTCGCTTTTCGCGAAGCACGTCCACGATGGGCCGAAGCCCGCGAAGGCGCGTCCCAAGGCGCCCGTCAGCCCGAAAACGGGTTCGGGTGGCCGGAAAAAAGCCGGTTGAGCAGGACGGTTTCGCGACCCGAGATCGTCTCCAGGAACTCGGCGGCGCCGCCCATGTGGCGGAATGCCTTGAATCCGCGCTCGAGGAAGGACTGCAGTTCGCCCATGCCCGCGAGACTCGCGGGACGCCGCATCAGCTTGAGCGTGGCATAGACCATGGGCTTCACCACGAGCAGGTCGAGCCGGCGACCCACGTCGTCGATGAGATCGATCTGCCGGAGGCGCTCCTCCCGGGTTCCCGCCAGCCGGTAGGCGCGCGCATAGCTCGCCTCGCTGATGGGCCCGGGCTCGATGCCGGCCGCAAGACGCCTGTCGAGCGTCTCCGACAGCGCGTCCACCTCGATCGCCAGGGCCGCCGTCTCCACCGCGCCTTTCGGAAGCGTGCGGACCATGAGCGGATAGAGGCGAAGCATGGCCTCGTCGCGGCCGCTGAAGTCCTTGGCCCCGTACAGGTCGTCCAGGAAGAACCGGGTCGCCATGGCATAGCGCGGGCTGGCCGAAAGATCGGCATAGGTTCGCGCCAGCCGCTCCGCCTGCCAGGCCTTGATCTCGTCGATCCGCGGCGGCCGTGATCCCTTTGCTTCCCGCCCGCGCAGGTCCCGGAGGAACTCGAGGTGCCGGCGCAGTGACGCGGGCGCGCTTCCATCGGGCGGAACGGGCATGGCTCGCGGGTTGCTCCGTGGGGATACGAAGGCTATTCTAACGAGTGATTGAAACGCTCGTTTGAATCTCCGTCAAGAATTCGGAAGCTGAATAGTTGTATACGTAATATCAACATATTAAGCGCTTTATTTAAAGTTATTTCTAGATCAGGAATCCTGCTTGCCACCCCTACTCGAAGCCGGTTTCGCCCGTCACCGCGAGGCCTTTGCCCGTCATCCGTTTCCGGATGCTCCCCGGCGAATCGAACGCCTGGCTCGGCTCGAAGCCCTCGTAAGGGAAAACGCCGATGCGTGGGCGGAGGCCATCTCGCGCGATTTCGGCAATCGCTCGAGACACGAGACGCAACTTCTCGAACTCTTCCCGAGCCTCGAGGCCATCCGCCATGCCCGCCGCCATGTGCGGCGATGGATGAGGCCCGAACGAAGGCCCACCAACTTCTGGTTTCTTCCGGGCTCCTCCCAGGTCCTGCCGCAGCCCCTGGGCGTGGTGGGCATCGTGGTCCCGTGGAACTACCCGCTCTACCTCGCCATCGGTCCCCTGGTCCCCGCGCTGGCCGCCGGCAACCATGCGATGGTGAAGATGTCGGAAACCACACCCGCCACGGGGGATCTGCTGGCGACCCTGGCGGCGCGATACTTCGAAGAGGGCGAACTCACCGTCGTGAACGGCGGGCCGGAGGTCGCGCAGGACTTCTGCCGCCTTCCCTTCGACCACCTGCTCTTCACCGGCTCCACGGGCATCGGTCGCCACGTGATGCGCTCGGCCGCGGAAAACCTGACGCCGGTCACGCTCGAACTCGGCGGCAAGTCCCCGGCGATCGTCGGGCGCGGTTATTCGGTGGAGGAAGCCGCGGGCCGCATCCTATACGGCAAGTGCCTCAATGCCGGGCAGACTTGCATCGCGCCGGACTACGCGCTCGTGCCGGAGGGGTCCGTGGGGCCGTTCGTGGAAGCCGCGAAACGGACCGTGGCGTCGCTCTATCCCACCCTCGCGGGCAACCCCGACTACACGTCGATCGTGGATGAACGCCATCGCCGGCGCCTTGACCGGCTTCTGCTCGATGCGACGCAGAAGGGAGCCACGGCGATCGAGGTCAACCCGGCGGGCGAGGACGTGGCCGCGGCAGGCAAGCGGGCGCCGACCCTGCTCGTGGACGTCGACGATTCCATGGCCGTGATGCGCGAGGAGATATTCGGGCCCTTGCTGCCCGTCATCGCCTACGGCAGCCTCGAGGAGGCGATCGACTTCGTGAATGCCCGGCCTCGTCCCCTCGCGCTCTACGTTTTCGAGACCCGCCGCGATGCCGTCGACCAGGTCATCCGGAACACGGTCTCGGGCGGCGTCACGGTCAACGAGACGATCCTGCACATCGCCCAGGACGACCTGCCGTTCGGGGGCGTGGGCGACTCGGGGATGGGGCAATACCACGGGCGCGAGGGATTCGATGCCTTCTCGAAGCGCAAGGCCGTCTTCCGGCAATCCGGGCTCAACGGGCTCAAGCTCTTCCGTCCGCCCTACGGCGGTCGATTCGAGAAGCTCGCGCGCCTGCTGATGCGCTAGGGGCGCGATGACTAGCCGGCGCCAGTTCCTGAAGGTCGGGATCGCCTCTGCCGCCGTGCTGGCCGGCGCCGGCTGGCTCGCGTTTCGCCTCGGCAACCGGGTCCCTGCCGGCGGCCGGCTCTGGTTGGACAAGCGCTCGGCGACCATCGTGGCGGCGCTCGCTCCCGCGGTCCTGGAGGGCATGCTGCCGGCCGAGCCCGCAGCCCGCGACAAGGCGATTCGCGCCGTGGTCGAGGCCTTCGACCGCGCCGTCATCGGGCTGGCGCCAGCCGTCCAGGAGGAAATCTCGCAGCTCTTTGCCTTGCTCGGCCTCGGTGCGGGTCGATTCGTCGTCGCCGGCGTTCGTTCGGCCTGGCCGGAAGCCACGCTCGCGGAAGTCTCGGCATTCCTCGCGCGCTGGCGCAACAGCCGCTTCGCGCTGCTCCAGGCAGGCTACCTGGCGCTCACCCAGCTTGTCGTCGCGGCCTGGTACGGCAATTCGGATTCCTGGGAGCGTATCGCCTACCCCGGCCCGCCGCTGTTGGAGTCCCCCCCGGCATGATCGCCGACCCCATTCGCGAAGGCCTGGCCGCCGGATGGAAGGTGGTCGACGCCGCCGCGGCCGATCGCGACTTCGCGATCGAGGCCGATGTCGTCGTCGTGGGAAGCGGGGCGGGCGGCGGAGTGACCGCCGAAATCCTCGCGCTGGCGGGGCTTTCCGTGGTGATCCTGGAGGAAGGGCCGCTGCGAAGCTCGAGTGACTTCCGGATGCGCGAGCGCGAGGCCTATCCGCAGCTGTACCAGGAATCCGCGGGACGCCAGACGAAGGACAAGGCGGTCACGATCTTCCAGGGGAGAAACGTGGGCGGCTCGACGACCGTCAACTGGACCTCAAGCTTCCGGACGCCGCCGCGAACGCTGGACCACTGGCGCCGCGCCCATGGCCTCGCCAGCGTGGGCGAAGCGGACCTCGCCCCGTGGTTCGAGCGCATGGAAGAACGCCTGTCGATCGCACCCTGGCCGGTTGCCCCGAACGAGAACAACGACATCCTGCGCAGGGGCTGCGAAACACTTGGCCTGCCCACCGGCGCGATCCGGCGCAACGTGAAGGGCTGCCGCAACCTCGGCTACTGCGGGATGGGCTGTCCCACCAATGCCAAGCAGTCGATGCTGGTCACGACGATCCCTTCCGCCCTCGCCCATGGCGCCACCTTGCTGCACCGGGCCCGCCTGGATCGGCTCGTCATCTCCGGGGACCGGATCACCCATGCGGTCGCGACCGGCGTGGCGGGATCGGGCGCGCTCCCGGGAGCAAGGGTCATCCGTCTCGTGGCCCGTCATTTCGTCCTGGCCTCGGGCGCCATCGGCAGCCCGGCGATCCTGCTGCGAAGCGGGGCACCCGATCCGCACGATCTCGCAGGCCGGCGGACCTTCCTGCACCCGACGGTCGTGTCGGCTGCCGCGATGCCATGGGAAGTGAAGGGATTCGACGGGGCCCCGCAGACGATCTATTCGGACCATTTCCTGGACGCGGCCCCCATCGATGGCCCGGTGGGCTACAAGCTCGAGGCCCCACCGCTGCATCCGATCCTCGCGGGGATCACGATGCCGGGATATGGGAATGCGCACGGTCGATGGATGCGCGAGTTCGCGAATCTCCAGGTCGTGATCGCCCTGCTTCGGGACGGCTTTCATCCCGACTCGTCCGGCGGGCGCGTCCAGCTGCGCGCCGACGGTTCCCCGGTTCTCGACTATCCCATCGGCGGGATTCTCTGGGAGGCGATGCGGCGCGCCTACCTCACGATGGCGGAGATCCAGTTCGCGGCGGGTGCGAAGACGGTGCTGGCGTTGCACGAGGACGGCGTCCCGATGTCGAACTGGGCGCAGGCGAAGGCATCGATCGCATCGCTTCCGATGGCCGCGCTTCGCGCCCGCGTGGTGAGCGCGCACGTGATGGGCGGGTGCGCCATGGGGCCCGACGCGAGTCGGGCGGTGGTCGACGAACGCGGCCGCCATCACCACGTGAAGAACCTGTCGGTGCACGACGGCTCGATCTTTCCCACGAGCATCGGCGCCAACCCGCAGCTGTCGATCTATGCGTTCGCCGCACGCCTGTCCGCGGGACTCGCGAGCGATCTCGCCGGGGCACGTTCGGCCTGAAACGCGGGATCGTCCGGCGCGGCTACGATCCCTGCAACGGCGCGTTCTTCACTTCCCGGCGAAGCACCTTTCCCACGTTCGTCTTGGGAAGCTCCTTCCAGAACTCGATGATCCGGGGGACCTTGTATCCCGTGAGGTTCTTGCGGCAGTGCTCGAGAATCGCCTCCCGGGTGAGCGCCGGGTCCTTCTTCACGATCACGAGCCGCACGGCCTCGCCGGACTTCTCGTCCGGCGACGCCACGGCGCACACCTCCAGCACGCCCGGGATCATCGCCACCACGTCCTCCACCTCGTTCGGGTACACGTTGAAGCCCGACACCAGGATCATGTCCTTCTTGCGGTCGACGATCTTCACGTAGCCGCGCTCGTCCATGAAGCCGATGTCCCCGGTCCGGAAGGCGCCATCGGCGAACATGACCTTCGCCGTTTCGTCGGGGCGATTCCAGTACCCCTTCATCACCTGCGGCCCGGCAATGCAGATCTCGCCCGTCTCGCCCAAGGGCAGCGTGGTGCCGGACTCGTCGCGAATCGTGACGATGGTCGAGGGCAGCGGCAGCCCGGCGGTGCCGTTGTAGCGCGCGTCCTTCACGAGTGGATTGATGCAGGCGCCCGGGGAAGTCTCCGTGAGGCCGTAGGCCTCGATGAGGGGCGTTTTCGTGATCTCGAGCCAGCGTTCGGCGACGGATCGCTGCACGGCCATGCCGCCGCCAAGGGTCAGCTTGAGTCCCGTGAAATCGAGGCTGGAGAAGCCCGGCGTGTTCATGAGCGCATTGAACAGGGTGTTCACACCCGTGAACGCCGTGAACCGGTGCCGGCCGAGTTCGGCGACGAATCCCGGCATGTCGCGGGGATTGGGGATGAGCACGTTCTTCGCGCCGAACTTCATGAAGGTGAGGCAATTTCCGGTGAGCGCGAAGATGTGATAGAGCGGCAGGGCCGTGATCACCGTTTCGCGACCGTCCTCGAGCCCCGTGCCGACCCAGGTCGACACCTGCAGGAGGTTCGCGACCAGGTTGCGGTGGGTGAGCATGGCTCCCTTGGACACGCCCGTCGTCCCGCCGGTGTACTGGAGGAAGGCGATGTCGTCGTGGCCGAGCGGCGGTGGCGCGAGCCGGCGCTCCTTCCCCGAAGCGAGCGCTTCACGGAACGGCACGGCGCCGGGCAGGTTGAACGGCGGCACCAGCTTCTTCACCCGCTTCACCACGAAATTGGCCACCATCGATTTGGGAAAGCCGAGCATGTCGCCGATCCGGGTGGTGACGACGGTCTTCACCCGGGTGCGGCCGATCACCTCCTCGAGGGTCTTCGCGAAATTCTCCAGGATCACGATCGCCTCGGCCCCGGAGTCGTTCAGCTGGTGCTCGAGTTCGCGCGGGGTATAGAGGGGGTTGCAGTTCACGCCCACGAGGCCTGCGCGCAGCAGGCCGAAGATCGCCACGGGGTACTGCAGCAGGTTGGGCATCATCACGGCCACGCGCGCGCCCTTGCCGAGCCCGGCGACGTTCTGGAGCCATCCGCCGAAGTCCCCGGACAGCCGGTCGAGATCCCGGTAGGAGATCGAGGCGCCCATGCAGCAGAACGCGGGCAAGTCGCCAAAACGGGCGCAACTCGTCTCGAGGATGTCGCGGATGCTCCCATAGGTGCCGAGATCGACTTCGGCCTCCACGCCCGGGGGATAGGACTTGATCCAGGGTCGTTCCATCATTCTCCTCGCTGTGGCCCGGGTCTCTTCTCGTCCCCGGTGCCGGTGTCGCCGCCGCGACGCTCGCCACGGCTTGTCGGTCTGTCGGTCGCCGTTCCGTCCGTCGGTCGCCGGCGTCGGCGGTGCAAGTCTACCTCACGGTCGCCGTCAGCGAAGAATAGTGTGATTGCTCTAATCCTGCCGCCTAGAATCCCCTCCATGAATGCGGCGGCCTGCCCGGTGGGGGCGCGGCGCCGGACCGAAAAGGAGGAACAGCATGGCAACCCGGAAAACGAAAGCTCGCGCCAAGTCCGTGAGGAAGAGCAAGTCCGCCGTCGACACCCAGCTCGGCCAGGCGGTGACGCAGTCGGCGCAGAAGATCTGGCTCGCCGGGCTCGGCGCATTCGCCCGCGCCCGCACCGAGGGAGACAAGCTCTTCGAACTCCTCGTCGAGCAGGGCAAGGCGATCCGCACCCGCAGCGAACGCGCGGCGGACCAGGCATTGAAGACGGTGCGCTCCCAGGCCGACGCGACGTTCTCGACGGCGCAGGGCAAGTGGGACAAGCTCGAACAGGTCTTCGAGGACCGGGTTTCCCGATCCCTGAACCGGCTCGGCGTGCTCACGAACAAGGACGTCGACGGATTGGCGCGGCAGGTTGCCGACCTCAACGAGAGCGTGCGCGCCCTCATGGGTGGTTCGGCGCCCAAGCGCGGGCGCAAGGCGCCGGCGAAGAAGAAGACCGCGCGCGCGAAGAAGACGGCGCGGCGCACGGCGAAATGACCCGGAGGGGGCCGCGGCCCTCTCCTGCCTGAAGGCTCCTCCTCCATCCTTGTCCGCGCCCCGGCGTCTGCCGGGGACCGAAGGATGTTCAAGGCCCGCGCGGTTCCGGCGGGCCTGTTTTTTTTCATTTCCGCGTCACGCGATCCGCCAGTTTCACGTACGCCTTCATCGCGTCCTCCGCGCCGACGCCCTTCAGCTTCGCCCATGCCTCGTACTTCGCGCGGTTCACGAAGTCCGTGAATCCCGGCTTCTCACCGGCCACGTCGCCTTCCGTGGCCTGCTTGAAGTGGGCGTAGAGCTTCAATTTCAGGTCGTTCCCCGGATCCTTCTTCGCCTTCAGGACCGCGGCGGCAGCCGCCTCGAACTGCTTCTTCACGTCGGCCATCGCGCTGCTCCTCGCGTCATTGCCCCCCCGGGCGATGGTGCTAAAGTTAGCCGAAACCGCCCAGCCGCCGCAATGGCGCCGGTCCCGAAACAGGAAGCGAGGAGACGACAGCCGATGTCTCAGGCCCGAAGAGAGCGCGTTTCCGGCGTCGATACCGCCTGGCTGAGAATGGACCTGCCGACCAATCTCATGGTGATCGTCGGCGTGATGATGTTCGAGGGAAGGCTCGAGCTGAAGCGCGTCAGGCGCACGATCGAGAACCGTTTCATGGCGTTCCGGCGCCTGCGCCAGAAGGCGGTCCAGGATTCCACGGGCGCGTGGTGGGAGGACGACGGGAATTTCGATCTCGATTCCCACCTCCACCAGATCGCGCTCCCGGGCGCGGCGGGAAAGGCCGAGCTGCAGACTTTCGTGAGCGACCTCGCCTGCACGCCCCTCGATGCGACCAAACCCCTATGGCAATTCCACCTCGTCGACAACTATGCGGGCGGCAGCGCGCTCGTGATGCGCATCCACCACTGCTATGCGGACGGAATCGCCCTCGTGCAGGTGATGCTGTCGATGACGGAAGCCAGCGCCAAGGCGAGCCTCGCGCTTCCGCCCGAGGTGATCGAGACGTCCACGAGCGCCGAGGCCGATTTCTGGGAGCAGGTCCTGCGCCCGGTTGCCGGCGCGCTGGAGGGCGCCACGCGCGTGGGCCGAACCCTCATCGACCAGGGCAGGGAGATCGCGGCCAATCCCGTGCTCGCCCAGGAGGCGCTGGAAGGGGTGACCCGAAAGGGAATGGACTTCGCCGGCGAGTTCGCCCGACTCGCGCTCATGGCAAGCGACTCCCCGACACGCTTCAAGGGCCGCCTGGGCGTGAGGAAGCGCGTCGCCTGGGCCGAGCCCCTGCCGCTCGAGGAAGTCAAGGTGATGGGCAAGGCCCTGGGCTGCTCGATCAATGACGTCCTCCTGGCGATGGCGACCGGCGCGCTTCGCGAATACCTCGCCGCGCGCGGGGACGCGGTCGACGGGCTGGGAATTCGGGCAATCGTGCCCGTGAACCTGAGGCCGGAAGGAAAGGGGCGCGAGCTCGGCAACCAGTTCGGGCTCGTGTTCCTCGACCTGCCCGTCGGCATCGAACATCCCCTGGAGCGCCTCTACGAGGTTCGGCGGCTCATGCAGTCGCTCAAGGGCTCCTACCAGCCGTTGATCGTGCTCGGGCTCCTGCACACGGTTGGCTACGGGCCGAAGATCCTCCAGGAACAGATCACCTCCCTGCTTTCGCAGAATGCGTCGGCGGTGATGACCAATGTCCCGGGGCCCCAGCACCCGGTCTATTTCGCCGGCCGGCGCATCGTCGAGCTCAACTTCTGGGTGCCGCAGTCCGGCGGGATCGGGATGGGCGTTTCCATCCTCTCCTACAACGGCAGGATCCAGTTCGGCCTCATCACCGACGCGGGTCTCGTGCCCGACCCGGACCAGATCGTCGCGCGTTTCCGGGATGAGTTCGACAGGCTCATGTGGCTCACGCTGATGTCGCCGTGGCAAGACGTCGATGGGGCGAAACCCGCTGCCGCGGACCCGGTGATCGCGCGCAAGCCCGCGCGAGCGCGCCGCAGGACCCGGTCGGCGGCGCCGGACGCCGTGAAGGTCCCGAAGCGTTTCCAGAACCTCTAGCTCGCGCCTTCGCCGGGGACCATCGGCTGCGGCGAGATGCCCGGCTGTTGCCGCAGGGCGACGCCACGGCGCCGTGAGGAATCGTTTTTCCGTTCGCAATCAAGGCCTTGCCGAGATGGCATCAAAGTTGCGCTGGATGGCGCCACGACATGCACATCCCTGGGAGGACTATCGTGATTGCCACGGGCATTACCGGCGCATTCCTGCGCTTCGCGCTTCACTGGACTCGCGCTTCGATCCCGGCGCTCGCACTGGCGGCGCTGATGGCGATTTCCGCCGGCCCTGCCCGCGCGGCCAACTACACCGATATCTGGTGGAGCCCCGAGGAATCGGGATGGGGGCTCACCCTGACCCACCACCACGACAAGGTCTTCGCGGTCTGGTACATCTACGACGAAGCGGGCAAGCCCCTCTGGGTGTACATGTCCGACGGAGCCTTCTCGAACGGTGGCCGCACTTTTTCCGGCGACGTCCATCGCACTACGGGCCCGTCCTACCGGGATGCCAACTTCTCGTGGAGCCGGGTCAAGGTCCAGCGCGTCGGCAGCGCGCGCATCGACTTCGCGGACGATGACGTTTCGGCGACGGTCACCTACACCGTCGCCGGCACGACCATCACCAAGGACGTGTCCCGCCAGCCGTTCGGCAGCGCGCCGGCCAACGCGCCCTTCGATTTGGGCGACCTCTGGTGGAATCCGGACGAGTCGGGATGGGGGCTCACCCTCAATCACCACGGCGACAACATCTTCGGCGTCTGGTACACGTACGACGCGAACGAGCAACCGTTGTGGATCGTCCTGCCCGGCGGAAGCTTCAGCGGCGCCACCTTCACCGGCAAGCTCTACACGACCACCGGGTCCCCCTACGGCAAGCCCTTCATCGCGGCGAACACGAAGCTGACCGAAGTGGGCGTGGCGACCATCGTGTTCGACGGAGCGACCGCCCGGTTCACCGCGACCGTCCACGGTTTCACCCAGACCAAGACCATCAGGCGACAGCCATTTGGCACGCCGATCGCCAATGCCGAGCCAAAGGTGACGGTCACGGCGACGTCCAAGGCCAATCCGGCCGTGGCGCCGGCCACCTTCACGCTGGAGGCGGTGGCGAGCGACGGTGACGGCCGGGTGGCGAAGGTCGCCTTCTTCCGCAACTACGAGAAGATCGGGGAGGCACGATCGGCGCCCTATCGCCTGACGGTCGCTGGCGTCGCGGCCGGCACCTACCGGTTCTCGGCGCAGGCGACCGACGATCGCGGCGCGACGGCGCTCGCGACCACGAAGGTCGTGGAGGTGAAGAAGGGAAGCTCCGGGGGAGGCACGGCGACCAACAAGCCGCCGAAGGTCTCGCTCACGGCTCCCTCGGCGAATGCCTTCTTCGCCGCCTCCGCCAGCGTGGCGATTGCCGCGGCCGCGAGCGATTCCGACGGCACGATCGCGAAGGTCGAGTTCTTCGCCAATGCCGTGAAGGTCGGCGAGAATGTCTCGTCGCCCTGGACCGCCGCATGGGTCCCGGCAGCGCCGGGATCGTACAGCCTCGTCGCCACGGCAACGGACGACAAGGGCGGCGCCACGACCTCGGCAGCCGTGCTGGTGACCGTTGCGGGCCCGGCGCCGATTCTCGATTCCGGCACTCGGGACGCGGCGCGATTCCTCACCCAGGCCACCTTCGGCATCCGGTCGACGCAGGAGATCCAGGCGATCCGGTCGCAGGGCTACGAGGCGTGGCTCGGGACCCAGTTCGCGATGAACGCGGCGTCTCATGTCCAGTACGTGAACGACCGGAAGGCCGCCGGCGAGAAGGCCCACGAGGAGCGCGCGTACGAGGCGATCTGGCAGCAGTGGCTGAACGAGCCCGGGCAGCTGCGCGCGCGAATGTCCTTCGCCCTCTCGGAGATCTTCGTGATCTCAAACATCGCGCCGGATCTCGACACCTATGCCATGGCGTCCTACATGGACATGCTCAACCGCAACGCCTTCGGCAACTACCGCCAGTTGCTGGAGGACGTGGCGCTTCACCCGGCCATGGGCTACTACCTCAACCTGATCGGCAGCAAGAAGGAGGATGCCGCGAAGGGAACGCACCCGAACGAGAACTTCGCGCGGGAAGTGATGCAGCTCTTCTCGATCGGGCTCTACAAGCTCAACCCCGACGGCTCCCGGATTCTCGATGGCGCGGGCCAGCCCGTGCCGACCTACGATGAATCGGCGGTCAAGGGGCTTGCCGCCGCGCTGACGGGCTGGAATTTCGCGGGCAACGACACGAGCAAGCCTTCCGTCTTCGATCCCGCCAAGGAGAACTGGGTCGATCCGCTGGTCCCCTGGGAGATGTGGCACGACACCGCGCCGAAGACGCTCTTCGACGCCATCACGCTTCCGGCGAACCAGGGCGCGAGGAAGGACCTGAAGGATGCGCTGGACGCGATCTTCCGGCACCCGAACGTCGGGCCCTTCGTCGGCCGCGAGCTGATCCAGCGATTCGTCACCTCCAACCCGAGTCCCTCCTACCTCCGGCGAGTGGCTGCAGCCTTCGACGACAACGGACGCGGCGTCCGGGGCGACCTGCGCGCCGTGATCCGCGCCGTGCTCCTCGATCCCGAGGCGCGCGACCTCGCCACGGCGGCGCAGCCCGGATGGGGCAAGCAACGGGAACCCGTGATCCGCTTCGCGAACCTCCTGCGCGGCCTCGGCGCCACGAGCCCGAGCGGACGCAATCGCATCTGGTACCTGGACGGCGCCGACGAGGGGCTCAACCAGAGCCCGCTCCTTTCGCCCAGCGTCTTCAATTTCTTCTCGCCGAACTACCGGCATCCCGGCGCGCTCGCGGCCGCAGGGCTCGTCGCCCCCGAGTTCCAGATCACCACCGAGACCAGCATGGTGGGCGGCCTCAATTTCTTCGCGCGGCTGGCGAGGAACGGCTACTACGGCAGCGGCGAAACGCGGCTCACGCTCGACCTCGCGGGATTGAACGCGATGGCCTCGAACCCAGCCGACGTCGCCGACCGGCTGAGCCTGCTCTTCATGAACGGCGCCATGTCCGAGGCAACGCGCAATGCGATCGTCTCTACCCTCGGCGCGATGGCCGCGCCGAAGACCGGCAACGGCTCGACCGTCTCCAACCGGATCAAGGCGGCGCTGATCATGGTCGCCATTTCCCCTGAATTCGCCATCCAGAAGTGACCGGAGAAAGACCATGACGAATCGACGCGAATTTCTCGGAAAGCTCGCCGTGGCGTGCGCCTCGACGGCGGGCCTGGGCGCCTGGAACGACCTGCAGAGGATGGCGGCCGCCGCAAGCCTTTCCCCGGCCGGCCCGAAGGCTGCGGGCGAGGACTACCGGGCCCTCGTCTGCCTCTTCCTCTTCGGGGGCAACGACGGCAACAACATGGTGATCCCGACCGGCGCCACGGAATACCTGCAGTACGCGACGGGGCGAACCCCGACCCTGGCCCTCGCGCAGTCCACGCTCCTGCCCTTGAGCGTCGGCAACACGCCCGGACGCACGTTCGCGGTCCATCCGGCCATGGCCGGATTCCAGACCCTCTTCAACCAGGGAAAGGCGGCGATCGTGGCCAATGCGGGTCCCCTTCGGGAGCCGACCTCGCGCAGCCAATATCGCGCCCGATCCGTGGCGATTCCGCCGGACTTGTTCTCGCACAGCGACCAGCAGGCGCAATGGCAAAGCTCGATTTCCGATGGGGCGCCTCGCTCGGGCTGGGGCGGTCGGCTGGGCGATCTCCTGAAGTCCGCGAACGGCGCGAACCAGAGCTCGACGCTGATCTCGGTATCGGGCAACAACCTGTTCGAGGTCGGAACAACCCTTTCCTCGTTCAAGGTGTCGCCGGGAAACCTCCAGGGACTGGACTTCTACAAGGGTGCCGCTTCGACCGATCCCCTGTCACGGGGCATCTCGGACATGCTCGCGATCCCGTCCATCAACCTGTTCGAGGGCGCGTGGAATGACGTGATCGACCGCGCGATCCAGAACCAGCAGATTCTTGCCACGGCGCTCGCGAACGTGCCGCCTTTCGCCACGGCATTTCCCGACACGGGACTCGGCTCGCAAATGGAGATGATCGCCCGGCTCGTCGCGGTACGCCGCGCATTGGGCCTCAAACGCCAGGTCTTCTTCGCCTCCATCGGCGGCTTCGATACCCACGGCGACGAGCAGCCGCAACGCCAGGCGCAGCTTCTCGGGGAGCTGAGCGGCGCGATGTCCGCCCTCTACAGCGCCACGGTGGAACTCGACTGCGCCGATCTCGTGACGAGCTTCACCGCTTCGGATTTCAACCGGACCTTTCCTTCCAACGGCCGGGGATCGGACCACGCCTGGGGGAACCATCACCTGGTCGCCGGCGGCGCCGTCCGGGGCGGTCAGATTGCCGGGATGTTCCCGACGCTCGTGCGGGGTGGACCCGACGACACCGGCAGCGGCGGGCTCTGGATTCCCACCACGGGCGTGGACCAGTACGCGGCCACGCTGGCCACCTGGTTCGGCGTGGGAACCGGAGAACTGAACACGATCTTCCCCAACCTGTCCCGGTTTCCGGCGGCCAACCTGGGATTCATGGCCTGAACGCCGGCATGCCGGAAATGAAAAGGGCCGGCGAAAGCCGGCCCGATTCACTGTCCTGCGCCCCGACCGATGGCCGGGATGCGTGTTACTTCAGGTGCTTGGAAACCAGCTTGGTCATCTCGAACATCGAGACGGTCTTCTTGCCTCCGAAGACCTCGCGCAGCTTGTCGTCGGCGTTGATGTTGCGCCGGTTGACCTTGTCCTGGAGACCGTTCTTCTTGATGTAGGCCCAGAGCTTGCTCGTGACTTCGGTACGGGGTTGGGCTGCAGAGCCGATCACGGCGGCGAGCGCGGCGCTCGGCGTGAGGGGTTTCATGAACGCGGCGTTGGGCTTGCGCTTGGCGCCGGACTTCTTGGGAGCGGCCTTTTTCTTGGCGGCCGGCTTCTTGGCGGCGGGTTTCTTGGCCACGGACTTCTTCGCGGCGGGTTTCTTGGCCGCGGGCTTTTTCGCGGCGGGCTTCTTGGCTTTCTTCGCTGCCATTCGGAATCCTCCAATCAGATGGTGATGTTTAGTTCAGCTGATCTCGCCCATAAGAGGCGTGACAGGCGAGAGAATGCACACGGCAAAAACGGTTTGTCAATGAATTTTCACTCTGAAAACAGGCTTTCCTCGCTCTGCGTCGCCCGCATGCAACACGTCGCGTTACAACGCGAGTTCATTCGAGTTCCGCCTTCGCGGCCTCGACGTCGAGTTTCTCCATGGCATCGCGCGGCTCCAGCGCCGCCGCCTTCGCGTAGAGCGCGGAAGCCTCGGCCAACGCCTTCTTGCCGTGCATCATCACCAGTCCGTTGGCGAATTCCGTGAGCGCGATGGCCGAATCCGGCGCGAGCTTGACGGCCTTGCGGAAATGCTCCTCTCCGAGTTCCTTCTTCGCGCCGTAGGTCAGGCCGCCCACCAGCGCGCCGACCTTGTCGATGATCTCCGCATGGTAGGTTCCCATCGCGGAGTGGGCTTCGGCGTGCTTCGGATCGAGCTTGAGCGTGGCTTCCAGCGCCGCCCTGATGCGCCCGCCGAAGCCCTGGGAAAGCGCCTTCGCCACCGAGATGCCCTGGCTGTAGCGCCCGGCGGCATAGGCGAACTGGTAGTGGGCGTTGGCGTTCTTCGGCTCGGCCACCGCCTGCGCCTGCGCCCGGTTCATGGCCTCCTCGAGGAGCGCGGAGCGTACGGCGGCCTTCTTCTCCAGTCCATTGGCGTAGATCGACTGGGCCTTGTTCGCGACGGTCAGCCCGGCGCCCCCGGCCGCAAGCCCGAGCGCCACCGCCTCGGCGAACGCTCCGCGGTGGTATTGCCGCCAGGCCTCCTGCACTTTCGGATCCTTCGGAAACGGCTCGCGATCGCCCCGATGGAGCCGTTCCCAGTTCTTCCTGAGCGCTTCGCCCGCGTACACGAAAGCCTTGTCCGGGTGGGGAAACGGGCTCCATTTCGACTTCGCCATGGTGTTCTCCTCGCTATTCGACGTAACCGCGGCCCAGCAACTCGAAGTGCTGACGCGCCTCACCCGACAGGTAGGGCGCCACCAGCGACATCACCTGGAAGGCGCCTGCCCCCGAATCAGCCGCGTCGGTTGCCTGTCGATCGCCCCGGACGGCCCGATAGTTGAGCCAGTAGGTGGACACGACCAGGACGTTTTGCGCCAGGGCGCGGATCTCGGCCTCGCTGGCGGTCATGTGACCGGATCGCTCGAGCCCCCGGCACAGGCCCTCCACGGCCACGCGCTTGGCCTCGACGATCCGGTTGAACCGTTCCCGGAGGCGGTGGTTTCGCCCGACGATGTCGTCCAGGTTCCGGTAGAGGAAGCGGTAGTCCCATATCGCCTCGAACATCAGGTGGAGGTAGAGCCAGAGGTCCTCGATCGCTCCGGCGCCCGCCACCGGATCGGGCGGATCGATAGAGATGCGCGCCTCGAAGCGCTCGAAGAGCCGCTCGACGATCTGGTCCTTGTTGCGGAAATGGTAGTAGAGGTTGCCGGGGCTGATGTTCAGCTCGTCGGCGATCATCCCGGTCGTGACGTGCGCCTCGCCACGGGCATTGAACAGGCGCAGGCTCACCGCGAGAATGCGCTCCCGCGTGCGCTGCGTGCGCACCGCGTTGCCGTCTAGGACGGGCCGGCCGGCGGGAGCTTTCGCCATGGCCGGAGAGGTTATCACGCCGGGGCGCGATCCTTCGCGGCGAGCCAGCGCCGCAGTTCCACGAGCGTGTCGCGGAGTTCCGCGGCCGCCGTCGGCAGCCGCCACATGGCCGGCAGCTCCTTCTGGCGCGGCCCCGGCTTGAGGCCGATCCGCCGGCTCGCGTCCTGGAGGACGTCGATTCGAAGCCGAACGCCGTGCCGGGCCAGGAGCGGCTCGAGCTCGTGACGCCGCCTAAGCAGGTCGCGCCGCGTCCGGTCGTAGGCATGCTCGCAGAGAGCGGCCCGGGTGGAATAGCTGAAGATGTTGGTGAAGAAGATCTCGCTGTCGTCGGCGTCGGGTTCGAAGAGGACCACGTCCGCGTCGCGGTACTGGCTGCGGTACTTGGAGATCCCGACGGCCATCCGGGAGTGGATGATGGCCCGGAAAGTCTGGGAAAGAACCACCGGCAATCCCCCTTCCACGAGGCGGCGGTGGCGACCCCTGCCCTTTTCCGCGGCGAGGCCCGCGTCGTAGGGCACGAGCGGATTGACGCAGATCACGAGCTTCGCGCCGTCGTCCAGGGCCTCGGAGGCGTGCAACGTCTTCTTGAGCGCCCCGTCGACGAAGCTGCGCCCATCGATCTCGACCGGCGGGAAGAGCCCCGGCAGCGCTGCGCTCGCCTGGACCGCCTGCGAGATGGGCACGTGATCGTGGCCGGGCCGGCCGAAGCTCACGCTTTCGCCGCTGTCCAGGTCGGTCGCGACGAGATAGAGCCGGCGCTTCAACTTGCGGAAATCGTCGGTTCGTCCGGCCTGCGTGAAGACCGCCTGCAGCTTCCGGTGGATCGTGTCGTTGTCGAAGATGCCCGTCGGGATCGCCCGCCCGAGCGTCGCGAAGGATTCCAGCGCCCCGCGCGACAGCGGCTGCCGGACATACTGCCAGAGGGAACGCATGAGAATCGACGGCACCGACCGCGCCCGCTGGAAATACTCGCGGAACGCCGGTCGCATGAACACTTCCGGGGTGAGCGCGCCCTCCTCCTTCTCGCCTTCGATGAAGATGCCGTAGATCTCGGCGACGTGGAAGCCGTTGGCGAGCGCCGCCGCGAGGAAGCTCCCCGCGCTCACCCCGACATAGACGTCGAGGTCGTTCAGGTCGACGCCGTCCATCGACTCCTGCAGCGCCATCAGCGCCCCGATCTCGTAGATGGCGCCGAAAGGGCCGCCACCGGCCAGCGCGAGCGCCATCCGTGGTCTGCCCCGCGGGGCGCGCACCCGCCGGCGCACGCCCGAGCCGGGCTTCGCGGACGACTTCCGGGTCGCCGGGCCCCGGGCCATCCCTACCGGGCTGCGCGACTGCGGGCGCGGTTCAACTGATCGACGCTCGCCTGGAGCTGCGTCACCTGGCGGGACAGCGCCTTCACGTCACGGACCGTCGGGACGCCCAGCCTGGAAATCGCGTTGGAGACGCGCTGCTCGAAGACCTTTTCCAGGTGGGAGACGGCTTCAACGGTCTTCACGCGGGCTTCCTCGGCCCGGGCGAACGCCGACTTGCGCGCCTTTTCCGCCTTGGCGATGGCGGCACGACGGCTGCGTGCCTCGAGCGCCGCGCCCTGCTTCACGAGGGCGTCGAACGCGCCCACCGCGGACTGGCGAACGCCGGAGGCGGCCTGCACGCCCGCCTCGAGGGCCTTCTGCGCGGAGTTTCGGATCGTGCGGGCGGCCCGGGCGGGCGTGACCGCCGCGGTGCGGGACTTGCGACTGCGGGTCGTGCGAATGGTGCGGGCCATGGATCATCCTTTCGTCGTCGGCTGCGATCGGCCGTCGCTCCTGTCGAGGTGCGCCGGCTGCCCGGGGCGAAAGCGCCTCGGTGTCATGGTGAAGCGTAGGCGAAAGGATTAGAGGGGACACACTAAATGTGCGCCGCAGCGGCGCGCGGGCGGCCCGGGAAGGGCGCGCGTGTATCATTCGCCCCGAAAACCCCCGCGCTTTCCGAGGAGCATTCCATGTCCTATTTCGGGACCGGCGGCACCGGTTTCATCGGCCGCTTCCTGATCGACCGTCTCCTTGAGCGCGAGGGCAAGGTCTTCGTGCTGGTTCGCAAGGGCTCGATCGCCAAGCTCGACGCCCTGCGCAAGCGCTGGGGCGCAAAGGCCGATCGCGTCGTCGCCATCGCGGGCGACCTTGCCAAGCCGAAGCTCGGCGTCTCGTCGGCCGACATCGCGAAGATGAAGGGGAAGGTCGCCCATCTCTTCCACCTCGCGGCGATCTACGACCTCTCCGCGGATGCCCAAAGCCAGGAATCGGCCAACATCGACGGCACCCGCCATGCCGTCCAGTTCGCCGAGGCGGTCCAGGCCGGATGCGTGCATCACGTGAGCTCGATCGCCGCCGCGGGCCTCTACGACGGGGACTTCCGCGAGGACATGTTCGAGGAGGCCGAGGAACTCGACCATCCCTACTTCCGCACGAAGCACGACTCCGAGGGCGTCGTCCGCCGCGAGTGCAAGCGGCCGTGGCGCGTCTACCGCCCGGCGCTCGTGGTCGGCCACTCGAAGACCGGCGAGATCGACAAGATCGACGGTCCCTACTACTTCTTCAAGCTGATCCAGAAGATGCGAAAGGCGCTCCCCCAGTGGATGCCCACGGTGGGCATCGAGGGTGGCCGCATCAACATCGTGCCCGTGGATTTCGTGGCGGACGCGATCGATCACATCGCCCACAAGAAGGGCCTGGACGGCGGCTGCTTCCACCTCACCGACCCGCAGCCGCGGCGGGTCGGCGAGATCCTGAACCTTTTCGCCAAGGCCGCCCACGCGCCGCAGATGACGATGCGGCTGAACGCCAAGATGTTCGCGTTCATCCCGGGCTTCGTGGTCGACTCGGCGATGTCGCTGGCTCCCGTGCGGCGGATCCAGAAGCAGGTGCTGGCCGATCTCGGCATCCCGAAGGACTTGTTCCAGTTCGTGAACTATCCCACGCGATTCGACAACCGCGAATGCACGAAGGCGCTCAAGGGTTCCGGGATCGCGGTGCCCGCGCTCGAGGATTACGCCTGGCGGCTGTGGGACTACTGGGAGCGAAATCTCGATCCCGACCTCTTCATCGACCGATCGCTCGCCGGCAAGGTGAAAGGCAGGGTGATCGTCATCACGGGCGGAACCTCGGGCATCGGGGAGGCCACGGCGTACAAGATGGCCGAAGCCGGCGCGCACGTGGTGGTCGTGGCCCGCGACCCCGCCAAGGCCGAGCCGGTCATGGCGCGGATCAAGTCGCTCGGCGGCAAGGCGAAATTCGTCTCCTGCGACCTCGCCGACCTCGCCGACTGCGACCGCCTCGTCGCGACCGTGCTCAAGGAGCACGGGCGTTGCGACTACCTCGTGAACAACGCCGGGCGCTCCATCCGCCGCGGCATCGCTTCCTCCTTCGAGCGCTTCCACGACTTCGAGCGGACGATGCAGCTGAACTACTTCGGGAGCCTTCGCCTCATCATGGGCTTCCTGCCGTCCATGATGAAGCAGAAGCGGGGGCACGTGATCAACATCTCGTCGATCGGCGTGCTCACCCAGGCGCCGCGATTTTCCGCCTACGTCGCCTCCAAGTCGGCCCTCGACTCGTTCACGGGCTGCGCGGCGAGCGAGTTCGCCGACAACAACATCGCCTTCACCACGATCAACATGCCGCTGGTGAAGACCCCGATGATCGCCCCGACCAAGCTCTACAGCAACGTGCCCACGCTCACCCCGGAACAGGCGGCGGACCTCGTCGTCGAGGCGATCGTGTACAAGCCGGTGCGCATCGCGACGCGACTGGGCATCTTCGGCGCGATCCTGCACGCCGTGGCGCCGAAGGCCACGCAGATCATCCTCAACACCGCCTTCCGCATGTTTCCCGACTCGACCGCCGCGCAGGGCCGCAAGGATGGGACGAAGGAGGTCGAACTCACGCCCGAGCAGGTGGCCTTCGCGCAGGTCACCCAGGGCATCCACTGGTAGCGGAGGACATCATGGAAACGATTCTCGTCGCGCCATTCTTCGTGGGCTGGGGGACGCTCGCCCTCATCAACGCGGGCCTCGCGCAGTCGAAGAACCGCAGCGGCCTGCTGTGGTTCCTCCTGTCCGTCGTGCTGGGCCCCATCGCGACCCTCGTCGTCGTGGTGCTGCCGAAGGCCGGCTGAGCGGTGGGCGGCATTGCCCGGGCCGGCGAGCCGGCCCCCGACTTCAGCGGCCTCACCACCGACGGCGCCCGCGTGGCACTCGCGGACTTCCGCGGCCGCAAGCTCGTGATGTACTTCTACCCCATGGACGACACGCCCGGCTGCACGAAGCAGGCCTGCTCGCTACGCGATCACCATGCCGAGATCGCCGCCCGGGGCGCAGCCATCCTCGGGGTATCGACCCAGGACGAGGCATCGCACCGCAAGTTCTCCGGAAAATACCGGCTGAACTTTCCCCTGCTCGCCGACCGGGACGGACGCGTGGCTCGCGCCTACGGGACGATCGGCGGCGGCGGGATCCTGTCGAAGGCCCGGGCCCTGGTGGGCATCGCCGACCGCGTGACCTTCATCATCGACGAGGGCGGCCGGATCGCGCACGTCATCGAGCGGCCAGACGTCGCCCGTCACGCCGAGGAAGTCCTGGCCCTGCTCTAGCCGGCGGGTCGCGAATCCGCGCTCGCGAGCGCCGCGGCAACGGCCCGGTGCACGCGCGGGTCGCCCAGCATCGCCACGTGCGCGACCCCGTGTATCGGCACGTTGCGCGCCCAGGCAAGGCGGCTCGAGTCCTGGGGGGCGACGAGGTTGTCGTGAACGGAGTACACCGAGAGCGCCGCGCAGCCCGGACCCGACTCCCCTTCCGAGCGCGCGAGTTCCGCGAGGAAATCGCTCCCGATCCGCATCTGGCGGGCGTTGCGGCCGGCGCCCATCGCCGCGAGGACCGTTCCGTGGTGCGGGGTCCCGATCGTCACCAGGGCGGCCACTCGACTCGTGCCGCAGGCGCGAAGGTAGGCGCGCGCCACGAGCCCTCCCATGCTGTGGCACACGAGCGCCACCCGGGGCTCGCCGGTCGCCTCGGTCACCTCCCGCACGACGCGATCCAAGTGCTCCGCGAAGGACTCGATCGGCGCGAAGACGGCGGGCAGGCTTGGCACGAAGACGGGGCCCGTGTCGGCCGCGTCCAGGGCGCGCACCAGCGCGCACAGCGTGCCGCGATTGGAAAAATAGCCGTGAACGACGATCACGGGCCGGCGTCGCGCGGGCGCGAGCGGCGGGTCGGCCCGCAACACGAGGTTCTCCAGCGGAAGCCAGAGGAAATTGTTTGCCAGCATCGCCCGCCATTCGCCGGCAACCAGCGCGACCGCGGCCGGGAAATCCAGCCGCTGCTGCGGCGACCGAGGCGAGCGCGCGATCCACGTGATGCCGAGCGAAAGGCCCACGAGGACCAGGCGGATGCCGGCCGCGCCGGCCACCGCGCCCGCCACGAGCGTTGACACGCCCCAGCCGTGACTCGTGGAGAGCCACAGGCCCAGCGCGGACCACGCGGCGCACTCCAGGACGAGCGCCACGCGAACGAGATTGGCGAACATTCGCGGCGAGTATACCTGCGGCACGCGGGCCGCCCTGTGGGCGTGATACCATCCCGCGCTCTCGACACCGTCCCGCCAGGAACCGAATCGCGCGATGCTGCTTCATGCCGCAACGATCTTCCTGAGCGCGTTCCTGCTCTTCCTCGTCCAGCCCGTTCTCGCCAAGCAGATCCTGCCCTGGTTCGGCGGCGGCGCCGTCGTCTGGACGACCTGCATGGTGTTCTTCCAGTTCGCGCTCCTCCTGGGCTACGCGTACTCGCACTGGATCACGACGAACGTCGCCCCGGCCCGGCAGCACCGGATCCACCTGGTCCTCCTCCTGGCGAGTCTCGCCTTCCTGCCCATCCTGCCGGGGGAGACATGGATGCCGTCGGGAGACGAAAACCCGGTGCTGCGGATCCTGATGCTCCTCTTCGCCACGATCGGGCTGCCCTACTTCCTCCTGTCGACCACGACCCCCCTCGTCCAGGCCTGGTATGCACGCGAGTTTCCGGGTGCCAGCCCCTATCGCCTCTTCGCGCTCTCCAACCTTGCCTCGATGATCGCGCTGCTCGGCTACCCGTTCCTCTTCGAGCCCAGGCTTTCGAGTCCGCGGCAGTCATGGGCCTGGTCGTGCGGCTACGCGCTCTTCGTGGCGCTGTGCGCGGGGCTCGCCTGGCGCAGCCGCCGCCTTCCCCCGCTCGAGCGGGCCGTCCTCACGGTGGCGCAGACGGCGGAACCGCGCCCCCAGGCCGGAACGCTCCTCGTCTGGCTCGCGCTTGCCACGATGGGCTCGGTGATGCTGCTCGCCGTCTCCAACCACCTCACGCAGAACATCTCGTCGATTCCGCTGCTGTGGGTGATCCCGCTCGCCGTCTATCTCCTTACCTTCATCCTCTGCTTCGAGGGCGAGCGCTGGTACCGGCGCGACGCCTACCTGGGGTTCCTCGTCTGGATCCTGTGCGTGATGGCCTGGTTCCTGGCCGACAAGCGCCTGCAGTTCGAGCTCGCCTGGCAGGTCGGGGTGTTCGTCGCGGGCCTCTACATCGCCTGCATGTTCTGCCACGGCGAACTGGCGCGCCTGAGGCCCGGTCCCCGGCACCTGACCCTCTTCTACCTCGTGGTCTCGCTGGGAGGCGTGCTGGGCGGAATCCTCGTGGGCATCGTGGCCCCGCTCACGCTGCCAGGTTTCCTCGAGCTCGAGATCGCGCTGGTCGTCCTGGCGGCGCTGGCGCTGGTCCTCAATCGGGACCGGCCGAAGCCCGTCATCGCGATGTTCGCGGCCGTGGTCGCGTTCGCCTCAGGCGCCCTCGCCTTTCGCGTCGTCACCTTCACCGAGGACACGCTGCTCGTCGAACGCAATTTCTACGGCGTCCTGCGCGTGAAGGAACAGCTGGCCCGCGCGGGCGAACCCGAGACGCGCTACCGCTCGCTGGTTCACGGCGCGATCCTTCACGGCGAGCAGTGGATGGCCGAGAAGTACCGCCGGTCGGCCACCACGTACTACAAGACGGGATCCGGCATCGGCAAGGCGATCCTCGTCCACGAGGGCCGCGCCATCAAGGTGGGCGTGATCGGTCTGGGCGCCGGAACGCTCGCGACCTATGGCGACGCGGACGACACCTACCGCTTCTACGACATCAATCCCGCGGTCCCGCGCATCGCGAAGGAGCAGTTCACTTTCCTGGCCGACAGTCCCGCGACGATCGAGATCGTCCTGGGCGACGCGCGGCTGAAGCTCGAGCGCGAGCCCGCGCAGGGATTCGATGTTCTCGCGGTGGACGCCTTCTCAGGCGACTCCATCCCCGTCCACCTCATCACGCTGGAGGCCGTGGGGGTGTACCTGCGTCACATGAAGCCGCACGGCGTGATCGCGTTCCACGTGTCCAACCGCTTCCTGGACCTGAAGCCGGTGCTGCTTGCGATCGCCGAGAAGCATGGCCTCGCATACGCATTCGTCCACGAGTCGAACGAAGACGGCGGCACGACCAGCGACTGGGTGCTTCTCACGCGCCACAAGCCGCTCATCCTGCGTCCGGAAATCGTGGCCTCCACCGAGCCCGTCGCGCCGGAGCCGGGCTGGCGGCTCTGGACGGACGCCTACAACAATCTCCTGCAAGTCTGGCGCCGCTAGCGTCCTAGGCAGGCCGCCACGCGCTGCGCGACGAGCCCGCTCACGCGCTCGTTGGATTCCTGCGTGACGCCGGCGATGTGCGGCGTGAGGATGAGATTCGGGGCGTCGGCGAGCACGCTGCCCGCGGCAAGCGGCTCGTCCTCGAAGACGTCGAGCGCCGCCCCGGCAAGCCGGCCGGCGTGGAGCGCCCGGGCGAGCGCGGCCTCGTCGACGATTCCGCCGCGGGCGGAATTGACGAGAATCGCCCCCGGCTTCATCCGCGCGATCCGTTCCTCGCTGATCAGTCTTCGCGTTTCCTTCACGAGCGGCAGGTGCAGCGACACCACGTCGGCCGTCGCGAGAAGCTCGTCGAGTCCGGCGGGGACGACGCCGAACTCCTTCCAGGCCGGCGAGTCGGCCGCCACGCCAGGATCGTGGCCGACCCGGCGCAGGCCGATTGCCCCGGCCATTCGCGCGGTCACGCGCCCGATGCTGCCGAAGCCCACGAGCCCGATCGTCTTGCCCGAGATCTCGCGGCCCTGCGAGAGCATCTGCCGGGGCCAGCGTCCGGCGGCCACGGCCGAAGTCGACCGATAGGCCGCGCCGCGCAGCAGGATCATCGCCATTGCCAGCACGTATTCCGCGACGGACTCCGCGTTGGCGCCGGTGGCGGGTATCACCTCGATTCCCCGGGCAGTGCAAGCTTCGAGGTCGATGTTGTCCAGCCCGACGCCCAGCCGGCCGACGACACGAAGCCGGACGGCGGCGGCCAGCGAAGCGCCGCGGACCTGCGTCCTGTTGCGCACGATCCAGGCATCGGCGCCGGCCAGTGCGGCGGCGAGGCCCGCCGGGTCGTCCACCAGCGCGGGACGGTAATCGACGTCGAAATCGCGCACAAGAACCGCAACCGCGGCAGCATCCATGTTCTCGGAAATGACGATTCGCGGCATGGCTCGATAGCTTCCAGGGCGGCTCACGGGGGTCGCGCCGAGTCTAGCACGCGCTCATCAGCGTTCCGCCGCGAGCCATCCCGTGATCTCCTCGCGATCGTGGTAGAGGTGCTTCATGCGCAGCCGATAGGCTGCGCCGCCGAAGGCCTCGGCGACGAAGCCGCGCGCCCGCGTCACCTCCTCCCAGCGCTTCTTCATCGGAAGCTTGAGGTTGAAGACGGTCTCCCTGCACCACCCGCGCGCGACCCACTGCGCGGCAAGCGCGCAGACGCGCGACGGACTCTCCACCATGTCGCACACCATCCAGTCGACCGGAACCGGCGGGCGGAAGCCGAAACCGTCCTCGCGGCGGTGCCTCACCTGTCCCGAGTCGAGAAGCGCGGGGTCCATCGGGCCGTTGTCCACGGCGGTCACCATCAGTCCTCGACGCACGAGCTGCCACGTCCAGCCCCCGGGAGAGGCACCCAGGTCGACCGCCGTCATGCCGGGACGCATTCGCTTCGCGAGTGCGGCTTCCCCGACGAAGGTTTCGAGCGCCTCACCGAGTTTCAGCGTGGAGCGCGATGGCGCCCCTCGCGGCATGCGCAGCCGCGCGATGCCCATGGGCCACGATGAACTCGCTCCTACGCGCGAGACGCCGGCGTGGCACGCGGTGCCGCCCACGAAGAAGACGTGCAGGCGCTCGGCCGCGTCGGCGACATCGATCGCCACGCCCGCCTTCGACAGGGCTCGGCGCAGGTGCGGCTCGAGGGGACGGATCAGCGAGGCGAGCGCCTTGCCGTCGTTGGTGTCAGGCGTCTCGAGGAACAGCTCGCGAAACGCCTGGCCCTGCCCCGCCGCGGCCTCGGCGATCGGCACGACCCGATCGCCAACCGGCAGGTCGGCGAGCAGGGGCCCGCAGCGCACGATCTGCCTCGGAAACACGACGTCGGCCGCATCCAGTCCCAGCGCGAACGGCAGACCCGCGGCCGGGTCGTCGGGCTGGAAGATCGCGAACGCGGAATCGGGACGGGCCTTCACGAATCCCGACAGGCCGGCCTCGAGCGCGAGGGCCGTGATCTCCTGCGCGCATTCCCTCTCGAACCCGGCCCGGCAGTAGGCGAGCAGGCTTGCGGCGCTCACGAACCGCGCCTTCGGCACTCAGGGCGCCGGTCTTGCATCGCGGAAGAGCGCGAAGAAATTCCTCGTCGTGGCTTGCGCCAGCTCGTCGAGGCCCACGCCCTTCAGGTTCGCGACCTCCTCGGCGACGTGGCGGACGAAGGCGGGCTCGTTGGTCTTGCCCCGGTGCGGCACCGGCGCGAGATACGGTGCGTCGGTCTCGACCAGCAGGCGATCAAGCGGCACCTCCCGGGCGACTTCCTTGATTGACTTCGCGTTCTTGAACGTGACGATGCCGGAAAAGGAAATGAAGAAGCCCATCCGCATCGCGGCGCGGGCGACCTCGAGCGACTCCGTGAAGCAATGCATCACGCCGCCCACTTCTCTTGCGCCTTCTTCCTCCAGGATCCGAAGCGTATCGGCGGCGGCCTCGCGGGTGTGGATGACCAGCGGTTTCGCGCACGCCCGCGCCGCCCGGATGTGCGCGCGGAAGCGCTCCCGTTGCCACTCGGTGTCGCCTTCGACGCGGAAATAGTCCAGGCCAGTCTCGCCGATCGCCACCACCTTGGGGTGGCTCGCGAGCCCCACCAGCTCGTCGATGCCCGCTTCCCGCCCGTCGCGACGCTCGTCCGGATGAACGCCCACCGTGCACCACAGGTTGGGCTGCGACTGCGCGAGTTCGCGCACGCCCGCGAATCCGGCGAGCGTTGTCGAGATCGTGAGCGCGTGGCTCACGCCTGCGGCGGCCATGCGCGAAAGAAGTTCCGGAAGCTGCGAGCGCAGTTCCGGGAAGTCCAGGTGGCAGTGGGAATCGACCAGCATGGCGCGCATTCTACCGGGCACACGCTGCCCGGCGTCGTTGCGCTAGAGCGTATGCGTCGGCCGGGAGGACTGCAGCGCGCCGGCGAGCAGCCCCTCCACCCGCTTCCTCAGCTCGCGGCAGGGCTCCGTGTCCGGCAACTGCACGCCGACCCCCTGGGGCCGGTTGCTGGCTGCATGGGCGGGATTGACCCACGCGACATGGCCCTGGATGGGGATCTTCGCGCTGTCGTCGAGGAGCGACAGCAGGACCAGCACTTCCTCGCCGAGGTGATGATCGCGGGCACTGGGAACAAAAATGCCTCCCCCGCGAAGTAGCGGGATCCACGCGGCGTAGAGCGCGGCCTTCGACCGGATCACGAGCGAGAAAACGCCGGGTCGAGCGATCGCGGTGTTGTGTGCGATGTCGTTCATGGCTCAGGCAAGTGTGGCCCGATTGTAGGCCATCATCAAGTGCTCCGCCACGAGCCGCGCGTTCAGCGGGTGCGCGACGAGCCGTCGCGCCTCGAGCAATTCGCGGTCGAGGGCGAGCAGCCGTTCCAGGTGCGCGCGGCGCGCCTTCGCGCGGATCGCGGGGGCCGAATCGACATGGTGCCGCGGTTCGCCGTCGGACTTGACGCGGACCAGGTCATGAACCCAGGTCTGCATCACGAAGATCGTTCGTTCGAGAAATGCCCGGTCGAAGCCGGTCGCGAACGCGAGCGTGCGCGCGCCTTCGGGCCGGGAGAGTTCGGCCACCACCCGGCGGCGCCACTCGCGCTCTTCCGTCCGGGCGAGCGTGGCGGCGAGCATCGGCGCGCCGCCCGCGAGCGCGAGGGCGATATCGGGCTCGCCGGCGCCGGCCGCATCGAGCCAGGCGCGGGCAATCTCCCGCGACGGCACCCGCAGCACGATCGACTCGCAGCGGCTGCGAATGGTCGCGGGCAGCCGCGCGGGTCGGTCGCTCACGAGCACGATCGCCGTTGCCGGCGGCGGTTCCTCGAGCGTCTTGAGCAGCGCATTGGCCGCCGCCGGCTGCATCGATTCCGCGGGATGGAGCACGATCGCGCGAAACCCGGCGCGATGGGTCGACAGGGCCACGAACTCGCGTATCGCGCGCACCTGCGCGATCTTGATCACCAGGCTCTTCTTGCCGGCATCCTTTCCGGCGGCCGCCTCGGCACCGTCGCTCTCGTCATCCTCCGCGGACTCCGGGACGATTTCACGGTAGTCGGGATGGTTCGCCTGCCCGAACCAGTGGCACGACGGGCATTGCCCGCACGCGAGCCGGTCGACCGGCGATTCGCACAGCAGGCTTCGCGCGAACTCGCGCGCGAATTCCCGCTTGCCGATGCCGGGACGCCCCGAGACCAGCAACGCGTGCGGCAGCCGGTCGCGCCGCGCCATCAGGCGCTCCAGGGGTTCGCGAAGCCAGGGCGCGGCGCTCACGGGAACGCCTGCGCGAAGGCAAGCGCGAGGCGAGCGCGCACGTCCTCGAGGCTGCCCGAGGCGTCGATCACGCGAACGCGGGACGGCTCCTCGCAGGCGCGCTCGAGGTAGGCCTCGCGAACGCGGCGGAAGAACGCCGCGGCCTCGCGCTCGAACTTGTCCGGATCCCGGCCCTGGGCACGCTGGCGCTCGAGCGCCACGTCCGGGTCCAGGTCGAAGAGGAAGGTCGCATCCGGACTCCGGTTCGGATGCACGAGGGACTGCAAGGCCGCGAACACGCCGCGGTCCAGTCCCCGACCGCCGCACTGGTAGGCGAAGGTGGCATCGCTGAACCGGTCCGACAGCACCCAGGCGCCCCGGGCAAGCGCGGGCTCGATCACGCGCACGAGATGCTCCCGCCGGGCGGCGAACATGAGCAGCGCCTCGGTCGTGCCCTCCATGGGCTCTCGAAGGACCAGCGCCCGAAGCTTCTCGCCCAGGGGCGTACCGCCCGGTTCGCGGGTCACCACTACCTCGACGCCTCGCGCACGGATGGCCCCGGCGAGCGAGTCCAGGTGCGAACTCTTGCCCGCACCGTCGATTCCCTCCAGGGAGATGAAGCGGCCTGTCGTCATGAATTGCCCAGCTGGTATCTTGCCACCGCGCGATTGTGCTCCGCGAGCGATCGCGAGAACTGGTGCGAGCCGTCGCCTCGGCCGACGAAATAGTAGTAAGGCGTGCCCGCCGGATTCGTCGCTGCCGCGAGGGAGGCTTCGCCCGGCATCGCGATCGGCGTCGGCGGAAGCCCGTCTCGGGTATACGTGTTCCACGGCGTGTCGGCAACGAGGTCGCGCTTGCGGATGTTGCCGTCGAAACGCGTGCCCAGCCCGTAGATCACTGTCGGATCGGCCTGCAGGCGCATGCCCTTGCGAAGACGGTTCACGAACACGGAGGCGATCGTCGGGCGCTCCGCGGTCTGGCCGGCCTCCTTCTCGATGATCGAGGCGAGCGTGAGCGCCTCGTACGGGCTCGCCAGCGGCAACGCGGGATCGCGACCTTCCCAGGCGCGCGCCAGCCGGCGTCCCATTTCCGCGTAGGCGCGCCGCAGGATCTCGACGTCGCTTGCCCCGGCGAGGAACCGGTAAGTGTCGGGGAAGAAGAGTCCCTCGAGCGCCGCCTCCTTCACGCCTATCGCGGCGCGAATCTCGTCGCTGGAACGGCCCTCGAGCGTCATCCGGATATGCGGGTGGGAGCGCATCAGCGCCATCCATTGCCGCAGGGTCGTGCCCTCCACGAAGGAGATCTCGATCGGCAGGGCATCGCCGGCGGCAAGCTTGTCGAGCAGTTCCAGCGGAGTCACCGGGGCCGCGAGTCGGTAGGTTCCGGCCCGCAACGATCCCGCCTTGCCGAGCAGGCGCCCCAGCAACCAGAAGGACAGGGGTTCGCGAAGCAATCCCTCGTCCGCGAGGCCTCGGGACACCGACTTCAGGCTCGCGCCGCTCTTGACGGTGAAGTCGAATGGGGACCGTGGCAGCTCGAGCGGCCGAAGGCAGAACCAGGCCATCCACGCGAACGCGAGAAGCGCCGCGGCGAGGGCCGCGGCGAGGACGCGCCTAGGAGCCGTTCGCATCGTCATCCTCGATCAGGCGATGCAGCCGGCGCGCCATCGGACCGGGTTCCCAGCGGCGCTCGCCGCAGGCGGCCACGGGCCAGAGCCCGATGACGCTGTTGGTGAGAAAGACCTCGTCGGCCCGGTGCAGCTCCACGAACGAGACGTCGCGGACCTCGCTCGGGATCGATGCGGCGCGCGCGAGGTCCAGCACGCGCTCGCGCTGAGCGCCTGCCACGCCGCAGCGCGACAGCACGGGCGTCACCAGCTTGCCGTCCAGGCCGAGAAACACGTTGCTCGCCGTGGCCTCGACGAGGCGTCCCTCGCCATCGGCGAGAAGGCCCTCGCGGATGACCGGATCGCACCATTCGGCGCGCGCCAGGATGTTCTCCAGGCGATTGAGGGACTTCACGCCCGCGAGCCGGGGCTGGACGGCGAGCGCCAGGGCGCATCGGCGGACCCGGACGCCGTCCCGCGCCACCTCGGGCAAATTCACCGGCGCGGGAAATGCCGCGACGATCCGCGTGGGCGCCGCCTCCTCGCCGAAGGCATAGCCCCGGCCGGACACGCCGCGGGTCACGATGACTTTCGCCACCGCGTCACCGGGCGCGACCCGCCCGATCTCCTCCAGCAGCAGGGCCGCCGGCGGGCACGCAAGACCGATCCGGCCGCAATCGCTCGCGAGGAGCCGGAACTGGCGCCCCCAGTTGAGCGCCCGGCCCTTGCGGACGACGATCGTGCGGAAGACGCCGTCGCCGTACATGAGGCCGCGGTCGCCCGCCTCGACCGACCGGGCGGGCAATCCATCGACGAGGAACGAGGCCATCGAGCGAGAAGGGACGCTCGCCGCCCGGGCTAGCGCAGTCGCCGGAACGCGAGCGTTCCGTTGGTTCCCCCGAAGCCGAAGGAATTGGAGAGCGCCACGTCGATCCTCATTTCACGCGCGGTACCGGGAACGTAGTCGAGGTCGCACGCGGGATCCGGATTGGCCAGGTTGATCGTGGGCGGCGAGACCTGATGGTGGATGGCGAGCGCCGTGATGAGCGCTTCCACGCCGCCCGCCGCTCCCAGCAGGTGGCCGTGCATCGACTTCGTGGAGTTCACGGCGAGCTTCATGGCGTGGGGGCCGAAGGCCGCCTTCACCGCCGCGGTCTCGTTCGCATCCCCCAGGGGCGTGGACGTTCCGTGGGCATTGAGATACTGGACCTCGTCCGGGTTGATCGCGCCATTGCGCAGCGCGGCCTGCATGGCGCGGCGGGGTCCGTCCATGTCCGGCGCCGTGATGTGGTTCGCGTCCGCGCTCATGCCCATGCCGGAGAGCTCGCAGTAAATCCGGGCGCCGCGCTTCCGGGCGTGTTCGAAGTCCTCGAGGATGAGGATGCCCGAGCCTTCCCCCAGGACGAAGCCGTCGCGGTCACGGTCGAAAGGCCGCGAAGCGGTGGCCGGATCGTCGTTTCGCTCCGAGAGCGCCTTGAGGGAGCAGAAGCCGCCCATGCCCGACATGCAGATGGTGGCTTCCGTCCCTCCCGCGATCATCACGTCGGCGTCGCCGTACTCGATGAGGCGCCCCGCCTCGCCCACGCAATGGGAACTCGTCGTGCAGGCGGACACCATCGACACGTTGGGACCCTTGGCCCCGAACTGGATCGAGATGAGCCCCGCGACCATGTTGATGATGGAGCCCGGCACGAAGAACGGGGAAATCCGCCTCGGCCCCTTGGTCCCCATCGCGATGATGTTCTCCTCGATCATCGGCAGCCCGCCGATTCCCGAGCCGACGATGACGCCCGTTCGCTCCGCGTTCGAGCCGTCGATCACGAGCCCCGCGTCATCGAGCGCCATCTTCGTGGCGGCGATGCCGAAATGGATGAACGTGTCGGAGCGGCGAGCCTCCTTGGGCGTCATCCATTGCAGGGGATCGAAGCCCTTCACCTCCGCGGCGATCCGGGTCGACAGCGGTGCCGCGTCGAACCTCGTGATCGTTCCGACGCCGCTCACGCCGTTGACGAGGTTGTCCCAGGCCTGGGCGATGCCGATGCCGATGGGGGAAACGATCCCAAGGCCGGTGATCACGACACGGCGTTTGGTCATGGAGTCGTTCCGGGAAGTCGCGGGAGGCGCGGTCGGATGCGGATCGGGAGCCGTCGGCGCGGCCCCCGGGAGAACGGGGCCGGGCCCCGGGAGCCTATTGCTTGAGGTGGGCCTTCACGTAGTCGATCGCCTGCTGGACATTGGTGATCTTCTCGGCTTCCTCGTCGGGAATCTCGCACTCGAACTCCTCTTCCAGGGCCATCACCAGCTCGACGTTGTCGAGGGAATCGGCGCCAAGGTCCTCGACGAACGAGGATTCGTTCTTCACGTCGGCTTCTGCGACGCCGAGCTGCTCGGCAACGATCTTCCTCACGCGCGCTTCAATGTTTTCCATCTGGTTCCTCCACTGTTTTTCGGGGCTTCGCTTCGAGTGCGAAAAAACGGCACATTTTAACACACGGTCCATTCACGCCGGACGGTCCGCTTCAGTCCATGAACATGCCGCCGTTCACATGAAGCGTGGCGCCGGTGATGTAGTCGGCCCCGGGCGAGCACAGGAAGAGAACCGCCGCGGCGATGTCCTCGACCCGGCCAAGGCGGCCGAGCGGAATGCCGTCCACGAGCTTCTTCGCCTGTTCCGCGGCGAGCGAGCGCGTCATGTCCGTCTCGATGAACCCCGGCGAGACGCAATTGACCGTGATGTTGCGGCTGCCCACCTCCCGGGCAAGCGACTTGGAGAATCCGACGATTCCCGCCTTGGCGGCCGCGTAGTTGGCCTGGCCCGGGTTCCCGGTGAAGCCGACGACCGAGGTGACGTTCACGATCCGCCCGGACCTCGCCTTCATCATGCCGCGCAGCACGGCGCGCGAGAGCAAAAAAACGCTTTTCAGGTTGGTCGCCTGGATCTCGTCCCATTCCTCGTCCTTCATGCGCGCGAGCAGGTTGTCGCGGGTGACGCCGGCGTTGTTCACGAGAATCGCGACAGGGCCGAACTCCTCGGCAGACCGGTCCGCGAACGCGGCGCAGGCGCCGGCGTCGCGCACGTCCAGGACACGGCCGGCGCCCTTGCCGCCGGCTTGCGCGATGGACCGGGCGATGCGATCGGCACCCTCCGTGGTGGTCGACGTGCCGACCACCGTGGCGCCGGCTCGGGCGAGTACGAGAGCGATCGCTTCGCCGATGCCGCGCGAGGCTCCGGTGACGATGGCGGTCTTTGCGTTCAGCATGGCATCCTCAGGAGGTAGCAATGGCAGCGTCCAGCGCCGAGGCGTCCGTGATCGCGACGGCTTCCACGCCATCCACGGTGCGCTTCACGAGACCCGCGAGCACCTTGCCGGGCGCGCATTCGACGATTCGCGTCACGCCCCGGGCGTGCAGGTAGCGGACGGTATCGACCCAGCGAACCGGGCGGAAGAGCTGCTCGACGAGGGCTTGGCGGATCCGGTCCGGATCCTCGAACGTCGCCACGTCCGCATTCTGGACGACGGGCACCGACGGTGGCGCGAGCGCGACTCCCGAGAGCCGCTCGCGCAGCCGCTCGGCGGCGGGCTTCATGAGGCTGCAGTGCGACGGCGCGCTCATGGGCAGCATCTTCACGAACCGCGCTCCCCTCGACTTCGCCAGGGCCATGCCGCGCTCGACCGCCGCGCGGTGCCCCGCGATCACGATCTGGCCCGGCGAATTGAGGTTGGCGGGCTCGAGCACTTCGCCCTCGGCCGCCTCCTCGCACACCAGCGCGATCTTCGAGTCGTCGAGTCCCACGATCGCCGCGATGCCGCCGACGCCTTCGGGGACCGCCTCCTGCATGGACTGCGCCCGCAGGCGCACGATAGGCAATGCGTCCTCGAAGCGAAGCGCCTGCGCAGCCACGAGCGCGGTGTACTCCCCCAGGCTGTGACCGGCGAACCATGAAGGCATCGGGCCGCCGCGCTCGCGCCAGGCCCGCCAGCACGCGACGCCTGCCGTGAGCATGAGCGGCTGCGTGACGACCGTGCGATTGAGGGACTCGGCGGGTCCGTCGGCCACGGGCGCCCAGAGATCCTCTCCGAGGATTTCGGCTGCCTCGCGAAAGGTGCGCTCGACGACGGGCACGTCCGCGAAGCCGCCCATCATGCCCACCGACTGGGAGCCTTGTCCGGGAAAGACGATGGCAGTCTTCATCGTGGATTCACCACCGGACGAGAACCGATCCCCAGGTGAAGCCGCCGCCGACGCCTTCGAGCAGGACCAGGTCGCCGCGCTTGATCCGGCCGTCGCGCACGGCGACGTCCAGGGCGAGAGGGATAGACGCCGCCGAGGTGTTGGCGTGCGTGTCCACCGTCACCACGCATTTCTGCGGCGCGATGCCCAGCTTCTTCGCCGTGTGGGAGATGATGCGGACGTTGGCCTGGTGCGCGACGAACCAGTCCACGTCGGACACCGAAAGCCCGTTGGCTGACAGCGCCTCTCGCGCGCACTCCTCGAGAACGCGAACCGCGAGCTTGAAGACCGCGCCGCCGTCCATCTTGAGCGTGGGATCGCCCAGGACCTTGCCCCCGCTCACGTGGCCGGGCGTGGACAGGATGCCGGCATAGGCGCCGTCCGCGTGCAGGTGCGAGGAGAGAATTCCCGGATCGTCGGAGCCCTCGAGCACCACGGCGCCGGCGCCGTCGCCGAACAGGACGCAGGTTCCGCGGTCCTTCCAGTCGAGGATCCGGGAGAAGACCTCCGCGCCCACCACGAGCGCACGCTTGTGCATGCCTGACCGGATGAACAGGTCGGCGGTCGCGAGCGCGTAGATGAAGCCCGAGCACACGGCCTGGACGTCGAAGGCGGCCCCGTGCCGGATGCCAAGCTTCTTCTGCAGCAGGCAGGCGCTCGAGGGAAAAACCATGTCGGGCGTGGAGGTCGCGAGCACAATGAGATCGATGTCGCCGGGCCGAAGCCCGGCGGCCGCGAGCGCCTGGCGCGAGGCGGCCAGTGCGAGGTCGCTTGTGTTCTCGCCCTCGGCGGCGATGTGCCGTTCCCGTATGCCCGTGCGGGCGACGATCCACTCGTCCGTGGTATCGACCATCGACTCGAGATCGCGATTGGTGACGATCCTGTCCGGGAGCCGGCTCCCGGTGCCCGTGATGCGAGAGCGCATCAGGATTTCCGCGTCGGAGCGGCTTTCATGCCGCCGCCTCGGTCGGGACCACGCGGTTGGTGCCGGCGAGCACGCCGAGTTCGTGCAGGCGCGCGATCTCGGCCGCGATCCGGTCGTTCAGGCCGTGGCAAACCTCGGAATTCGCCCGCTCCAGGGCGGTCGCGAAGGCCAGCCGGTCGGCCGAGCCGTGGCTTTTCACCACGATGCCGCGCAGGCCGAGGAGCGTCGCGCCGTTGTAGCGCCGGTGGTCCAGGCGGCGCCGGAACGCCTTGATCACGGGCAGGGACAGAAGCGCGGCCAGGCGCGTGAAGACGCCCCGCGTGTATTCCTCCTTGAGGAAGTCGCCCATCATCTTCGCGAGTCCCTCGGAAGTCTTGAGCGCCACGTTGCCGACGAAGCCGTCGCAGACCACGACGTCCGTCGTGCCCTTGTAGATGTCGTCGCCCTCGACGTTGCCGTGGAAATTGAGCGTGCTCGCCTTGAGAAGTTCCGCCGCCCTCTTCACGACGTCGTTTCCCTTGATCTCCTCGGACCCGATGTTGAGCAGCCCTACGGAAGGCCTCGCGCGTTCCTCGACCGCCTCCACGAGCGTCGACCCCATCACCGCGAACTGCAGCAGGTGATCGGGGGTGCAGTCGGCGTTGGCGCCCAGGTCGAGCACGTAGACCACGCCCTTGCGCGTGGGCAACACGCCGCAGATGGCGGGACGGTCGATGCCCGGCAGCGTTTTCAGGACGAACTTGGCCGTGCCCATGAGGGCGCCCGTGTTGCCCGCGCTCACGCAGGCCTGAGCGCGCCCCTCCTTCACGAGGTTGATCGCCACGCGCATCGACGAGTGGCGCTTGGTTCGAATCGCCGTGCGGATGTCCTCGTCCATCCCGACCACTTCCGTGGCGGGCACGATCGCGATCCGGGGATGGGACGTCGCTCGGTGGCGGGCCAGTTCTTCCGCGAGGGGCTGGGCGAGCCCCACCAGGAGAAGCTGCGCCTCGCCGTGCGAGTCGAGGAAGTCAAGGCAGGCGGGGACGGTGACGGTGGGACCGTGATCCCCCCCCATGGCATCGACGGCGATGACGGACTTCATTGCAGCCGGTGCAATGAACGGGCCGGTCGCTCGGGGCTCAATCCTTGGACTTGATGACCTTCTTGCCGCGGTACACGCCGGCGGGCGAGATGTGGTGGCGCAGGTGCGTCTCGCCCGTCGTGGGCTCGACCGCGGTCGGCGGATTGGTCAGGAAGTCGTGGGCCCGGTGCATGCCTCGCTTGGAGGGCGACTTCTTGTTCTGTTGGACAGCCATGGTGTTCTCCTTGGAAACTGGTCTCTATCTATTTCGCATCCGGTCGCTTGAGCCGGGCCAGCGCCTCGAAAGGCATCGGCTTGCCCGCTTCCACGCGACCTTGCTTCCCGTCGGTCACGGCGCCTGGCTTTCTGGGGACCATGGGCAACGCCAGGATCACCGCCTCCTCGACCAACGCGCGCACTTCGATCGGCGATCCGGCCACCACGAAATCCTCGCCGTCGCCTTCCGCCTCGATCGGGGGAAGATCCTCCTCCGAGCCGACCAGCACGAGCCGGTCGTCGATCGAGATCTCGTGCCGGAATGCTTCGAAAGTCGTCTGGCACACGAGAAAAACGAAGCCCTCGATTATACACGACACGACACACCGGCGCGCGTTGTCGAGACTCGCGCTCACTCGGTACCGCAGTTCCCCGTTCGGCGAGGCGAGTTCCTCCGAGAGGTTTTCGAGTTCCCCGGGCCTGAACACCCCCTCGAACGAGGTACCCTTCGGGGTCACATTGTGCGGGTCGATTCGTTGCGAGGCTGTCATGGCTGCAGTCTTTTCATGATAGAATTCAAGTTAACTATCTCACATATCACATTGTTTTGAAATCTTTTTCTCTTGTACTTTCGTCGGCGTCGCCCTATCGCGCCGAATTGCTCGGGCGTCTCGGCCTGCCCTTCGAGGCCTGGGCGCCCGCGATCGACGAATCGCCCGCCGTAGGCGAGCGCTGTGCGGCGACCGCAAGCCGTCTGGC